>Ga0210382_10000516_pt1 | contig 13802 bp, 9 predicted proteins | sample PLMedo_FD_155452 | JGI IMG/M metagenome (GOLD analysis project Ga0210382, IMG submission 155452) | Groundwater sediment microbial communities from an aquifer in East River, Colorado, USA - PLM0_60_coex redo | ecosystem: Environmental > Terrestrial > Soil > Riparian zone | place: USA: East River...
GCTGGCCGCCAGGCGGCGAGCGCATCGATCTCGGGATTCCAGCGCTCGCGCTCCGCGTCGACCTCCGCCTCGAGGGCGAGCCATGCGGCTTCCAGCCGCCGCGCCACAGTTCGGAGCGCTTCCTGCCAGGCGGCGTGCGCATCCTTTTCGAGCACGGACGCGTCCGCGGCGCCCGCCGCGGCAGCCTCGAGCTCGTCGAGCGCCGCGACGAATGGGCCGCCACCCGTTCCCAGCCGCGCCACGATGGCGCGCTTTTCGGCATTGGTGAGCAGATGGCGGCGCAGGCGGCGCCGCGGCAGCCGCGCCTGGCGGGCGGTGCGCGTGATCTCAGCGTCGAGCGCCTCGGCGACTCGGGCGCCGGCGCGCCGCACGGCGTGGTCCCACGCGGCGGCCCAGGCGCGGCGTCCCGTAACCTCGAGAACCCGCGCGCGTCCGTCGCCACCCGGTTCACGCGCCGCCGCCGCGCGGCCCTCACCTCCCAATTCCAGCACCCGCGTTGCCAGCTCCTCACGGATGTCGTCGAGTGGCACCCACGGATCGAGCAGGCGTCGCGGCACGATGATCCGCCCGAGCGAAGGCGCGAGCTCGGGGACACGCAGCGGCATCAGGAGCTTGAGCGGGGGATTCATTCGCGCCGTTTGAGCCGGCTCACGCGAGCGACGCGGCCGGTGCGCTCTTCGTACGCCCCGGTGAAATACGGAAGCGACTCGGGCAAGAACGCGTCGCGCGGGAGTCCGGTGGCTCGGGCGGCGCGTTCGATGGCGTCGGGTTGTCCTTCGACTTCCAGAAGCACATCCATGGCCGGGTACCATTCGAGGCGCAGGGTCGCATCGCCGAGACGATACTGCTCGACGGCGCGATCGATGCGTACCGAGATCTTGTATCCCATGTGCCGCAGGATGACGAGCACCGCTTTGGGGTCGTCGACGCGCGACTCCCACTCCTCCCGCAGCCGGTATTCGCCCCGGCGCTGCGCGGGACCTTTCCAACCCAGTACTCCCCACTCGGGGGACTTGTCGGCCGGATGGTAGACGCGCAGGCGCACGACTTCATCGCGCCGTTCCAGTCGCCCGCGTCGATCGAAGCGCCGGTCCATCATGGCGCCGCGGTAGACGAGCTCGGCGCCTGCCGCCAGGATCGCGCTTCGCACCGCGTCAGGATTCTCCACCCGAGCTTTGAGCTCGAGCTCTTCCCGCACGACGGTCACGAAAACAGCGCTTCCAACACGGCTTGCGTGTCGCCGAGGTCCGCAAAGACATGGTTGGCGCCGGCCGCGCGAAGCGCGGGTACGTCGTAGAAACCCGTCGCCACGCCGACCGACCGCGCGCCCATCGGCTTGCAGCAGGCGACGTCGTCGGGCGTGTCGCCGACGATCACGATGTCGGCACCGCTGAAGGGGCGCCCCGCGCGCTGCGCGGCACGACGCGCAGCGACAGCGGGAAGATCAGGACGGTGATGGGAATCCGAGCCGAATGCGCCGACCACGAAACGGGCGGGATCCAGGCCTGCCGATCGGAGCTTCAGCGCCGCGCCGTGCTGGACATTTCCGGTCAGCAATCCGACCAGCGCGCGGCCGTCCGCTTCATACGGCTCGAGCGCACTGAGCAATTCCATGATGCCGGGATAGACCTTCGTCGTCTGTGTTGGCTTCTCGAGCTCGGCGGTGAGCAATTCGACGTAGCGGCGGCACACCGCCGTCACGCGATCGTCCGAGCGGGCGTCCGGATGCCCCGCCAGCTCCAACAGCTCCCGCACGATCTGCGGATCGGTCTTGCCGTCGAAGCGGTACCCGTCGATCGGGCCCGCGGTGCCTACTTCATCGAGCAGGGCGCGGTGAATCGCGCGCCGCCCGGCGCCCGCGGTCCATAACAACGTGCCGTCGATGTCGAACAGGATTAACCGCATGGCCATAAATGTAAGGGCGCAGCATGCTGCGCCCCTACATACGCCTCACACCGACCAGGTTTTCCCGTAACCGCACCATGCGCGGCTCATCACCGAACAGATTGTCCCCGCCCACACCGCCCCGCGACAGCGCCGCGTGCACGATCCGTCCCGCTCCGGCCCAGAGCGCCACGTGCGACACGCGCCCCCGTTCCGCAAAGAACAGCAGGTCGCCGGCCTCGTAACCCGCGCCGTCCGTCGCCAGCGCGATCTCCTTTCCCTGGCCGAACTGCTGGTCGCTGTCGCGCGGCAGCTTGATGCCGCGCGCGGCGTAGACCGCTTGCGCGAGCCCGGAACAATCGATGCCCCACTCGGTGCGTCCGCCCCACAGGTACGGCGCGCCCGCGTACCATTTCTGCGCGAGCTCCGGCAGCGCGAGATGACGCGCTTCGACGCGCAGCTCCTGCTCGCGGCGGACGTTTCCCGCCGCCACCGCTCCGCGCTGCCCATCAGCGAGCTCCACGACGCCGCGCCGGAACGCGACACGCGCACCGGTCGGCAGTCTGCGCCGGCCATCCGTTGTCAGGATGTCGGCACTGAGCGAGCGGGCCGTTGCCCGTTCAGCCCAATCCTCGGCCCAGTCTGTTGGACCGGTCGCGACGTACCCCGCGTTGAGCCAGGCGATATAGCCGTCGGGCGCGCGCACGCGCAGCCAATCGTCTCGCGTTTCCAGGACGTCGAGAACCTCGCCGTGCAGGACTTCGCTCACGCGCGGGGCCGAGAGCCGTGGCTCGCCAAACAGCGGCGCGAGCGCCGCCGTGACGATCCCGGCAGGCTCGGGCGTGTCGTCTGGGATCAAGCCTATCTGGTCCACGAATCCAGCCTCGTTTGCCAGTCGGCGCAATGCATCGCGGGCGTCGCGGCTCGACGTCACCCCCGCGATCCCCTTTGGCAGGAGCGACACCTCGAATACGGCGAGGCGGCCGTCAGGCGCCCACTTGCGGCGGATGTCATCGACCGCGCGTTCGATCTTATCCATGCCGCACCGCGCGCTCGACCGCCTCGGGCACGACGAGCGCCGCGATCGCGTCGACCTGCATCGGGGACTTCGGCTTCGTCGTGTGCGTGCTGACCGCGAAGATCACGTCGCCATCGAACAGCGTGCCGTAGGGCGTAATGCGCCGGGCCAGCGCGTCGCTGCCTGACTGCGCCAGCGCCTGCAGCTGCACGCGATCGAGATCCGCGTTTGTCGCGACCACGGCGAGCGTCGTGTTGCGATTCAGCCGTTCGGGGTCGCCCAGTGGCGCGCCGCCGGCCGCGAGATACTGCAGGCTGTCGACGAATTTTCCGTCGGGCCCGCGCCCGGCGGCAATCAGCTCCCCGCGGGCATTACGGACGTCGCCGACCGCGTTCACCACCACGAGCACCGCGACGATCACGTCCCCGAACCGCGCCGCCCAGGACCCGATCCCCGCTGGAACCATCTTCTCGACTCCCGCGGCCTTGCCGCACGTGGCGCCGCGCCCCACCCCAACCAGGCCGTCGGCGTAGTCGGCGGTCGCGTTGTCACACGCGCGGTAGGCGTCATCGGGACTGGGCCAGCCGAGCGGCTTGCCGGCGTTGCCGAGATCGAAGATCACCGCGGAGGGAACGATCGGGATCGTACCCATCGGCCCGACGGGCAGCCCGCGCCCACGCTCGCGCAGCCAGCGCATCACGCCGTCCGCCGCGCCAAGACCCAGCGCCGAGCCGCCGGTGAACAGGATCGCGTCGATCCGCTCGACGAGATGGCGCGGATCTAAGACGTCTAGCTCGCGGGTCCCAGTGGCGCGGCCGCGCACGCAGACCGCGGACCGCATGCCCGCCTCCGGCGCGAGGACCACGGTGCACCCGGTGCCGTGAGCTTCGATGGTCGTGTGCCCGACGGTGATACCGGGGACTGCCGCGAGATTCGTTCGTGATGTGCTCATTGACGCGCCAAGATAACGTCAGCAACGTTGACGGACATGACACCTCCCAAAGAGCCTCAGCCCGCCGATCGCACGACGGTACTCGTCGTGGACGATGAGGATGGCATCCGGCAGGCGCTGACCCGTTTCTTGAGTCGCCTGGGCTACAACGTGCAAGCGGCAGCGAACGCGACCGAGGCCCTGCAGCAGCTCTCGGCGCACAACCCGCAGGCGATGCTGTGCGACATCCGGATGCCCGAGACGAGCGGCGTGGAGCTGCTGCCCAAAGTGCTCGCCCAGGATCCCGATCTCGCGGTCCTCATGCTCACGGCGATCGACGAGCCGCGCACCGCGATCGAGTGCCTCAAGCTCGGCGCCTACGACTATCTCATCAAGCCGGTGGATCTCGAGGAGCTGGAGTTGTCGTTGCAGCATGCATTGCGGCAGCGCCAGCTGGAAGTGGACCGCCGGGAGCTCGAGCAGTGGCTGGCGCGCGAAGTGGCGGTGCGCACCCGCGAGCTCGAGGAACGCTCGGCCGTGATCGAAGAAGTGGCGCTCGACGCGCTGGCGGCGGCCAAGGATTGGGAAGGGACGGAGGCGGCGCTGACCAAGCTGGCGGAAGAGCTGGGCGCGCCGCGCGACGAGCTCGCGCTGGAACTGAAGCGGCGGCGAGCGGGGGCCTAGGCTTTCGCGGTCTTGGCTTTTGCCTCGCAGGCATTGCAGCGCAGCACGCCGCGGAACGTGCAGATTAGACAAATGAAAGTGCCGCAGTCCGCGCAGGGGTAGCCTTCCGACGCCCGTTCTTCATTTCCACACGAGCGGCACCGCATCCCGTCGTGTTCCTTGAGTTTGGGCTTTTCCATAGCCCTAATCTGATCTCCCCCGCCGCGCCAAGCCACCCGTCCCCCCGAGTTGCATATGGAAACCAAATGCATGGAACAGGTTAGAAGGGGAAAGAGGGGGGGATTCGTTATGGGAGTCTTCTTTGTCTGCCCCAATTGCCACAAACCTGTCGACCCGATCTCGCGTAACGCGACGATGAGTGCGACCACCAAGCGCTGGCAGCACAAGGACTGCTCGACCGAACCCGCCAGAAGAGAACAGGCCGCCTCATGGCCCCAGGTTGAGCGACGTCGCACGCCACGACGCGCGTAGCCCTCAGATGTTCAGGCTGTAGGCTTTGATCTTGTTGATCAGGGTCGCGCGCGAAATTCCCAGCTCCAGTGCGGCCCGGGTTCGGTTCCCGCCGTGGTGCTTCAGGGTACGCTCGATGTGCTGCCGCTCCACTTCCGACAACGACTGCGCCGTGTAGCGCCGGTCGGTCGAGGCACGCTGCCGCAGATCCGGCGGCAATAGCTCGACCCCGATCGTCGTCTGGCCGCGACCCAGAATCATGGACCGCTCGAGCACGTTGCGCATCTCGCGGACGTTGCCGGGCCATGGCGCCGACAGCAGCCGATCCAGCACGTCCGTGGTGCAATCGCTCGGACACCCTGGCAGCTGTGTCTTCAGGTCTGAAATGATCCGCGTAATCAGTTCGAGCCGATCTTCTCTCGATCGGTCGCGCACCGGGGGGAGCGCGAGCGGCATGACGTTCAGCCGGTAGTACAGATCCTCGCGGAACCGCCCTCCCTCGACGTCACGCACGAGATCGCGGTTCGTCGCTGCAATCAGCCGGACATCCACGCTCAGCTCGCGGGTGCCACCCAGCCGGCGAAATTTCTTCGTCTCCAGGACCTTGAGCAGCTTGGGTTGCAGGTCGGGCGTCAGCTCGCCGATCTCATCGAGAAAGATCGTGCCGTGATCGGCCAGCTCGAACAGACCCACCTTCCGTTCCTTGGCGTCGGTGTACGCGCCCTTTTCGTGTCCGAACAATTCGGAATCGAGGAACGTCGCCGAGAGGCCGGCGCAGTTGACCTCGACGAACGGACCACCGGACCGGGGAGAGAGATTGTGGATCACGCGCGCGACCCACCCCTTCCCGGTCCCGCTCTCCCCCGAGAGCAACACGGTGGACCGCTCGCTCGCCGCAAGGAGCTCGATCTGCCGCGCCAGCTCCTGCATCGCGGGCGAGACTCCGAGCGAGCCGATACCCTCGGCCTCGTGGTCCAGCGCCCTCAGCCGCGCGTTTTGCCGCGACAGCCGCACCTTCTCCGCGACGCGCGCGATCGCGGCCGCCAGGTGCGTCATGTCCACGGGCTTGGTAAGGAAATTCTCGGCGCCGAGCTGCATGGCTTTCACTGCGGTCTCGATGTCGCCCTGGCCGGTCAGCAGGATGACCGCCGCGCCCTCCCGCCGCAGCCGCTCGAGCACGACGAGCCCGCTCGAGTCGGGAAGATGCAGGTCGAGGAGCACGACGTCGGGGCGCACGCGGTGAAACGTGTCCATCGCCTGCTCGCCGGTCCCATCCCGCCACACCTCGTAGCCGATGCGCTCGAAGTAGTCCCCGATGGCGCGGAGCACGCTCGCGTCATCGTCCACAAGGAGCAGCGTATCAGCCATGATGCGCCTTAAATCCTGGTCCGACGAGCGCCGCAAGCGCGCCCGGCAGCAGCCGTGCCTCGAAGGGCGTCGTTCCCGTCACCTCGCCGTCCAACTGCACGGGACGCGGCGTGCCCTCGGGGGGCGGCACCTCGACGCGCACCGTGCGGCCGCGCGCCCACCAAACGCGTCGGCCTTTTCCATCGCCGTTGCGAAGCAGCAGCTCGAGCACCGCGCTGGCGCTCTGGAATACGCCGTCCGCATCGAGCGCCACGACATCGAGCCACCCATCATCCGGAGCGATGTTGGAGCGCAGCGTGAGAAATCCGGGAGGCAGCTTGCCGCAGTTCAGCACGAGGAGCATGGCGGCGCGGATTTCGTGGACCGTGCCATCTACCGTCACCCGGTGTGGCGCGCTGCGCACCGAGTTCAGCGTGAGTGCCGCGCGCGCGACGTACGCGCCCAGCTTCCAACGGCGCTTTTCCTGGAGGCCGGTGTCGGCCATCAGCTGCGCGTCGAATCCGGTGCCCGCAGCAACCGCGAAGTAATGCGGTCCGCCGGCGCGCTCCACCACACCAAGATCGATAGGTTGGCGGCGCGCCGTCAGCAGCGCGCGCGCCGCGCGCGCGGTCGAACGCGGCAGGCGCAGGTTGCCCGCGAGCACGTTGCCCGTGCCGCCAGGCACCACTCCCAGTGCAATCCCGCTACCGGCGATGCCCGCCGCGACCTGCATTGCCGTGCCGTCGCCGCCGTGGCTGACCAGGACATCGAACCCCGCGCCACGCGCTTGCGCGGCGATGCGGCGGGCGTCGCCCGGCCCGGTGATCGTTTGCAGATCCACACTCCAACCGCCGCGGCCGAGAATCTTGAGAATGGCGGTGACGGCGCGCGCGTCCGCGCGCGCCGCGAAGGGATTGGTGATGAGCAGCGCGCGGGTCATCTAGTAGCGCCGCTCCCAGAACACGTCGAATCCCACCTGGCGCGTCCCGGTCGTCGTGACGAGGCCAGGATCGCCGGCGGCGCAGTTGCGGATCGGCTCGAAGCTCGCTTCGGTGCGCCACTCGGGACTGAACCGGAACTGCAAGGTGGCCCCGAGGCTATTCGTGAACCGCGTCTGCCTGCGCGGGCAGAAGCCCGCGTTGAGCACGAGGAAGGTCTTCGCGCCGATCGCCCATCCCGCGGCGAGCTCCGCGCCGGAGAACGGATTGGTCGGATCGCCGGGGCGAATCTCGAAGTAGTCGAGCGGCACGCCGAGATCCGAGACCACGGTGCGCTCCAGCTCTCCCGCCAACAGTGACGCTGCGACGCCGCGGACGTACGCACCCTGCCCGCCGCTCAGCTCGACCGACGGCCTGCCGGTGAGCAGATACGAGATCAGCTCCGCCTGTGAATAGTCCGCGTGCTCCGCCTGGAGCGTGAGCCGCGGCAGCCGCAATGTGCCCCCGATATGGGCGATCACCGTGATCTCCGGCGGTTGCCCCGGACCCGGCAGCGGATGAACGACGTGGTTCGCCTCGATATCGAGCGCGGCATCGAGATCCGGCGTCCCGAAGTACTGGACCGTCCCCCGTTGGACGACGAATTCGCGCGTCACCGGCCCGATGATCAACCGGTACGTGCCGCGCGGCGCCTGCAGCGTACCGCTCAGCAGGTAGGTGTCGCGCACCTTGTTGACCGTCATCGACCCCGCGAGCTGGATGTTCGCTTCGTTGGATCGGAGCCATACGTCCTCACCCATCGTCAGCTGCAGATTCCTGACCTGCAAACTGTCGAAGAAGAGGCTCTGGAACTCCGGGCCGAGCCGCTGCGTGCGGATGAGTGACGTGTCGATGAGGTCCTGCACCCACGGCTCCTCGAGGTTCACGACGCGCTTGTTGACGAGATCGGCGAAATGCAGCACGCCCGACGTGACGGTGCCGCGTCCGGTAAGCGTCGCGCCGAACACTGGGCCCGTCAGGGCGACGCGCCCGCTCGCGGTCAGGGCGAGATACCCACGCAGATCCAGCGCCTTGAACTCGGACGTCGTGATGTTCAGCGCGAGCACCGGCTTGGTGAGGCGCTCGAGGCGCATGTAGCCGGTCACCTCCGCGTGGCCGCGTTCGCTCGTCGCGGTGATGCTGTCCACGCGGATCGTGTCGCCCCGCAGCGACAGGCTGCCGTTCAGATTCGTATAGCGCACATTCAGCGCGGGAATCGTGGCCGCGGCATGGCCGATATCGAGCCCACCCCGCAGCCTCGGCGCCTCCCACGTCCCGCCGACACCAAGGTCGGCGCTGAAGACGCCTTCGACCTGCTGTACCGTCGTCGTGACCGCCGCCAGCACGCCGAGATCGACGCTGTCGGCGCGGGCCTGCACCGACAACGTGTCGGGCAGCTGACGTTGCGCCACCGGCACCAGCGCGAGGTCGAGCGGCAGGTGCGCGGTGACGTTCAAGACCTGTTGCCCCGACCGCCACAGGTGCACCTCACCGTTCAGCCGGTGGTTGCGATAGTCGACGATCCCGTCGATGAACGGCGCGCGGAATGAGCCGAACGACGCGTTCGAGAATGCGAACGAGCCGCTGTACAGCGGGTTCGCGCGCGTGCCGGCGGCGGCCAGGTTGGCGGTGACCGCGCCCGCGACGCCCAGCGTGTCGCTCTGCATCAGCGCGTAAATACCGGTGAGCGGGAAACTGTCGAGCGAAACCCGGGCGTTGATCGGACCCCGGGCCGGCAGATCGCCGCTGAAGGCGAAACGACCCGCACCATTGGAATTCTTGAGCGCGGCCGAATCGACGTGCAGCACCGAGTCGCCGAACACGAGCGCCGTGGGACGCTCGAGGAACCACACGCCGCTCGGCAGCAGCACCGCCAGCGAGTCCACCACCGCGCCCCGCGTGCCCCTGCCACCTGGCCGCGCGTAGCGGCCGCCGGCCAGAAACGCGCCGAGATCGCCGACGCGCGAGCGCGCAAACCAGGTGAGCGAGTCGCGCGTGCCGCGGGCACGCGCGGCGGCCGCGCCGAACCCGTACCGTCCGTACCCGAGCGAATCGATGTTCGCGGCGACGTCGAAGCGCGGGACCGCCCCGGGCTGAAAGGCGATCGTGCCCTCGCCCTTCGGCAGCCGCCAGCCGCGCCACCGCAGGTCCAGCACGTGGGCCTCGCCGCCGATGGACAGCGAGTCGAGCGCGCCGTCCAGTGTCATCCGCACCTGCGCCGATCCCTTGAGCTTGTCTTCGCTAGACGCGGTTGTCGCGTTCGGGCCGGCGAACCAGGTCACCAGTGAATCGAGCACGCGGAGGCTGTCGGCATCAAAATCGAGAGTCAGCGTGCCGTGGTCAGGACGTTGCCATCCGAGGGATCCGCGGCCGCTGGTCAGCAACCCCGGCTGCTGCAGCCGTAACGAGTCCACGAACAGCTTGCCCTCGGCAAATCGGATCTTGGTCGCGCCGCTGTCGATGATTGTGCCGGCGAACAGCGACGGGGCGAGCAGGACCGAAAGATCGCCGGTGGGCCTGGTGACGCTGTCCGCGGCGACGCTGCCGGTGGCGGTGAAGGTGAGCCGCGACGGCGGCGCGCTGCCGCGAGTGAGCCAGTGCTGCAGGTTGAGGTCCTGCGCGTGCAGCGTGAATCCGCGGGCGCCGAAGCCCGGATGCACGTCTCGCGGGCCGAGCAGCAGCGTCCCGTCGCCTCGTACGGCGCCGCCGCCGCCCAGCATTCCGAGGTCGGCATGGGTTTCCACGCCGCTGAGGTCGCCGTTCATGCGGATCGTTCCCGCGAGCGTGCCCCGCAGCGGGAACGCCGGGATCCGGCCCGTCAGGCCGTCGAGCGACAGCGAATCGGCGCGCACGTCGGCGAACACGCCCAGCACGTCCGTGCGGAAGTCGAGCCCCACGACGCCGCGCACGACACTGGCAGGCCGGGCTTCGTCGTGATGCCGCAACGTGCCGCTGAACATCGCGTTCTTGAGGGTGCCGGTGAGGGTCCCGGTCGCGTCGATCTCGCCCTGTAGATCGAACCCGGGCACGAGCCGCCGCACCGTGCCGATATCGATGCGGCCGGTTTCGACGGCGAACGGCTGAAACGCGAGATCCTTCCCGGCGACATTGATCTCGCCCTTTCCGAAGATTTGTGAACCCGGCCAGCCGGGTACGAGCGAGTCGCGGAACGACCACTCCGTCTCGATCTTCAGCGCACTCATCGGGCCGTCCACAATGGTCCGGCCGGTCAAACGCCCGTAGAACGGCAGCGAATCGACGTAGACACGGGGGAAATCGAGCGAGAGCTCACGCGCGAGCAGGTCTCCCTGGCGCAGCGCCACGAGTCCCGAGTCGGCGGCGCTGAATGCATTGACGTGCCCCGTGAGGCGCCCGGGACCGAACGCGAGGTCGAGCGGCCGCAGCTGAATCTCGAGCACCCGGCCGCCATGCGAGGCGAGCGTCACCCCGCCGTGCAGCACCGCTTTCTCCGGAAAGCGCGGATCGAGGAACCGGATATCCGTCAACGTCGCGGAGTCGGCGCGCATGACGAGGTTCCAGAGCAACGTGTCGCGCGGCCATTGCACCGTACCGCGCGCGCTGAACTGGGTGGCCGGGAAGCGCACGCGCGACAGATCCAGGTCAAGCGTACGGCCGTCGATCGTCAGCCGGCCTGCAACGTCGGCAATCGACAGCTTGGGATCGCTGCTCTCGGTCGCGAGGCGTAACACATCGATGCGGATGCCCTTTTCGCGCGGCGCCTGGATACGCAGCGCCGCGAGCCGCGCGTTGAGATGCTCGAAGCGCCGGACGCGGTACCGCCCATCTTCACCGGAGTACTCGATCTCTTCGTTGGCACTGGTGACCTGGCCGTGTTTTTGCAGGCGCAGCGTCAGCGACCCGTCCATGATCTGCACGTTGCGCAACAAGATGAGCGAGCGTGGGCCGGCGGGACCGAGCGGTGTCAGGGTGACAGTGTCTTTCTCGCCGAGCCGCAAAAGTTCGTCGAAATTTGTCCGGCCAGACGCGTGCTGCACGATGTTGATGATGGGGCGGTCGAGCCGCACTTCCATGAACACCACGCGGCCCGCGGCGAAGTCGATCGGGTTGTAGCCCAGCTCCGCGCGCGGCAGCCAGGCGACCAGCGTCGAATCGGGATCGAGCAGCCGCACGTCGATGAGCACGACGCCCGTGAGCAGCGATCCGCGCACCTCGCCCACTTCGATCGAGCCGTTCACCGCCCCTTCGACCACCGTGCTGGCCACGCGCGCGAGCAGCGTGCGGCCCGCGTGCGTACCAACGAGCGCGTTGAGCGCGCCGAGGAAGCAGGCGAGCAGTCCCACCAGAGACCAGAGCGCGACACCGAGGGAGCGACGCATCTAGAACGCCTGCCCGACGGCGACCTGAATCACGACCTTCTGCCAGAACGTCTTTTGAGCTCGGAGTGGTGGATAGGAATCGCGAATCACTATGATCGGGGCGGGAGCCGTCGGTTGGTACAGAAGCGGTCCGCGCTCGGCGGGATAGCCGTTATACGCGGCATCGATCCGCACCGGACCGAGTGGCGTCGCGAACCGCACCCCGACCCCCGGCGTGACGCGCATGCCGCTGATCCTCACGAGTTCCTCCCCCCGCTCCCACACCTGCCCGGCATCCACGAAGAACCCCAGCCGCATCCGCGACGCAAGGATGGGCGACGGAATCCGCAGCTCGGCGTTGAGGATGATGACCGTGTTGCCGCCGGTAGGCGCCGTAAACACGCCGCGCCACACCTTCTCGCCCGCCTTCGCCGTGGCGACCGGGTCGAGCGCGCCGTCGCTGCTGTCGGTAATCACGTACACGCGCGGCCCGAGCTCGTTGAGGCCGTAGCCGCGCACGGAGTTTGGACCGCCGCCGTAGAAACGCTGGTCGGGAGGCACATATCCGACGTTTTGGCCGGAGAGGCTGATATTGCGCGGGAGAATCGTTCCGCCGCGAATCCGCCACGCAAACACCGTCCGCCGCCCCAGGGGATAATACTTCGCGACCTCGACCTCTCCTCGGTTGAATTCGTAGGGGACCTGCGAGCCGACGACGCGGGATGCGTGCAGCAGGCTGGCGGTGGTGATACTGCCCTGGGACGGATCGAGGACGTTGTTAACGCGATCGCGCACCGCGGTGATCGTCACCGCGCCGAAGTGCCGCCGGTCGCGGAGAAATTTGCGGCTCGCCTCGTCGCACAAACGGAACAGACTGCAGTAGATCCCGTCCGCCGCGACCGTCCTTCCGACGGAATACGAGTAGCCGAGTGTCACGGGAAGCCGGCCGCGGGTGTTGAACGTGAGATCGGCGTTGCCGCCGATCGCCTCGCGTGTGTAGATCCCGAACTCGGAGCGCCGCTCCGCGACGAAACCGAGGGTCGCGACGTGGGAGCGGGACAGAAAAGCCGGCTGTCGCAGCGTAATACCGAACGTGTAGTTGAGCGTGTCGATCGTCCACGTGCCGGCGAACGGATTGCAGAACTGATCTAATCCCGTCGTCTGCTTGGGCGTTCCCCCGCCCAGCTTCGACAAGCGAGCCGACAGGTCCAGCGTGCGCGCGCCGCCGAGGAAGTCGTGCGCCGTCCAGCCGCTCTGCACCCGGAAGCATTCCACGGTGGCGTAGCCGAAGCCCGTGCGCACCTGGTGAGCGGGACCTTCCTGCACCTGGATCAAGATGCGCACGGTGGAGTCGCGCTGCACCGTTTCCTGCGGCGCCACGGAATCCACCAGCACGACGTTGACCGAGCTGAACACGCCTATGCCGTAGAGATCGCGCTGCGTCTGGTACAGCGCATCCTGCTTGAATCCCTGACCCGGCCGCACCGCCATGACGCGCCGGACCGTGCCCGGATCCACGTCGCGCAGCCCGCGGATCATGACCTCGCCGATGCGCATGCGCGGGCCGGGCTGCGCGTCCAGCTCGACTTCGGCGCGCAGAATCCCCGCCTCCGAATCGAAGTTCCGCAGCACCTCGCCGTAGGGATAGCCGTCGTTGCGCAGCCGCCCGACGATCGTGTCGGCCGACGCCTGCATCAGGAAACGATTGAAGGGATCACCGACCTGCAGCGGCAACTCGCGCTTCAGTTTCGCGACGTCGAAGATCCCGTCGAGACCCATGACGTCGAGCCGAGCGACCCGGACCGGCTCACCTTCGTGAATCCGGAACGTGACGTACACGTCGCGGGATGTGCGCCGCACTACCGTGTCCACCACGGCGTTCATGTAGCCGCTTTGGCGGTAGAGCAAAATGAGACGGACGACGTCACGCCGGAATTCGATTTCGTTGAAGTAGCGCTTCTCGCCCAGTCCCAACCAGCGAACAAAGGCGTATCGAGCCCAAGCGCTCGATTTGGTCGTGGCGATCGCACTCTCGAGCATGTAGTCATCGAGCGCCCGGTTACCGGCGAACGACAAACCCCGAACCACCCGCTCCTGTTCTTGAGCGGATAGGACGGCTGTCGCTACGAGGGCAGCGAGCAACAGGCAGGGTATGACGCGCAATTGACGTAGTT
>Ga0210382_10000518_pt1 | contig 13781 bp, 9 predicted proteins | sample PLMedo_FD_155452 | JGI IMG/M metagenome (GOLD analysis project Ga0210382, IMG submission 155452) | Groundwater sediment microbial communities from an aquifer in East River, Colorado, USA - PLM0_60_coex redo | ecosystem: Environmental > Terrestrial > Soil > Riparian zone | place: USA: East River...
TGATGGCCTGCACGACCTCGATCGAGCGCGGCGCGGAGCGCTGCTGCGTCCCCATCTGCACCACGCGCTGGTGCTTGCGTTGCGCTGCGACGAGCAGCTCGCCTTCGCGCGCGTTGTGGCCGCACGGCTTTTCCACGTAGACGTGCTTCCCCGCCTGCATTGCGAGGAGCGCGGCCGGCGTGTGCCAGTGGTCGGGCGCCGCGATCACGAGCGCGTCCACATCCTTGTCCTCGAGCGCCTTGCGGAAGTCGCCGAGCCCTTTGGGGGATGTGCCCTGGACTTGGGCGACGGCGGAGACGCCCTTGGCGAGCACCGATGAGTCCACGTCGCACACGTAGGCCACTTCGGCGTGGGCCGCCCGACCGAACGTCCGTGCCAGCACCGTGCCGCGGCCGTTCAAGCCCATGACGGCGACTCTGACTTTTTCCCCCGGCGAGCGGAGCCAGGGGGAAAACCGCGGCGATGCCACGAGCCCCAGCCCCGCGGCCGAGGCCGTCTTGAGGAATTTGCGGCGTTTCATAAGTCACGCACCTTGATGTTCTTGAAGTACACCTCGTCGCCGTGGTCCTGCAGGACGATGTGTCCCTTCCGCCGGTCTCCGAAGCCGGGGATCGAACGGTACTTGCTCTTGGCGAGGGCCGAATCCATGCGCGCCGTGCCGAGCTCGAACTCGAGCAGCTTCTCGCCGTTCAGCCAGTGCTCGCCGTGATTACCACGGAACACGATCTTCGACTCGTTCCATTGCCCCACGGGGCGGAGCCGCTTGCTCGCATTGGGCGCCACGAGCTCGTACAGCGCGCCGGCGCGGTGCGACGCGATTTTGCCGTCCACGTGACGGTCGTCATCGAGCATCTGATACTCGAACCCCAGGGCTGAATGGTTCGGCGTGATGATGCCCTTGGCGACCGCGTCGGGCGTCATCTGACTGCCCTGAGCCATGGACAGCTCTTCGGAGACGTTGTACTTGACGCCGCTGTTCGCACCGGGCGTCACCTTCCACTCCCACGTCAGCTCGAAGTCCCCGAACGTGTCCACCGTCATCAGGTCGCCGCCCTCCAGCGGCCGCCCGTCGGGAACCCTGGGCACGTTGCCGCTCGCGATCTTCTTGATCACGCCGTCCACGACCACCCAATGCGCCGTAGGAACGGTATCGTAGCCCAATCCACGCCACCCGGCGAGCGTGCGACCGTCGAACAACAGCCGCCAGCCGGCGGCCCGGTCGGCGGCGCTCAGCTGGTTCGGCCCGGCGTCCGCCGCGCGGGACGAAGCTCTTGGGTGCGTTTGGGCGCCGAGCGCGGAGGCGCAGGCCGCGAGTAACAGGAGCCACCATCGATGCTTGATCATATCCACTCCACTGAGCCTCACAGGTTGCCGCGTTTCAGCTCCCCCACGGCGTACTCGCAGGCGCGCGCGGTCAGCGCCATGTAGGTGATCGAGGGATTCACGCATGACGAGCTGGCCATGCAGGCGCCGTCGGTGACGAACAGGTTGGGAACGTCGTGCGCTTGGTTGTGCGCGCTGAGGACCGATGTCCGAGGGTCGCGCCCCATGCGTGCGGTGCCCATCTCGTGGATCCCGAGGCCGGGTTCGGCGCCCAGACCTTCTTCTCGATGAGCGTCATAGGTACGCACGTCCTTGACCCCCGCGGCCTGGAGCATTTCGGCGGCCGACGCGGCCATGTCCGTCCGCATGGCGAGCTCGTTGTCGCCCCACGTGCAGTGAATGCGGAGCACCGGGATCCCGAACTCGTCGGTTTGGTCCGAGAGCGCGGCGTAGTTGTCCTCGCGCGGCAGGCACTCGCCGAACCCCGTGAGGCCCATCGACCACCCGCCCGGCTCCTGCAGGCGGCGCTTGAGCTCGACGCCGAGCCCGGCCTCGCTGCTGCCCCGACCCCACCCCTCTCGCCCGGCACCACCTTGATAGCCGAAGCCGCGCACGTAATCGCGGCGCGAGGCGTCGTCTCCCAGGTTGCGGAAGCGCGGAATGTAGATGCCGTTCGGACGGTTGCCCTGGTAGTAGCGGTCCAGCAGGCCGTCGATGCGGCCCCTCGCGCCCACCAGGAAGTGATGGTCCATCAGGTAGTGGCCCAACACACCGCTCGAGTTGGCCAGGCCGTTCGGGAATCGCGCCGAGGTAGAGTTCAAAAGGATCCGGGCTGTCCCGAGCGCGGAGGCGCAGACAAACACCACGCGGGCGTAGTATTCACGGGTCGCCTTGGTGTTCGTGTCCACGACGCGGACGCCCGTGACGCGGTTCTTGCTCGCGTCGTACAGCACCGAATGCACGATGCTGTCCGGGACGATGGTGAGCCGTCCCGTGGCCTGCGCCGCCGGCAGCGTGGACGCCTGGCTCGAGAAGTACGAGCCGGTCGAGCAGCCGCGCTCGCATGGACCGCAATAGTGGCATGGTAACCGACCGTGTAGGGGTTGCGTCAGGATCGCCACCCGCCCGATGGTCACGTGCCTGCCGGGAAACGCCTTCTCGACGCCCGCCTTCACGAGCTTTTCCCCGGCGTTCATCTCCATCGGAGGCTGGAATTCGCCATCGGGAAGGTGCGGGAGCCCGAGCTTCTCGCCGCTCACGCCGATGAAGCGTTCGACGTAGCTGTACCAGGGCGCGACGTCGGCATACCGGATGGGCCAGTCGACCCCGTGCCCGTCGCGCAGGTTCGCCTCGAAGTCCAGATCACTCCAGCGATAGACTTGGCGGCCCCAGATGAGCGACTTCCCGCCGACCTGGTCGCCCTGGATCCAGGTGAAGGGCTTCTCTTCGATGTACGGATGCTTGTGGTCGTTGACGAAGAAGTGCTTGTTCGACTCGCGGAACTGGTTGGTACGCGCCTGGACCGGATATTCCTCGGCGCCCCTCGTGCCCACCGAGAGCCGCGCGTTGTGGAGCGGCATCTCCCAGGCAGGTTTGTGCTCGGTGATGTAGTCCTTGCGATGGACCACGTTGCGCCCGCGCTCGATGACCAGGGTGCGCAGACCCTTCTCGGTTAACTCCTTTGCCGCCCAACCGCCCGTGATGCCGGAGCCGATCACGATCGCGTCGTAGGTGATCATGACCATTCCCTCCCCCCGCTCGCGGGGAACGGGATGTCGCCGAGATAGGTGCCCATGGGGTTGACGCGCAGCTCTCGCGACGCCCCGATCTCCGACGTGTAATAGCCGACGAGGGTCAGCTCCTTCATGCGGCGGAAGAACCACCCGTCCTCGCCCCGGCTCGGCCCGTACGCCTGCGCATCCATCGCGGTGAGCAGCGCGACACGCTGCCCGGGGGCGCACTGGGCAAAGGTCCGACCGTGCGCGGACTGGGCGCGCGCGTCCAGTCCTGCGAGACCGGCCAAGAACCGGTCGCGCTCCGTGACCGGGTAGTGGTCGGTCAGCAGCGTGTCGACGAAGCCGTGCACACCGACCGCGCGCGCGCCCGGCGTGTCCGTCTGGGGGATGATGTGCTCGGCCACGGTCGCGACGAGCTCCAATTGGGCGGGGTCGAGCGTCCGCGGCGCCCAGTGGGGCGAAGTCGCCCATGCCCGGCGCGTGTCCGCGCTCAAGACGCCTGCCAGCGTCGGAGCGGAGATGGCGCCGCCCAAGAGCAGCGCGACCTGCTGGAGTGCCTGGCGACGACTGATCGCATCGCGGTTCACAGCGTCACTCCCTCCTTCCAGATAGCGATCTCGCGATACCCGTTCTTTTCGTTGCTCGCGAGCGTTCGCCCGGAGGCAACCTCGAGAATCAGCCCGAACAGGTCCTCTTCAAGCTGCTCCAGAGAGGCGGTGCCGTCGAGCAGGGCCCCGGCATTGAGGTCGATCCAGTGCGGCTTCATGGCGGCGACGCCCGAGTTGGACGAGATCTTGAGCGTCGGGGCGGGGAACCCGAGCGGCGTGCCACGCCCGGTGGTGAAGAGCAGCAGTGTCGCCCCGCTCGCCACCAGAGCCGTGGACGACACGCCGTCGTTGCCGGGCGCCTCGAGCAGCCACAGGCCGCCTGTTTTCCCTTCCGTACATGACACGGCGGGCTGGCCGTACCGCAGCACACCCCGTACCGGGGCCTGGCCCCCCTTCTGGATCGCGCCCAGCGATTTCTCTTCCAGGGTCGTGAGGCCGCCGGCGACGTTGCCGGGCGAGGGGTTCTCGTGGATGGGCTGTCCATGCCGCAGGAAGTAGGCCTTAAAGTCGTTCACCAGCGCGACGATGTCCGAGAAAACGGCCTCGTCGACCGCGCGGTTCATCAACAGCTGCTCGGCCCCGAACATCTCCGGCACTTCGGTGAGGATCACCCCGCCTCCGAGGGCGCTCAGGCGGTCGGCGACGCGCCCGAGGAGCGGATTCGCCGTGATCCCGCTGAAGCCGTCCGACCCGCCGCATTTGTGGCCGAGCACCAGGTCCGAGGCCGGGCACGCTGCGCGCGCGTCGGGCTCCATCCGCGCGACCAGCGCCGCCACATGCTCCAGCCCCGCTGCGATCTCGTCGACGACCTCCTGTGAGTTGAAGAACCGCAGTCGCTCGCGGTCGACGTCGCCGGCCAGGTCCAGCAGGCCGTCCATCTGGTTGCTCTCGCAGCCGAGGCCGAGCACCAGCACGCCGCCGGCATTGGGGTGCCGCATCAGCCCGGCGAGGACGCGACGGGTATTCCGGAGGTCGTCGCCGAGCTGGCTGCACCCGTAGGGGTGCGAGAAGGCGTGCACGCCGTCGACCTGTCCCGCGAACCGCTCTGTCGCGAGCTGCGCGATCCGTTCGGCGGCGTGGTTCACGCAGCCCACGGTGTTGAGGATCCACACCTCGTTGCGCGTGCCGACGCGCCCGTTGGGGCGGCGGTAGCCTTGGAAGAACGCGGAAGTCGGAACGCGGAAGTCGGAACGGCTGTTCCGCGTTCCGCGCTCCGCGTTCCGCGTTCGATCCGGTGCGGTCGCGGGCTCGTAGCGATATTCCACCTCGCCCTCGAGCCGCGTCTTCAGATTGTGCGTATGCACCCACGCGCCCCGCGCGATTCGTGCAGTCACCGTTCCGATGGGAAAGCCATACTTGACGACCGACTGGCCCGGCTCCAGTGGCTTGAGGGCGATCTTGTGGCCCGGGGCCACGTCCTCCCGTAGGACGACGCAGTCGTCTTGGAGCGCGACTTCACAACCGGCGGAAAGCGGCCGAACCGCCACCACGACGTTGTCTGCCGGGTGGATTCTCACCGCCGACACGGCCTCGCTCACCGGGTGAAGTCCCGGTAGTACGTCTCGATCTGCTCTGGGGTCGCAGAGCGTGAGAGGATCAGGATGCGGTAGCGGAAGGTCGTGGCTTCCTGCGGGGCGAGCCGGAAGTTCAAGGCCTCCTTCCCATTGGTGAACGCCTTCTGGCCGAGTGGGTTGGCGGCGAACAGGCCGTAGCCGCGGGCGTGCCAATAGGTCGGGAAGCCGGGATTCTTCGGATGGTCCAGGATGGCCAGCGTGATCGGCTCACCGGCGACGAGGCCGGACAACATGGTCCAGCGGCCCCGCGTGCCCCAGACCGAGTCGCCCACCAACCCCTCGGAGCTGCGATACCGCCCGGTGACGCCGTCGTTGTTCAGCATCGGTACGGTCGTCGTATGGCCGCCGGCGTCGGTGAAGACCTCCGGCGTCGTGGACGGCTGTTCCAGCGCCCGGGCGACGCGCATGCCGATCAGCCCTTCCTTATTATCGACAAAGGTCACCGGCTGCCCGAGCGCGGTAAGGGTCGTGATCCGGTCGATGGTGCGCAGGCCGTCGGCGGCGCGGAACACGAAGCGGGTGTCCTCGCGCAGCAGCGGCTTCCCCTGGTAGTCCACCCACTCCGCCGTCACCTCGAGCACGCCCTCGCCCGGCCCGCCCTCGGCACGGCGCACGGCACGGTGCAGGATCGTGCCCATCTTCGCCGCGCGTGCCGCAGGGATCGCGTCCGAGTTGTTCCAGAAGTCGAGCCCGTTCACGTCGCCGTGATCGAACCACAGGCCGACTTGATGCGGATGGTCCACCCGCTCGCCCGGGCGGGGCTCGAGGGGCCAGCCGCGCGTCACCACGACGCCCGACGCGGACCGCACCGGGTAGAGGGTCGGCTTTTTGAGCGTGGTGGGATAGATGTACGAGGTGAACGGTTTGCCGTCGACGAGGACGTCGACGCGGTGCTGGGCGTCGTTAGGCACGACGTCGACGCGGGGGTTCGGGGCTTGGGGTTCGGGGTTCGGAATTCCCGAGTCCCGAGCCCCGAGTCCCAAGCCCCCAAGAGCCAACAGCAACCAAGCATTCCGCATCGTTGCGCCCCCTCAGCCCATGACGATGTCGCGCTTGGCGTCGTCGAACATGACCTTCCGGCCGCTGTGCATCGCGGCCACGGTCATGCACAGCGCCACCGAGTGGTTGTAGCCGGCCTCGATGTCCGCATTGGGCTGCTTGCGCGAACGCACGCATTCCATCCAGTTCCGCACGTTGGCCGTGGTGGACGCGTCGCCGCCGGTGTTCGCCGCGGTTTCGGTTGGCGCCAGCTCCGACAGCTTTGCCGTGCCCAGGCGATTGGGCTTCATCCCCATCTCGGCCGCCGCCTTCTCGTCGAGCCCGCCCGTCGGCGTGATCTCGTTGGTGTCGAGGTTGAGCATTCCGGCGTTGGAGTAGTACAGCTCCTTCGTGCCGCCGGCCCCATTCGTCATGCGGGACGAGTACACGACCTGGAAGCCCTTGGACGGATCGTCGAGCGGCCCATAGTCGAACACGATCGTGGCGGTATCCCAGTTCTTCCGTCCGTCCTTCCAGAGGTAGACGCCGCCGTTCGCGACGACCGAGCGCGGGTGCGGCAGGCCCGTGAACCAGTGGACGGTGTCGATCTGGTGCACCATCCATTGATCGGGAATGCCCGACGAGTACGGCCAGAACAGGCGGTACTCGAGGTACTTGCGCGGATCCCACGGTTCGTACGGGAGATAGGCGAGAAAGCGCTTCCAGTCGGTATCCTGCTCTTTGATGGAGGCGACGAGCTGCGGGCGGCGCCAGCGTCCCGGCTGGTTGACGTTCCAGGTCATCTCGGCCATCACGATGTCGCCGAACTTCCCCGACCGGATGAAGTCGTTGGCGATGCGATAGTTCTTGGCGTTGCGTCGTTGGGTGCCGATCTGCACGATGCGGTCCGACTGCTTGACCGCGTCCCGGATCTCGATGGCCTTGTCCATCGTATGCGCCAGCGGCTTCTCGATGTAGGCATCGTGTCCCGCGCGCATCGCGTCGACACCGTGGTGGGCGTGGAGGAAGTCGGGGGTCGAGATCATGACGGCGTCGGTGAGCTTCGCGTCGTACAGCTCCTCGTTGTTGCGGAACGGGCGCGGCTTGGCCCCCGTCACCTGCTCGATCCCGGCCACACCCTCATCGCGCCGCCGGCTCCAAATGTCCGAAACGGCGACGATCTCGAAGTTGAGCTCCTTGCCCACCTTGCCGAACGCGGGGAGGAGCGCCTGGCGGAAGCGATCGGAGAAGCCGACGATCCCGACGCGCACGCGGTCGTTCGCGCCGAGGATCTTCGCGTAGCGCGCCGCCGGGAGCGCCGCCGCGGCGGCGGCGGCCACCTTCACGAACTCGCGGCGTGGCATCGCCTTCTTGTGCTGGGACATCTCCCCTCCTCGGGTCAGGATTGCGGATGTCGGCGGCCGGCGAAGAGCCCAGCGAGCGCGCCGCGCATGTAGGCGAACGACTGCTTCATCCCCGGCAACGGGTCGTCGGCGTCGATCTCGTACTCCAGGTTGACGTAGCCCCGATAGCCGATGGTCTCGAGCTGCTGGAAAATCGCGGCGATGGGGATCGCGCCCTCGCCGACGATGCACTGACTTCCCTTGGCCGTCAAATCGCGCAAGTCCTTGGCGTGCATGTCGAGGAGGCGGGGCCCCGAGTCCGCGATCGCCCGCACGACGTCGGTGCCGGTGCGCACGGTGTGTCCGACGTCGATGCACAGCCCCATGCGACGATCCATGTTCCGGATGTGCTTCAAGGCGTCGTAGGGGGACGGGAAGTTCTTGTCTTCCGGCCCGTGGTTGTGGATCGCGACCTTGATGTCGTACTGCTTGGCGAAGCGCTCGATGCGCGGCAGCAGCGCCGGCGCGGCGTGCGCGGCGATGAGCGGCATGCCGGCGGCCTTGGCGTAGGTGAAGTATTTCTCCACGTCCGAGTCGCTGTCCTGGTCGAACGAGATCACCCCGCCGCCCACGATCTGGAGCCCCGCGGCCTCGATCTCCTTCTGTGCCGCCGCCAGCTCCTGGGGCGACAACTCGAAAGGCAGGTGCACGGACTTGAAGTTGACGTAGGGCGTCCCGAGCGCCCGCACCATCTCGATGGCCTTGTCGCGCGAGAAATTTCGCAGCGAGTAGCTCGCCACGCCGAGCCTCAGGGAGGCCGGTGGAGGCTGTCGAGGTGGAGGAGGTTGGGGAGGCGGTGCGGGCTGGGGCGTGCCGAAGGCCGTCCCCACAAGGCCTGCGGCGCCTGCTGAGAGGAACGTCCGGCGCGATACTCCGGGGTCGGGCACGTCAATAGCCTGGGTTCTGCGTGTAGCAGCAGGTGGTGCCGTCCATCTGCGTCCGCGGGATCGGCCGCAGCGCGTGATACGGTTGGATGCTGGTCGACCCGACGGGGTCCATCCAGTTGTAGGCCTGCACGCGCGGCACGAGCGTGTGCGTCCGTACGAGATCGAACCACCGCATCATCTCACCCGCAAGCTCCCGCGCCCGCTCGTTCAGGATTTCGCCGAGGGTGAGCTGGGCGACGGTGAGCTCCATTTCCGCCTCGTGGCCGGGGATGGCGGCGCGCCGCCGCACGGCATTGATGTACGGGAGCGCCTCCGTCGCGCGCCCGTCCCGCAGCAGCGCCTCGGCCGCGATCAGGTACGTCTCGGCCAACCGGGCGACGAAGAAGTCGCGCGAGCCGCGCTCATCGTTCACGCTGAGTCGGAAGGGGTCGACGAACTTGTTCAGCGACGGGAAGATCCTGTTGCTGTATGTCCGTGGCGTGTAGACGCGGTACGGCTTGGTCCTCACCAGGACCGTGTCTGAGTCCGTCGCCGAGACGTAGACCGCGGTGTCGCCGAGCTGGAATTTCGGCACGCCCGAAGCATCCTTTGGGATAGTCGCCGCGTTATTGGCGTACCACACGCGGGTGAATTGACTCTCATAGCGCGAGTCCCTGGTACGATCGTACAGCCCCAAGAAAAAGGTGGTGGGCCGGAAGCGCTTGAACGGGCGGCCGTTGGCGATGTCGCGCTGCATGCCGGGCAGCACGTCGTACTCCATCAGGAAGTAGAGGTGCCCCTTGTTGCCGTTGCCGGTGGTGAGCGGATCGCTGGTGTACTGGACCGACCAGATGACCTCCGCGTTCTTCTCGTTGTGGAAGTCGAACAGGTCGGCGAACCGCGGCAGCAGCGCGTACTGACCCGAGTTGATGACCCGCTGTGCGTAGTCGGCGGCATTGGCGAAGTCGCCTGCCTGCCGTTTGGCGGCTTCGTCGGCGGCGGAGTCGGCGTCGCGCAGTCGGGTCAGGTAGACCTTGGCCAACAGGTGCTGCGCTGCGCCCCTGGTGGCGCGCCCGTAGTCCTTTGCCAGATACGGGAGATTCGCCTCGGCGAACTTCAGGTCGCTGATGATCGCCTCGTACACGCTGTCCACCGGCGCGCGCGCGGCTTCGCTGGTCGGGGTCGTCGTCGGTTCGAACTTGAGGGTGAGGGGCCCGTACATCTGCACCAGGTCGAAGTAGTACAGCGCCCGCAGAAGGCGCACCTCGGCCACGCGTTGCGTCTTGAGGCTCGAGTCCATCTGCACCGTCGGTGCCTGGGCGATCGCCGTGTTGGCCGTGTTGATCGCCCGATAGAAGTCAGTCCACGTGTCGCGGATGAAGTCGACGTCGGGGTTCAGCTGCGTCGTGTAGTCGTTGACGTACTTGTAGCTCCCGTCGGCGCCCTTGGTGTAGATGTCCGTCCCGAACTCGGTGAGCGTGAAGCCCCGCTCCTGCGCGTAGAAGGTCCGCAACGGCTCGTACGTGGCGTTGACCAGCGCCTGGAACACGTCGGGCGTCGGGTACGGCTGATTGGCCAGGCCGCTGATCAAGTCTTCGTTCAGGTCCATGCAGGCGGCCAGACCCAGCAACCCGGCGCTCAGCCCTGCGATCGTGCGTCTCGACATGCAGGCCTCCCGGCCTCTAGAAACCCAACGTGACGCCGGTCAACAGCGTCCGGTAGCCCGGCGTGGCGGCGGTCTCCGCGTATCCGGCGCTCGACCGCGTGCTCGTGCCGGTCCGTGACTCCGGGTCCAGTCCCCGGAAGCGCGTGAACAGGAACGGATCGAGGGCCGTCACGTAAAACCGCAGAGACCGGGCGTGCCACGACCCCCCGTGGACGCCGGGAAGCGTGTAGCCCAAGGTGATGCTGCGGACGCGGATAAACGACCCATCCTCGTAGCGCCGCGAGTCGCCGAACGGCGGATTCTCCTGATTGGCGGTGGGGCGGGACTCGAAATTCGAGGGGTGGGTCGGCGTCCAGTAATCCGTGACGAGGTTGTTATAGCGACCCTGCATCGTGCTCTGGCTCGTGCGGAACTGGTTGTTCGCCAAGAAGTCCACCCTGGCCACCGCCATGAGGGACAGGTCGAATCGCTTCCAGTCGAAGCGACTGGTCATGCTCCCCGTCCAAGCGGGGAAAGGCGTCCCGAGGATCACGCGGTCGTCGCCGTCGATCTTCCCGTTGCCATCGACGTCGGCGACGCGGATCTGTCCGGGGGCCGCACCGTACTTCTTGGCCAGGGCGGAGTCCTGGAGCTGCCAGATTCCCACGAACTTGTTGTCGTAATACACGTCGATGGGCTGCCCGATGAACCAACGGTTCAGGATATCGTTCACGCCACCATAGAGACTCACGATGCGGTTGCGGTTCGTGGCCCAGTTGACGTCCTGGCTCCAGCGCAGCCCGTGCCAGTTCTCGACCGGCACGAACGACAGCGCCACTTCCAAGCCGGTGTTGCGGGTCGCCCCGATGTTGCGGAGGATGCTGGTGTAGCCGTTGGTGGGTTGGATCTGCTGCTCCATGATCAGGTCCTTCGTGTCCGCCCGATAGTAGTCCACGGAACCCGAGAGGCGGCCGCGCAACGCGGTGAACTCCAGGCCGAGGTCCAGTTGGCCGGTGTTCTCCCACTTGAGGTCCGGGTTCGGCAACGTGCCGGGTCGGTATCCCAGCGCCGGGTTGTCGCCGAGCGAATACATCACGCGGGTCATGGATCCGAGTGTCTGATACGGGTCGATCGCCGTGTTGCCGACGTGCCCATAGCTCGCCCGCACCTTCAAGTCGGAGAACAGGTTGGTGCGCCGGAGGAAGCCTTCTTCGCTCAGCCGCCACGCCAGCGCCACCGACGGGAACACGGCGTATTTGTGCCCGGGGGCGAGCCGCGACGAGCCGTCCACGCGTGTCGTCACAGTGAGGAGATAGCGGTCCTTCAGCGCGTAGTTCAGCCGGGCCATGTACGATTGCAAACCCCAAACCGTCAGGTCGCTGCCCATGCCGTCGACGTGGGTAGCGGACCCGATGTCGTAGAACTGCTGTCGCTCGTAGGGAAGCCCGGTGGCGTGCAGGGTGTCATTCTCGGTCCGCTGCTGCTGGATGCTGTACAGCAGGGTGAGATCGAGGCGGTGGTCGCTGCCCACGTTGCGGCGAAACGTGAGGATGTTGTCCAGCGTGTACGCGGTGGTGCGGTTGTCCCACAGCCCCGCGTCCGCGCCGCTGCCCTGCTTGGCCTGGGTCTCCGCCCCCTGGAACACGCCCCGCCGGTTCGAGCTCACGCTCCCGCCGAAGTTCACCCGCCAGGAGAGTGCATCCGTCAAGTGGTAGTCGGCGAACACCGTGCCGGACACCAGCGTGTTCGCCCGGTTGTCGACCCAGTTTTGTACGTCGGAGAGGGGGTTCACGCGCTGCCCGTCGGGCGTCGGCTTGAAGAGGAGCTTCCCCGTGCTGTCGTACGGCACGCCAAGGGGGTTGTTGCCGAGCGCCTCGCTGTAGACGCCGTCGCCTCTCCCCAGGTTCTGCTCCGTCCGGACCAGCCACCCTGAGCTTCCCACCTTGAGGCGCTCGTTCAACTCGTGGTTGAGGTTGAACCGCACAGACCGCCGCGTGAAGTCTTGACCCAACAAGATGCCTCGCTGAGTGAGCTGGCCCCCGCTCAACGCGAAGCGCGTCCGCTCGTCACCGCCCGCGATGCGGATCTCGTTGTTGACCTGCTGACCTTGCCGGAGCACCAGATCCTGCCAATTCGTGGAGCGCCCGGCCCTGATCGACTCCAGCTCGACCGGCAAGAAGAGCTGCGCATCGCCGGAATCGCAGGCCGCGACGCTGGTATCGCAATGATAGTTCCCGACCGTCCGGTTCGCGTCGCGCTTGAGCTGAGCGAACTGCTGGCCGTTCATCATCGGCACCCGGCTTCGCTCCTGCTGGACCCCGATGTAGCTGTCGTACGTGAAGGTCGTCGGTCCCGCGCTGCCCTGGCGCGTGGTGATGAGCACGACGCCGTTCGCGCCACGCGATCCGTAAATCGCCGTCGCCGAGGCGTCTTTCAACACCTCGATCGACTCGATGTCGTTCGGGTTCAGATCGCTCACCCCCGCCGCGGGAATCCCGTCCACCACGTACAGCGGATCGTTGCCGGCTTTGATGGAGCGCGCGCCGCGCACCCGGACCCTGACACCATCGCCCGGCTTCTGGCCGGTGGTCACGATGTCCACGCCTGCCACCCGCCCCTGGATAGCGTCGACGGCGTTCACCGTGGGCGTGGCTTTCAAGTCTGCGGCTGCGACGGATGAGATGGAACCCGTGATGTCTCTGCGGACCTGCGTGCCGTACCCGACGACGACGACTTCTTGCAGGGTGACCGGGAGCGGTTGCAGCCGGAAGTCTGCCGTGGTCGCCTGCCCGGCGGTGACTGCGACGTCCCCCAGCTCTGTAACGAGGTACCCGATGAGTTGAGCGCGAAGGCGGTACGTTCCGGACGGCACCCGGGCGATGGTGTAGCGGCCGTCGGCACCCGCGGTTGCACCGAGGGCCATCCCCTCGAGTGTCACGCGGACGTTCGGAAGGGGGGTTCCCGCTTCCGCTGCCGTCACCACGCCCGCGATGGTACCGGTTTCAGAGGGGGGCGCGCTCGGGCCTGTCTCTTGCGCGCGCGCGGCCTGGAGCGGTAGCAGCGCGCACAACGGCACAAAAAGCGAGAGGCAGAGGCCTCTCGGGGTGACGACGCTGCAGCGCTTCACATCGATCCTCTCGGTCGACGGAATTCCGGGTTCCACAGTGCGACCGCAAACGCCGTGCCCCTCCCGTGACGTCGATCACGCGGGCAACGCCCCGGCAAGTGATTCTGAGATCACGTCGCGACGAACGCTGGACTGTTCAATCGGGGCGTTCCTGCGATGCTCGCCTTCCACGGTTGTCGCGCGGCCGCGACGCGACCAGGCGCTCGCGAGGCGATCGCTCCGCAGTTCGGCGCCGCAGCGCAGCGCCGCCACATGCCGAGATGGCCACGCTGTCGCGCTTGCGCCCCGTGACGGATCGGCGGAGTTTCCCATTTCGACACCCGCCTGATGACTCCCTCCAAGGGCGGGCGCATGTCTTGCAACACCGCCTGCGGGCGGCCGAGATGACACAGACTGGACGAAGCGCGCAGGAGACAATCGATCGGCGCGAGGCGTTGCGCCGCGCCGCCGTCCTGCTGGGGGGCGCGCTGGCCGCTCCCACGGTGGTCGGCGTGTTGGCCGGCTGCGAGGCGGCGCGCGTT
>Ga0210382_10000520_pt1 | contig 13771 bp, 13 predicted proteins | sample PLMedo_FD_155452 | JGI IMG/M metagenome (GOLD analysis project Ga0210382, IMG submission 155452) | Groundwater sediment microbial communities from an aquifer in East River, Colorado, USA - PLM0_60_coex redo | ecosystem: Environmental > Terrestrial > Soil > Riparian zone | place: USA: East...
AGTCTACAGCCACAACCTTGGGCTCAAGAACGAAGAGGGCACGTTCCTCATCGCGCAGGACGCGCACGTCACCCGCATCCACCTCGGATTCGGAACGACCCTCAGCTTCTAGCGCTTCTTGATGAAGGTCCCGGCCTGTAGTTCGTCGTACGCCTGCCGCAGCTGCTCCGGCGTGTTCATCACGATCGGCCCGTACCACGCCACCGGCTCCTCGATCGGCTTCCCCGAGACCAGCAGAAACCGAATCCCCTGATCGCCCGCCTGCACCGTCACCTCGTCGCCGCGGTCGAAGAGCACGAGCGAGCGGTTGCCGGTCTCACCATCACCGCCGCCTGGGGCCGGCGTGCCCACGACCTCGGTCTTGGGCGCGAGCGGCTGCGACGCGTCGCGGAACGAGCCCGAACCCTCGAAGACATAGGCGAAGGCGTGCCGCGTCGTTTCGACGGGCAGGACTTTGCGCTTGCCTGGCGGCACCCACACATCGAGATAGCGCGGGTCCGCGGCGACGCCCTGCACAGGTCCCGACTTGCCCCAGAAATCGCCGCACACGACGCGTACTCTGGTGCCGTCGTCGTCGGTGACCTCGGGGATGTCGCGCGCCGGGATGTCCTGGTAGCGCGGGTCCGTCATCTTGAGGGACGACGGCAGGTTCGCCCACAGCTGGAAGCCGTGCATGCGGCCGCGCGGATCGCCCTTCGGCATCTCCTGGTGCAGGATCCCGCTGCCCGCCGTCATCCACTGCACGTCCCCCGGGCCCATCTCGCCCTTGTTGCCCAGGCTGTCGCCGTGGGCGACGGAGCCCGCGAGCACGTACGTGATCGTTTCGATGCCCCGGTGCGGATGCCAGGGGAACCCGGCGAGAAAGTCCTCGGGGCTCTCGTTGCGGAAATCGTCGAACAGGAGAAAGGGATCGAACTCGTGTGTATTGCCGAAGCCGAACGCCCGCCGCAGCTTGACGCCCGCTCCTTCGATGGTCGGCTTGGCCTGGACGATGCTCTTGATTGGTCGGATCGACATGTGCGCTCCTGCTACGGTACCGCCTACCAACACCGCGGCAGCGCGTCCGGTTCCTACGGCGTCACGATGGTCGCCCGCTTCACGTAATCCATCCGCGGAAACGCGCGCTCCAAGTACGCGTTCCCCTCCGCCTGGATCCGCCCCTGATCGGGTCCCCGTCCCCGCGGCGCTCCTTCACCGTACCCGGCGTACAGGCGGTCGATGACGTCCATCCCTTCGACGACCTGGCCAAATGGCGCGAACCCCATCCCGTCGAGCCGGTCGTTGTTGCCGAAGTTGATGAACACTTGCGTGGTGCGCGTACCGGGCCCCGCCGTCGCAAACGAGACCATGCCGCGGATGTTGGTACGGCGGACCGGATCGTCGGGGATCCGCAGGTCGCGCCACACCGCCGACACCGCCGGCTCGCCATGGATGCCGAACTGCACCATGAACCCCGACACCACCCGGAAGAAACGCAGGCCGTCGTAGTAGCCGGAGCGGGTGAGGTTGTAGAAGCGATCAGCGCCCAGGGGCGCCCAGCGGCGCTGCACCGCGATGAGGAAGTCGCCTGCGCTGGTCTCGAACCGGGCGCGGAAGCTGTCCGGTGCTTGCGCGGCAAAGGCGGAACTCTGAGGACTGCGGAAGTCCGGGGCGGTGGCGGCGGCTTCGGGTCGCTGGCCGCCACGACAGGCGGTGAGGAGGGTCAGTATGAACAGAGGGCGGAGAGTCATGCGCGGCTCCCAGGGAGAAACTAGCGAGGAAACGGGCCCGCCTTTCAGCGGACCCGTTGGTGGTGTTGCGCCGAACTACTGGATCGCGCGCAGCGCGTTGACCCTGCCGCCGCCGTAGAAGTCGTCGTTGCCGGGCTTCCCGAGGTCGTCCGCTGATGCGCGCAGCCGTGCCTCCACCTGCGCCGGGCCGATGCGCCCGAACCGGCCGATGATCAGCGCGGCAACGCCCGACACGACGGGCGTGGCCATGCTGGTGCCCGCCGCCCAGCTGTACGTGCCGTTACTGGCACCCGCGCCGCGGACCGGTGCGAACACGAAGTCGAAGACGAAGCACGGCTGCACGACGGGGGATCCCGGCCCCACACGCGGTTTCGAGCATATCTGGGGGCCGGCGAACACGCCATCGCCGCCGGGTGCGGCAAAGTCGACGGCCGACTGCCCGAAGTTCGTGTAAGAAGCGGGGCGGTCGACGTTGGTGGCGCCGAGCGCCCAGCCGACGGGACCCGTCGCCGACACGGCGATCACATGGGGCGACATGGCCGGAACGAAGACGAGGTCGTTGCTCGTGTCCATGTTCACTGCGTCGTTGCCAAGCGCGGCGACGACCGTCACACCCTGCTGGTACGCGTAGCTGGTGGCCTTACCGAGGGCGTGCAACAGGGCGGCGCGCCCAGGCGCGGTGTTGATCGGGTGCCCCGTGGAATCCCGGAAGAGACGTCCCAGGGTGTCCCGCGCCTGACGCTCGAAGGCGGCGCCCAGGCTCATATTGATGATGTCGGCGCCGGCGCCGCCCGCGGCGATCGGCGTCGCGGCGTACACGATGCCGTTGATTATCCAGGAGAACGCTCCGCTGCCGCAGTGCAGCACTTTCACTCCGATGATCGTCGCGTTCGGGGCGATCCCGACCGTGCCGAGGTCGTTGGCAGGTGCCGCGACGATGCCGGCGACATGCGTGCCGTGCCAGAACGTATCAGTCAGGATGCAAGCGCCCGCCGCGTTGCGGCGCAGATCGAGATTGAACGGCACGAATGTCCCTGGAGCTGCAGCGGGAACGAAGGAGCGGGAGCGCGCCACGTCGAGATTCGGCGCGATGTCGATGTGCGTGCTGTGAATGCCGCCGTCGAGGACGGCGACGCGGGCGCCGGCGCCGGTCGCGCCCGCGTCCCACGCCGCCGGTGCGGAGACGGCGTCGGGCGCCCACTGGATGAGCCGGAATCCCTCGCCGGCGCCGAACGCGGCTGTCGCTTCGGGAGGTGGCACCTCGTCGACGAGCTCCTCGCCCACCGTGGTCTCACGGGGATCGACCCACTGCACTTGGGCGTCGGGCGCCACGCCAAACACGCCCTTGATCCTGGCCGCACGGCCGGCGAAGCCGGGGTCGTCGGAGGAGGCGACCGCGATCCCGACCTGCCCGATCGCCGTAGTGAGGGTGCCCCCGGCCCGCTGAACCTGCGCCGCGAGATCTGCCGGGAGATCGTTGCCCGTGAAGTCGATGATGTACGACGCCCGGGCGCCCTGGACCGCGATCGCCATATTGGGTCCGTTGACCGCGCTGACGCTTGAAGTGGGGGAGTCTGGGACGGCGGGGGAAGTGACGGGTGCGCGATCAACACAGCCGGCGACGACCAGCAATGCGGTCGAGAGTGCGGCTCCGACAACCTGGCGAGCCATTGAGCCTCCTTGGGGCGGGACTGCCGGGATCAGCGGGATGGGTCTGAAGGTGTTGCTCAAACTCCATGACGGCAAGGCTCCCACCGCGCGTTATCTTAGCGCCCATGGTCGCACGCTATGGCGTTCTGGTGTCGGTGGGCGGCGCGCTGACAGTGGCTTGCCACGGCGCGCCGCCCCCGGCGCCGCCGCCGCCCGCGTTGGTCGTGCCGTCCGACACCCCCCCCCCACCACGCCGAGTGACTCGGACCGACCGGGAGGGGGGGGGAGCCCTCACTGCCGGCGAGCGCGACTCGATCGTGCGGGAGGCGCAGAGCCGCCGGGCGGCGTGGCGCGCGCGCGGCATCAGCGACTACTCGATTCGCGTCGCCGTAGGCTGCTTCTGCCCCTGGCCGTCGACGCCCGCGATCCTCGAAGTGCGCGGCGGCGTCGCGAAGGCGTTGCGCGACACGACGGGGCGGCCTTTCGGCGCACTGCGCGAGCCGTGGTCGAACTACACGGTAGACGGGTTGTTCGACGCGGTCGAGCAGTCTGCGCGGCGCAGCGACGTCGTGGACGTCACCTACGACGCCCTCCTCGGCTACCCGACGTACATCAGCGGTGTCGGGAAGGTGGGCCTGCCCGACAACTGGTTCTGGGTCAGGGCGAGTCAGTTACGTTTCCAGCCATGATCGACGCTCCTCTCTCTTTCCTTCTTCTAGTAGGCGCCCTCCAGCAGGGAGGGAGCCCGGTTCGCGGCGTGGTTTACGACAGCCTGTTGCACGCGCCCTTGAGCGGCGCGGAAGTCTGGCTGCGGGGGACCGAGCGCCGCACCCTCACGGGCCACGACGGACAGTTTCGCTTCGATTCCGTCGCGGCGGGCCGCCATGTCCTCGCCGCCTCACACCCCGGCCTCGATTCGGCGGGCGTCTACACGATCGCGTGGCCGATCGTCGTCGCCGGCGGATCCGGCGCCGCACCCGTCACGATCGCCACACCGTCCCTCGCCACGCTGTGGCGGCGCCGCTGCGGCACGCAGCTCGGATCTTCGCCCGACAGCGGCATCGTCTTCGGCGTCATTCAGGACGCGACCACGGGCGCGCACCTCGCCGGAGCGGCGCTCATCGCGCGGTGGGTAAGGTTGGCGAAGGTCGATAACGTCAACGTCCAGGTGAGCGATCGCGACGTCCGTGTGCGGACCGACTCCGTGGGGGCGTACTACGCGTGCGGCGTCGCGACCGATATGACGCTCCTGCTCCGGGGGTATGCCGGGCGCGATTCGACTGGTCCGATCGATCTCCGCCTCGGGGCTCGCATGGTCGCCCGTCAGGACCTGGCGGTCGCGCTCGACCTTCCGGCCACGGCCACGTTGCGGGGCTCGGCGAAGACGAATGACGGCAAGCCCCTGCTCGGGGCCCGAGTCACGGTGCGGGATGGTGGCTCGACATCGATGAGCGCCGGCGGCACGTTCGTCCTGACGAACCTCCCCGCCGGCACGCAATGGGTCAGCGTGCAGGCGATCGGTCGTCAGTCGGCGGAGCAGGCCGTGGACTTGAAGAGCGGCGATACGACGGTGCTCGCTTTCACGCTCGAGCCCCTGCCGGTCACGCTCGATCCCGTCCCGGTGACGGCGCGGCAGCGCTCGACCAAGCTGGTGGAGTTCGAGGAGCGGCGCCGTCTGGGTCTCGGCTATGTGCGCACGGCGGCCGATCTCGAGGGGATCCGGACGATGCGTGCGGTGTTCACCGGCGCGCCGTCGGTGCGCGTGGAGCGCACGCGCGGAGGGGTGGGTGACTTCCAGGTCCTGCTCGAGCGCCCGGGGCTGTCGGGACAGGCCTGGTGCCTCGCCACGCTCTTCATTGACGGCTTCAAGGCGAACTACGACCAGCTCTCGGGCTACGAGCCGTCGGACCTGATCGGCGTGGAGATCTACCAGCGCCCCTCGAGCGCACCGCTCCAGTACCAATCCACGGCCACGGGGTGCGGTGTGGTGCTCGTGTGGACCAAGTATGTGGAAGGGCGGTGAATGTTCTGCCGCGACGGCGCCGCGTGGCTCTACCGGCTCGACCGGAGCTTTACCTGGGACTCGGGGCTCACGATTCCCGCCGACGTCGTCTTCCGTGACGCGAAGGGCAAGGTACGATTCGTCATCGAGACGACGGGCCGCATGACCGTGATGCGCGGCTATTCGTGGAACGGCTGCAGCCCGAAGTTCTGTCTGTTCGATATCTTGATCGGGACGCCCGACGGCGTCGTGCATGTGGGCACCGGGCGGCCCAAGGCGTACTTCGCCTCGATGGTGCACGACGCGCTGTATCAGTTCCTGCCGCTCTCGGCCCCGCTCACGCGCGCCGACGCCGACCGGGTGTTCCTGCGTCTCTTGGCCGAATCGAACTTCGCCCCGCGACGCCTGTACTGGCTGGCGGTGCGGCTGTTCGGCTGGATCGTCCGGTTGGGGCAGCAGCGCGTGCGGAGGTGGGAGGGGACGCGGGAAGCGCTGTAGCAGTGTGACCGCCGTCCCCGCGCGCTCCCCCCCCCCGCGCGTTATCTTCTGACCCATGGCTGACAGCGGCTCCTTCGGTAGCGGCCCGAACCGCCCTTCGCGCGGGTCCGGCGGCTTCACGGTGCACTTGGCTGACGAGCTGGACGTCTACTTCAACGAGGTCGCCCACGGCCGCCCCGTTGGCTTCGTCGCCTCCCCCAAGTGGAAACCTCGCGCCGACGTCTACGAGACCGATACCGAGCTCGTCGTCCACATGGACATTTCGGGGATGCGCGCCGAGGACTTCAAAGTCGAGTTCAATGAAGGCATCCTGACGATCTCCGGGGAGCGCACGGCGCCCCGCGACGGCAAGCGCCATTACCACGCGATGGAGATCCAGGTCGGGCCCTTCGAGCGCCGCTTCCGCGTCCCGGTGCAGGTGGACCCGGCCTCCATCCGCGCCAACTACGAGCATGGCTTCCTCGAGATTCGCTTGGCCAAGCAGGCGCCGCGGGCCTCCGGGGCTCACTCGGTGAAAGTCACGTAGTGGAGCGCCTTCCCGTCCTGCCGCTGGGCCAGCTCGTCGTTTATCCCCACGTCGTGCTGCCCCTGGCCCTCACCGACCCGAGGGCCGTCCAGCTCATCGACGAGATCATCCAGGGCGACAAGCGCCTGCTGCTCGGCGTCGTGAAGGCGACGGGCGGTCTCGAGCCGCCCGAGGGCGCGGTGATGGCCACGATGCCCGACCAGCTGTACGACATCGGGACCCTCGGTGCCGTCGTCCGCATGCTGAAGCTGGGAGACGGCTCGGTGCGCGTCATGGTGCAGGGGATCGAGCGCGCCCGCCTCACGGTGGTGTCGCAGGGCGAGCGCTACCTGATGGCGGAATACGAGCCGCTGACGGAGAACATGCTCGAGGACGCGCGCACCGAGGCGCTGAAGCGGACCGTCATCGCCCAGTTCTCCCGCGTCATCGACATCGCGCCCTACCTGGGCGCCGAGCTGCACGAGGTGCTCGCGGGGATTACCGAGGCGGGGAAGCTCGCCGACTTCATCGCCGCCAATCTGGACCTCGCGCTCCCGGCCAAGGCCGAGCTGCTCGCGGTGGACGACGTGACGCGCCGCCTCGAGCGGCTCGCCGAGTTCCTGGCGCAGGAGCTCGAGGTGCTCGAGGTGGGCACGCAGATCCAGGAGAAGGTCAAGTCGCGGCTCGACCAGAACCAGCGCGAGTACGTCTTGCGCGAGCAGCTCCAGGTGATCCGCCAGGAGCTGGGCGAGGACACGGGCGACGACGAGCTCGACGAGCTGGCGCGCCGGATCGAGCAGGCGGAGCTCTCGCCCGAAGCGACCAAGGTGGCCGAGCGCGAGTTGAAGCGCCTGCGCCAGATGTCGCCGCAGTCGGCCGAGTACCAGGTGGCCCGGACCTACCTCGACGTCTTCGCCACGCTGCCGTGGACCAAAGTGTCGCAGGACCGGCTCGACCTGAAGGCCGCGCGCGAGATCCTCGATCGCGATCACTACGACTTGAAGACGGTCAAGGAGCGCATCCTCGAGTATCTCGCCGTGCGCACCCTGAACCCCGACGCCAAGGGCAGTATTCTCTGCTTCGTGGGGCCGCCCGGCGTCGGCAAGACGTCGCTGGGGCAGAGCATCGCCGAAGCGCTCGGCCGCAAGTTCACGCGCGTGTCGCTCGGCGGCGTGCGCGACGAGGCCGAAGTGCGCGGCCACCGCCGCACCTACGTCGGCGCCATTCCGGGACGGATCCTCCATGCGCTGCAGCGCTGCGAGACCCGCAATCCCGTGTTGATGCTCGACGAGGTGGACAAGATGGGCGCCGACGTGCGCGGCGACCCCACCGCCGCCCTGCTGGAGGTGCTCGATCCCGCTCAGAACTCGACCTTCGTCGATCACTACCTCGAGGTACCGTTCGACCTCTCGGGTGTGATGTTCATCGCGACCGCGAACAGCCTCGCCCCCATCCCGGACCCCTTGCTCGACCGGATGGAAGTCCTCACGCTCATCGGCTATACGCCCGCCGAAAAGCTGCAGATCGCGCGGCGCTATCTGCTGCCCCGTCAACTCAAGGAGACCGGGCTCGGTGCCGAGCGGGCGAGCGTCGCCGACGCGGCGATGGAGCGACTGATCGCCGAATACACCCGCGAAGCGGGCGTCCGCCAGCTGGAGCGCGAGATCCAGGGTGTGCTGCGCAAGGCCGCATTGGAAGTGGTGGAGAAAAAGACGACGGGCGTGAAGATCTCGGTCAAGAACCTGGAGAAGTACGCCGGCCAGCCCCGGGTCCAGAGCGAGGGCGCGGGACGCGCTCCGGAAGTCGGCGTGGCGACGGGACTGGCGTGGACGCCGGTCGGCGGCGACATCATGTTCATCGAGGCGATCCGGATGGCGGGGAAGGGGCAGATCACCCTGACCGGCCAGCTCGGCGATGTGATGAAAGAATCGGCGCAGGCGGCATGGAGCCTGCTGCGCGCCCGCGCGGGAGCGCTCGGCATCCCGCTCGAGTCGTTCACGCAGACCGACGTGCACCTGCACGTCCCGGCCGGCGCGGTGCCGAAAGACGGACCGTCGGCGGGGATCACGATCGCGACCGCGCTGGCGTCGCTCCTATGCAACCGGCCGTCGCGTCACGATCTCGCGATGACGGGAGAGTTGACGCTGCGGGGCCGCGTGCTGCCGATCGGGGGGCTCAAGGAGAAATTGACCGCCGCGGCGCGCGCCGGCGTGACCACGGTGCTGGTCCCGGCGCGCAACAAGAGCGACCTGGTGGATCTTCCGGACGAGGTATTGCGGCTGCTCGACATCAGGCAGGTGGATACGATCGATGAGGTGCTCGAGATCGCGCTGCTCGCGCCCGAGGAGCGTGGGCGCCTGTCGGGCGGCGTGCGCGTGAACCCTCCGCCACCGCAGCCGGGAGCGCGGACGTGAGCGACGCCCGCGACTTCACCACACTCGACGCGGCGCTCGCCGACATCCGCGCGCGCGATGGGCGCTATCACGAGCGCGGCTATCTCTTCGTGCTCGCCGCGCTCGAGTTCGCGCAGACGCGCCTGCCGGCGCGCCGCCACCTGTCGGGTGGCGAGCTGGCGTGGGCGTGCCGCGACTTCGCCCAGGAGCAGTTCGGTCTGCTGGCTCCCACGGTGCTGGCCCACTGGGGCATTGCGTCCACGGAAGACTTCGGGCGCATCGTGTTTCTGCTGATCGACGTGGCGCTGCTGGCGCGGCAGCCCGCCGACCGGATCGAGGACTTCGATCACGTGTACGATTTCGACGAGGTATTCCGGGCCGGGTACCGCTGGCCCGGCGTTTCTTTCTCGGGGTAGGGAGAAGGGGGGTGCCCGCCACACACTATGGACGCCCGTGAGTGGCCCGCCTGCAAGAAGTGCCAGCAAGGCTTGCTGATCCCGTTGTCGGACTACGGCCGTGACGGCGCACCGATCACCTACAAGGCCTGGGTGTGCAGCAACCCGGACTGCGGGTTCAACATCCGCATCGACAACGGCGAGATCTCCTTCGGTCGCACGATCGGCCAGAGCTCGAAATAACCTCTCTCGTTCGCGCACCGGCGGTCGCGGGACGGTTCTATCCCGCCGATCCTGTTGAGCTCGACGCCACCGTTGTCTCTCTTCTCGAGGACGCGCGCCAGGCCGTCGCCCGTCCGGCCGTCGGTGTTATCACGCCCCATGCAGGCTACGTTTATTCGGGCCCGACCGCGGCCGCGGTCTTCGCCCGGGTCGCGCTGCCGTCGCTCGTCGTCATCTTGGCGCCGAATCACACCGGCGTCTGCCGAGCGCCGGGCGGCGCCTCGTTGTGGGAAGCGGGCGAGTTTCGCACGCCTCTCGGTGACGTCCCCGTGGACGCACCCTGCGCCGCCGCGCTGTGCGTCGCCTCGCGCCTAGTCGGGGTGGACCACGAAGCGCACCGCGCCGAGCACGCGATCGAGGTGCTGCTGCCGTTTCTCCAGGTGCTGCGCCCCGACGTGCGCATCGTGCCCCTCGTCCTGGCGTGGGATGTGTGGGAGCCGGCGCATGAGTTGGCGGAGGCCCTGGCGCGGGTCGTGCGCGAGGCGCGGGAGCCGATCCTGCTCCTCGCGTCGAGCGACCTGAACCATTACGAGCCAGCGGCTGTCTCGGTCCGGAAGGACGCGCGCGCGCTCGAGGCGGTGACGGCGCTCGACGGTGCGGAGCTGCTCGCGCGCTGCCGGCGCGAGCGCATCTCGATGTGCGGCCGCGGGCCGGCGGCCGTCGTGGTCGCCGCGGCGCGGTCGCTCGGCGCCGCGCGCGCCGAGGTTGTGGACTACCGGCATTCGGGGTGGGTGTCGGGTGATGACTCGCAGGTCGTGGGGTACGGAGGCGTGGTGATTCCGTGAATCCGATTCCCGTCTTGTCGGCCGCCGAGGCGGCTGCCTGGGATTCCATGGCGCGGACGCAGTACCGCGTGCCGAGTCGCGTCCTGATGGAGACGGCGGGACGGGCGGCCGCGCAGGTGCTGCTCGCCGAGTTCCCCGCCGCGTCCGAGAAGATCGGTGGGGGCGTGCTCGTCGCGGCGGGTGCGGGGAACAACGGCGGCGACGGGTGGGTGCTCGCCCGTGCCCTGCACGCCGCCGGCGTCTCCGTGTGGGTCGCGGCCGCGGATCCCAAGACCGACGATGCGATCGACAATCGCGCGCTGGCGCGGGTCGATGGCGTGCGGGAGCTGGGGCGGGACGAGGCGTGGCCGCAGGCCGCCGTCGCCGTGGACGCGCTGCTCGGCACCGGCGCCGCGGGGCCTGCCAAGGGCGACGTCCTTGCGCTGGGCGAGCGGCTCGCGGCTTACGGCGCGCCGATCCTCGCCGTGGACGGGCCGACGGGCCTCGATCTGACGAGCGGCGAAGCGCACGGACCCATCCATGCCCAGGTCACGGTTACCTTCGGCGGCCCGCGCCGCGGCCATCTGCTGGCGCGCGAGTGGTGCGGCAAGGTGATTGTGGTGGACATCGGGTTCCCCCCGCCCGATCCCGCCTGGCCGGTCCTCGTGACCGATGCGTGGGCCGCCGTGCGGCTGCCGCGGCTCCAGGCCACGATGCACAAGGGCGACCGCGGCAGGGTGTGCGTGGTGGGCGGGGCGGATGGCATGACGGGCGCCGCGCTGCACGCCGCCCGCGCCGCGCTCGCCGCGGGGGCGGGACTCGTGAAGCTCGTCGCCGCCAAGGAGACGATCGCGGCGGCACGGGCGAGCCTCCCCGACGTGCTCACCGTGGAATCGGCGCTCGGTCCGGAGCTCGAGCCTGCCGCCGCCGAAGCGCTCGACTGGGCCGACGCCGTCGTGCTCGGGCCCGGGCTCGGCCGCGAAGCGCCGCGCGAGCGCCTGCTCGCCGCGGCGCTGGGACGGCGCGCGGTGCCGACGGTGCTCGACGCCGATGCGCTGCACCTGTTCAAGGGGCCGCCCACTCCGACCGACCGGTCGCTCGTGTGCACGCCGCATGTGGGGGAGTTCCGCGCGCTCGCCGGCGACGCGCTCGCCGACGAAGCGGCGAACGATCGGTGGGGTGCCGCCACCAAGGCGGCGGCGCGGCTCAAGGCGACCGTCCTGCTGAAGGGCGTACCGACGGTGATCGCCGACCTGCGCGGGCCGATTCACGTCGTCGCGAGCGGCAACCCCGGTCTCGCGACGGGTGGCAGCGGCGATTTGCTCGCCGGATTCGTCGGCGCCTTCTTGGCGCGCGGCATGGCGCCCGCCGAAGCCGCCGCACTCGGCGCCCACGCGCTCGGTCGCGCCGCCGATCTGGGCGCGCAGCAGTGGACCGCGCGCAGTCTCCGTCCGGCCGACGTCCTGGCCGCGCTGCCCGACGTCTGGCGCGCGTGGCGCGATGTGAAGCCCGCGAGGCCGCCGGTGCTGGCGGTGCTCGACGCTCCGGAGGTCGCTTGAGGGTGCTGGCCGCACTGATTGTATTCGTCGCGACCGCCCAATGGCGTCCAGAAGAGCGCGTGATGCTCAGCGACTTCTCCTACGTCGATGCGGTGGCGGCCTCTCCCTGGTTGGTCTTCGCCGCCACGCGTCACGGCCTGCTTGTCTATGATCGAGTGACGGGCAAGTGGAGGCCACCGGTCACGACGCTCGACGGCTACCCTTCTTCTCGCGTCCGGACCGCGATCGCCGATCAGGCGGCCAACGCCGTCTGGCTCGGCGTCGGTGGTATCGATGGCTACGTTCGCTACGATGTGGATGCCCGGATGTGGACGCGCGGGATCCCTCCACCCCCGGACGCGCAATCGCAGGTGTTGACCGTCGAAGCAGCGCTCGCGCGTGCGCCGGCCGCGGACGCCCTCCGTTCGTTGATCTTGACTGACCGGCGGCTCCAGAGTCACCGGTTCACCGCTGCAGCGAGCACGCCCGACCGGGCGGAGCTGTACTTCGGGACGGACGGGCTGGGCCTCGTGCGCCTGGATCCTCGGACGGGTGAGTTTGAGGTACTCCCCTACGGCCTCCTCGCGCCCGGCGTCGGGGCACTCGCCCCGGCGGAGGAGGGGGGCATCTGGGCCGCGACGAATGCGCGCCCCGGCGGCGCGGAGCGGCGCGGACTCACGTGGGTCGCCGCCGATCTCTCGGCCACGAGACCGACCGAAGGCGGCGGTGCCGCGCTCGGATTCACCTTTCTCGTGGCGCGCCGTCTGCTGGCGACGGCGGGCGCGCTCTGGCTCGCGACGGAGCAGGGCGTGATGCAGATCGCTCCGGGGACGATGATGCGTCTCCGGCTCTACGACGTTCCGCAGGCAACGAGCCTCGCCCCGGCGCCGGACGGCGTGTGGGTGGGCACGACACGTGGACTGTCGGTCGTCACGCGCGACGGCAACGTCGAGCGCCTCGCCACCGATTTCCCCGTGCTGAGCCTGGTGGCTGTCCGTGAGACGCTGTGGGTCGGCACGAACGCAGGCGTCGTGATGGTTCCTCCCGGCAAGGATGCGGCCGGGGTCGCGGCCCTCACCCAGCCGATCTACGCCATGACGCGCGCGCGCGATACGATTCTCGCCGCGACCGACCGCTCGCTCGTGTGGCGCGATCCCGCGACCGGCACATGGAAGGAGCTGCCCCTCTCGCTCGCCCTCGGCCGCCCGACGAGCCTGGCCGCCGATCCCGATGGCGGCGTGTGGATCGGCGGCACTCAGGGTCTCGCGCGCGCCGACTTGGGCCGTTCCCTCATCCGCACACTCACGGTCCCCATGGACCTGCCCGCACCAGTGCGCGACGTGCTGGCGGACGCGGACTACCTGTGGGCGGCCACCGACAGCGGTTTAGTGCGCTTCGACCGCCGCGCGGTGCGCAGCCGATGAGCCCCAAAGCGAAGGGCGAGTTCGATCGGCTGCGCGAAATCTTCGCGCGCCTGGGGCCCCGTGCGGGCGATCTGGGCGACGACTGCGCCCTCGTCCCGATGGGCGGTACGACCCTGGCGCTGAGCATCGACTGCTCGCTCGAGGGCGTCCACTTCCGCACCGACTGGCTCACCTTCGAGGAGATCGGTTGGCGGTCGGCGGCCTCGGCGCTCTCCGACCTCGCCGCCGAGGGCGCGGCGCCCGTCGGTGTCCTCGCCTCGCTCGGCATGCCAGGCGGCGGAGACCATGGCGCGGAAATCATGGACGGCGTGGGCGCCGCCGCGCAGAGCGTGGGAGCGAAGGTCTTGGGCGGCGATCTGGTGCGTTCGGAGCAATACCTCGTGGACGTGTGCGTGCTCGGCACCGCCGACCGGCCGGTGCGGCGCGCGGGGGCGCATGTCGGTGACGGGGTGTGGGTGACTGGCCGGCTGGGCGGGGCGGCCCTCGCGCTCGCCGGCTACCGGTCGGGAACGCGGCCGGGCGGGGCACTGGGCCGCCGCTATTCCCATCCCGAGCCACGGGTCACCGCGGGAAGGTGGCTCGCCGCGCAC
>Ga0210382_10000521_pt1 | contig 13769 bp, 16 predicted proteins | sample PLMedo_FD_155452 | JGI IMG/M metagenome (GOLD analysis project Ga0210382, IMG submission 155452) | Groundwater sediment microbial communities from an aquifer in East River, Colorado, USA - PLM0_60_coex redo | ecosystem: Environmental > Terrestrial > Soil > Riparian zone | place: USA: East...
ATGATGTATCCGCCGGCAAGGATCAGGCCGACCACGAGCGGTCCGAGCGCGCGCTGGATCAGCCTGCGCCACGGTGAGCCGCGGAAGCGCTCCCAGAGGTCCGACACCCACCAGGCGAGCACCGCGGCGGGACCGCACATCGCGCCGAGCGCGACCAGCGAGCCGGCGAAGCCCGCGACCTTCCAGCCGACCAGGCTGGACATCAGCACGTTGGGCCCGGGCGCCGCCTGCGCCACGGCGAACAGCTGCATGAACTCGGTGGCCGACATCCAGCCCTTCACGTCGACCATGTAGCGCTGCATCTCGGGAAGGACCGAGCTCATGCCGCCGAAAGAAAGCAGCGACAGCACCGCGAAGTACAGACCCAGTTCGAGGAGAATCAAAGAAGCTCTCCTTTGGATAAAAGCATTCCGACGGCGGCCGCCACCGGCACGACGATGAGCAGCGACACGCGCCCGATCGCCACCGCGAGGAAGCAGGCGGCGATCATCGCGAGCGCCGCCGGCCGCCTCGCGAGCGGCCGCCCGAGCTTCACTGCCGTGGCGATGAACAGCCCGGCGCCGGCCGCGCCGACGCCCGTGACCGCGGCGTGGATCATCGGGTTGGAAGCAAAATCGGCATAGAGCAGCGCGAGACCCAGGACCCAGACATACGGCAGCGCGAACAGGCCGAGGAAGGCGACGATGGCGCCGCGCAGGCCGAACCAGCGCTTGCCAAGGACGATCGAGGCGTTGCCGAGGTTCGGGCCCGGCAGCACCTGGCAAAGGCCGATGGTCTCGGTGAAGTCCGCGTGCGTCAGCCAGCGCCGCTCCTCGACCATCGCCTGGTACGCCCACGGCAGCACCCCGCCGAACGAGCGCGCGCCGATCGAGAGAAAGCCGAGAAACAGCTCGCCGAGATCGCGCGGCGGAGTCACGCCTTCGCTCAAGCCGCTTCCCAGCCCAGGCGCACTCTGCCGATCGCCATCGACACCGCCGCCTGCGTCGGCTCGACCACCGGGACGCCGACCGCGTCCTGCAGGGGCTTCCTGTAGCGCGCCATGCCGGCGCAGCCCATCACGATCACATCGGCGCCCCGCTCGCGCAGCGCCTTGCCAACCTCGAGCATGCGGCCGAAAGTTCTCTTTTCATCAGCAAGCTCGGCGACGCCCAGGCCGATCGGCAGTTCCGCGGCAAGACGATCGGCAACACCCAATGCGCCGACATACCGCAGGTGTCGAGGAATGGATCCCTGCAGGATGGCGATGACGCCGAATTTCTGCCCGAGCGTGAGCGCGGTGAGGATGCCGGACTCGGAGATTCCGAGCACCGGCTTCTTCGTCGCCTCGCGCAGCGAGTGCAGGCCCGGGTCGCTGTAGCAGGCGATCACGAACGCGGCGTAGCGGCTCTCGCTTTCCCTGACCAGGTGAAGCAGCGGCTGCACTACGCTGTCCACGTGCTCCTGCGTCTCGATGCCCGGCGGGCCTTCCTTCAGGGTGACGCACTCGATTGCCGGGCCGCCCGCGATGCGCAGCGGCGCGCAAGCCTCGTCGATGCCGCGCGTCACGGCTGCGCTGGAATTCGGGTTGATGACGAGGATCCGGTCCATCAATGCAGGGCGATCTGGCGATGCTCGAAGCGTGAGAGCAGCCGCACCAGCGGCCACAGGCAGACGAGGTAGATGATACCCGCGGCGATGATCGGCGTCGCGTTGTAGGTCAGCGCCTGCGCTTCGCGCGCGGCGTGCAGCAGCTCGGGCAGCGCCACCACGCTCGCGATCGAGGTGAGCTTGATCACCTCCAGCGTGTTCGAGATCAGGTCGGGAACGACGTTGCGCACCGCCTGCGGCAGCACTACCCAGGCCATGGCCTGCAGCGCCGAAAGCCCGGTCGAGCGCGCCGCTTCCAGCTGCCCGCGCGGCACCGACTCGATGCCGGCGCGCAGGATCTCGCCGTAGTAGCTCGAGGTGTTGAGGAAGAAGGCGAGCGCCACCGAGCCGAACGCGCCCAGGCGGATATCGAGGAACGGCAGCCCGTAGGCGACGAGCATCAGCAGCACCAGTGGCGGAAAGGCGCGGAAGAAATCGACGTAGCCAATGACGAACGATTTCAACACGCGGCTTCTTGCAGTGGAAAGCAGTGAAACGGCGAGACCCCCGGCAAATCCGAGCGGCACCACCGCCAGCGTGAGGAGCAGCGTCATCCAGAAGCCGGCGAGCAGGATCGGCCAGGCCTGCGCCAGGATGTCGAAGTTGAAAAAACTGCGGATCAGCGCTTCCATGCGAAGCGCGTCTCGATCCAGCGGCCGAAGTAGACCACCGGGATGAAGAGGATCAGGTAGGCCGCCGCGCCGAGCAGCAGCGGCGACGGGTTGTAGGAAAACGAGTAGGCGCTCTGCGCCTGGTAGAGGATCTCGCCTACGGCCACCACCGCCCCCAAGGCGGTGTTCTTGGTAATCGCGATGGTCCTATTGGTGAGCGGCGGAATGGTGAGCCGCACCGCCTGCGGCAGGACCACGTCGCGCAGCGTCTGCAGGAAGCTCAAGCCGGTCGAGCGCGCCGCTTCCCACTGTCCGCGCGGCACCGCGAGGATCCCGGCCCAGAAGATCTCCTCCGAAAACGCCATCAGCACGAGCGACAGCGCGAGCCAGGTCGAGACCCAGGCCGACATGCGCACGCCGACCGCGGGCAGCGCGAAATAGAACGCGATGATGATCACGAGCGGCGGCAGCGCGCGCAGCACATCGACCGCGAAAACAATGAAAAAATTGACCGCCCTGAAGCGAAACGCCCTCAATACGGAAAGAAACAGCCCGCAGGCGATCCCGGCGATCACTACCGCAAGGGCGAGCCGGATGGTCACCCAGGTCCCCTCGACGATCTTGGGAGCGTACTGCGCCATCACGGCCCAGTTGAGGAACGTGTCGGCGAAGTGGCCCATCTAGCGCTCGATGGAAACCAGGAACTCCCGCACCCGCTGATGCTCTGGCGAGTTGAAGATCTTCTGCGGCGGGCCTTCTTCGAGGATGCGGCCGTGGTCCATGAACAGGACGCGGTCGGCGGCGCTGCGCGCGAAGCGCATCTCGTGGCTCACCACCACCATCGTCATCCCCGATTCGCGCAGCTCGCGCATCACGTTGAGCACGCTGCCCACCAGCTCCGGGTCGAGCGCGCTCGTCGGCTCGTCGAACATCAGGATCGCCGGCTCGAGCGCCAGCGCGCGCGCGATCGCCACCCGCTGCTGTTGCCCGCCCGAGAGCTCGTTGGGATAAGCCTGTGCCTTTTCGGCCAAGCCGACCCTTTGCAAAGCCGCCGCGCCAATGTCTCTGGCTTCGCTTCTGGATTTTTTCAGGACGCGCTGCAATGCGAGAGTGACATTCCCCAACGCGTCCAGATGCGGATACAGGTTGAACGACTGGAACACCATGCCGATGCGCCGGCGAATGGCGTTGATGTCGACGCCGGAAGAGAGGATGTCGACGCCTTCCACCTTGATCGAGCCGGAGGTCGGCTCCTCGAGCCGGTTGCAGCAGCGCAGCAGCGTCGACTTGCCCGCGCCCGAAGGCCCGATGACGAACACCAGCTCGCGGGGATTGACCCTGAGGTCGATCCCCTTCAGCACCTCCAGATGGCCGAACGCCTTGTGGAGCGCCGCGACATCCAGAATCACTTGCAGTGGAGCTGGTGCGGCTTCGGATCGTGGCCCGGCAGCCCGGGAACGCCGTAGCCCGGGTAGACGGTGACGGCGGCGGCGCCGGCCGCGGGCTTGAAGCCGAACCATTTCTCGTGCAGGCGCGCCACCGTGCCTTCCTGCTTGAGGCATTCGAGCGCCTCCTCGACCGCGTTGCGCAGCGGCGCGTCGTCCTTGCGGAAGGCGGCGCCCCAGACCAGGCCTTCGTCGAGCTTGAGCGAGGCGAGCTTGATCTGGTCCTTCGCCTTCAGCACCGCATAGGCGGCGACCGTGTTGCCCGACATGTGCACGTCGGCGCGGCCCGAGATCAGCGCCTGCACCGCATCGGCATTGGTGCCGAAGGACTCGGCCTTGAAGCCGTACTTGCCGGCGTTTTCCTGCAGCCACTTGTCGTAGGCCGAGCCGCGGTTCACGGAGACGGTCTTGCCTTTCAATTGGGCGAGCGAGCTGACGTCGGGCGATTTCACCGGCACCACGAACGCATAGTAGGTATTGAGGTAGCCCTCGGTGAACAGCAGCTGCTGCGCGCGCTCCGGCGTCACCGTGGTCGGCGCGCCGACGAAGCTGAGCTCGCCGGCGTTCATCGCCGGGATGAGACCGGAGAACTGGCCGGCGAAGATCTCGACCTTGCGGCCCATCTTCGCGCCGATCGCGTTGATGAGATCGACGTTGAAGCCTTCTACCCCGCCGCCCAGCTTCGGCATGGCGTGCGGCGCGAACGTGCCGTCGACGCCGACGACGAGCGGCTTGTCCTGGGCCGGCGCTGGCATTGCGAGCACGGCTGCGAAAAGCAGCGCGACGAAGCGTCTCATTTTTCTGTCCTCCGGATTGAAAGGGCATTTTACACTTCGGTCCATGAAGGTCCGCATCACGCTCCTTCTCGCCGCGCTTGCGCTGACGGCAGTGGCGTCGGCGTCCGAATTCAGCCCCGAGGAGATTCGGAAGATTCTCCTTCACGGCCCCTGGCCGCCGCCGCTGCGCGCCGATCCGGACAACCGCGTCTCCGGCCGGCCCGCGGCGATCGAGCTCGGCGAGCGCCTGTTCTTCGAGCCGCGGCTCTCCGGCACCGGCTCGGTGCTCTGCGCCACCTGCCACGTGCCGTTCCGCGGCTTTCACGACGCACGCTCGCGCGCCTTCGGCCTCGAGCAGGTGGAGCGCAACACTCCGAGCCTGCTGAATGTGCGCTTCAACCGCCGGTTCGGCTGGGACGGCGCGCGGGACAGCCTGTGGGCGCAAAGCATCCGGCCGCTGCTGGAGCCGAGGGAGATGCGGGCGACGCCGGCGCACGTCGCGGCGGTGGTGAGGAAGAACTATTCAAGCGAATATCGGACGGTATTCGAGCGATCTCGTGCCTCGGACGAAGAAATCCTTGTCGATGTCGGCAAGGCCCTCGCCGCCTTCCAGGAGACCCTCGTCACGCGCCGCACGCCGTTCGACGACTTCCGCGATGCGCTGGAGCGCAGCGGCGATGCCGCGTCCGCGGGCTATCCGCTCGCGGCGCAGCGCGGCCTGCGGATCTTCGTCGGCAACGGCGACTGCAGCGCGTGCCATTCCGGCCCGCAGTTCACCCACGGCGGGGTCGCCGACAGCGGCGTGCGCTTCCGCGTCCCGGGGCTGCGCAACGTGGCGCGCACCGCGCCTTACATGCACGACGGCAGCCTCGCGACGCTGCGCGACGTGCTGCGTTTTCACTCCGGGCTCAACGAGTCCGAGGTCGAAGACCTGGTCGCTTTCCTGGAGTCGCTGACAGACCCGTAAGCTCGTCGTCGTGAAGCGACAAAAATCGCGTAGTAAATTTCACACTTTGCGTGATGATCTTGTTGGCCCCGGAACGCTGCAATCGTAATATGCGGCGATCATCCATCTCATCGGAGGACCTCATGTTCAAGACCGTCCTGCTGTTGACTGCAAGCGCACTGCTGGCGTTTCCGCTCGCGCTGCGGGCGCAAGCGGAGAGCCTGATCCAGAGATACGCTCCGCTGGCCGGCTCCGAGGACAACGCGAAGTCGCTGGTGACGGGACTCCGTGATGGCACTGAAGTGAAGCTATCCTCGGGCACCGCCAGCACCAGCTTCACGTCTCCAACCGGAAAGATGGGATTCGGCAACGTCAATATCGCCTTGTCCCTGGCCGAGGCGAGCCTCAAGCAGCAGGGAATCACCACTCCCACGCCGCAGCAGCTGCAAAGCTCGCTGACGGCCATTCTCGATCAACGGGCCAGCGGCAAGGGATGGGGCCAGATCGCCAATTCAATGGGCTTTAAGCTCGGCGAAGTCGTGCGTTCTGAGAAAGCGGGACAAGTGGGAAGTGAGCAGCGCGCGGAAAATGCCCGCGCGGAGCGGCCGGAGCGGCCACTGCGTCCGGAGAAGCCCGAAAGACCTGAGAAGCCCGAGCGGCCCGCGCGCTGATAGGGCCGAGGGAGAACAAAAGAAATGCAGGGAAAGCTGTTCGCGCTCGGCTTGCTCGCCGGTGCGCAGGGCGCGCTCGCCGCGGACGGGGAGCTCAGCCTCGGCGTCGGCTTCAACTACAGCAGCGGCGAGTACGGCACTTCGACCACCACCGAGATCCTGTCGATCCCCATCATCGCGCGCTACGACCGCGGCCCCTGGATCTTCAAGCTCACCATCCCCTATCTGAGCATCTCGGGCGGAACGTCGGTCGTTCCAGGCGTCGGCCGTGTCACCAACACCAATCCAAAGCGCCGAGGCGGGGGCGCCGGCGAAGCGACTGCCACGGGGCTCGGGGACATCGTCGCTTCGGCGACCTACACCGCCTTTTATAACAGCGCCACGACGTTCGGCGTTGATGTCACGGGCAGGGTGAAGCTCGGCACTGCCGACCGCGACCAGGGCCTTGGCACCGGCGAGAGCGACTACGGCATGCAGGTGGACGCATACAAAACTTACGGCCGCGTCACCTATTTCGGCGGTATCGGCTACACCGAGCTCGGCAGCTCGCCCTACATCCAGCTCAACAGCGTGCTCAATGCCACTGCGGGAGCCAGCTACAAGCTCGACGAGCGCAACAGCGCCGGGCTGAGCGTTGACACGCGCGAGCGTGCTTCGCCGAGCGGCTCTCCGCAGCGCGAGCTCACCGCCTTCTGGACGCAGAAGATCGACCGCACCTGGAGGGCGCAGGCTTACGTGCTAAAGGGGTTTTCCGACGGCAGCCCGGACTGGGGAGTCGGCGCTTCGGTCGCGCATGCGTTCTGAAGCCGGCCGACTGTCAGAAACGGTGCGCCGTGACTTTTTCGATGCGAGGAAAAAGACCGCCCGCGTAGCCTTGCGCAGTGCGCAAGACCATCGCCAAATCCGTTGCCGCTCTTTGCATGATCGCCTGCGCCCGGGTTGCGCTCGGCGCGGACGACAGCGAGCTGAAACCGGGCCTGCGCTTCGATCGCAGCCTCTCCCTGGCCGCAGATCCTTCCCCGCTCATTTCGAGAACGCCCGAGCGCCTGCCGTTCATTCAGCGCGAGGGCGCATTCGACTATGTCGTCGATGCGAGCCACCGGGTGCTCGAACGCAGAGCTGCCGGAATGAGCTACGACTCGCGCGAGCGCCTGTCCCCCTTCTCGCCGCCGCAACGCGAGCTCTTCGCCTTCTGGTCGCACAGGCTCGACAGCGTCTGGAAGACCCAGGTCTTTCTCATGAAGGGCGTCGCCGAGGCCAGCCCGCGCTGGGGCGCCGGCGCTTTCGCCGTCTATTCGTTCTGAGCCCTCTGGAAGCGTTCCCGCGTCGCAAATAGCACGGCCGCTACCGCAAGCGTCAGGCCGGCATACAGCAGCCAGGCGCCGCGCCATCCGATCGCATCGCTCAGCAGGCCGCTCAGGAACAGCGCGCTTCCCATGCTCAACGACTGCACCAGCGCCCAGCCGCCCTGATAGGCGCCCCTGCGGCCAGGCGGCGCGAGCCGCGCGACCGCGGCGGGCACCGCCGAGCTGAAGACGAGCTCGCCGAAGCTGAACACCACCGTGCCGGCCATGTAGGCGGCCGCCGCGCCGGGAAACAGCGCGTAGCAGACGAACGCCGCGGCAACGAGCGCCGCGGCAGCGCCGAGCATGCGGAACGGACCCATCGGCTCGATGCGCGAAGCGACCGGCACGGCCAGAAGCGCGACGATGATGCTGTTGCCGCCAAGCACCAGCCCTATGTAGCCCTCGGCCAGCCCCTGTTCGGCTGCAAAGAGCGGGGACGCGGTCACCACCTGCCCCATGGCAAACGGGAAAATGAACGCGAGCGCCGCGAAACCGAGAAAAACGCGATCCCGGGCCACCGACAGCACCTCGGTCATGAATCTTGACTCGGCTCTCTGCAAAGGCAGAGTGCCGCGCAGCGCCACCGCGTAAAGGATCGCCACCAGCAGGTAACCGATGCAGCTGATGGTGGCGAGCAGTCCGTAGCCCTGTTCCGCGACGTACCCCGCCGGCATGACGCCGAGGGTGTACGCGACGCTCATCGCCGTGTAATTCACGGCGAGCACGGCCTGGCGCCGTTCGGGCGGAGCCAGGTCGAGCAGCAGCGCGGTCGCCACCGGCATGTTGGCTGCGCCGGCGATTCCCATGGCGGTGCTCCACGCGAGGAGCGAAGCCGGGCCGCTCACCAGCAAAAAGCACGGCAGCACGGCCGCCGTGACCAGCGCCGCGGCAAGGAGCAGCGGGCGGCGGCCGACGCGGTCGGAGAGCGCGCCGAACATCGGCGCGGCTGCGCCGCGCAGCACGCTCTCGAGCAGAAACGCGACGCCCACCGTGGCGAGGCTGATGCCCGCCACGCGCACGAAGTAGATGCCGAGGAAGGTCACCAGGCTCATGCGCGCCGCGACGGCCACGAAGTTGGCCGCCACCACGACGCGAATGCGGCGATCGAGCTCTAGAAACCCCAATAATCCAGGCCTTCAGGAAGCGGCTCGCCGAGCGTGAGCGAGGCGAGCTTGGCGTACTGGCCCTCGGAGTAGAGCAGCGGCTTGCCTTTCTTTCCGAACAGCACCTGCTCCACCTGCCCGAGGAAGATGGTGTGGGTGCCGTGCGACAGCTTCTTCACCACGCGGCAGTCGAACGACACCAGAGCGTCGATCAGCACCGGCGAGCCGGTGGCGAGCCGCGTCCAGTCGCGCGACTTGAAGCGCGCCTCGCCGCTCTGCGCGCCGCTGAAGGTGGTCGACAGCTCCCAGTCCTCCGCGCGCAGCACGTTGACGCAGAACGCCTTGCTCTTCGCTACTGCGCCGTGCGTCGTGGCGAGCCGGTTGATGCACGCCAGCACCGTCGGCGGGTCGGCGGTCGCCGAGCACACCGCAGTGGCGGTCATGCCGTAGCGACGGCCGGCTTGCGTGCTGGTGATGATGTTCACCGCGCCGGCCAGCGCGCGCATTCCCACCCTGAATTGATCGGCCTCTACAGGCTTCGCGTCCACGCGAAGGGCTTCGTTATCATGCGAACATTCTAACCATGGAACCTCACGGCTTTCTTCAGCAGGCCCTGATCTACCTGGCCGCAGGCGTCATTGCCGTGCCCCTGTGCAAGCGGCTCGGCCTGGGCTCGGTGCTCGGCTACCTGGTCGCCGGCATGGCGATCGGGCCCTGGGGCCTGCGCCTCATCGCGGACCCGCAGACCGTGCTGCAGTTCTCCGAGTTCGGCGTCGTGCTGCTGCTCTTTCTCATCGGCCTGGAGCTCAACCCGCAGCGCGTCTGGGCGCTGCGGCGCACGATCTTCGGCCTCGGCGGCGTGCAGGTCGTGGCGACCATCGCGGCGGTCGCCGGCATCGGCGTCGCGCTCGGGCTGCCTCTCGCCGTCAGCGCGATCGCCGGGATGGGATTCGCGATGTCCTCGACCGCCATCGGCCTCGCCACCCTCACCGAGAAGAACCTGCTGCCGACGCCGGGCGGCCAGGCCTCGTTCGCGGTGCTGCTGTTCCAGGACCTGGCCGTGATCCCGCTGCTCCTCGTGGTCGGCCTGCTCGGCGGGGAGGCCGAGACGCTGAAGTGGGCGGACGCGGCGAAGGCGCTCGGCATGATCGCGCTGCTCATCGTTGCCGGCCGGCTGCTGGTGCGCCCGGTGCTGCGCTACGTGGCCGAAACCCGCCTGCGCGAAGTGTTCGTCGGCTTTACTCTGCTGCTCGTTCTCGGCACCGCCGCGCTGATGGCATGGGTCGGGCTGTCGATGGCGCTCGGCGCGTTCCTCGCCGGCGTGATGCTCGCCGACAGCGAGTACCGGCACGAGCTCGAGCTCGACATCGAGCCGTTCAAGGGGCTGCTGCTCGGCCTGTTTTTCATCGCCGTGGGCATGTCGGTGGACGTCGGCCTGTTTCTGCGCGCGCCGCACCTGGTGCTCGGCCTCGCGCTCGGCGTCGTTCTGCTCAAGGCAGTCATCCTGTATCCGATTGCGCAGGCATTCGGCTATTGCGGGCGCACGGACGCGGGGCTCTTCGCCGTGGCGCTGTCGCAGGCCGGCGAATTCGCGTTCGTGCTGTTCGGGGCGGCAAGCACGATTCTTCCTTCGCCGGTGGCCGCAATCCTGAACGCGGCGGTGGCCGTGTCGATGCTGACCACGCCCTTCGTCGTCATGGGCTACGAGCGCTTCCTCATGCGGCGCCTCGACCGGCCGGTGGAGCGCGCGCCCGACGCCATCCGCGAGACCAACCCCGTGATCGTCGCCGGCTTCGGCCGCTTCGGCCAGGTGGTGGTTCGCGTGCTGCGCGGCCTTGGGATCGGCGCCACGGTCATCGACCACGATCCCGGCCAGATCGACACCGTGCGCCGCTTCGGCTGGAAAGCGTACTACGGCGATGCGACGCGGCTCGACCTGCTCGAATCCGCCGGCGCGGCGAGCGCCAGGCTGCTGCTGGTCGCCATCGACGATCCCGAGGCCGCGATGCAGATCGTGAAGCGCGTGCGCGAACGCTTTCCGCAGCTCGCGCTGGTCGTCCGGGCGCACAGCCGCACCGACGCCTACGAATACGCCGAGATGGGCGTACCGGCGGTGCGCGAGGTGTTCGGCTCGGCGCTGGATGCGGCAGCGCGCACCCTGAAGATTCTGGGATTCGAAGAGGGCAACATCGAGCGCATCGTGCAGCGCTTCAAGCAATACGACGAGCAGCACATCGTGCTGAGCGCGCCTCACCGCGACGACATCAAGAAGCTGGTCGCGCTCACCGAGCAGGGCCGCCGCGATATCGCCGAGCTCCTCGCCGAGGAAGCTCGATCAGCGCCGCCGATTGACCAGAACCATGAGTGAAGTCGAGCGCACGGAGATCTTGCACCATGGCGGCGATTTTGGCGTAACATCAAGTCATGGTGCGCAAGGCCAAGCGAACCGATCCGCAAGCCGATTCTCCGGCTGCCTCCAAGGAAGAGGCCCCGCGCGGGCGCATCATCGAGCGGCCCGACGGCTTCTACTGGCAGGCCGGCGGCGAGGAGTACGGGCCGTTTCCGACGCTCGGCGAGGCCGAGGCCGACATGCAGTCGGCCGGCGACGGCGAGTTCGCGCCCCCCGACACGCTGCAGGAAGCCGAATCCGAGCTCGGCATCTCAGAGTGGATCGATCCGGATAGCGGCGTGCCCGCGGAAGACTCGGTGCCGCGGATCGAGGACCACTAGGCCGGCTCAACGGTTCTCGACGACAAGCGCAGCTGGCAGCTCGCCAATGGGCTGCAGATCACCTGCATCAACACACAGTGGGTGGGCGGAATTGAGGAGATCAGCCGCGTCGGCGGCGCGCAGGCCGGCGGTGCGCCGTGGAACTCCCCGCTCGGGGCCGTGATCGTGGCGATCCAGGATGGCCAGCCGTACTTCGTCCTGACGCCCGTGGAAGCGCTTCTCGTCTCGGTGTACGTCGACGCGGCCGGCAGAAGGCGCCTAAAAGCCGGCTTCGACGAGAACGATGCGAGGCTCCTGCGCCTGGCGAGGTGTGCTTAGTCGAGCGGCTCGAGCTTGATGATCGACGCGCCGTGGTTGCTGCCGACCCAGAACGCGACCGGCGTCGCGGAATTGTCGACAAACACCCTGCGGATATTGGTGGGCCTCGGCAGCAGATACTCGACGAAGCGTCCGCTCTTCGGATCGAGCCGCAGGATGCGGTCGCTCAGCATCGAGCCGGTCCACGCTTCGCCGTTCCTGTCCAGGGCGATATCGTAAGGCGCCGACCACGCCGTCGGCGCTTCCCACTCCTGGAAGCGCTCAGTCGCGGGATCGAACAGGCCGATCCGGTTGCCGCGGTACTCGGCGAACCACAGGCGGTCCTGCGCATCCATCATGCCGCGACGGGGGGATGAGCCCGGGGTCGGCGTCGGGTAGAGCGTAACCTTGCCGGATTTCGCATCGATCCTGCCGATGTGCTCGTTGGCGAAGTCGGTGAAATACACGTTGTTCTTCGAGTCGGCGATCACGTCGTAGATGTTGTGGTTGCGCTTCGAGTCCTTGAACGGCTCGAAGGTCTCCCACTTGCCGGAAGCGAGGTCGATGCGGTGCACGGCCGCAAAGCCGTTGTTCTGCATCCACAGCTTGCCGTCGACCGCGAAGTGAAGCGGGCTGGTCATGTTGATCTGCGTGTTGGCCTTGTTCAACTCCGGCGGGATGCTCCACAGCTGCAGCTTGCCGCTTTTCCGGTCGAGCTTGGCGATGGCGCCCTGATACATCATGCCGGCCCACAGGTTCTGCTCCCGGTCGAAGCGCAGCGACAGCAGGCCGGTCGGCGAGCCCTTCTTCAGCTCCGGCACCGGGTACTCGGTGACCTTGCCGCTCCTCGGATCGAGCTTGCCGATGCTCTGATCGCCGAAGTCGGAATACCACGCGATGCCATCGGCGTCGACGACCACGTCGTGCGGCTCGATCGTCGGGCGCGGCAGATCGTACTCGGTGATGATGACGCGGGTGCCGCGGCCGGAAGGCCGCGGCAAGGTCTGCAGCGGAAACTGCCAGCTAGGCCCCGAGCTGAGATTGATGGCGCTCAGCCATTCCGCCTGCTCGCGCTGAAACCGCGCGCGCTCTTCGCCGATCAGCTCGCGATCGCGGTCGGCGAGGCGTCTTTGCGGGCGCAAAGGCGTGCTCTGGTTCGCGTACCCCGCCATGCGCTGCAGGGCCTGCACGAAGCCCGCGCTGTCGTGCGTCGAGCGCACGACCCGTTCCAGCGTGTGGCAGCCGACGCAGTTGAGGAGCGTCCTCTTTTGCGAGTGCGTGCCCGGAACGCTCGCGATCCATTCCGCATTCGAGAGCTGGGCTGCCACGTTCGACGCTTTAGCGAGCTTCAGATCAAGCGTAGTTCCCTGCGGCAAGACAGTCGCGGTCGCAGGGCCGCCGAGCTCGTATCCGGCCGCCCGGACGCCGAGCGAATAGGTACCCGCCTGCAACCTCGATGCGGGAAAGCTGTAGCGTCCTTGCGCATCGCTGGCGACGGTGATCGTGACGCTGGATCCGACCTGCCTCGCGCTGACCAGCACGCCCTCCATCGCGCCCTCTTCCGCCGAGGTGACCCGCCCGCTCAAGGCTTGCGCATGAGCGAGGCCGCAAAACAGCAAAAGCGAAAAAATCTTGAGCATGTTGGCCTCCGCGCTAATGCAGGATCAGCTTCTGCACGCGCCAGTTGAGCAGCTCGGCGACGTAGAGCAGGTTTTCAGACGGGCAGGCGATCTCGTGGATCCAGCCGAACTGCTTGAGCTGTTTCCCGGACTCGCCGAATACGCCGAGCACCTTGCCGTCCAGGCTGAGCTTGTAGACCCGCCCCGGGTAGGCGTCGGACGCGAACAGCACCTGGTTGGGCCCAGGCGTGATGCACAGCGCCCAGGGCGCACCCGGCGCCATGGTCAGCGGGCCGCCCGAGGCTTCGAGCTTGACGAGGTCGGGCCGGTTGCCGATCGCCGGACGCGCCGCCGGATCGTAGGGCACGTCGATCCTGATCTCGCGCACGAGCGCGCCGTCGCCATCGAAGACCTGGATGCGGCGGTTGCCGCGGTCGGCTACATAGATGTTGCCCCTGGCATCCGCGGCGATGCTGTGCGGCGTATGGAACTCGCCGGGCTTGTTGCCGCGGTCGCCCCACGACTTGAGCCAGTTGCCGCTGCTGTCGATCTTCGCGACGCGCGAGTTGATGTAGCCGTCGCTGATGTAGGTGTTGCCG
>Ga0210382_10000522_pt1 | contig 13755 bp, 10 predicted proteins | sample PLMedo_FD_155452 | JGI IMG/M metagenome (GOLD analysis project Ga0210382, IMG submission 155452) | Groundwater sediment microbial communities from an aquifer in East River, Colorado, USA - PLM0_60_coex redo | ecosystem: Environmental > Terrestrial > Soil > Riparian zone | place: USA: East...
GCGCGGAGTCGCTCATCGTGACCCTCGCGTCGGTGTCGGAGCGACGCCGCCACAGCCACCGCGGTCGCACCGAGGTATCCCCACAGAGCCGTGTGTCCCCATGCCCGCTGCAGAGGGATGCCGGCTGCGCCGGCTGTGATGGCGCCGAACGACGCGGACAGCCCGTAGAGCAGAGCGTCGAGCAGCCATCGTTTGCCGGACGGAGTGAGAGTTCTCACGACGCGAATGTATGGCAAGCGCATGGGGGGAGCCGACCACGTCGTCTGATGCTTCACACGGCCGGAAATTGGGAAGGGCCCCGCGGAACGCGGGGCCTTCCCAACTCGAACTGATCAGTTGCTACGGCGTCGGCAAGGACCACAGTCCGCGACCGTGCGTCGCGGCCAGGATCGTCTCCCCACCTGGGTAGAACGATAGGTCGTCGATCACCGCGTGCGGCAAGTCGGTCCCGAGCGCAGACCACGCTGTGTGATCGGCCGCATCGGACGTGAACACGCCGACGTCGGTCGCCAGGACCAGCTCCCCTGTGTCCGTCAGGACGAGGTCCCTGGCCGGTGCGTCGGGCAGGGTCCCGCTGATGTCCGTCCAGGTGTCGCCTCCGTCCGTCGATTCGAAGACGTGCCCGACACCGGCGCTGTCGATCCACCGGCGTGAGAATCCGCCGTACGCCGCGAAGACGTGATCGCCCTCCGCGTCGTTCGGGTCGACGACGACTGCGCTCACATAGCGGTTGGGAAGCACGTCATCGGTGTCAGCAACAGGGTGCCACGTGCCGCCCTCGTTCGTGTCGATGCCCGCGCTGAACCCGGCTCCCGACGTGCTCGAGGTTGCAGGGTTGCAGCCCGAGCCGGGCGAGCACCAGCCGGCATAGATCGTGTCGCCCCTCACGCTGAGGGCGGTCACGCTGTGACCCGCTCCCGTGTCGTGCACGGGGGTCCAGTCACACGCCGTCGACGAACAGCTCGTGTCCCAGCCGTCGCCGCCGTTGTCCCACACGAACTGTCCGCCGGCGACCCAGTGGTCCGTGTCCTGGAAGTCCCAGGTGAACGGCGCGATGAACCGTGGCAACGGGTCGCACGGGCTCGGCGTGTAGGTGAAGGCGCCGCAGGCCGGCGTCATCTCCTCCCATGCGTTGACCGAGCTCAGGCCGCTGGGGGTGTCCGCAGGCGCGTACCCGCCGTTGGTGGTCTTCCACATGTCGAGGCCGACGTACTCGGCGATCGTCTTGTCGCCGTCCGTCGGGTCGACGAGCTGGGCGCCACCGTCACCGCCGAATGGGCTCACCATCTCGGTGAGTCCCGGCGCGAGCAGCGACACGCCATTGTCCTGCATGCCACCCCAGAGCATCGTGCCGCCGGTGATGTCCGGATTCCCGGGGTCGGCAGGCGCCGGACCCGCTCCGGCCCCGTAGTACTGAAGCGTACGAAGCGTCTCGTTCAGGTTGTTCCACCCGGCCGGCGTGTTCGAGGACTGGCCGAGCGAACGGCTGTAGACGCCGCCGTCGTTGCCGACCCACACCTTGCCGCCGCCGAACGCCACGACGTGCTGGTCGGGGTGCGTCGTCTTCGGACACGAGTCAAGTCCGTTGGCAGCGCAGGGTAGCGTGAAGTTCCAGTAGGGGCCGATCGCGTGCCACGTGGTCCCGCCGTTCCGGGTCTCGAAGACCTCCTCGAGGCCGAGGTACACGTGGTTGGGGTTTGCCGGGTCGACGCCGAGGAACTGGTTGTACCAGGCCTGGACACCGGGGGCGTAGCCCTTCGACAGCTTCAGGGCCGAACCCGATTGCTGGAGCTTGCGATAGTTCGCGATCTGGTTCCATTCGCCGTCGGGGTTTCCCGTCTTCGACACGTAGACGCCCGCGAGGACCGTGTTCCCGGTCTGGATGTTGGGTTTGTTGATCAACAGGGTCGACTCGATGACCGTGTAGAGCTGGCCGTCGGAGGCGTAGTCCATGCTCGCGTTGCCGACCTCCTTTGGATTGATCGCCCCCGAGAGCTTCGCCCGCGCCCACGTCCCGCCACCGTTCCGCGAGACGTAGAAGCCGTTGTAGGCCGCGCCGGAACGCCAGGCCATGTTCGCGACGACGACCTGGCCGTTCGTCCCCGGCTGGACCTCGACGTCGTTCACGAATGAGAGGCCGTACGGGATCTGCGCGAATCCGAAGCTGGTCGCGTCGAACTCCTTCGCCCATGGATCGCCCACCGGAGCGGTCGCCGAGCGGCTGAACAATCCTCGGCTCGTCGCGACGTAGACGTTGCCCTGGCCGTCGAACTCGAAGTCGCCGATCGTGCTGTTCGTGACGTTCGACCCGACCTGCTCCCAGGAGGCGCCGTGATCCGCGGAGCGGAACACGCCGACGCCCTTGTGGTTCTCGAACGCGGTGTTGTTCTCACCGGTGCCCACCCAGATCGAGAGGTCACCAGGGTTGATCGCGATCGCGCCGATCGCGATGGAAGCGGCCGCATCGTCGAAGACCGGCGTCCAGTCGCTGCCGCCGTTCGTCGTCTTCCAGACGCCGCCGCCGGCCGCGCCTGCGTACGCCTCCGTGCCGTTCGGCATGACGGCGAGACCGGGCATCCGGCCGCTCACGTCGCCCCAGCCACCGCCGCCGTTCGAGATGACCGGGTCGCGGTAGTCGGTGCTGTCCGCGTTGTAGTTCGTGTGCTGCAGCTCGGACCACGAGCCCCCGACGACGGGAAGGCTCGCGGCGTCGGCGAACGCGTCCACGAACGCGGCCGAGTCGACCGCGATCCCGGGCGCCGTCGCGACCGCGGAGAACGAGTACGCGATGCCGAGGATCTCGTCTGCCTCTTCCTCTGCTTTCGCCTCCGAGCGAAGACCACGCTTCGTGTTGACCGAGCCCCCGTCTCCTGGTCCGGCATGACCAGGCACGGCGAGCAGGACGAGCATGAACGAACAGACGGCTGCGCTGATCGCGATCCGCCTGGGAACTCGGAGCGTCCGAGCCATGGGGCAACCCCTCCCTCCTCGGGCGACGGGTTCTCCCCCGCGCACACCGATTCGGGCATCGGGGGGGAGCCCATCGCGGTATCGAGGACCGAGCCTATCCCTCCTGGGCTGCAGGTGACATCCCGGGATCTCGGATGTCCTACGCCGAGGTCATATGGGTCCCGATGGACGAACCAGTCGTCCAGAGGACGATCGTGATCACAGGAGACCTACTCCGATACCGAGAGCGATGGCCACTTTGGCAAGGGATCTCCGACCGCCCCGAGGAGTGCTGAACGTGCCTGAAACCCCAGGGCGAGGGCCGCCAGGGAAAAGAGCGAGCGAGCGTAGTGATCCAGAGGCTTGTCAGTAGCCCGGAGGCGCCGATGACCACGCCGGCGACTGCGCCGATGGTGCTCGTTCGAGAGCCTGCTTCCATCGCGTCGCCGGCCAGGGTCTCAGGTCTCGGTTCGAGCGCCGCGGTGAATCGGCTCTCGAGCCTCTGCGAAGATTCCCTTTCCACCAGATCGGGAGTCGAGCCGGCATGGAGATCAAGGCGAAGCGCACGGCGTTCTTCCCGCGCGAGCGGATCGAGCTCGAGGCGGTCTCCGTCGCTCCCGGGGAGGTGCGATGGTCGGGCGGAGGGAAGCCGGCGTCGGGAGTGGGCCCGCGATTCCGAACGAGATTCGCCGAAGGCGGCACGCACAGGATCAACGCCCGATCGCACGAGGAGGACGCGGAGATCGAGATAGCGGTGTGCCCGATCGATGAGTGGCTCACACGGGCCAAGATGTTCTTCGGACCGTCGCTCGACCTCGACCGAGTCAAGGTGACGACAAGTCCCTGGGTGATCGGCCCGCCCGGAACCGGCTGGACGTGCAACACGGTGGTGCGGTTCAAGCGCCCGACTCGACCCGAGGACCTTCCGTCCGAAGCCACGCTGATCCACGAGCTCGCGCACGTGTGGGAGCACCGCGCCGGGCAGGCACAGGTCCTCACCGGTCTCCTCGAACAGGTGCGAGGGCGCTTCGGACGTGACCCCTACGACTTCGGCGGTCCCGCGGGCCTTCGAGACGCGAAGGTCCTCACGCGGTTCTCCAAGGAGGGTCAAGCCCAGATCCTGACCGAGCTCTGGAAGGCGCAGCAGGGGCACCCGACGGATCGCAAGGACGTCCCGTTCTCGACTCCGGGCTATGTCGAGGACCTGCGCCGCTTGGTTCAGGGCGCCGGGATCGGCTCGTCGGATCCCGTCCGGCACACGTTCGCCGGTATGCTCGACTCCGGGACGGCCACGCTCGTGAACGTCATTCTCGCGCTGCTCGAGTGAGACTTATCCGAACGGGCGCGCGCGCATCGGCCACTCCCACGTCCCGTTCATCAGCGGCGGGATAGGCCCCGGCCGGCCGAGCAGGAACCCCTGCCCGGTCCCAACGCTCAGCCCACGGAGGGTGTTGAGCTCCGCTTCGGTCTCGATGCCCTCGGCGACGACCTCCATCCCGACCTCATCCGCGAACGATGTCAGCCGTGCGATGAGGCCGCTCTTGGTCGTGTCGGAGTCGACCCCGGAGACGAGGCTCCGGTCGAACTTCAGGAGATCGGGCGAAAGCTCGACGAGATGTCCCAACCCGGAGAATCCCTTGCCCACGTCGTCCACCGCGAGCCGCGAACCCAGCGCGCGGAGGTCCGCCAGCCACTCGCTCATCTCCGCGTAGTCCACGACCGGCGTCCGCTCGGTGAGCTCCAGCACGACGCGCCCCGCCGGGATCGCCTGCAGCATCTGGAGCAGGCGAGGTTCGCAAAGCGTCTCGGTTGACACGTTCACCGACAGGTACACGTCGTCCGGGATCGCCTCCAGCTGTTCGAGCGCCCGGGCGGCGGCGGCGAGCTCGAGCTGCGTCAGCAGTCCCTGGCTCGCGGCCTCGACGAACCAGGTCTCGGGGGAGCGCCGAGGCTTGCTCATGAATCGGGTAAGGGCCTCGACCCCGCGGATCTGGCCGTGGGCGAGCTCGACGATGGGTTGGAACACGGTCTCGAGCATGCCGCCGTGGATCGCTTCCTCGATCCGTTCCCTGGAGACGCGAGCTCGCTCGGATGTCTGGACGACCTGACGCGACTGGTGTTCCGTGAGCCGCTCTGCTACCTCGCCCAACCGATCCACCGAGATGCTGGATCGCCCGTCGGCGGATCGATGGATCGCGCGCAGGACCTCATCCCCCGATTGATCCTTCCCCACGTAGCCCACGGCGCCCGCGCGGACCATCGATACGACCGTGCGTGGGTCGGTGCTCGCCGACAACGCGACGATCTGGGTCTCGGGCGAGCGCAGGCGGATCTCTCGGGCGGCTCGACTGCCGCCGCCACCGGGCATCCGTACGTCGAGGAGGGCCACATCCGGGAGATGGAGCTCGGCGAGATCGATCGCCTCGCCCGCGTCTCGTGCGGTTCCTACGAGATCGATGAACGGGTCCGTCGACACGAGTTGACGCATCGCCTCGAGAACCGGATCCTCATCGTCGGCGAGCATCAGTCGGATGCGACCCATCGTCATCCCTCGCTGCTCCGCCGTCCGTCTGACTGCACGACCTGCGCTTCCATCGATCCCGTCCCTCGCGCGAGCGACGGGATCCCCGACCGGTCCGGGAGGGGGACGACCTCGGCGACCATTCCCTCGACATCCTCGATCGCGAGCCGGGATGGATCCACCTCCTCATCTGGCAGCCACACATCGAGCGTGGTTCCCTGGCCCGGCAGGCTCCAGAGCTTCGTCCAGCCGCCCGCCATCTCGGCCCGCTCGCGGATCGCGGCCAGACCCAGGTGGCCGGGTGCCGCGACGACCGCGTCCTGGGGTTTGAACCCGACACCGTCGTCGACGATCTGCATCAAGGAGCCACCGTCTCGGCGGTCCAATGTCACGCGAACGTGCCTCGCCTTCGCATGCTTGCGGGCGTTCGCGAACGCCTCCTGGGCGATGCGATAGAGGATGAGCGAGGTGCGGACCGACGGTTCCTCGTCCATGTCGTCGTCATCGATCGACCATCCGAAGGACGAGTTGGAGTTCTCCAACAAGTAGGTGAGCGCGGATCCGAGCCCTTCTTCCTCGAGTGTGGGCGGGCTCAGGTCGAACAGCAACGTGCGCATGCTCTTGATCGTGAGCCTCATGACCTCGAGGGACTCCTCCACGTCGGAGATATCTGGATGTTGCCTCCGGAGCAGCTCGAGCCGCATCTTCAGAGCCACCATCTTCTGCACCGGGTCGTCGTGGATGTCGTGGGCGATCCGCGTGCGCTCGTCCTCGGCCGCTCGAACGACGTGCTCCAGGAGTCGCTGCCGTTGTTCGTCGATCTCCTCGAGGTTCCTGATGACCTTTCGCAGCTCCTCGGTCCGCTCGGCAACCTTGGCCTCGAGCTCCTCGTTGTGCGCTCGAAGCTGTTGCTCGAGGCCTTGGATGGTTCGGAGCTGTGATTCGCGCTCCTCCGTGAGCCACGCGTTGTGGAGTGCGAGGGCCGCGTGCTCGGCGAACTGCTCGACCATCGCGATCGCCCATCGCCTCATCGTCGGATGCCCGGTCCCGCGTTCGACGACGACGGCCCCGAGTCCCTGTCGCCGACCGCGAAGCAACGGCACCACGAGGACGTTCCGGGCGTCGGGGAGGAGCGACGCGAGTCGAGGATCCGTATCGGGGTCGATCGTGCGCAAGAGCTGGCTCGTGCGTTCCTCCCAGGCCCGCGATACCGACCGGTCGATCCCGACCGCGAGGTCGGTTGGAGACTCGATCCCGGCCCACGCGAGGAGGTCGAGGTCGTCGTGTGGGGACGCGAGGACCACCCCTCGCTCGAACCCGAAGGTCGAGCACAGCTCTTCGAGAAGCACGTCGGGGATGTCCGCGGCCTCGGGGTCGGTGTCCACGCGAGCCACCATGGCGGAGAGCCGCGAGAGGTCATGCTTCTGTCTCCGGAGCTGGCGCTCGCTCGCGGCGGAGAACAGTGCGGTGCCGAGAGCGAACACCCATAGTCCGGCGATGGTGAGCGTGGCCGCGGGCTCGACGTTCGCCTCGATGCCCGCCCCCATCCGACCTTGCAAGACGCCGGATCGAGCTGCCTCGATCACCAGGAGCAACAACAGCGTGTGCCACAGGGCGAGCTTCAGCCCGGTCCTGTAGGAACAGAGGAGCGTCACGCCCACGACGTGGACGTACGGCATGAGCTGGATCGCCTCTGCGGCCCCTCCCGTCTGAGCGATCACCACGGCCAGGTAGAGGCCGTCCACGAGGAGCGACCCCTGTAGTACGGGAACCGCAGCTCGTCCGCCTCCACGGACGATCGCGGCGCAAAGGAACGAGATGGCGAGGAAGGCGGCCGTCGCGGTCGAGACCGCGATCGCCGCCTCGCCGTCCGACGCGAGCGTGATGAAGGTCACGACGCCGGCGAGGCCAAGACGAAGTCCGAAGAGGTACCGCGCGCGCTCGGTGATGGACAGCAGCTCGGCCGGGTCGGTGGACAGACCTCGATGCACGCGGGGGAAGATCACGCGAACTCCACGATGTCGGACTCCACCGGCGCGAGCGCGAGCCTTGGATCGTTGCGATCGAGACGATCCTGGATCGCGACGAACCCGATGGCGAGCCCGAAGAGCGCGAGCACGATGGCCAAACTGCGCGCCACGCCCTCCAGCGCAGCGTCGAGCCGATCCCTGGATGTGAGGTCGGGGTCGCGTACGACCGAGGGTGCCGGATCCGACGGCGTGTTCGAGCCGGCCGAACCCTGCAGGCCGAGGCCGCCGCGGATATGTCCGTTGCGTACGCCCGAGTGACGGGGAGCATGGTTCGACGCATCTCGAGACCCTTGGCCGGGTGCATGATCTGTCCCGCCGCCACCACCGCCGATGGGATCGGGCGGGTCGACCCCGACGCCGGCGAGGAGATCCTTCACGCGATCAAGCACGTCGCTCGTCACGGGGTCGACAGCGTCGGTCACGGGGGCAACCGTCTCGTCCGCAGGTGTGTCGACGGGATCGATCCTGTCGCCCACGAGACCGGGACCGGGGCCGGCGGTCCCCTCGGCGAGGCACACGACGTCGAGGGGCGGGCAGGTGGCGTGTGCGGATGAAACGCCCCCGACAGCGATCGCCAGGGTGGCCAGCGGGACCACGGTCAAGCGACGGATCCACCTCGTCATGAGGCTCCACCTCTCGGGGTCGAGGTGCTCGACGGAGCAACGACTCTCGACTCGTCATCGGCATCGAGGCTCTGTTCCTTGAACCTCGCCGAGTCCCACATCCCGCGCTCGTGGGTGAGCTCCGAGAGCGGGACCGGTCCCCCGACGATCGGCCCCTGGACGAGCTCGACACCGAGGTTCCTCAGCTCTCGCAGCTGTTCCTCGGACGCGACACCGGGTGCGATCAGGCGGGCTCCTACGTCGGATGCGCACGCGACGAGGGCGGCGACGATCGAGTGGGTCGAGAAGCTCTGGCCCAAGGAGCGAACCAGCGTGTCGTCCAGTCGGGCGAGTTCGGGTGACAGCAAGGAGAGGTGCCGAAGACCGGCGAACCCCGGGCCGACCTCTCTCGCCGCGATGCGGACACCTCGTCCACGAAGCGTCGCCAGGATCCCACTCGGACCGGCCGCTCCGAGCACGGACGCATCAACCGGAGCGAGTGGTGAGAGTCCCAGCACGACCCGGGAGCCGATCGGGCGGCGGATCGCTCGGCGGAACCGCCCCTCGGTCAACGTGGATGGGGTGACCTCGAACTCGAGGAAGAGATCGTCCGGGATCGCCGCCAAACCCAGGAGGCTGGCCCGGAAGGCAGCCATCTCGATGTCGAGGAGAAGGTCGGCCGATTCCGCATCGGCGAGCCACGTGTCGTACGAACGGTGGGGAAGGGTCGCCACGCGGGGCCGAGCGTCGAAGCCGACCACACGTCCCGTGGCGAGGTCCTCGATCGGTTCGAACTCGACGGTGATCGCGCCGTCCAGGATCGCCTTCGCCACCGCCGTGCTCTGCTGCGTTCGGCGCGGGAGGAGCGGGGAGATCAAGGTGAGCTCCGGCGGCTGTTCCGTCGCCGCGTAGTTCGCGTCGATCGTTCGATGGATCGTTCGAAGGATCTTGTCCGTCGAATCGCCTTTCGGCACGTAGGCGCTCGCACCGGCGCTGATCATGCCGATCACCGTGTCGGAGTCCTCGTGCGCGGAGAGGGCAACGACCTTCGTGGGCGCGCACCGCCTGCTGATCTCGCGCGCCGCCCGCAACCCGCCGCCGCCGGGCATGCGAACGTCGAGCAGGACCACGTCGGGACGCTCGCGCACCGCGAGCTCGATCGCGTCTTCCGCGTTGTGGGCGGCGCCGACGAAGTGGAGCGACGGATCGGATCCGATGAGCGAGCGGAGGACGTCGACCACCGTCTCTTCGTCGTCGGCGACCATGACTCGGATCGGCGATGTCTCTTCGGTCTGTCCCGTCGAGCCTGCGGCTGCGCTCACGTGCGGCTCCTTCCTCCGAGGCCCAACGGCCTCGTTCAGGGGCTCAAGGGCCGGTGCCCCTGTGTACCCAGAACAAGGTATCGGCAACCGCGTGAGCTGGGAGGATGGCTCCTTCGCATCAATCCTCTTGGCCCGGCCTGACTAGGAGGAGTCGACGGATCAACCGTCGCTCGCCCGGCCGACCGGCCGGGCATCGGGCGGGGGCCAAACGGCTGTTCCATACCGCGGACCCAGACTCTGCGCTCGTGGTATCCATCCGCCATGACGGACGTCCAGTACGACGTCGAGGCTCTTCGTCTCGAGCGAGTGGCGCGACTGCAAACAGCGATGCGGAGACATGACGTCGAGGTCTGCGTACTCTCCAACGAGCCGAACGTGCGCTACGCGACGGGTGCGACGGCGATGCCGGTCTACTCGATGAGCACCTTCGTTCGGTGCGCCGTCGTGCCGCAGGAAGGGACGCCGATCCTGTTCGAGCATGCGAATTCGATGCATCGATCAGCTCTCCGAACCCCCGATGTCCGACCGATGCGCGCATGGGAATTCTTCGACGATCCTCGGGCCGAGGCGGAGGGGTGGGCCGACGAGACCTTGGACGCGATCCGCGAGCTAGGCGCCTCCGGCGAGTTCGTTGCGGTCGACCGTCTGGGGGCGCCGGCGTATCTCGCGCTCGGCGGCCGAGGCGTGACGATCCGAGACTCGGCCCCGATCACCCAGGAAGCGCGTCGCATCAAGACTCCTCAGGAGCTCGAGCTGCTCGATGTGAACGCCGCGATGGTGATGGAGATGCTCGCCGCGTTCGAGGCGGCGATCGCACCCGGGGTCAGCGAGCGTGAGCTGCTCGCCGTGTTGACCGACGTGATGATCCGTGGCGGAGGTGAGTTTCTGGCGACGACGACCGTCTGCGGCGGGCCGAACACGAACCCGTGGCGAGCGGAGGTCACCGACCGGCGCCTGGAGAACCGCGATCTCGTCTACGTCGATACGGACACGGTCGGGATCGAGGGGATGTTCTTCTGTGTCTCGCGGACGTTCCCGGTGGGGGAGGCGATGCCGGAGCAGAGAGACGCCTACCGAGCTTCGTACGATTGGCTGCAGGAGATGGAAGCGCTCCTCCGGCCTGGGATCAGTTGCCGGGAGCTGGCCTCGCTCGCACCTCCGATCCCCGAGCGCTTCCTCGCGCAGCGATACGAGTGCATGGTGCACGGCATCGGGTTGGAGGAGGAGAACCCGAGCGTCTGCCATCCACAGGACCGCCAGTCCAACGCCGACACGCTGATCGAGGAAGACATGGCGCTCGTCGTCGAGCTCTACGCCGGTGAGGTCGGCTCACGGCACGGCGTGAAGCTGGGGGACCAGGTCGTCGTTACGGAAGGTGGATGCCGGGTGCTCTGCCCCTTCGCATTCTCGGCGCCGCTTCTCGCATAGACCAGGAAGCCAAGGACGCCGCGGGGTCGCATCGTCCTTTCATCCTTCTCTCATGTGCGCTGGGCTAGCGTCGCCACAGCACTCTTGAAAGGAGGCGTACCGTGCGGAAATGGGTCATCGCGGGCATCGGCTCGGTCGTCATCACGGCGGCCGTCGGCGGTGCGATCGCGTTCGCGAGCAACGATTCCGAAGGCGGTGCCACCGGACGACAGGCGGAGCGAGCCATCCACGCGGCTCTCGAGGCAACGCGAGGCGGAACGGCCAACGCCGTCGAGCGCGACTCGGAGAACGGGGGCTACTGGGAAGTGGAGGTCAGGAAGCCCAACGGATCCGTCGTGGACGTTCGACTGAACCGTGACTACTCGGTGCTCGTGATCGAGGGCGACAACGAGACGGCGGGTACGAACGACGCCGGCTCCTGATCGCGACCGAACTAAGGAGGATGGACATGAGGAAGCGAACGAACACGGTGGTGGCGCTCGTGGCCATGGTCGGGATCGGGTTGATCGCGGGTTACGGGCCCGGCGCGCCGGCGGGCGCGGTGCCCCACCCGGGCTTGGCACCCGCGACCGCAGTCGACCCCGCCGACTTCACGACGCCGGTCCAGAACCCCTATTTCCCGCTGGAGCCGGGCACGGTGTCGATCCTGCGCGGCTCCGAGGACGGCGAGCGCCTCCTGAACCGAACGACCATCACCCCCCGGACCAAGGTGATCCAGGGAGTGACGACCACAGTCGTGAACGACGTGTTGTACGAGGGTGGGGTACTCCGGGAGAAGACCACGGACTGGTATTCGCCGGACAACACGGGCACCGTCTGGTACTTCGGCGAGGCGACCGCCGAGTACAACGACAGGGGGCAGGTCGTCAGCAGGGAGGGCTCGTGGCAGGCAGGCGTCGATGGCGCTGTCGCGGGGATCATCATGACCGCGAACCCGGGCCCCACCGACGCGTACCGCCAGGAGTTCTACAAAGGTCACGCAGAGGACCAGGGTTGGATCGTCGCGCGACATCAGGTCGCCGACGTCCCGTACGGGAAGGTGGACCAGGTCGTCCGCTCGTACGAGTGGACGCGTCTCGAGCCCGGTGTGGTGTCGGTGAAGTTCTACGGACCCGGGCTGGGCATCATCCGAGAGAAGGACGTCGCGGGTGGCACCGAGTTGCTGGAGCTCGTCAAGGTCGAACACACATGATCTGAGCCGGTGCCTCGGCGGCGTATCGTTGCCGCCATGGGGCCGGTGCTCGGTGTCGAGGGCGGCGGCTCCCATTGTCACGCGGTCCTGGCCGACACCTCGGGCCGGGTCCTCGGGACCGGTGCGAACCGGGATCCTGCGAACTGGGACGACGTGGGGATCGAAGCGGCCGCGGGCGCGATCCGTTCCTGCGTCACGGAGGCGCTCCACGCCGCCGGGCTGAAGCCCGGCGGCGTGGGAGCCTCCGTGTTCGCCCTCGCGGGGGTGGACTTCCCGATGGACGAACACCTTCTGGCTGGCATCCCTTCGGCGATCGGGATCACGGGCCCGTGTCGGATCGCCAACGACGCCTTCGCCTCGCTCCGCGCCGGAACGGATCAGCATCACGGGGTGGTCGTGGTCGCGGGCACCGGGTCGGTCGTTGCGGGCCGGAACGACGCGGGTGAGGAGTTCCGCACGCTGGGCATGGGTCCGATGCTCGGCGATTCGGGCAGCGCGTCCGAAGTATCGGAGGCTGCCGTGACCGCGGTCGCCAACGCGTACACCGAGCGGGGGCCGGAGACGGAGCTGACCGATCTCTTGTGCGAGCGATCCGGCGTTGCATCCGTGGTCGAGTTCCTCGAGGCGGCGAGCCGCGAACGCATCGACACCACGACGTTCAGTCCCGAGGTGGTCGTCGCGGCAGAGCGGGGCGACGCCGTGGCTCGGTCGATCCTCGGCGAGGCCGGTCGATCGCTCGGCGCAACGGCGGCACATGTCGTGCGCCGTCTCGGTATGGAGGACGACCAGTTCGACCTCGTGCTCGCGGGTGGCATGTTCCGAGCGGACACTCGATATCTCGTCGACGGCCTCGACGCCGTCGTGCGTCCTGTGGCTCCACAGGTCAGGCTCCAACCGCTCGGGGATCCGCCCGTCGTCGGTGCCGTCCTTCTGGCGATCGATACGACCGCCGAGGCGCAGTCACCCGGGCTGCGGAGATCGCTGGCCGAAGGGGTGGCCTCGGCTCTCGGGCACACCTGACCGACGGAAGCGGTCGTGGGTCAGCAGAGTTAGGCTCGCTCTCTGATCACGAAGGCGCCATTCGGCAGCACGGGTCACGGGAGCTCGCGCACCATCTTCGGTGCGGCCGCGCTCAGCGACGTTTCGCATGCAGACGCGGAGCGCACGCTCGAGCTGCTCCTCGAGCACGGCGTGAATCACATCGACACGGCAGCTTCATACGGAGACTCCGAGCTACGGATCGCGCCGTGGCTCAAGCGGCACCCGGGAGACTTCTTCGTCGCCACCAAGACGGACGCACGCAACTACAAGGGTGCGAAGGAGGGGCTCCGCCGCTCGCTCGATCGGTTGGGAGTCGATCACATCGACCTGCTGCAGCTTCACAACCTGGTCGATGTCATCGAGTGGGAGTTCGCCCTGCGCGAAGATGGTGCGTTGGAGGCCGCGGTCGAAGCGCGCGAGGAGGGGCTCATCCGCTTCATCGGCGTCACCGGGCATGGGCTCTCGATCCCCGCCATGCACCGTCGCTCGCTCGCGCGTTTCCCCTTCGACTCGGTGCTGCTCCCGTACAACTTCCGCCAGATGCAGGACGAGCGGTATGCGGAGGAGTTCGAGGGATTGGCCGCCATCTGCGCGACGGGCGGGGTCGCCATGCAGACGATCAAGTCGATCGCGCTCGCGCCCTGGGACGGTCGTCCGCAGACAGCGTTGA
>Ga0210382_10000523_pt1 | contig 13727 bp, 17 predicted proteins | sample PLMedo_FD_155452 | JGI IMG/M metagenome (GOLD analysis project Ga0210382, IMG submission 155452) | Groundwater sediment microbial communities from an aquifer in East River, Colorado, USA - PLM0_60_coex redo | ecosystem: Environmental > Terrestrial > Soil > Riparian zone | place: USA: East...
AGCGTGATCGCGGCGCCCGACGGGAAGTTCTGGATCAATCCTTCAGGCAACCCGGGGATGGCCTCGGCGGGAATGGGCGATGCCTTGAGCGGCATGATCGCAGCGCTCATTGCGCAGGGCACCGAGCCGCTTCAGGCGGTCCTCGCCGGTGTCTACCTTCACGGCGCGGCTGCGGACGCTCTCGTCGTGTCGGGCCTCGGCCCGGCCGGCATCACCGCAAGCGAGGTGATCGACCGGGCGCGAGTCCTTCTCAACCGCCGCAGCTAGAATCGGAACCCGAGCTTCGCTCCGTAGCTGGTGGCCTCGCCCGTGCGGTCTCCTTCGAACGCGAGGTTCGTCAACCCGAAATTGAGATTGACTCCGACAAAAACCTTGTTCAGCGACAGGGATTCCTTCGTCGGGGTGGCGGTGGGAAGATCTTTGGGCGTGCTCGCGACCCATACCTTGCCGATACCGGCATAAGGCGTAAACATCACGAAGCCTTTCGAGATCGAAAGGTCGACGCCCTTGGTATTGAAGTCGAGCTGATCGACGCCGGTGAGCTTGGTGTAACTGCCTCGGATGCCGATCGCCGGCGTCGCTGCGCCGCCGGAGACGATCGCGTAACGCAACTCACCTCCGTAGAGCCGCACGTTGGTGCCGGGAACCGCGCCGACCATTACCCCGACATCCAGACCGAACGGAAGCCCCTTGTGCAAGCGAAGCGACGGAACCGGAAGCGTGGAATGGTCTCCCGCCCCGGCATTCTTTAACGCCTCGCTGTTCTTGATGCTGGTTGCGGTCACTGCGAGGCCCAGATCGAATCCCGTGATGCCCAGCGGCGCAGTGGGCGTCAGAGGTTTGTACGACAGCGCGGCGCCGAGGTCTTGCGAGAGCTTGTGGAAGTCGTCCTGAGTGAGAGTCTGGATCTGGTTGATGTCGGCTGCGACAACGGGCAACGATACGGCAAAGAGCGATGCGATGACAAGGTCGCGTTTGAGATTCATCATGATCTCCTGAACGAAAGGTAAAGTGCGAGCAATCTAGCACATCGATGTAGTGTCCAGCTCAACGCTTGCCACGACGACAGGAAATAGTACCGCCGCCTTCGGGATGAGCGTGGCCCTGCGCTAACAACCCCTCAGGGCAGGATGCGAAGGATCACCGATGCGGGGTCGTCGGCCGAGCCATTTCGAATCTCGACGCCGGTGGCCGGGCGCACACCGACAACGATGCAGGACAGCTTGAGCGCCATGCCGGCAAGCGCATGGTTGGCGTCGAGGACGACCTTGTCCTCGGCCATGTCGGTGACCGTGAAGATCAGGTCCGCGTCGTCGCCGCCCGCAGCGCCCTCGAAGCGCATTCCGACCTCGAGGACCTCGGGAAAGCGGCTGCGCGGCTCGACTCTGAGAAGATTTTCGTCGTAGTCGCCGAAAGCATCCTCGGGCTCGAGACGCACTTCGACCCGGTCCTTGACACGCTTGCCTTCGAGGGCAGCCTCGGCCACCGGAAATATGTTCCCGTAGCCGCCGTGCAGATATTGCAAAGGCTCCTCGGAGCGCTGGATCAGTTTGCCCCGGATGTCGGACAGCTCGACGTCGAGCGAGACGACCGTGTCTTTTGCGATGTTCAAGTGCTCGGGTGGGCCTCCAGGCCCAGCCGGTCAACGCAGCGATCTGACGAGATCCAGCACTTGTACGGCATGGCCGCGGGGATTGACGCCGTAGAATACGTGCCTCACAGTGCCCTGCTTGTCGATGACGAAAGTCGAGCGCGTGATGCAGGATTTCCTGGATCCGTTGGCTTCCTTCTCGTGCACCACGCCGTATTTCCTGCACACTTCGCTCTCGGTGTCCGCGAGCAGCCGGATCGAAACGCCGTGCTGGTCCCGGAAACCGGCGTGGCAGAGGCAATCGTCCGGACTCACTCCGAGCACCACGCAGTCGTGGCGGGAAAACTCGTCTTCGTGGTCGGAGAAATCAGTGGCTTCCAGCGTGCAGTTGGGCGTGCCGTCCTTGGGATAAAAATAGAGCACGACGTGTTTCTTGCCCCGGAACTGGCCGAGGTCCACGGTTTCCATGTCCGCGTCGGGAAGCGAGAAAAGCGGCGCCGGCTGCCCCGCTTGCAATGCATCGGGCGGGCATTCGGTAGTCCTGAGCGACGCTTGGTCTGCGCTTTCCAAGTTTCCCTCGCCGGTTTCAAGGCATCAACAGACTATAATCGCGGCGATGAGAATGCAACTGCTGGGTGGGCTGAGCGCAGAAAAATTTCTGTCACAATTCTGGCAAAAGAAACCGCTGCTGGTCCGCAATGCGATTACCGGCTTTAAAGGCGTGGTGCAAGCGCCTGAATTGTTTGCGCTGTCGCTGCGGGACGACGTCGAATCGAGACTTGTATACCGCCGCCGCGGCGCTTGGCACATGCAGCAGGGACCTTTCTCGCGCACTCAGATCGCGCGCCTGCCGAAGTCCAGGTGGACGCTTTTGGTGCAGGGGCTGAATCTCGAGCTGCCCGAGGCAGACGCGCTGCTGCGGCGCTTTCGCTTCCTGCCTTACGCGCGGCTGGACGACGTCATGGTGAGCTACGCCGCCGCAGGCGGCGGGGTCGGGCCGCACTTCGATTCCTACGACGTGTTTCTTCTTCAAGGTCCGGGGCGACGCCGGTGGAGCGTCGGTAGGCAGCGCGAGCCGGAGCTCGACCCGAAGGCGCCGCTCAGGGTCCTTCGCAACTTCCGCGCCGAGAAGGAATGGCTGCTCGAACCGGGAGACATGCTCTACCTGCCTCCGGGTTGGGCGCACGACGGCGTTGCGCTGGAGCCCTGCTTCACCTATTCGATCGGCTTCCGGGCGCCGTCCGATCAGGAAGTCGCCCGGGAATTTCTCGCTTTCCTCCAGGACCGCGTCGCGTTCGACGGTACCTACGCGGATCGGGGAGCGAAGCCTCAGCGCCGCCCGGCGGAGGTGCCGAAAAGGATGGTGCAACAGGCCGCCGTCCTAGCCCGGAGAATTCGCTGGCGCGTGCGGGACGTGGCGCGTTTTCTGGGCGAGTACCTGTCGGCACCCAAGCCGCAAATCGTGTTTTCGCGGCCGCGCAGTCCGCGCTCGCCCGCGAGGTTCGCCGCGCTGTGCCGCGCCCGGGGCCTGCGGCTCGACCTGCGCACCAGGATGCTGTTCCGGGAGCGGGAGTTCTTCGTCAACGGAGAGCGGGTCGAGCCGCCCGGACGATTGCGAAGATTCCTCGCGCGTCTCGCCGACGAGCGCGTCCTGCCGCCGGGCGAGCGCCTCCCGCTGCCGCTCCTTCGGCTGCTGCACGATTGGTACCTCGCCGGCTGGCTTCGCATCGGAGAGCGCCATGAGTGAGCCCTCCGCCGGGGCGGTTCCCGAGCGGATTCTGCTCCAGGCAAGGACCGACTATCTGGAAGGCTTCAATAGGCTTCTCGGCCTCACGCGCCGGGAACTGCGCATCTTCGATCCGGATCTCTCGGAGCTGGAAATGAACTCGACGAGTCGCGTCGAGACGCTCACGCGCTTCCTTCGAGAAAGCCGTACGCGTCGCATCTACGTCGCGCTTCATGACGTCGAGCATGTCACCAAACGCTGCCCGCGATTGATCGCCTTGATGGGAAGTTATACCTCCGCGGTCCTCATCTTCCAGACGCAGGGAGAGGCGGCCAAGGTGCAAGATTGCTTCGTGCTCGCCGATGGCGACCATCTGGTGCGCCGGCCGGTGACGACGCAGCCTCGCGGGGTGCTCGTAATCAATGACCCGAAGGAGTGCCAGCCGATGCGCGAGCGATTCGACGAAATCTGGGAATCGTCGCTTCCGACGGTGTCCGTGAATACGACCGGGCTGTAGAACCTACAACTCTCGCCAAGGCAAGCCTTCGTCCTGCGTCGCCACCGATATCCACCGAGGCTCGCAGTGCAGCGCCTCTGCGAGCGCGGCCCGGGCCAGTTCCGGGGTATTGTTCGTTTGCGAGAGGTGCGCGGCGATCACGTGCTTTAGCCGGCTGCGATCGAGCGCCGCGAGTATCTCCCCCGAAGTTCGGTTGTCCAGATGCCCGAGGCGGCTTGCGATGCGCGTCTTCAGCGCCGCCGGATAAGGCCCGCTCGCAAGCATATTGGAATCGTAGTTGCACTCGAGCACCAACGCGTCGCAACCGGACAGATTCGATTCGATGTGCGCCGTCGAGCAACCGGTGTCGGTCAGGACACCCAGCCGGCTCGCACCGTCGGAGAGCACGTACTGGACCGGCTCGCGCGCATCGTGCGGCACCGTAAACGGCTGCACCAGCAGGTCATCGACCGGGAAGCTGCACTGTGAATCGATCAGATTGAACGAGCACTCCTCATCGGCATCGGCGAGCGTTTCGCGCAGGGCGACGAGCGTGCCGTGCGTCAGCCACACCGGGACACCGAAACGGCGCGCGAACGGAAATACGCCTTCGCCATGGTCGGCGTGCTCGTGCGTGACGATTATTCCGCGGAGATCGGAAGGCTCGAGGCCGACGCGAGCCAGACGTGACACGGTTTCGCGCAGTGAAAAACCGCAGTCGAGCATGAGGCACGTCCGCGCGACCTCGACGACAAGGGCGTTGCCCTGGCTGCCACTACCAAGCGAAGCGAAGCGCATCAGGGAAGCGGCGCCGGATCTACCGGATCAATCCGTGCAAGGCTACTTCAGTTGCTGCTGCAGCAGGGATAGAATCCTGCGCGCTGTATCGGAGGATGCCGGGTCGCCTTCCTTGTTGAGGACCTGCACTTCGCTCGAGTCGTTGCGATCTTTCACGAATACGCGATACTGCTCGGCCTTGGGATCAGGCGCGGAGCGCCAGAACATGAGCTTGGCAAGAAAACTGTCGTTCTTTTTGTCGAGCGCGTCGGCCTCCGGATCGACGTACCGCACGAAGTAGAAACCCTTCGAGCGGTCGCGGTCCTCGACGGTGAAGCCTACGCGATCGAGCACGAGTCCGACGCGCCTCCAGGCCCGGTCGAACGGCTCGGCGAGCTCGAGCCTGCCGACCCCGTTCTCAGCCGGCACGATCTTCGCCCGTCCATCGTCCTTGTTCACCGCAAGCTGCGCTCGCGCACGCGCGTCCTCCGCTCCGAAGCGGACCATCAGCCGGCGCAGAAACTCGGCCTCTATGCTCGGGTCCGGGGGCCGGGGCTGCCACACCGTGCTGTCGCGGTACTGGTTGACATAGACCTCGGCCACGCCCCGGTGGGTGATGTAGATCTCGGTGGTGTTGGGCTGTGCGCCGCGCTCCAGGCGCGTGCGGAATTTGTCGCGCTCGCCGGTGGAGTAGGCTCCGTCGAGAATACCGCCGATCAGGTTTCGAATCGGATCCTGCTTGATCTTTGCGCGGTTTTCGGCCCAGTCGGTCTCCATGACCCCGGCTTCGGGAGCCTCGGTTTTGATCACGAAGCCCAGCCCCTGCCAGAAATCCTTGACGATGGGCCAGACTTTCTCGGGCGGCTCCGACACGACCAGCCAGCGCTCGCTGCCGGATCGATCGATCCGCATTTTGTCGATTTCAGGCAGGATCGCGGTCGACCCGGGCCGCGATGTGCCGCTGCGCTCGGCGTTGTAGGCCGAAAGAGTCGTCGTCCCGGCCGGGCTCCCTTCCGGGATCTGATAGCGCTCGTCACGAGCCGGCGTGGTCAAGTCGGGCGGAACCTCGAGCGGCGGGAGCTTCTTCTCGGACTTGTAATCGACCTTCGCGGAATCGAACAGCGTGCCGCAGCCGGCAAGCGTCAGCCCCAGCACTGCCGCGACGACGGCGCAGCCGTACCGCGTCATCCCGCCTTTCCCTCGACGACGCGCAGGCCGCTCGCGGGCGTGACGTCGGCTTGGCGCATGGCTTCCCTGACGACTTCGTGGAATTGCTGCGAGAGCGGCGTGAGCGGCAGGCGGATGCCCATGCCGATCAGTCCCATCTGCGCCACCGCCCATTTCACGGGGATCGGATTGGCCTCGACGAAGAGCTTTGTGTGAAGTCCCAGCAGCTTGAAATTCAATTCGCGCGCCTTCTCCAGGTCACCGGCGAGCGCCGCCGAGCACATTTCGTGCATCAGCCGAGGGGCGACGTTGGCGGTCACCGAAATGATCCCTTTGCCGCCGAGGAGCATGAGCGCGAGCCCGCTCGCGTCATCGCCGCTGTAGACCATGAAACCCTTGGGCGCGCGGCGCAGCAGATCCGAGCCGCGCTCTATGCTGGCGGTAGCGTCCTTGATGCCGATGATGTTCGGGATCTGCGCAAGGCGCAGCGTGGTTTCGCTGGCGAGATCGGCGACGGTGCGGCCGGGAACGTTGTACACGACTTGCGCGATGTCCACCTTTTCCGCGATGGTGCGAAAGTGCCGGTAGAGGCCCTCCTGCGTGGGCTTGTTGTAGTAAGGCACGACCGAAAGGCAGGCATCGGCGCCGGCGTTTTTCGCCGACTGAGTGAGCTCGATGGCCTCGGCCGTGGAATTGCCGCCCGTGCCGGCCACGATCGGGACGCGGCCGCGCGCGTGGGCGATGGCCAGCCGGATCAGTTCCTTGTGTTCGTCGAAATCGACGGTGGGCGATTCTCCCGTGGTGCCGACGACGACGACGCCGTCGGTGCCCTGCTCGATGTGGAAATCGATGAGCGACTTGAAGCGCTCGAAATCGAGGCGCCCATCGTCCTGCATCGGTGTAACGATCGCAACCATGGACCCGGAGAGCATAGGGCTTCGCCTTTCGTTTGAGCGCCTCATTCTAGCGCAATCACCTGGCTGCCGGATGGCGGCGGGACGACATCGAGCGGTGCCGAACTCTTATCTGCGCGCACCGCGCAGACGCGCTGAATCACCGCCTGCTTCGGCTCGGAAATCAGCCCCTGTTCGAACGCAACCACGGCCAAGGGTTCCAGGCTGTGGAGCAGCTCGTCGGGCCGCAGCAGGAACGCCGGATTGCTCGGTCGGCCGTAGCGCTCGTTGCCCAGGGCGAAGGTTTCGTAGATCAGCACGCCGCCGGAACGCAATGCACCGACTAGATCCGGAAAAAGCGGTCGATGCAGGTAGTTGGTCACGACCACGCCGTCGAATCCTCCGGGCGCGAAAGGCCAGGGCCCCGCCTCGATGTCCGCAACGTGAATCTCGACCCCGCCGATTCCCCTGAGCGCAACGAGCGCCGCCTCATCGCGATCGACTCCGACGACGGCGAAACCCAGGGAACTCAGATAGCGCAAATGCCGGCCATGTCCGCAGGCGACGTCGAGAACGCGCCCGCCGCGCCGGATCAACGCGGCCCAGCGACGCACCCAGGGCGATGGCGAATCGATTTCATGCGATTGCGAGGACATGGCCTCGATTATCTCGCGGCGCAGCCGCTGGCGTCCTCACCGTGCCTTGTGCAACACTCGGAGGGGATTTCCCCCTGGAGGAGCAACCATGGCACCCAACACTCGGGCGATCAGCTTTCCCGGCGAATCCGGCGCCCCGCTTTCGGCGCGGCTGGACTCGCCCACCGAATCTCCGCTCGCGTACGCCCTGTTCGCCCATTGCTTTACCTGCTCGAAGGACACCAAGGCGGCGACCTACGTCAGCGCCGCGCTCGCCGAGCGTGGCATCGCCGTGCTGCGGTTCGACTTCACCGGCTTGGGAGGGAGCGAAGGCGACTTCGCCAACACCAATTTTTCCTCGAACATCGGCGACCTCGTCGCCGCGGCCGATTTTCTGCGCGAGAACTATCGCGCGCCGGCGATCCTGGTCGGTCATAGTCTCGGTGGGACCGCCGTGCTCGCCGCCGCGCCGGACATTCCGGAATGCACCGCCGTGGCCACGATCGGCTCGCCTTTCGATCCCCAGCACGTGCTGCGTCTGATCGGGAACTCGACGCAGGCCATCGAGCGCGAAGGCGAAGCGCAGGTCGAACTCGCCGGGCGCTCGTTCCGCATCAAGAAGCAGTTTCTGGACGACATACGGGGGCACAGGCTCGGCGAGATCGTCGCGCGGATGGGAAAAGCGCTCATGGTGATGCATTCGCCGCGCGACGCCGTCGTCGACATCGACAACGCCTCGAAAATATTCACGGCCGCGAAGCACCCGAAGAGTTTCGTCTCGCTCGACCCCGCCGACCATCTTCTGTCGCGCCGCGAAGACGCGTTCTATGCCGGTCAACTGCTCGCCGCGTGGGCCGAGCGCTATGTAGACGTGAAACCCGACCAGATTCCCGCGACACCGGCTGGCAGGGTCCTCGTGCGCGAGACGCGTGAAGGCAAGTTCACCAACCAGATCATCGTCGGCCGCCACGTGATCCGCGCGGACGAGCCGGTGGCGGCGGGAGGCCTGGACACGGGCTTGTCGCCCTACGATCTCCTGTGCGCCGCGCTGGGCGCTTGCACCGCGATGACTCTCCGGTTTTACGCCGATATGAAGGGCATTCCGCTCGAGCGCGTCACCGTCGAGTTGAAGCACGAAAAGATCCACGCTGTCGATTGCGCCGAATGCGAAACCAGGGAGGGAAAGATCGATCGCATCGAACGGCTCATCGGTCTCGAGGGCGCGCTCTACCCGGAGCAACGGCAGAAGCTGCTGGAAATCGCCAACAAATGCCCCGTGCACCGGACCCTGCATTCGGAGGTCGTGATTCCGACCCGGCTTTCCGGCTAGAACGAAGACCCGGGCTGTTTCAGGAATTCGGCTTCCTCGGCGGTGGATTGGCGGCCAAGAATGGCGTTGCGGTGCGGAAAACGGCCGAAACGCGCGATGATCTCATAGTGCCGTTTCGCGTTTCGCACGCCCTCCGGATCGAGTTCGTGGAACAAGGCTAGAGAGCGGCGTTGTGCGGCGAGGTCCTCTGCATGCACGAAGGGTAGGTAGGCAAACGAGCGTTCGACCCGGGACAGCAGCCGGTCGAATTCCAGAGCGATCATGTTTCTCGCCGCGGCGAGCGCCAGGGAATCGCTCGCGAACGCCCGCTCCGTGCCGCGGAACATATTGCGCGGAAACTGGTCGAGCGCCACCACAAGGGCGAGCGATGCGAGCGGGGTCGTTCGCCACGATCCGAGCTCGCCGCGCGCCGCCCGCTCCCAAGTGGCGAGAAAGCGGCGGCGGACTTCCGCGTCAAAAGGTTCCGACTTCTGGAACCACAGTTTGCGCGGCCGGCCGCGCTCGCGCGAATTCGGCGCACCGAACCAGAAATCGAGCACCTCGACGAAGTCTGGAGGGGTCAGTTGCAGAGCCGGAGGTTGGCGAGGGTGATCAACATCGCCGGATTGAGATAGGCGCTCAAGACAAGCACCAAGACGGCAGCGAACACACCCAATCCGAACGCCGACAGGAGCTTTTTCCAGTGAGTCATATTGCGGTCCCCATGCGGTGCGCCGCCCATTTTAGCCCACGGCCGCCGCTGGGCAAGATCAGTCCTTGAGGGCGCCGACCGTCCAGCCTATGAGCTGATCGACGGCTTCGTCGCTCGCCCCGATCAGAGCGCGCACGCCGCCTTCCGCGTCGGGGGTCTTTGCCGGGCGCTCCACGCTGAAGTCGCGTTGCGCGATCAGGCTGCGGTTCCCCATGACCGAGGCCCGCAAGCGCACCAGCGCCCTGCTCTTTCCCGGGGCGTCGAATACCTGGATGAATTCCTCCAGATCGACGCGCAGCGCGTACTTGGCGCGCGCGTCGTCGCCCGGCCGGATGATTCCTCCCGCGGACTCAGCCAGCCGGGCCCGCAGGCGGTTCGTAAACAGCTCCGCTGGAGAGCTGACCCAGCGGCTGTCCGCATACGCCTGGGGCCGGGTGACGTCCTGGTATGTGAGCCGGTAGTAGATCAGGGGCGAATCCAGCCAGCCCGGAGCGTTGACGTTATGCACGAGCAGGGGCTGACGCAGGACCGGCGTCGTGCGCCCTTCCGGCGGGAAACCAAAATCGTAATTCGCGATCACCGGCCCCGGGGCCGGAGCCAGGCTGCATCCGGCGCCGGCGACAATCAGCGTGAACGCGGCGATTCTTCGGGACCCTCGCAACATCGCCTTTAACGTGCTCCGTCCCTAAATCCCGGCTCGCCCGGTCCGGGCCTTCCTCGCGGCGCGCCGAAAACGAAGCTCTGCGGATTCTCGCCCACCGCGTTGAGAACGCGGTCGAGCGAGCGCGTGTCGCGATTGAGCTGCTCCACCAAGGCGTTGAAGCGCGGCAAAGTTTCGTCGTTGAAGGAGCGCGCGGCAACTCCCACCTCTTCGAGGCTCGCGGCCATCCGGTCGAAGGCCGCAGAGCGTTCTTCCAGCTTGCGCGAGAGCCTGCTCAGGTCGGCCAGCGCGCCGCGCGCGTCGCCCATCAGCGAAGGAAACTCCTGCGCGCCGGGTTGCAGGCGCTCCGCGAGGCCCGCGGTCTGGCGCGACGCCTGCTCGATCCCGGAGAGCATGCGGGTGAGCAGCTTCCGGTTCTCCTCGTTCAGCAGTTCGTTCATGCGGCCGGAGAGCTGCTTCACGGCGGCTACCACGTCGAGGCTCGAATCGAAAATCGACGGACGCATGTCGATGCGCGGCGGTTCGCCGCCTTCGGCCTTGAGCAGCTCCTTCGACGCGCCCTCGTCGTTCAGCGCGACGTACGCGAGGCCGGTCACGCCCTGATACCCCAGTTGCGCGTAGGTGCTCTTCGTGATGGGTGTATCTTCCTGCACGCCGATGCGAATGCTGATGCGACCCGCAACGCCCGGCTCGATTCTGATCGACTCGACGCGCCCCACGTCGACCCCGCGGTATCGCACCGGAGCCTCGACCTTCAGGCCCGCCACCGAGCTTGCCGTCGTGATCACGTACTGCGCGAACCGAATGTCGTCCCGGCGAAACCACAGTCCCGCCGCCACCAGGGCCGCGGCCAAGACCACGGTGAACAATCCTGCGGCCAGTGCATATGCTCGATTTTCCACGGCTCCTCCTCAGTTCGTCTGCAGCGCGGGCGCGGCGGAGAGCGCACGCCGACCGCGCTCGCCAAGAAAAAAATCCCGAATGAACGGATGGTCGTACCGCACCACCTCGTCCAGGCGCCCGCATACCACCACCTTCTGATCAGCGAGCACGGCGATGCGGTCGGAAACCGATACCAGGGTATCGAGATCGTGCGTCGCCATCACCACGGTGAAATTGAGCTTGATGTGAAGATCGCGGACGAGCTTCACGAAAGCTTCGCTGCTGTCCGGATCGAGCCCGGCGGTCGGCTCGTCGAGGAACACCAGCTCGGGCTCGAGGACGAGCGCGCGGGCGAGCGCGACGCGCTTGATCATGCCGCCGGACAGATCCGCGGGCATCGTCGACGCGTGCCGCTTGTCCATGCCGACGGCGTCGAGCTTGACCATGACGATGTCGCGGATGAAATCCGTGTCGAAAGCGTGCAGCTCGCGCAGCGCCAGCGCGATGTTGTCGAAAACGCTGAGCGCGCTGTAGAGAGCGCCGTGCTGGAACAGCACGCCCCAGCGTTTGCGAATTTTCTTGAACAGACCCGCGTCGCAGGTGTGCAACGGGACGCCGAAGACCCGGATGCTGCCGCGGTGAGGCCGCTCCAGCCCCAGTATCTGCCGCAGCAGCGTTGTCTTGCCGCTTCCCGATCCACCCACCAGGGACACGACCTCGCCCGACATGACCGAGAAGTCCAGGTCGCGGTGGACCACGAGGTCGCCGTACACCGTCCAGAGACCTTTGACGTCGACGACGGGCGCGCCGCTCATTTCAGCTCCAGCCCACGTCTGAGAAGATGACGGCGATCATCGCGTCGGCGACGATGACCGCAGTGATCGAAGTCACCACCGAACGAGTCGTCCCCGCCGCGAGGCTTTCGGTGTTGGGCTGGATGCGCAGGCCGAAGTGGCATGCGATCAGGGCGATCAGCACGCCGAAGACCACGCCCTTGCCGACGCCGAGCCACAAATTGACCTCGGGAACCGCGGCCGGCAGCGCGGAGAAGAACTGAAAGAAGCTCATGCCGAGCTCGGCTTTCGCCGACACCGCGCCCCCGACCAGCGCGACGCCGGACGTCCACAACACCAGCAGAGGCAGCGCCACCGCTATCGCCGCCATCTTGGGAAGGATCAAGCGCAGGGTGTTCGAGATGCCCATCACCGAAAGCGCATCCAGCTCCTCGGTCACCCTCATGACCCCGAGCTGGGCGGTGATCGCAGAACCCGAGCGTCCCGCGACCAGGATCGAGCAGACGACCGGACCCAGCTCGCGGACGATGCCAATGCCGAGAATGTTGACGATGAAGACGTCCGCGCCGACCAGCCGAAGCTGCTCGGCCGAAAGATAGCTGAGCACCACCCCGATGAGGAACCCGACCAGCGCGGTGATCCCCAGTGCCTGCGCGCCGATCTTGTAGATCGCCGCGGAAAATTCGCGCCACGGCCGCAGGTGCGGCTGCCTCACCACGGTCGCTGCGTCGATGAGCAATTGCCCGAAGAGCTGGAGTATCTCAACGGCGTGCCCGGTCGCGGCCCACGCGCCCCGCCCCAGAGCGATCACGAGCGAGAGCGGATCAAGCGCCTTGGGCGGGGACGCCGCCCCTCCGGCGGATTCCTCGCAAGCGCCGAAAAATATCTCGTGTTCGCGCTTGAGCTGCAGTTTGCCGGGCCGGCAGCGGCCCCAGACCCGCCACAACAGCATGGCGCCGATATGGTCGAACCGCTCGATCTGTGAAAGATCCCAGCGCGCCCCGGCCGAGAGGGCCGCGTCCCTGAGCGCCGACTGAAGCGTTCGCCCGCGCGATTCGAGCGCTCGGATATCCCATGCCCCGGAAAGATGGATGACGTGTGCGCCGTCTCCGGCGGCAGTGACCTGCACGTCCGGATCGCGGACCGGCTTGGATGCAGTTTGCTGCATTCGCATTCGCGCAAAGCGGCGAGCGAGCTCCTCCCGACATCGGCGATGACGGCTTCCCTGCCGGGAAGCTTACAGTAATACAGCCGGAACGCAACGCCATGATTCGGCAGCGTTCGCGTACAATCGGCCTCGCGCCCCGGTAGCTCAGTGGATAGAGCAGCCCCCTCCTAAGGGGCAGGTCGCACGTTCGATTCGTGTTCGGGGCGCCAAGTCAGGCTGCGTCCGGTTGCTTCGAGGGCTGAGCCAGGACGAAGGCGTCGAGTTTCATGCACGCTTCGTGTATCCGCATCACCGCCGGATAAGGCTTGAGGTCGCACTTGTAGGCAATCGCGTTGAACACCTGCGGCACGAGGCAGCAATCGGCCATGGTGACCTCGTCGCGGAAGCAGTATTTCCCGTGCTTTCGTTCCTGCACGAGAAACGCTTCCATCATCTGGAAGCCCTCGGCGATCCAATGCCGGTACCAGGTATTCACGCCCCCCTCGTCGAGCTTGTACGTCTTGGCGATGTATTTCCGCGTGCGCAGGTTGTTGAGCGGATGGATTTCGCAGGCGATGATCTGCGAAAGGGCGCGCACATACGCGCGGTCAAGGGGAGCCACTGGCAATAACTTCGGCCCGGGGTGAACCTCATCGAGGTACTCGATGATCGCGAGCGACTGGGTCAGGAGGTGACCGCCCTCCTCGAGCGCAGGGACCAGCCCTTGAACGTTGACCGATTTGTAGCCCGCTTCTAGGTGCTCCCCCTTCGGCAGGCTCACGCCCGCGTGCTCGTACTTCAAGCCCTTGTGGTTGAGCGCGATGCGCACGCGAAACGAGGCGGAGGAGCGGAAGAATGTATAGAGCTTCATGCAGTCGAATCCTGGCGAGACAAACTCCGGCAAGCATAGGGGAGGACCTGCTGCAGGGTCAACGCT
>Ga0210382_10000525_pt1 | contig 13710 bp, 11 predicted proteins | sample PLMedo_FD_155452 | JGI IMG/M metagenome (GOLD analysis project Ga0210382, IMG submission 155452) | Groundwater sediment microbial communities from an aquifer in East River, Colorado, USA - PLM0_60_coex redo | ecosystem: Environmental > Terrestrial > Soil > Riparian zone | place: USA: East...
TTGTCCAAGCAAATGCTCGACGTTACGCTCTCGTCCTCGCCGGCGCAGTTCCAGCAGCTGGTGGAGAAGGAAACGCACGCCTGGGGCGATTTCCTGCGCGAGGCAAAAATCAAGATCGAATAACGGCCCTCCACGCCTTGGCGAAGCACTCGAAAAGAAGCGTTGCCGTATCGCAGCCGCGCTTCGACCTCGTCGTCGAGAAGGACCTCGAAATTCCGATGCGCGACGGAGCGCGTCTGAAGGCCGATGTGTTCCGTCCGAAATCGACCGGGCGCTTTCCGGTCGTCGTCAATCTGGGCTCCTACCAGAAGGACAAGCTGTGGGTTCCACCTCACGATCTGGAGGAGGCTCCGAACCCTTACATGAACTGGGAGGCGGTGAACCCGTTGTGGTGGGTGCCGCGTGGCTATGCCGCTCTTCGCGTCGACGGCCGCGGCTCGGGAAAGTCCCCGGGCAGGACCGATCCCTGGTCGCCCTCCGAGTCGCGCGATTTCTTCGACGCCATCGAGTGGGCGGGCAAACAGCCCTGGAGCAACGGCCGGGTCGGCACCAACGGCATTTCCTACTATGCGATGACGCAGTGGCTGGTCGCGAGCCTCAGGCCGCCCTCGTTGAAAGCCATGATCCCCTGGGAAGGCGCGGCCGACATGTACCGCGACTTCGGCTACCACGGCGGAATCTTCTCCTTCGGCTTCGCCACCAACTGGTGGAACAACCACATGGCCCACCATCTGCTCGGCAAACCCCAAGGCTCCGCACCCGACGCGTTCTCCACGCCCTGGCTTTGGGAGTACATGCGCAACAATCTCGACGGGGAATGGTGGCGGGGCCGGCGGGCGGCCTGGGACAACATCGACGTTCCTCTGCTGAGCGCTGGCAACTGGAGCGGCATGGGATTGCATCTGCGCGGCAACACCGAGGGCTATCTCCGCGCCGCATCGAAACACAAGAAGCTGCGCATTCACGCGGGCACCCATTACCACCCGTTCTACTCCGAGGAAGGCCGGGCCGACCAGTTGCGCTTCTTCGATCACTGGCTCAAGGGCAGCGATACCGGAGTCATGCGCGAGCCCGCGGTGAAACTGCTCATTCGCAAGGGCGGTCATGGAAATTACGAATGGCGCGAGGAGAAAGCGTGGCCGCTCGCGCGTACCCGCTGGACGAAGTTCTATCTCGAACCGCGCGCGAGCGGCGGCGGAGAGACGGAAGGATCGCTCGTCACCGAAGCGCCGAAAAAAGCGAGCTCGCTCTCCTACTCGGCCAGCGCAATGACAAAGGCGGGCGTCGCCTCGGCTTCGTGGACATCGACCGCGCTCGCGGGGAGCCTCCCCCGCATGGGGGTCTCGTTCGAAAGCGCGGTCCTGACGGAAGACACGGAGATCACCGGGCCCGTCGTGCTGGTGCTGTGGGTTTCCAGCACCACCGAAGACATGGATGTTTTCGCGACGATACGCAACATCGCCGCGAACGGCGAAGACGTGTTCGAGCTCGGCCAGCAGAGCCAGCCCGTCCCGGTCGCCAAGGGCTGGCTGCGCGCGTCGCACCGCAGGCTCGACCCGTCGCTCACCCTGCCCTATCGCCCCTATCACACGCATGAAGACCGCCAGTGGCTGAAGGCCGATGAAGTGGTTCGCATCGACGTCGAGATCTGGCCGACGTGCATGGTCTTCAGGAAAGGCCATCGCATCCGGCTCGACATCCAGCCCCGCGATGGCGTCGGCAGCTTTCCCTATACGCATTACGGCGCGGACTACAACACCGGAACCAACGTGATTCACACCGGAGGGAGCCGCGCTTCCCACCTTCTGCTTCCCGTCATTCCAGGCAAGTAGGCGTTCCGGCGTTACCATAGCGCGAAGTAATTCTCTTAAGGGGAGACCATGGCTCTGCCGTCCACTGACGGGGGCTCAGCGGCAAACGCCGCCGGGCCCGGGAAACGCCACGCGGTCGAATTCACCGCCGACGCCGGTGAATACTTCCGCATCTGGATCGTCAACCTAGCCCTCACCATCGTCACGCTGGGCATCTACTCGGCGTGGGCCAAGGTGCGCAAGCGCCGTTATTTCTACGGCCATACGCGGATCGACGGTGAGACCTTCGAGTACCGGGCGAACCCGCTCGCGATTCTGAAAGGTCGGCTCGTCGCCGTCGCCGCGATTGCCGTGTTCTACGCTGTCGGCTATTTTGCGCCGCTATATCAATGGATCCTGTGGATCCCGCTCGCCGTATTCGGCCCGTGGCTGCTGGTACGCTCGCTCGCCTTCAATGCCTACAACACCGCGTACCGCAACGTCCGCTTCCGCTTCGAGGGCAGCTACAAGGCTTGCCTGAAGGTCGTCATCGTGTATGGATGGCTGGTGTTCACCGGCTTTCTGTATCCGTACTTCAAGCACCGCTTGATCCGCTTCGTCGCGGAAAACCACCGCTACGGGACCGCCCGTTTCGAAATCGCGGACTTCAAGAAACCCTTCATCGGTGCTTACGCGAACGCGTTCGGCTTCGGTATCGTGCTGATGGTGTTCCTTCTCGGCCTGATGTTCTTGACGGTGCAGGGTAAGGCTCCGTACTTGTTTTTCGGGATGGCCGTGCTCTTTTACGGCGGGCTGTTTCTGCTCTTCGCGTACATTCGGGCACGAACCACCAACGCGATCTGGAACGCGGTGCGTATCGGCCCGCTGAACTTCGAATCGTCGCTGCGCGCAAGCGACCTGATCTGGCTCTACTTCAGCAACCTCGTCGCGATCACGTTCACGCTCGGTCTCGCCACGCCCTGGGCCGCGGTGAGGGCGATGCGCTACCGCGCCTCGAAGACGACCGGGATCGCCTCCGGCCCGCTCGACGGCTTCGCGCAGGCCGAAGCCCAGCAGGTCAGCGTAGCCGGCGAGGAGGTTGCGGACCTGTTCGACATCGACATCGCGCTGTGATCGAGTTCGAAGCCGTCTACTACGACGGTCGTACCTCCGCGCGCAAGCCAGTGCGCGTTCGCGGATATACGCTCGCGATCCAGATCGTCGGTGAGGGGCTGCGCCTGGAGGTCCCGCTCGGGAAAGTGCGCGTCGATCCTCCCGTCGGCGGCACCCGCCGGGCGCTGCATCTTCCGGACGGCGCGCAGCTCCAGACCGACGATCAGCGCGCGGTCGAAGCCCTCTTCCCGCGCGCCCATCCGCTCGAGGGCTGGGTCCACGCCCTGGAGCGGCGCTGGGTCTACGCGCTCGCCGCCGTCGCCCTGGTCGCTGCCTTCGCCTGGTGGAGCGTCGTCGACGGCCTGCCGCGGGCGGCCAGGATCGCTGCCGGTTTCGTGCCGGCCGCAGTGGAGGTGAATCTCGGTGAGCAGTCGCTGGGTTTCTTCGAGCGGAACGTGTGCGGACCGAGCGCGCTCGGTGCCGCGCGCCAGCAGGCGCTGCAGCGGCGTTTCGCGAGACTGACCGCGGGGCTGGCCGACGGATATGCCTACAGCCTCCTGCCGCGCGCTTGCCGCGGCATCGGCGCGAACGCCTTCGCCCTGCCGGGAGGCGCCGTCGTGATGACCGATGCGCTGGTGAAGCTGGCGCGGAACGACGACCAGATCTCCGCGGTGCTCGCGCACGAGATCGGGCACGTGCGCCACCGTCACGGCTTGCGAATGGCGCTGCAGGCCGCGGGGCTCGCCGCCCTCGCCGCCGCGCTCTTCGGCGACGCCACCTCGATCACCAGCCTCGCGACCATGCTCCCGACGGCGCTTCTCCAGAACGGTTATTCGCGCGAGCTAGAGGCCGAGGCCGACGACTACGCGTTCCAGCGCTTGAAGGAGATCGGGCTGTCGCCGAAGGCGTTCGCCGAAATCATGCTGCTCTTGGAAAAGGATCATAAAAGAAGATCCGGCGGAGAATCCAAGGATTACTTCTCGACCCACCCGGCTACCGCCAAGCGCATCGAGCGCGCGCTCGCAGCCCCGTGACGGCTTATTTCTTCCCGCCATCCAGCTCGTACGCGTCGTGCGACTCGGTATGCACGTGCACGCCGGTCCCTGCCGACTGCACGTCTCCGCTCACCATGTGCAGGCGGTTGCCGACGACGGCCCCGGCGAGTCCATGGCGCCCTACCGGCATGTTGGGGAGGACCGTCCAGTTGTTCGTTCCCGGGTCGTACGCTTCGAGCGCCCGGAAAGCGAACATCGTCACGTAGTCCTGTCCCTCGCCGCCGGTGACGTAGATCTTTCCGCCCCAGGTCCCCGAGGACATCGCGCTGCGCGCGCTCGGCATGCGCGCGCGCGGCGCGCCCCACGCGTCCGTCGCAGGGTCGTATTCCTCGACGATGCCGACGTTGGAGGAGCCGCTCGACACGAAGGCGCCGCCGACGCGCCCGCCGATCACGTAGATCTTTGCGTTCACCACGCCGGCCGTGGCGTGATTGCGCGGCGTCGGAATCGAAGCGCGCGCGCGCCAGGTGTTGGTCGCGGGATCGTATTCCTCGACCGCCCCGACCGAGTAATGCGGCCGCGCCGGATGGACCGCGGTCGAGCCCGGAAGCGTGGTCGCGCCGCCGATGACGTACATCTTGTCCGCGACCGTCACCGCGACCGGCGACCCGCGCTTGGTCGGAAGCGGCGCGAGAGCCTTCCAGTTGTCGGTCGCGGGGTCGTACTCCCAGGCGTTGTCGATCGGAACCCAGGCGGCCGGACCCGACTGCGGGAGGACGAAGCCGCCGAACGCGTAGACCTTGCCCTTGTATTCCGTAAAGGAGACGTGGTGCGAAGCGAGCGGCATCGGTTTCTTCTTCGTCCACTTGTCGCCCGCCGGATCGTATTCATACACCATGCCGATCGGCTTCCATCCCGGAGCGAGCCCGCAGAACACGTACATCCTGCCGCCGGCCGAAGCGCCGAGCAGTTCTTCCGCCGGTTCCGGAAACGCGGCGAGCTTCGTCCACTTCCCTTGAGCGAAAGCCCCGCCCGCCCCGATCAGACAGGCGAGCGCAAACACCGCAGTGCGCATGAAAGTCATGGTCTTCTCCTAAGCGTGAATACTGTACTACAAGCCCGCCCGATTTTTCGCCTTCACCGCCCTGTTCACAACGTTCAGCGGCCACTCTCCCGAAAGCACGCGGCGAACCTCGCCCGGCGCTCCGGCCTGAAGTCCGGCCATCGCCTGCTCGCTGTACCAGGCGACGTGCGGGTTGATGATGACGTTGTCGCGGCCGCGCAGAGGATGCGGATCGGGAAGCGGCTCGGGATCCACCGTGTCGAGCGCTGCACCCGCGATTCTCTTCGCGTCCAGGGCGCGCACCAGCGCATCGGTATCGACGATCGGCCAGCGCGCGCAGTTGATCAGGACTGCCGTCCGCTTCATTTTTCCGAACGCGGCCTCGCCGATCATCTTGCGCGTCTGCGGGGTGAGCGGCGGATGCAGGGACACGAAATCGGATTCGCGCAGCAGCGTGTCGAGATCGACGGACTTTCCGGGAACATCGAACTGCCCCTCCTTCACGAAGGGATCGCTGTAGAGCACATTCAGGCCGAAGGCCGCTGCACGCACCGCGACCTGGCGCGCGATGTTGCCGAAGCCGACCAGTCCGAGCGTCCGCCCCGCGAGGCGATATATGGGCTTTCCCGGGGGCACTTCCCAGCGGCCGGACCTCACCATGCGGTCGTAGAACGGGATCTTGCGCGCGGATGAGAGGATCAGCGCCATCGTCTGCTCCGCCACCTCCTCGATGCAGTAGGTTGGGTTGTTGGTGACGATGATCCCGGCTTGAGTGGCGGCGTCCAGATCGATGGTGTCCACGCCGATTCCGTAGCGGGCGATGATCCGGCACTTGGGCATTTTGCTCATCACGTCGGCGGTGATCGGGCCGGCGTAGGTGTTGAGTAGCGCGTCACAGTCTTTCGCCGCGTCGAGAAACTCCTCGGGTTTCTTCGTCTTGAGCGGAACCAGATCGGCCAGCTCGCCCAGCGTCTTCCTTTCCACGTCGAGCGACTCCCAGACGTAGTCGGTGATGACCACCTTCGCCTTCACTGTATCCACCTCACCACGCCGGCGACGCCGTCGACCGCCACCATGGAACCGTCGGGAATGCGGCGGGTCGCGTCGAGCACGCCGAGCACCATGGGCACGCCGCGCTCGCGGGCGAGCGAAGCGAGATGCGAAGTGCTGCCGCCGAGCTCCGCCACCACTGCCGAGACGTGCGGCAGGACTTCGGAAAGCGCCGGGCCGGCGACGGTGGTGACGAGCACCTCTCCCGGGCCAACGCGCTCGAGTTCGCACTCGCAATTGACCACGCGTGCCCGGCCTTCGCCCCAGCCGATACCGGAAGGATGTCCGTTCAACCCTGGATGCTTCAGCCAGATTTCATCCGGCACCTTCGCCGTCGCCACGGCGAGCGGCCGCGCCTGCAGAAGACTGATTCCCGTATCGTCCCGCGCCCACTCGATTTCGGCCGGACCGCCGACGATTTCTTCGCATTTGTGCATGAGGAGCGCGAGCTCGGCGAGCTGCTCGGCATCGAGACAAGGCGCACCGAAGAGCGCGCGCGAGAAAGCCCGCCTGCCGTGCGCGCAACTCAACGCGTGGTACTTCTGGCCGAGCGCCGATTCTTTCACCCGTCCTGTGCGATCGAGCACGTAGCGATCCGGCACCACCTCGCCCTGCGCGACGGCAGCGCCCTGCCCCTGGGCCGCGTTGACGAGCATCTCACCTCCCGCGGTGCGCGACAGGCCGCCGCCCGCCGCGAGCGCGGGCACGAGCGGCTGGATCAGGACGGCCATCGCGGTGTCGGCGGAATTCAGACCGTGGGTCGCCATGTAGCGGAGCGCGCGCGTTGACCACAGCGCCGCCCAGCAGGCACGAACGGCGGTGAGGAAGTCTTCGTCGCCTTCCAGTCCGAGGTAGCTCTGGAACTGGCCGGCAAAGCTCGATCCAGCGCGGTCCTCGACCAGAGCCGAGGAGCGCACCACTCCTGGGCGCCCTTCTCCGGCGATGCTTCGCCAAGCCGAGAGCAAGGCCCCGCGCACCTCCGGCACGATCGCGCCCTGCATCAGGCCGAGCTTGGTCTCCAGGGCGCAGCGACGCGCGCGCGGCCGGTCCTCCGAGGAAAACACTCCGCGCGCCGATTCCTCGAGTCCCAGTGCAGCCAGCTGGATGCGGTAGGCCTGCGCGTCGACGCAGAAGCCCTCGGGCACCGGCAGGCCCGCCTGCACCAGAGCGGCGAGGTTCGCCGCCTTCGCGCCGAAGCGCGAGGGATCCGCCGCTTCGGGTGCGCTCAGGGGAACGACAAAACCGGGGACAGACCCCATTTTTCCTCCAGATCACGCTTCATAGAATGCCATCGGAAAAATGGGGTCTGTCCCATCAACCCTCCGCCTCAGCTCCCCGAATCGATGACGATCCGCAGGATGCGGCTCGGATTGCGCTCGTATTCCTCGAAGGCCGCCGCGGAATCGGTGAGCGGATACTTGGCGGTGATGAATCCGCTGACGTCGACTGCGCCCGAGGCGATGAGCTGGATGCTCGGATTCATGTCCTGGGGCGTGAGCGCGCGCGAGCCGATGATGCTGATCTCGCCGAAGTAGAGCGGGAAAGTACTGAAGCCGCGCACCGTCTCGTGGCTCACGGCGAAAGCTGCGAAGCGTCCACCCGGACGCAGCATGTCCATCGCCGCGCGCAGCGTCTCCGCGCCTCCTGCGGCGTCGATCACGACGTCCGCGCCCTTGCCGCCGGTGAGGCGCCGCACTTCCTCCACGGCCTTGTCGACCGAAGCCTCGATGACGTGATGCGCGCCCATTCGTTCCGCCATCTCGAGCTTCCAGCGGGTGCGAGTGACCGCGATCACCGGAGTCGCGCCGGTGAGCACCGCGAGGCGCGTATGCAGCAGGCCCGCGGTGCCCTGACCGAGAACCACCACCGATTCCGCCGTCGATACGCCCACGCGGTGCTGGGCGTGGCGCACCGTGGCGAGCGTTTCGATGATCGTCGCCTGCTCCAGCGGCAACCGCGGAGGCAGGACGTGGATGTATTGCGACTGCAGCTTGACGTACTGGCTGAGCGAGCCCTCGACCTCGCGCCCGAAGAGCCCCGCCACGCGGCAAAGGTTGCCGGATCCGCGCAGGCACTGGTCGCAGCGGCCGCAGGCGATGATGGGATTGATGATGACGTGCTGCCCCGGCTTCACCTCCGATACCCCTTCGCCCAGCGAATCGATCACCCCGGTCGACTCGTGGCCCATCACCACCGGATACTTGACTCCCGGGTGCTCCCCTACGTAGATCGAAAGGTCGGTGTGGCAGACCGCCGTCGCGGCGGTGCGAACCACGACCTCGCCGGGCCCGGCGACGGGCCTGGGGCGATCGACGAGGTCGAGCTTGCGCGGCGCATTGAGGACCGCCGTTCGCATCTCGCTCCTGCTCACCGTGCGCTCCGCATGCCCTGAAGGCTTCAACGGCCGGCGAGCGTGGAGTATCCCGGTATGGGATCCACCACCGTGATCTGCTCGACGGGGAAGCTGGAGATGATCTCGATCTTGTCCTTGTGCACGATCAGCATCTCTTCGATGCGCACGCCCCATTCGAATTTCTTGCCGTGCTGCGTTTCGAGCGCGAACACCATGCCTTCCTTGATCTCGATCGGGTGGTCGAGCGACCAGATGCGCGAGATCACCGGCTGGTCGTATTGCGCGAGCCCGAGCCCGTGGCCCCACAGGTTCGCCGCGGCCTGATCCTCCTCGGCGTAGCCCCAGGCTTCCTTCGCCGAGGGCCATTTCGATGCGATCTCCCGCGTAGTCGTGCCGACTTTCACCGCCTTGATCGAGTCGTACAGCCACTTGAGCGCGGTGGCATAGATGTCCTTCTGCTCGCTGGTCGGCTCCTTGCCCGCGCAATAGGTGCGGTAGTAGCAGGACTTGTAGCCGTTCCAGGTCAGCGCGGCGAGATCCATGAAGACGATGTCGCCGGGCTTGACGATGCGATCGGAGAAATTGCGCCAGTTCGGCCAGGTGTTCGGACCCGAGGACACGATCACGTCCTCGACGTCCTCCATGCCGGGTACGGAGTACAGGTACTGCATGATGTGCGCGGTCAACTGGTTCTCGGTGCGGCCGGGCTGAAGGAACTTCATGAACTCCCAGTGCGCCGCGTCGCCGATCGCCCCGACCATGCGCAACGCCTCCTGTTCGTCCTCGTTCTTGATCGCGCGTGCCTCCATCATCGGCGTCATGCCGTCGGTCCAGTCGATCTTCTCCTCTGCGAAAACCTTCAGCATGTTGATGTCGATGAAATCCACGCCGAGTTTCGTGCCGGCGACGTTCGCCTTTTTCATCTCCTGCTTGATCGCGTTGGTGAACTTCTTCACCTGGGCGAGCGAGGCGGGCCCGGCGGCGCCCTTGATCCAGGCGTAGGACCAGCGCACGTGGTCCTTCGGGATCCACGGCGAATGGCGCTCGATCTGCATGCCGATGTCGCCCTGCTCGAACAGCACCGGCGCGTCGTCGCCGCAGAGCATGGCGTAGCGCAGCCCCGGCTTCAGGCGGTTCCAGCCGGGAGTGAGCGTGCTGGTGACATACCGGACGTTCTCGTCGTACATGAGCAGCATCGCGCCGAGGCCCGCCGCTTTCATTCGCGCACGCGCGCGCTCGAGGCGGTACTTGCGCAGCCTGTCCCAGTTGATGCGCTGCTGCCAGTCCAGTCCCACCATCCCTGCATTTGCCATTTCGCTTGTCTCCCGTTATGCGTACATCAGAAAAGGAATATCTAGCGACGCTCGATCAGTCGGCGATCGCCCCGGATTCTTTTGCCACTTTGCCCCAGCGCCGGGTTTCCGCCGCGATGAACTCCGCGAACGCCTTCGGCGAGCTGCTGGTCACCGCCTCGGCGCCACCTTTGGCGAGGCGCTCGATCACGTCGGGCGTCTTCATGGTCTGCACCAGCACCGCGTACAGGCGCTCGACGACCTCGCGCGGCGTGCCCGCGGGAACGAGCACGCCCTGCCACGAGCCCGAGGAGCCGTCGACATAGCCGGACTCCTTCATGGTGGGCAGGTCCGGCAGCTCTTTGATGCGATTGGGGCTCGTGATGGCCAGGGCTTTGAGCCGGCCGCCCTTGATATGGCCCATGGCCGAGGACACCGTGCTGAACATCATCTGGGTTTCGCCCGCGACCAGGCCGGTCACGGCGGGACCGGCGCCGCCCTTGTAGGGCACATGCACCATGTCCATCCCTCGTTCGGCCGTTCTCAAGATCTCCATTTCCAGGCGGTTCTGGCTGCCGCTTCCGGGCGAGGCATAGTTGAGCTTCCCCGGGTTCGCCTTCACGTAGGCGACGAGATCCTTGACGCTGCTCACCGGTACGGAGGGGTGCACGATGAGCACCCCCGGCACGTCGACGACCTGCGTCACCGGAATGAAATCCCTCGAGTTGTTGATGGACAGATTCGTGAACACCCCGGGATTGATCGCCGTCGAGCCGACGTTGCCCAGAACGAGGGTGTAGCCGTCCGGAGCCGAGCGGGCCGCGACCTCCATGCCGATCGTTCCGGCCGCTCCGCCCCGGTTCTCGATCACGATCGGCTGGCCGAGCAGCTCCGAAAGGCGCGGCTGAATGATGCGTCCTACGAAGTCCGACGCACCTCCGGGCGCGAACGGGACGATTATTTTTACGCCTCGATTCGGATAGCTGCTCTGCGCCTGCGAAAGCGTCGGGCCCAACACCAGCGCGAGCGCAGCCCACAGGGCGAGTTTGCGCTTCATCATTTCTTCCTCCTTCTTCCTCTTGCTTTTATACCGCGGCCCGCACTCCCACGCGCGGCTTTTCGTCCTTCGCCGTGATCGGGAGCGGCACCGCGCGCTTCAAGCGCGCCGAAAGATCGAAGGCCTTGGTCAGCATCAGCCGGTTGTGCGCCTCGGCCGCGGTCGCGTGCTGCGTAGTCACGCCGACCGCAAGGCGGTTCAGCCAGCTTTCAGTTTCATCGCGCATCGGGCCACGCAGCTCTCCCAGCGCGACGTCTCCAGGAGGATAGCTGCCGAGAAAATCGACCCGCCGCCCGGCATCCGGGGCGTAGCCTTCGCCCTGCGCGATCGTCGTCGCGAGAACCATGTCGCGATGCGTATCGTCGATGGTGAGGACGCCTTCGGTGCCGACGATGCCCACTTCCAGGCTATACACCGCGCCCGGCCAGACCGTCGGCAGGGCCCAGGAAATCGAGGCGTGATAGAGGCTTCCGTCTTCGAAAGTGACGACTCCCGCCGTCGCGTCGATGCCCCCGCACAGGGGGCCGAGCGCCTTGTCCACCGAGCGGGCATAGACTTCCGCCGGGCGCTTCGTCTCCATCATCCACATGACGATATCCAGCGCATGCGTTCCGGAGATCACCATCGGCGAAATCTCGGAGGGATCGTCGGTCCTCTTGTAGTTGTCCAAAGCCACCAGCCGGTTCATAAAGGCCCGGGAGGTGACCAGCGTCACCTCCCCGAGCTGGCCGGTGCGGACTTTCTCTTTCGCCACCAGCCAGCGGCGGCGGAAGCGTTGCGTGTACCCGACCACCGCGTCGACTCCTGCGCTCCGGATGGCAGAGAGGACGCGCTCCGAATCGGCGAGCCCGGTTGCGAGCGGCTTCTCGATCAAGAGCGGCAGCTTGCGCTCGACCGCGGCGAGGATCGGATCGACGTGCAGGTGCTCGTCGGTCGCGATGATCGCGGCCGTCACCTCGGGGCGCGCGAGCAGCTTGCGGTAGTCGTCGGTCACGAAGTCCGCATGGATTTTTTCCCCGACGAGCTTTGCCCGATCGGGCTTGATCTCGGCCAGGCCGATGAAGTCGACCTGCGGGTGACGCGCGGCGACTTCGCCGCGGAACAAACCGACCCGCCCCCCTCCGATGATGGCGAGGCCGATGCGCTTGGGGTTTTTCTTCGGCATTAGATCAAAACCGGGGACAGACCCCGTTTTTCATCTCGATCATGATTCATTGCGCGTCCGTTCGGAAAAATGGGGTCTGTCCCCGGTTTATGCCGCGGCGCGCACCGGCTTGGACCCTTTCAGCGGCAGCGCCACCGACTCGTTACGCTCGGCTGACAGATCCGCCGCCATGTAGATCTCCATTACCATGCGCGCGTGCTCGGGCGTCACCATGACCGGCCGATCGTACGCAACGGCCTCGAGAAAGTGGACGGTTTCGGCCGCCATCGGACCCGCGTAGGTGTGATCGACGCGCTCCCCGGGCATGGTGGACATCGGCAGCTGCATGCCCTTCTTCACCGTGTTCAGCACGACATCGCGATGGCTGTCGTCCACCAGCAGCGCACCCTCGGTCCCGATCATTTCGATCCAGGTGGTCGAGAAATTCGGGTAGCCCAGCGGTAGGCTCCAGCCCCCGCCGACGACCAAGGACAAACCGCTGTCCATCGTGACCATGACCCACTGCGTGTCGGGAATCTGCGAGCCCGCCGGCGCCTGCATCTGCATTGCGCCGTAGTTGACCTGCGAGTACACGCGCACCGGCTTGGCCGGCTCCAGGCACCACAGCACGAAATCGAGATCGTGCGTGCATTCCATCGCGGCCGGCGAAAGCTTGACGCGTCCGCTGATTTTCTGGCCCAAGCCGCGCGTGATGTGGCGGGAGACGAGCGCGCTCACCGGTTTGCCTATCGTGCCGTCGCGGATCGACTTGCGCACGTAGGCGAACTTGGGGTTGAAGCGCTGCGAATAGCCGATGGTGAATTTCAGTTTGTTCTTGCGGGCAAGCGCGATCAATTCATCCGCTTCGGCGAGCTCCAAGCCTATCGGCTTTTCGAGAAAAACGTGCCTCCCGGCCGCGAGCCAGTCGCGCGCCATCGGGTAGTGCGTGGTCTCCGGCGTTGCGGAAATATATACCGCCTCGATTTCGCCCATCTTCAGGAGCTCGCGGTAGTCGTTCACCGCGGTCTTCGCGCCGGTTGCTTTGGCTACTTCGGCGAGCCGCTCGGGGCGGATCTCCGCTATATGCAGACTCTTCGTAAGCGCATGCGCCGCGCAGGTCTCCGCGCGGATGCCTCCGCACCAACCGGTTCCGACGATTGCTACCCCGATCTGCTTCATCGACTCCTCCTTCGAATGCCGCCTATTATCGCCTGATCTTGAGCAGGCGGGCAGCATTGCCTCCCATTATCCTTTCCTTCTCGGCCGACGGAAGCCGCGGCACGCTGTTGATCAGGCCGACCGGATCTTCCTCGCCCATGTCGAAGGGATAGTCGGTGCCGAGCAGCACCTGGGCCGCACCGAACTTGTCGATCAGATTGCGCAGCATCTCGGGATCGAAGGTGATCGTGTCGAAAAAAAACTTCTTGAGGTAGTTCGTCGGGGGCTTCTTGATCACCGTGCGGCAATCGGGCCGCGCCCGCCAGGCGTGATCCATGCGGGCCCAGTAGTGCCCGAGGAAACCGCCCGCGTGGGGGAGCACGATCTTCAGGCCGGGGTGCCGTTCCATCACTCCGCCAAAGATCAGGTGGCTCGTGCCGACCGTGGTATCGAGCGGATTGCCGATGATGTTGTTCAGGTAGTGGTCCATCAGGCGATCGCCCTGGGTGAATCCGATCGGGTGCATGAAGATCACGATGTCCAGCTCGCGCGCCTTGGCGAAGAACCGGTCGAGGTTCAGGCCGGGGTCGGTGAGCTCCTTCCCCGCGACATTGGGATTGATCTCGACACCGCGCAAGTCCAGCTGCTTGACGCAGCGCTCGAGCTCGATCACGGCCAGCTCGACGTTCTGCAGC
>Ga0210382_10000526_pt1 | contig 13686 bp, 11 predicted proteins | sample PLMedo_FD_155452 | JGI IMG/M metagenome (GOLD analysis project Ga0210382, IMG submission 155452) | Groundwater sediment microbial communities from an aquifer in East River, Colorado, USA - PLM0_60_coex redo | ecosystem: Environmental > Terrestrial > Soil > Riparian zone | place: USA: East...
CACCGACGGCTGAGAAAACCGGGGACAGACCACGTTTTTCCCGGACGGCCACTTGCAGCTCCGCTCGCCAAGAAAAACGTGGTCTGTCCCCGGTTAATATCTTTCTCAGCCAAAGAAACGTGGTCTGTCCCCGGTTAGGACCTCTGTCATGCCCAATCGCCTCGCACGGGAAACCAGCCCCTATCTTCAGCAGCACGCGGGGAATCCCGTCGACTGGCACGCCTGGGGGGAGGAGGCGCTTGCCCGCGCGCGCGAAGAGGACAAGCCGATCCTCCTCTCGGTCGGATACTCCGCCTGCCACTGGTGCCACGTGATGGCGCACGAATCCTTCGAGGACCCGGCGGTAGCCGAGGTGATGAATCGCCTGTTCGTCAACGTCAAGGTGGACCGTGAGGAGCGTCCGGATCTCGATCAGATTTATCAGCTCGCGCACCAGATGCTCGCCCAGCGGCCGGGCGGGTGGCCGCTCACCATGTTCCTCACGCCCGACGGCGCGCCTTTTTTCGGCGGTACTTATTTCCCCAAGGAGCCGCGCTACAACCTTCCGGGATTTCCCCAGCTGCTCGAGCGCGTCGCGCGGCTCTACCGCGAGCACCGCGATGAAATCGGGCGTCAGAACGAGACGATTCTCGCCAGCTTCGAAAGCATGCAACCCGGCGTGCCCGCGCATCACTCGGAGCTGTCGGCGGCGCCGATAGCCGCGGCCCTGCGCAGCTTGAAGACGAGCTTCGACTCGCGCTACGGCGGGTTCGGCGGGGCCCCCAAATTCCCGCACCCCGCGGATTTCGAATTCTGCCTGCGCCGTTCCTCCGCGGCGGGCGACCGGGCGGCCGAGCGGGTCGCCACGTACACGCTCGAGCGCATGGCGCTCGGGGGCATCTACGACCAGATCGGAGGCGGGTTCTCGCGCTACAGCGTGGACGCGCAGTGGCAGATCCCGCATTTCGAGAAGATGCTCTACGACAACGGCCCGCTGCTGCGCCTGTATTCCGACGCGTGGACCGCGACGAAGGACCCGCTGTTCGCGCGCGTCGCCGAAGAGACCGCGGGGTGGGTGATGCGCGAGATGCAGTCTCCCGAAGGCGGTTACTACTCGTCGCTCGACGCAGACTCCGAGCACGAGGAGGGCAAATTCTACGTGTGGACGCCCGGGGAAGTGCAGGCGCTCGTTTCGCCGGACGAATACGCGGTGCTCGCGCCGCATTACGGACTGGACGGCCCTCCCAACTTCGAGAATGCGCACTGGCACCTGAATGTCGCGCGCACCCTCGCCGCCATCGCCGAGCCCCTCGGAAAGAGCGAGGACGAGTGCGCCCGCCTGCTCGATTCGGGAAGAAGAAAGCTCTTCGCCGCGCGGGAGAAGCGCGTGCGCCCGGGACGCGACGAGAAGGTGCTGGTCAGCTGGAACGCCCTCATGATCGCCGGGATGGCGCGCGCGGCGGCGGTGTTCGGCCGCGACGAGTGGCTCGCTTCGGCGAAGCGCGCGCTCGGTTTCACCCGCGGCACGATGTGGAAGAACGGGCGGCTGTTCGCGACGTACAAGGACGGACAGGCGCACCTCAACGCCTACCTCGACGACTATGCCTATCTCCTTGCCGCGCTCCTGGAGTTCCTGCAGGCGGAATTCGACCCGGGCATGCTCGCTTTTGCCGAGGACCTCGCCGAAGTGCTGCTCGAGCAGTTCGAGGACAAGGCGAACGGCGGGTTCTTCTTCACCAGCCACGATCACGAGCGCTTGATCCACCGCCCCAAGCCCGGCTACGACAACGCCACGCCTTCGGGGAACGGCGCAGCGGCCTTCGCCCTGCAGCGCCTGCACTTTCTCACCGGCGAGTCGCGCTACGCGCTCGCCGCCGAGCGCACGCTCGCGCAGTTTCATTCCTCGGTGAGCGAGCAGCCGGCAGGGCACGCGACGCTGCTCATCGCGCTGGAGGAGCACCAGCGGCCGACGCGCACGGTGATTCTGCGCGGGCCGTCGGCGGAGCTGCGGCGCTGGCGGAGCGCGCTCGCGCAACGCTATCTGCCGCACACCATGGTGGTCGCGGCCGGGACCGAGCTCCTCGGGCTGCCGCCGGTCCTCGCCAAGCCTGCAGGAAACGAGGTCAACGCCTGGGTGTGCGAGGGCGTTAGCTGCCTTGCACCCATCGATCGCCTGGAAGACCTGGTCGAACAGGTTTCCAAGCCGGGCGAAATACAGTAGCATTGCGCAGAATTTTTTTACCTTCCCGGAGAATTCATGAAACCCCTAGTGCTATCCGCAGCCGCCGTATTCACCGCATCGTTCACAGCGGCGAGCGGCCCCTTGCTCGCCGCCGACGCGCAGGAGCTCTTGAAGGAAAAAGCCTGCTTGAGCTGCCATACGGTCGACAAGAAACTGGTCGGCCCCGCGTACAAGGAAGTGGCGGCCAAGTACAAGTCCAGGAAGGACGCCGAGGCCTACCTCGTGAAGAAGATCAAGGAAGGCTCGACCGGCGTATGGGGTCCCATCCCGATGCCGCCGAACGGGACCGTCGGCGATGACGATGCAAAGACCCTGGCGAAATACATTCTGACGGTCAAGTAGGCGAAACCCGCCGGTGTTTGCCGGCTCGTCGCTCGGAGCCGCCGGCGGTTCGCCTGGGTGCGTGAAGCACCGGTCCGCCCGGCGGGAGCCGGGCGGGTTCGTGAAGCGAGCTGCCTAGAAGTTGTGGCGGAAGCCCAGGGCGATGGAGCTGAAGTCCGCGCCCGCGATGGCCGTCGCCGGCTGGCGGAAGCCGTAGGTGCCCGCGGTGTCGTTGTCGACGGTCGTATAGAACACGTACACCTTGGTCGTCTTGGTGATGTTGTAGTTGTACGCAAGGGTGTACTGCTTGGCGCCGTCGTCGGTCGCCGTTTTGCCGGCAATGCCGTAGTTGACGTGGAACTCGTGCTGGCCCAGCGGCAGCATCGCCGAGAGGCGCCAGTACGTGCGCTCGGCGTCGCCACCGCCCAGCGTGTCGCTCTTCGACTTCTCGACCAGGCCACCGAGCACGAACGACTTGAAGTCGTACAGCGCGCCGATGGTCATCGCGGTGTTGTTGTTGCCTTGCACAGGGGCGCCGCCGTCGATGTCGGACGTGTTCTTGGTGTTCGCGTACGACACCGCGGCGTGCAGCCCGCCCTGGTCATACGAGCCGACCAGGCCGATGTACTTCGGCTGCGACAGCCCGGCTACGCGCGCCTCGTTGGTACCCGTTGGTCCCAGCGAATACGCCACGTCCGCGCTGAACGCGCCCATCTTCGGGCTGGTGTACCACAGCAGGTTGTTCATGAAACCGGCGTTGCCGAAGATCGTGGGCGCCAGCAGGTTGTCCGACGACGTGCCGGTATCGTGATTGTGCAGGCTGATGTAGTCGTAGGTGGCGTAGTACACCGGGCCGATGCTGCGCCCGGCGCGGATCGTGCCGAAGCCGCCCTGCAGGCCGGCGTAGCTGTCCCGGTTCGAGAACGTGCTGCCGGTGCTATCGTCGAGCTTGACGCGGCTTTCGACCTGCCAGATCCCCTTCAGACCGCCGCCCAGATCCTTGTTGCCGCGGAAGCCGATGCGCGACGAGTTGTCCACCAGCTCGTTGTTCGTGTCGTTCGGCAGGGCCGTGGTGTTGCTGCTGTTCTTGACCGTGATACGCTCGACGCTGACGTTGACCCGGCCGTAGACTTGGATCTCGGCTGGGACCTGCGCGAACGCCGGCGCCGCGCAGGCCGATGCGACGGCTGCGGCGAGTAGCTTTCTCTTCATGATCATCCCTTTCTGTACGATGTTGGCGCTTTCGGAGTTCTTGAGGAGGAGGTTCCGAATTGCGCTCGAAGCGACGGTTCGCTCCGCACCTGCGACTGTATTGAAGCCGGAAACCGTCCGCAACTCCGGAGCCCCGGAAAGGCCACTTTGCAGGCTCGGGTTGTTGTTGCGGCGCTACATGCACGTATGTCAATTTCGCTCCGCTACGCACCCCCGAAGGGGGCAAGCCCCCGGGGAGAATTGACAGTCCTGTGAGCCGTCCGCATAATCAGCCGACTTTTTGCGTTGTGTCTTGACTCGGAGGCTGCCATGATCCGCTCCCATTTCGGCGTTATCGCGACCGCGGTTTTGATGGGTCTTGCCGGCTGCGGCGAAGACAAGAAGCCGCAGACTGCTGCGAAGCTCACGATCGCGATCGGCAGCGTCGCACCGCTGACCGGCGGCATCGCCCACCTCGGCAAGGATAACGAGAACGGAGTGCGACTCGCGGTGGAGGAAGCCAACGCGGCAAAAATCAGGATCGGCGGCAAGGACGTGGTATTCGAGCTGGTCGCGCACGATGACCAGGCCGACCCCAAAGTCGGCACCACGGTGGCGCAGAAACTGGTCGATGCCAAGGTCGCCGGCGTCGTCGGACACCTGAACTCCGGGACCACCATTCCCGCCTCGGCGATCTATAACGGGGCCAACCCGCCGATTCCGATGATTACCGGCTCTGCGACCAATCCGAAACTCACCGAGCAGGGCTTCCGGAACATCTTTCGCGCGGTCGGTCGCGACGATCAACAGGGCCCGGCGATTGCGAGCTATCTCGCAGCGAACGCGAAACCCAAGCTTGCCGCGGTCATCGACGATGCCACCGCTTACGGCGAGGGCCTCGCGAACGAGGTGGAGAAATCCCTCAAGGCCGCCGGCGTGAAGGTGCTTCCGCGCGAAAGGGGCACCGACAAGACCACCGACTGGAAGGCCGCGCTCACCAAGGTGAAAGGACGCAATCCCGACGCCGTGTTCTACGGCGGCATGGATGCGACGGCCGGGCCTTTGCTCAGGCAGGGACGCGAGCTCGGCATCAAGGCGGTGTTCGCTTTCGGCGACGGCGCCTGCACCGACAACATGAAACAGCTGGCGGGCGAGGCTGCTGAGGGCCTGCTGTGCTCGCAGGCTGGAATCCCGCCGCAAGCGGCCTCGAAGAAATTCCTCGACGCCTACAAGAAGCGCTTCAATGTCGACCCGATCCTCTATGCGCCGTTCACCTACGACGCAGCAAACCTGCTGATCGAGGCGATGAAGAAAGCCAATTCGGCGGACCCGGCGAAGTATCTTCCGGAGGTGCAGAAAATCGAGTTCTTCGGCGCGACCGGGAGGATCGCCTTCGACGCCAAAGGCGACCGCAGCGACGCCGAGATGACCATCTTCACCATCAGAGACGGAAAACTCCTGCCGATCGCGATCATCCAGAGCGGCAAGACGGTCAAGTACGAGGACTTCATCGCCCAGAGGGCAGTCGCTGCAAAGAAGTAAGCGCTTTTGAAGAGCAACACGCGAAACGGCACCTGCGGGTGCCGTTTTTGTTGATGGACATCTTCATCCAGCAGCTCATCAACGGGCTCACATTGGGCGCGGTATACGCCATGGTCGCGCTCGGCTATACCATGGTGTACGGCATCATCCAGCTCATCAACTTCGCCCACGGCGAGGTCGTGATGATCGGCGCGATGGTGGCGTTCTCGGTCATCGGCGCGCTCGCGCCCACGGGCCTGCCGCCGCTCGCCATCGTCTTCGTCGCAGCCGGGTGCGCGATCCCGGTGTGCATGCTGGTCGGCTACGCGATGGAGCGGGCGGCGTACCGGCCCTTGCGCGGCGCGCCGCGTCTTGCGCCCCTGATCACCGCGATCGGCGTGTCCATCATCCTGCAGCACCTCGCGATGATGATCTGGAGCCGCAATCCGCTCGCCTTTCCGCAGATCATCAAGGTGGAGTCGTACCACTTCGCCGGGGCCACCATCACCAGCGTGCAGATCGCCATTCTGACGATCTCGCTCGCGATGATGGCGGGACTCGCGGCGCTCGTGTATCGCACGCGGCTCGGCACCGCGATGCGGGCGACTGCGCACAATCCGCAGGTGGCGGGGCTCATGGGCATCGACTCAAACCGCATCATCGCCCTGACTTTCGTCATCGGCGCGGCCCTCGCCGCGGTGGCGGGAGTGATGGTAGCGAGCTATTACGGCATCGCCCACTACACAATGGGTTCGCAGCTGGGCCTGAAGGCGTTCTGCGCGGCGGTGCTGGGCGGCATCGGCAACATACCCGGGGCGATGCTCGGCGGGGTGCTGCTCGGCGTGGTCGAAGCGCTCGGCGCAGGTTACATCGGCGACCTGACCGGAAATGTGTTCGGTTCGAACTACCAGGACGTGTTCGCGTTCATCGTGCTGATCGCGGTGCTGGTGTTGCGGCCTTCGGGGCTGCTCGGCGAGCGGGTCGGGGACAGGGCGTGATCGAATCGATCGCACGCTTGAAACGGCATCCCGCGGCGCCGTGGGCCGGCGCGGCGATCGTCGCGCTCGCGCTGCTCGCGCTGCCGTTCGCTCTTGCGGCGGTCGGCACGGCCTGGGTGCGGATCACGAACCTCGCGATCCTGTTCGTGTTCCTGTCGCTCGGTCTGAACATCGTGGTCGGCTTCGCCGGGCTGCTCGATCTCGGCTACGTCGCCTTCTACGCGGTCGGCGCCTACGTCTACGCGCTCCTCGCCTCGCCGCACTTCGGCATCCACTGGCCGTTCTGGGCGATCCTGCCGATCGGGGCCGCGGTGGCCGCGCTCTTCGGCGTATTGATCGGAGCCCCCACGCTCAAGATGCGTGGCGACTACCTCGCCATCGTGACGCTCGGCTTCGGCGAGATCGTGCGGATCTTCCTGAACAACCTGTCCCAACCCGTCAACATCACCAACGGCCCGCAGGGGATCGCGCGCATCGATCCGTTCCGGCTGGGCGGGATCGATTTTTCCAAGTCCGACAGCTTCCTCGGCCTCGTCTTCAGCGGGCCGATCAAGTATTACTACCTGCTGCTCGCGGTCCTGCTCGCGGTGATCTTCATCAACGTGCGGCTCCAGAACTCGCGCATCGGGCGCGCCTGGGAGGCGATCCGCGAAGACGAGATCGCCGCGCGCGCGATGGGCATCGACACCACGCGCGTGAAGCTGCTCGCTTTCTCCATGGGCGCCACCTTCGGCGGCGTCGCGGGCGGCATGTTCTCGGCGATCCAGGGATTCGTTTCGCCGGAGAGCTTCGTCCTGGTCGAATCGATCATGGTGGTTTCCATGGTCGTGCTCGGCGGCATGGGGAACATCTGGGGCGTGATCCTCGGCGCGGTGCTGCTGTCCTTCGTTCCGGAGATCCTGCGGTTCACGGTCGAGCCCGCGCAAAAGCAGCTCTTCGGCCGGATGCTCATCGAGCCGGAGGTGATCCGCATGCTGATCTTCGGATTCGCCCTCGTGCTCGTCATGACGCTGCGGCCGGGCGGCTTGTGGCCGTCGGCAGTGCGCAAGCGCGAGCTCGCGGAGCGCAAGCCGTGAACGTTCTGCTCGCGGCCGAGAACGTGAGCAAGCGCTTTGGCGGCATCGAGGCCCTTGCCGACGTCAGCTTTTCGATTGGGCGCGGCCAGATTTTCGGGCTGATCGGCCCGAACGGCGCCGGGAAGACCACGCTGTTCAACCTGCTCACCGGGCTCTACCCGGCCGACCGCGGCCGCTTTCTTCTCGAGGAAAGGGATCTCACCGGGCTCAAGCCCGACAGGATAGCGGCGCGGGGTATCGGCCGCACTTTCCAGAACATCCGGCTCTTCGCCAATCTGTCCGCTCTCGAAAACGTCATGATCGGCCGCCATGTCCGCACGCACGCGGGCGTCCTCGGCGCCGTGCTGCGCGATGCGGCAACGCGCGCCGAAGAAGCGGGAATCGAGCGGCGCGCGGCGGAACTGCTCGATTACGTCGGAATCCGCGCCCGGGCGAACGATCCGGCGGGGAGCCTTCCGTACGGCGATCAGCGGCGCCTGGAGATCGCGCGCGCTCTCGCAACCGACCCTGTTTTGCTCGCTCTGGACGAGCCCGCGGCGGGAATGAATGCCTCGGAGACCAAGGGGCTTCGGGCGCTGCTCGAGCGCATTCGCGGGGACGGAACGACGCTGCTCCTCATCGAGCACGACATGCGCGTGGTCATGAACGTATGCGACCGGGTGCTGGTTCTCGATTACGGCAAGCGCATCGCGGAGGGCGTGCCGGCGGAAGTGCAGCGCGACCCGAAGGTGATCGAGGCCTATCTCGGCGCCGCAACGGCTGCGCCTGCGTGAAGCTGCTCGAAATTCGCGGCCTGGAAGTCCGCTACGGCGGAATCCGCGCGGTGAAGGGGATCGATCTCGAAATCGCTGCGGGCGAGCTCGTCTGCCTGATCGGCGCGAACGGCGCGGGCAAGTCCTCGACGCTGCGCGCCGTCTCCGGGCTTGCGCAGACTGCTCTAGGGTCGATCCGGTTCGGCGGCCGCGATCTCGCCGGCATCCCCGCGTTCGCGCGCGCGCGGGCCGGGCTCGTCATGGTGCCCGAGGGACGCGGGGTGTTCGCGCAGTTGAGCGTCGAGGAGAATCTCGCCATGGGAGCCTACGCCCGGGCCGACGCCGGGATCGCCTCGGACCGCGCGCGCGTTTTCGAGCTGTTTCCGCGGCTCGCGGAGCGGCGCCGCCAGACTGCCGGCACGCTGTCCGGGGGCGAGCAACAGATGCTCGCCATCGGCCGCGCCCTCATGAGCCGGCCGAAGCTCCTCACGCTCGATGAGCCGAGCATGGGGCTCGCCCCGATCGCGGCGCAGAAGATCCTGGAGGTGATCCGCGACATCAACAGCACCGGCGTCACGGTGCTCTTGGTGGAGCAGAACGCTCGAAGCGCGCTTGCGCTGGCGCACCGCGCCTACGTCATGGAAAGCGGGGAGATCACGCTCTCGGGAGAAGCGCGCGCGCTGCTCGCCGATCCCCGGGTGCGCGAAGCTTATCTCGGCGAGGCGGCGGGGTAGCCCGGGCTACGGTGCCTTGTCGGCGGCGGTAGTGAAGGAATCGGCGAAAAATTCGTTTTCAGGCAGGCGGCATTTCTCGATGAAATCGCGCCGCGCGGAATTCACCATGATCGGCACGCCGCAGGCGTACACCTGGTGGCCGGAAAGGTCGGACAGGTCTTCCATCACGGCGCGGTGCACGAATCCCGTCCGGCCGCCCCACTTGTCCTCCGGCAGCGCGTCGGAAATCACCGGCACGTACTCGAAACCCGGATGCTCGGTGACCCAGCGCTCCGCCAAACCGTTCAGGTAGAGATCCTTCGGGCGGCGAGCGCCCCAGTAAAGCCTCATGGGGCGCGCGACGCCTTTTTTGAACGCGGCTTCGATGACGGCTTTGATGGGCGCAAAACCGGTGCCCGAGGCGACGAGCACGATGGGCTTGTCGGATTCGTCGCGCAGGAAGAACGTTCCGAACGGCCCTTCGAAGCGCAGGATATCGCGCTCCTTCATGGTCTGGAACACGTGGTCGGTGAACGCGCCGCCCGGCACGTGCCGCACGTGCAGCTGGACGAACTCGTCGTCGTGCGGCGCGTTGGCCATGGAAAAGCTTCGCCGCGTGCCGTCCTTCAGGAGGATGTCGATGTACTGTCCGGGGAGGAACATCAGGCGCTCGTTCGCGGGGAGCTTCAGATAGACGATCATGGCGTCGTCCGCGGCGCGCTCCAACTTGTGCACGCGCGCGGGAAGCTTCCTCACCTGGATATCGCCCGCTTTGCGCACTTCGCGGGCCTCGATCGTCACGTCCGACAGCGGTTTCGCCTGGCAGAAGAGGGCGTAGCCCTGCTCGCGCTCCTGCGCGGTGAGAGCCTTTTCCGAGTAACGACCGTAGTCGATCCTGCCATCGACGAGCTTTCCCTTGCAGCTGCCGCAGGCGCCGTCGCGGCAGCCGTATGGGAGCACGAGGCCCGCGTCGAACGCCGATTGCAGGATCGTCGAGCCGTCCTGCGCCGGAAACCGGTGGCCGGTGTTGCGTATCGTGACCTGATGCGTCATCGGTGCGGGGGGTAGAATCCCTTCGTGGAAAATCTGCTAATCATCGGTTGCGGTGATATCGCGCGCCGCGCCTTGCCGGAACTGCTGCGCCGGTATCGCGTGACGGCTCTGGTGCGCTCGCCCGATCCGGCGCTCGGTGCCGTGGACGTCGAGCAAATCGCGGGCGATCTCGACGAGGCACACTCGCTCGTGCCGCTAGTCGACCGCGCCGATCGCATCGTGCATCTGGCGCCGCCCCCCGCAAGCGGAACACTCGATACCCGCACGCGCAGTCTGCTCGCCGCGCTCGCGCCGCGCGGACGCGGCGCCATGTTACCACGGAGATTCGTGTACCTTTCCACGAGCGGGGTATACGGCGACTGCGCGGGCGAATGGGTCGACGAGACCCGCCCGCCCAACCCGCAAACCGAACGCGCCATGCGGCGCCTCGACGCCGAGCGGGCGCTCGGTGAGTGGGGCGAGCGCAACGGGGTCGAGATCGTGATCCTGCGCGTGCCGGGAATCTACGCGCGCGACCGCCTGCCGCTCGAGCGCCTGGCGCGCGGCACTCCGGCGCTTCGGCCGGAGCAGGACGTCTACACCAATCACATCCATGCCGACGATCTCGCCGGAATCCTCGTCGCCGCGCTCGAATCGACGGCCGCGCGCGGTGTCTGCAATGCGAGCGACGACGGCCCCATGAAGATGGGCGAATTTTTCGACCTCGTTGCCGACCGCAGCGGGCTTGCACGGCCCCCGCGCGTCTCGCGCGAGGAAGCCGCGCGCCTGTTGTCGCCGGAACTGAGTTCCTTCATGAGTGAATCGCGGCGCCTTTCCAACCGGCGCATGAAGGCGGGGCTCGGCGTGCGATTGCGCTATCCCACGGTGCAAGACGGTGTTCCCGGGATCAAGGAAACCGCATGAAGGCTGCGGACGCCTATCTCGTCATCACCAATCTGCCCGACCGCGGCAGCGCGGCGAAGCTCGCGCACGAGCTCGTGGAAAAGCGCCTCGCTGCGTGCGTCAATATCCTTTCGCCGTGCCGCTCGGTCTATCGTTGGAAGGGCAAGACCGAGGACGCCGAGGAATTCCCGATGCTCATCAAGACCACCGTCGGCCGCTACGCCGAGCTCGAAGCGGCGATCCGCTCGGGTCATCCCTACGAACTTCCGGAGATCATCGCGGTCCGATTGACGGGGGGATTGCCCGCGTACCTCGAATGGGTCGATTCCGAAACGCGGCCGGCCTGAACTTCATGCGCCACCTGCTGCTCATCGTCCTGTTGTTCTTGCCGGTGCCGGCTGCGCACGCCGCCGGAGCGGACGAACTGCTCGAGCCCGACAAGGCGTTCCGCTTTTCGGCGCGGGCGCTCGATGCCGCCACGGTGGAGGTGCACTACGCCATAGCCGATGGCTACTACCTCTACCGCGAGCGCTTCCGCTTCGCAGCCGAGCCCGCATCGGTGACACTGGGCCAGCCACGGTTTCCGAACGGGCAGATCCACGAGGACAAGTTCTTCGGCAAACAGGAAACCTATCGCAAGGAAGTACGCATACGCCTGCCGGTCGAAGCGGCCGGCGCCGAGCGCTTGAAGCTCGAGGTCACCTCGCAAGGCTGTGCCGATTTGGGCGTCTGCTATGTGCCGCAGGTGCAAAGCGCCGACCTTCGCCTTGCTTCGCTGGGCGGGTCGCGATCGTCGATCTTCAGGGAAAGCGAGCCGTTTGCTTCTTCAGCGGAACGCGTGACCGCAGCGAGCGACGACGTGCGTTTCGCGGGCGTTCTGGAATCCGGCCGACTCTGGCTGGTCATGGCGGTTTTTTTCGGCGCCGGGCTGCTGCTCACGTTTACGCCGTGCGTCCTTCCGATGATCCCGATCCTGTCCGGAATCATTGTGGGCGAAGGCAGCAAGGTCACGCGCCGGCGCGCTGTGTTCGTCTCGCTCGCTTACGTCCTGGGCATGGCGGTGACCTATACTGCTATCGGGATCGGGGCGGCGTTTTCCGGGAACCTGCTTTCCGCGGCGCTGCAGAACGCCTGGGTGCTGGGAGCGTTCGCGGCGGTCTTCGTGATGCTTGCGCTGTCCATGTTCGGTTTCTATGAGCTGCAACTGCCTTCAAGCTGGCAAGCGCGGCTCGCCGAGGTGAGCAACCGGCTGGGCGGTGGCCACTGGGGTGCGGTCGTGCTGATGGGAGCGCTCTCGGCGGCGATCATTTCTCCCTGCGTCGCCGCGCCGCTTGCCGGAGCGCTGCTCTATATCGGCCAGACGCGCGACGCGCTGCTAGGGGGCGCGGCGCTGTTCTCGATGGCGATCGGAATGGGCGTGCCGCTGGTCCTGGTCGGCGTGTCCGAAGGCGTACTCCTGCCGAGGTCAGGCCAATGGATGCACGCGGTCAGGCAGTTCTTCGGAGTGCTCCTGCTTGCGGTTGCGATCTGGATCATCGCGCCGGTGATTCCGGCCGCGGTGCAGATGCTGCTGTGGGCGGCGCTGCTGGTCGGATCGGGAGTGTATCTGGGCGCGCTCGACCCTTTGCCGAACGGGGCTTCGGGATGGACGCGGCTTTGGAAAGCTCTCGGCGTCCTCGCCCTGCTCGCCGGCGTCGCGCAGGGCATCGGGGCGCTTTCGGGGGCGCGCGATCCTTTGCGGCCGCTTGCCGGCATTCTTGGGGAATCGCCCGAATCGCAAAAGCCGCTGCCGTTCGAAACGGTCAAAGCACTCGCCGACCTGGACGCGCGTCTGAAAACGACGGACAAGGTCGCGATGCTCGATTTCTATGCCGACTGGTGCGTGTCGTGCAAGGAAATGGAGCGCTTTACCTTCAGCGATCCGCAGGTACAGGCCCGGCTGGGCCGGATGGTGCTCCTGCGCGCCGACGTAACAGCGAACACGGCCGATGACAAGGCATTGCTCAGACGTTATCGCCTGTTCGGGCCGCCCGGCATTGTCTTTTTCGACGCGAGGGGCCGGGAAATCGAAGGCCTGCGCGTGATCGGTTACCAGTCGCCGGAGAAATTCATCAAGTCGCTCGACCTGGCGGCGCCGTACTAAGCTTTTTCCTTCAGCCAGCTCGCCGCATCGAGCGCGAAGTAGGTCAGGATGCCGTCGGCTCCGGCGCGCTTGAACGCGACGAGCGCTTCCATCACGCACTGCTTCTCGGAGAGCCAGCCGTTCTTGAACGCAGCCTTGAGCATCGAGTACTCGCCGCTGACCTGATAGACGTAAGTCGGCGCTTTGAACTCGTCCTTGACGCGGCGAACGATGTCGAGATAGGGCATGCCCGGCTTCACCATCACCATGTCTGCGCCCTCCTGCAGATCCAGCCCCACTTCCCAAAGCGCCTCGTCGCTATTGGCGGGGTCCATCTGGTAGGTGAACTTGTTGCCCTTGCCGAGACTCGCCGCCGATCCCACTGCATCTCGGAAGGGTCCGTAGAATCCCGAAGCGTATTTCGCCGAATAAGCCATGATGCGCGTATGGATGAATTCTTTCTCCTCCAGCGCGGTCCGGATGCGGCCGATGCGGCCGTCCATCATGTCCGAAGGTGCGACGATGTCCACGCCCGCCGCCGCTTGAACGAGCGCCTGCTCCTCGAGCACCGCGAGCGTGTCGTCGTTGAGGATGGTGCCGCCTGAATCGATCAGCCCATCCTGGCCGTGATCGGTATAGGGATCGAGCGCAACATCGGTCATGATGCCGAGCTCGGGAAAGCGTTTTTTCAGCATTCCGACGACACGCGGGATCAGTCCGTCGGGATTCGTTGCTTCCTTGCCGTCGGGGGTCTTGAGCGACGGCTCGATCGCCGGGAAGAGCGCCATCACCGGCACACCGAGCTTCAGGCATCGCTCGGCGACTGCCGCGACTTT
>Ga0210382_10000527_pt1 | contig 13676 bp, 10 predicted proteins | sample PLMedo_FD_155452 | JGI IMG/M metagenome (GOLD analysis project Ga0210382, IMG submission 155452) | Groundwater sediment microbial communities from an aquifer in East River, Colorado, USA - PLM0_60_coex redo | ecosystem: Environmental > Terrestrial > Soil > Riparian zone | place: USA: East...
CACTTGCGACTACGTCGAGAAGACCTACGCCGCGGGCAAGATTCCGGGCGGGTTTTTCAAGCGCGAAGGCAGGCCTTCGGAAAAGGAAACGCTGACTTCCCGGCTGATCGACCGGCCCATCCGTCCGCTGTTTCCGGACGGGTTCTACAACGAGGTGCAGGTGGTTGCGCAGGTGCTGTCGTGCAATCCCGAAGTCGATCCCGACATCCCGGCATTGATCGGGGTGTCGGCGGCGCTGACTCTTTCGGGCATCCCGTTCAAGGGACCGATCGCGGCGGCGCGCGTCGGCTACCTGAACGGCGAGTACGTGCTCAACCCTACCGCGACACAGCTCAGGGAAAGCCAGCTCAATCTCGTGGTCGCCGGCACCGAGCACGCAGTGCTGATGGTGGAATCGGAGGCGCACGAGCTTCCCGAGGACGTCATGCTCGGCTCGGTAGTTTTCGGCCACGAGCAAATGAAGGCGGCCATCCAGGCGATCCACGAGCTGGCCGACGAGGCCGCGAAGCCCGCCTGGGACTGGAAGGCCAAAGAGAGGGACCCGACGCTCGCAAGCCGCATCAAGGAGCTGGCCGAGGCCGAGCTGCGGGCGGCGTTCACGTTGCGCCAGAAACAGGCGCGTTCCGAAGCGATCGACGCTATCTGGAAGCGCGTCTTCGAAGAGGTCGGCGTGGGCAAGGAGGGAGGGCCGGATGCGAACACGGTCAAGGACATCTGTTTCGAGCTCGAATCGGAAATCGTCCGCAACCAGATCCTGGACGGCGAGCCGCGCATCGACGGCCGCGACACCCGCACGGTTCGCCCGATCGGCGTTCGCGTGGGCGTGCTGCCCCGCACGCACGGTTCGGCGCTCTTTACCCGCGGCGAAACGCAGGCACTGGTGGTGGCTACGCTCGGGACCGGGCGCGACGAGCAGATCATCGACGCCTTGATGGGCGAATACAAGGAGCGCTTCATGCTCCACTACAACATGCCGCCTTATGCGACAGGAGAGACCGGCCGTATGGGCTCGCCCAAGCGCCGCGAAATAGGCCACGGACGGCTGGCGAAGCGCTCGCTCGCGGCGGTCTTGCCGTCGGCCGAGGAATTCGCGTATTCCATGCGCGTCGTGTCCGAGATCACGGAGTCGAACGGCTCGTCCTCGATGGCGTCGGTTTGCGGCGGCAGCCTCGCGCTCATGGACGCGGGTGTGCCGATGAAGGCGCACGTCGCGGGCATCGCCATGGGCCTCATCAAGGAAGGAAAGCGTTTCTCGGTACTCACCGATATCCTGGGCGACGAGGACCACCTCGGCGACATGGACTTCAAGGTGGCGGGAACCGAGCGCGGCATCACCGCGCTGCAGATGGACATCAAGATCGAGGGCATCACCAAGGAGATCATGCAGGTGGCACTCGCCCAAGCGCGCGAAGGCCGCATGCACATCCTCGGCATCATGAAGGAGGCGCTGGAGGGATCTCGTGCCGAGATCTCGAGCTACGCCCCGCGCATCATCAAGATCAAGATCAACCCCGAGAAGATCCGCGACGTGATCGGCAAGGGCGGGGTGGTGATCCGCGGACTGCAGGAGGAGACCGGAACCACGATAGAAATCTCCGACGACGGCACGATTTCGATCGCCTGCGTCAACTCCGAAGGTGGCTTGGCGGCAAAGAAACGCATCGAGGACATCACCGCCGACGTCGAAGTAGGCAGGGTCTACGACGGCACAGTGCTGAAGCTGCTCGATTTCGGCGCGATCGTGCAGCTCCTTCCCGGCAAGGACGGCCTCCTGCACATTTCGCAGATCAGCCAGGAGCGCGTCAACAACGTATCGGACTACCTCAAAGAGGGCCAGCGGGTGAAGGTCAAGGTGCTCGAGGCCGACGAGAAGGGCAGGGTGCGCCTCAGCATGAAGGCAGTCAAGGAAGCGACCGCCGCAACGCCATCTTGAGCGAAAGCCTCCAGCAAGGAAAAGGGCGCCATAGGCGCCCTTTTTACGTTTCAGAGATTCTTCGTCGCTTCGCTCCTGAGGATGAAGGGCGTCGCGAGAAGCTCTCCACCGGTCACTTGGCGACCTGCTTCTCCCTGAGCTCGTCGAGCGTCTTGCAGTCGATACACAAAGTCGCAGTAGGCCGGGCCCCCAACCTCTTCAGGCCGATCTCGATGCCGCAGTTCTCGCAGTAGCCGTAGTCGTCCTTGTCGATGCGCGCGATCGTTTCGTCTATCTTCTTGATGAGCTTGCGCTCGCGGTCGCGATTGCGCAGCTCTAGGGCGATGTCGGATTCCTGGCTGGCGCGATCGTTGGGATCGGCAAACACGGTTGCGTCGTCCTGCATCGCGTGGACCGTTCGATCGATATCCTGCGACAGTTCCACCTTCAGTGCCTCGAGGACTTCCCTGAAATGCGCGTGCTGCCTCGGATTCATGTACTCCTCACCCTTTTTCGGCAGATAGGGCGGGAGGGATTTGTGGAGCAGCTCCAAATCGTAATCTCCGCGTGAGCAATGAAACGAAGGCAATTTGATACCAGAAATCAACAGGGCGGGCAAGTCACTTTTCACCGGGAATTTGCCGGTCCTTCAGCGTTGACCGTACCAGGGACGAAGGCGTAAGATGCACACCCGCGGGGTGTAGCGCAGTCTGGTAGCGCGCTTGCTTTGGGAGCAAGATGTCGGGAGTTCGAATCTCTCCACCCCGACCAGATTTCGCGACAGCCGGGCCGAGACGGCTGCAGTGTGAACCTTGCCCGTGCCCGTAGCTCAAACTGGATAGAGCACCAGCCTTCTAAGCTGGGGGTTGTGGGTTCGACTCCCGCCGGGCGCGCCAATTGTTTCCGTTAAGTTTCAGAATGGGGAGCAACTGCTGAACGAAAGGAAGTTCCCGATGATCGAAGTGCATACTTGGCCTACGCCCAACGGGCACAAGATCCACATCATGGTCGAGGAAACCGGCCTCGAGTACGAGGTCCGGCCCGTCAACATCCGTACCGGCGAGCAGTTCAGACCGGAGTTCCTGAGAATCAGCCCAAACAACAAGATCCCGGCGATCGTGGACCGCAACGGGCCGGACGGAAAGCCGATCGCGGTTTTCGAATCCGGGGCGATCCTGATCTATCTGGCAGGGAAAACGGGGAAGCTGTTGCCCCGCGACGATCGCGGAAAGTACGCCGCGCTGCAGTGGCTGATGTTCCAGATGGGTTCGGTCGGTCCGATGATGGGGCAAGCCGGCCACTTCCGCAGCAACGCCGTGCCCGAACGCATCGACTACGCCGTCAACCGCTACACGAACGAGGTCAGGCGCTTGCACGGCGTGATGGAGAAGCGCCTCTCGGAAGCGCCGTACTTTGCGGGTTCGGAGTATTCCATCGCGGACATCGCGATTTTTCCGTGGTTGCGAGCGAGCGAGCGAAACGGAATAGACTGGGCGGAGTTTCCCAGAGTCAAGAAGTGGTTCGACCGAATCGCGGCGCGTCCCGCGGTGCAGCGCGCTTTGAAAGTTCTCGCCGACGTTCAGACCACGCCTCCGGGTCAGTACGATCCGAAAGCGCGCGAGATCCTTTTCGGCGCGACGCAATACCAGCCTCACTGACCTACGGCGCGATTAGCCGGCCTCGACCCCGGCGTATTGACCGCCTCCCAGCGCGCGGCTTTCAGCCGCGCTAAATATCCATGACTTCGTCATATTGTCGCTGCGTGGCCGTGACGGGTCTACTCCATCCAGGACATCATGAAACTTTCAAACTGTTGCGGCTCTATCAACAATGCCGGTCTCGGAAACGCGACACGCTCCGCTGCGTTTGCGCTTCTCCTGGGCGCGGCTTTGCCTCTAACGGCTCAAACCGCCGCGCCGGGCAAGACCATCCAGACCTTCCTCGTTTATTACGGCGGGGGCCCCGCCCTCGTCGCCGGCGATGCGCAGAGGCTGGCGAAGTTCGACTTGCTCGACGTCGACCGCTTCCGCTACAACCAGATCGGCCCGAGCACCTGGGCGGCGATCAAGGCCCTCAACCCCAACGTGCGGATCTACCTCTACGTGGATGGCCCGGATATCTACAACGATCAAGACTCCGTGCCCCAGGTGTTCCTCAACACGATCAGCCGCTATGACGTCTCGCGCGGTCACCCCACGGGAAGTCTCAACGGCGATCATCCCGAGCTGTTCCTGCTCGATTCCGAGAGAAATCGCATTTACAGCACCGCGTTCTCGAACCCCGCGGGCGGGAAGTTCGCCTACCTCATGGACTTCGGCTCCGCCGCCTATCAATCGTACTGGCTGACCGCGGTCAAGGCCGACATCATCGATCAGCCCTGGGTCGCCGACGGCGTCCACGCCGATGACTGCCTGACCTTTCCGGGAGGAGGGGGATACTCAGCCGCTTCCAGCACCTACCCCACTGACGCCGCATGGTCCAACGCGATGAACAGTTTCGCCAGCGCGATCACCGCCGGGCTGCACGGATACGGTCAGAAACTCTGGTGCAACAGAGGCGCAACAAACTTGGCCGCAGGAGCCGCCGCATGGCGCGCCCTGGACGCGGGCCCCAATCCTCCGGACGTGGTCGCCGAGGAGGGCGCTTTCGCCGTCGCCTTTGGCCCTTGGGCGACCCAGTTCTTTCCGGAGGCATCCTGGAAGCTCCAGGTCGATATCCTGGGCGCCATCAAGAACTCCAAGGTCGCCATGTTCAGCCATACGAAGCTGCAGGACGGACAGTCCGGAACGGACAACTGGGGCCAACCCGTCACGTACTTTCAGACTCTTTGGTACGCGCTCGGCTCCTTCCTTCTCGGCAAGAACGACACTCTCAATAACGCATATTTCACGTTCTTTGGAAACAACTATAGCGTCAACAGGATTTGGTGGTTCGACGAGTACGACAAGATCGACCTGGGCAAGGCCTTGGGTTCCTACAGTGTTACGACTATCGGCGGGGTGAATATCTACTCCAGGGAGTTCGAGAGGGGCTACGTGCTCGTCAACCCGACCGCCACCAAGGTTGCGTCGGTGACCCTGCCGCGGGCGAGCTGGCAACTCACTCACGACAACCTGCTGTCGCCGCTCAGCTCCGTCCCGATCGTGAGCTCGATCTCCTTGAATGGCCACAATGCGGCCATCCTTCTGAACGCTCCCCCCGACACCACTGCTCCGTCAACCCCGGCCGGACTTTCGGCCTCCGCCGTCTCTTCTTCGCAGATCAATTTGTCTTGGGATGCTTCCAGCGACGACCGAGGCGTGACCGGCTACTATGTCTACGTCAACGACGTCGCGCTTGCCACGACGACAGCGACGTCGTTCGAGCACACCGGTTTGTCCGCGGGGACCACGTATCGCTACCGCGTTAGTTCCCGTGATGCTGCCGCTAACGACTCGGCGTGGACTGCAGCGGTCCCGGCGACGACGCTGCCGGAGCCTGCGGCCGATGCTCCCCCCGCTAGCCGCTGCTTTATCGCCACGGCGGCGTATGGATCGCCGATGGCGAGAGAGGTGCGCTATTTGCGGGCGTTCCGCGACCAGTACCTGCTGACCAACAAGCTGGGCCGATGGTGGGTGGAGCAGTACTACCGGCTGAGCCCTCCGCTCGCCGATGAGCTGCGCTCGCACGACGACTGGCGCGCGATCGTACGTTTTGCCCTCTCGCCGCTGGTGGCGCTGAGCAAGCGCCTGGTCAGCGGCGAGACGTTCGAGAAGCAGACCGTGGATCGGCCTTGAGCGCGGTGATCGAGGGGCTGCGATGTTCTCCGGCCGGCTATTCTTTGCTCGGCTACCTCGCCAAGCTCCCGGTGCAGTCGCTAAAAATCGACCGGTCCTTCATCATCACGATGCTCAAGGAACCCGACACCATGACGCTCGTCTCGACCATGATCTCGCTCGCCCGCGCGCTGCGGCTGAAAGTCGTTGCCGAGGGCGTCGATTCCGAAGACCAGGCGAATTTCCTGCGGCTCGCGCGCTGCGACGAAATGCAGGGCTACCTGATCGGCAAGCCGGTGCCGCGCGGCACCATCACGGCCCTGCTCAGAACGGAGGGTGCCGTCGAAAGGAGAGTTTCTGCCTAGGGCGCCGATTTTTTAGCGGGTGGCGCAGGAGGCGGTGGCGCGGAACAAGCGGAGTGGGGTGGCCGATGGGACTCGAACCCACGACAACCGGAATCACAATCCGGGACTCTACCAGCTGAGCTACGGCCACCGTCGATCAGCAGGCGGAATTATACCGTAGAGATCGGTCCTCGAGATCGTGTCCCTAGAGTTTTGACAGGACGTCGCGGAACTTCGCTTCCACCTTGCGGCGAAGTTCGGGGCTGGCACGCGCCACCGGAGGGAAGTCCTTCAGCATCTCGAACGGGCGGCACGCGTCGATCACGGCGCGCGAATTCCAGGTCGCGCCGCGCGGAATGCGCGGATCGAGAGGCCCGCTCCACATCTTGCGGATGATGTCGATGTCCTCCGCGGGATCACAGCGCGTGCACATCGCCCAGAGCACGTCGAACAGATTCGTAGGATCGATGTCATCGTCGACCGCGACGACAAAGCGGCCGAGATAGGATCCGGACTGGCAGCTCGCCGCTGCCATGGCGGCCTGCTTGGCGTGGCCGGCGTAAGCCTGCTTGATGGCGATGACGTTGAACATCCGCGCGCCGCCCGCTTCATGGCACCACACGCCCTTCACGCCGCTGACTCCTGCGCGCTCGACCTCATCCCAGATCATCCCGGACTTCATGACGCATTTGCTGTAAGAGAAATCCGACGGGGGGCGCATCGGCGTGGCCATCGTCAGGATCGGGTCGTTGCGGTGATAGATGCGCTGCACGCGGATCACCGGCTGCTCGCTCTTGCCGCCGGCATAGTAACCGGTGAACTCGCCGAACGGTCCCTCCGGTGCGACATCGCCGGGAACCATCTCTCCTTCGAGAACGATCTCCGCGTGCGCGGGCATGGGCAGACCGTGGAGCTTGCTCTCGACCACGTCGAACGGTTCGCCGCGGTGTCCGCCCGCATAATCGTATTCGGAAAGCCCGAAACGCAGTTCGTTCCCGCCGGCGAGAAAGAGCAAAGGATCGTGGCCGCAGGACACGAGGACCGGGCAAGGCTTCCCATTCTTGAAATACTTCTCGCGGATCTGGCGGCCATGCTTGCCCGGCGACATCCAGACGCCGACGCGCTTCGCGTCGTGCACCATCACACGATACGTACCGCAGTTGATCCAGTTTTCCTCAGGATCGCGCATGATCACGAGGTCGTCGGTGCCGATGTAGCGGCCACCGTCCAGCTCGTGCAGGAACGGTACCGGGAACTTGAGCACGTCGAGTTTCTCTTCAGGGAGAATATTCTCGAGAACCGGACCGTCCCGCACGACGCGCGGCGGTATCGGGCGGTGGTTTTTCATGCGATCACGGTAGGCGCGCACCACGTCCAAGGGGTGCTCCGGGACCGGAAAGCCCAGCGTGATCGCGAGGCGTCGCATCGAATTGGTCGACCCGGACAACACGCGAAAACCCCGCGGGTACTCCGGCACATCCTCGAACAGCACCGCCGGCGCGTCGGGCCGCTCGTTCACGGACTCGGCGAGCGTGCCCATTTCGAGATTCCAGTGAGCACCGGGAATCCTCAGAAGCTCGCCCGCGCGTTCGATGCGGGAAAGAAATTCCCGCAAATCCCGGTGCGGGCGATCGAACTCGTTCCAGATCTTGATGGGAGCGGGGTCGTTCATGGGCTTCCCTTCCTCAGTCGGCGAGGATCTTCGCCTCTGCGATGACGCGTCTCCAGCGCTGCAGTTCAGTCCCGATGAGGCGGGAAAGGCGCTCCGGCTCTCCGCCAGCGGGAGACAGCCCCTGCTTGGCCAGGATTTCCTTCACGTCCGCCAGAGCGAGAATGGCGCCGATTTCGCCGTTGAGCCTGCGCACGATATCTGCAGGGGTCGAAGCGGGTGCCATCAAACCGTACCAGACGCTCGACTCGACTTCGGAGTACCCGGCTTCCTTCAAGGTCGGGACCGCAGGGAATACGGGGGAGCGTTCGTCGTTCAGTACGGCAAGGAGCCGAACCTTGCCCGCATGCACCAGCGGCGCGACCGTGTGCACCGGAAGGATCATGGCGTCGACATATCCCCCGGCAAGATCCCTCGTGGCTTCTGCCGCACCCTTATAGGGAACATGGGTAACGTTAACCCCGGCGGCAAGCTTGAAGAGCTCCATGGTGAGGTGCTGCGGTGTGCCGTTTCCGGAAGAGGCGTAGTTGAGCTTTCCGGGACTTGACTTGGCGAGCGCGGTAAATTCGGCCACGGTGGCGGCAGGCGTCTTTACGCTGACCGCGAATGAGAGAACTCCGGTCGCCACTAGGCTCACCGGGGCGAAGCTCTTCAACGGGTCGTAGCGAGCTCTCTTGCTGAGCGCCGGATTCAGTGCGAAGGTGGTCGCGGTCATCATCAAGGTGTAGCCGTCGCCGGCAGCTTGGGCGGCGAGTTCAGTCCCGATGTTCCCACTTGCGCCCGGTTTGTTGTCGACGATTACGGGAACACCCCAGCGTTCGCTGAGCTTCTGGCCGCAGGTGCGCGCCAGAATATCGATGCCTGTTCCGGGTGAAAAGGGGGCGATGATGGTGATCGCGCGGCTCGGATAGTTTTGCTGCGCCATGACCGGACCGGTTGCAAGCGAGGCGAGAACCAGGGCGGCGAGCAGTCTGTCAATCGGCATGGACGCTCCGGCGGTTATTGTAAAGCCGATCCGGGCAGATCTTCGCGGCTCAGGAGAAACACGCAGGCGTATCCGGCGCTTGTCTCCGGCCAGATGAACGGAAGCCGCGGAAACGCCCGCTCGAGCCGACTGCGATTGTGCCCGATCTCCACGACCAGCAGTCCCCTAGGGCGCAGAAACTCCCGTCCAACCAGCAGAATCCGGCGCGCGAATTCCAAGCCGTCCTGTCCTCCGTCGAGCGCAAGCCGCGGTTCCCGCCGGTATTCGGGCGGAAGGCGCCGCATGGCCGCGGTTGCGACGTAGGGCGGATTGGCGACGATGAGATCGTAGCGCGCTGGTTCCAGGCCGGCAAACAGGTCGCCCCGCACGAGCTTAACGCGATGGCCGAGGCGGTAGGTTCGCAAATTCCGGCGCGCGACGGAGAGGGCAGGGCGTGAAATATCGGCAGCGTCCACCATAACGCGCGGGAATGCCAGCGCGAGCAGTATCGCCAGGCAACCCGACCCAGTGCACAGGTCGAGCGCCCGACGCACCTCAGGCGGGCGAGAGACCCAGGGGACGAGCCCGTCGCGCAGGAGTTCGGCGATGAAAGAGCGCGGCACGATGACGCGCTCGTCCACGTAGAACCGGTGCTCTCCCAGCCAGGCCTCCTTGAGAAGGTAGGCGAGCGGGCGGCGCGTGCGGACGCGCTCTGCGATCAGCCTCGTGGCGTTGCGGCACTCCCGCTCCGTCAGCTCACGCGCAAGCGATTGCGCGAGCCCTTCGTGGGGCAAGCGCAGCACGCTCGCGAGCAGCCACGCCGCTTCGTCCTGCGCGCTGTGCGTTCCGTGGCCGAACCGGAGGCGGGCCGTCCGGAAACGCCTTTCCGCATAACGCAGCCAGTCGCCCAGCGCCGCCGAAGGTGCTGCGTCGGTGCGGGTGGAGCGCCGTGAACGCGTCAGGATGCGAGAAGCCGCCCGAGGAGGCTCTGGTAGATTTCGCGCAGCGGTTCGATCGCGCTCAGATCGACGTGCTCATTGAGCTTGTGGATCGAGGCGTTCACCGGGCCGAACTCGACCACCTCGGGACAGAGCTCGGCGAGGAAGCGCCCGTCGGATGTGCCGCCCGTGGTGCTGACCTCCGGAGTGGCGCCGGTGACGTCCCGGATTGCAGCGCTCAGGGTCTCGACCAGCTTGCCCCGAGGCGTGAGATAGGGCGTCCCGGAAAGAGACCAATCGAGCTCGTAATCGAGCCCATGGCGGTCGAGTATCGAACCGACACGCTTCTTGAGTCCTTCGGGCGAGCTCGCCGTGGAAAAGCGGAAATTGAAGAGGATCTCCAGCTCTCCCGGAATGACATTGGCCGCTCCGGTTCCGCCGTGGATGTTCGAGATCTGCCAGGTCGTCGGAGGGAAGTATTCGTTGCCCCGGTCCCACTCGGTTGCGGCGAGCTCGGTGAGCGCCGGCACCGCGAGATGGACGGGATTCTTCGCAAGATGCGGATACGCCACGTGCCCCTGCACGCCCCTCACCCGCAATGTGCCGGAGAGTGAGCCGCGCCGGCCGTTCTTGATGGTGTCGCCCAGTTTGGAGACGCATGTCGGCTCGCCGACGAGGCAATAGTCGATGCGTTCACCCCGGTTCTTCAGCAGCTCGACCACTTTCGAAGTCCCGTCCACCGCGGGACCTTCCTCGTCGGAGGTGATGAGCAGTGCGATCGATCCCCGAGGCGAAGGATGCCTGGCGAGGAAACCCTCGACTGCCACGACGAAAGCGGCAATCGAGGTTTTCATGTCTGCCGCTCCGCGCCCGAAGAGCTTTCCATCGCGCTCGGTGGGCACGAAGGGGTCGCTGTGCCACTTCTCGATCGGACCAGTGGGCACGACGTCCGTGTGGCCGATGAAGCACAGAAGGGGACGGGCCTCGCCGCGTCTAGCCCAGAGATTGGTCACCTCCCCGCGCCGGACCGGCTCGATCGCAAATCCGAGCCGCGCAAGGCGTTCGCCGAGAAATTCCTGGCAGCCGCCGTCTTCGGGAGTGACCGAGCGGCGCGCGATCAGCTCGCGGGCAAGCCGGAGTGTCGCGGCCGGTTCAACGCCCGGCATGGTGATTCTTGGCGGAACCGGCCCAGCAGAAGGGAATCCGGTGGTTCCTGACGACCGGCATCAATGCTATGCGCGCTCCGTCTCGCTGGTGTCGAGTTTGAACTCGCTGAACGGAGCACTGCTGGTGACTCCCGCCGCGGGTCTTGCCTCCGGGTTTCGTTCCTTGCCGGCCGCAAAATCGGCGCCGGCTGCGGTGTTGTTGATGAGCCAAAGCAGATTGTTCGCGGAGTCGGCGTTGGAAAGACCCTCGTCCTGGGTGATGAGACCGTCCCGAATCATTTTGAAGAGCGACTGCTCGAAGGTCTGCGAGCCGGGGGTGAGCGCCTTCTCCATCGCCTCCTTCATCTCGCTGATCTCGCCTTTTTCGATCAATTCGGCAATGTAGCGGCTGTTCAGCATGACTTCGACCGCCGCTGAACGCAGGCCTCTGACGTTCTTGACGAGGCGCTGCGATATGACGCACCTGAGCGTCGCCGAGAGGTCCTGCAGCAGCGCGGTCCGGCTCTCCAGCGGGTAGAAGCTGATGATGCGGTTCATCGCGTGATAGCTGTTGTTGGCGTGCAGCGTGGCGAGGCACAGGTGACCGGACTGCGCGTACTGGATCGCCGAGGTCATGTTCTCCTTGTCGCGGATTTCGCCGATGAGGATGCAGTCCGGCGCCTGGCGCAGGGCATTCTTCAGCCCCACCCTCATATCCAGAGTGTCGGTCCCGACTTCGCGCTGGTTCACGATCGACTTCTTGTTCTGGAAAATGAACTCCAACGGTTCTTCGAGCGTAAAAATATGCCCGGTTCGCTGTTCGTTGCGATAGTCGAGCATGGCTGCAAGCGTCGTCGATTTTCCCGATCCGGTCGCGCCCACCATCAGGATCAGCCCTCGCTTCTCGAGGATGATGTCCTTGAGCACGGGCGGCAGGCCAAGCGAGTCCAGCGGCGGGATGACGTTGGGAATGTAGCGCACCACCACTGCAGGCGAGCCCTTTTGCCGAAAGGCGCTGATGCGGAAGCTGCCTACGCCCTGCAGGGTAAACGCCGTATTCAATTCAAGCGTGTCCTCGTACTCTTTCCTCTGCTTCTCGTCGATCACTTCGTAGAGCAAACCGCGGACGGTGCTCCCATTCATCATTTGTTGGTTGATGGGCATGGCGACGCCGTTGATCTTGATATTGATAGGAGCGCCCACCGACAGGAAGATGTCGGATGCCTTCTTGTCGGCCATCAGCTGGAACAGTCGCTTCATCGCGGACATCGGCATCCCCTTGAGGCGCGCCAGTTTGCTACTCGCCGCGCAACAGCTCGTTGATGCTGGTCTTTGCGCGGGTCTTGGCGTCGACCTGCTTGACGATCACCGCACAGTATAGGCCGTATTTGCCGTCCGCGGAGGGCAGGGTGCCGGGCACGACCACAGACCCGGCCGGAACCCGTCCGTAGAGAATTTTGCCGCTGGCCCGGTCGAGAATTCGGGTGCTCGCCCCGATAAACACGCCCATCGAGATGACCGCGTTCTCCTCGACGATGACGCCTTCGACGATTTCCGAGCGCGCGCCCACGAAACAGTTGTCCTCGACGATGGTGGGGTTCGCCTGCAAGGGCTCGAGGACCCCGCCGATGCCCACGCCCCCAGAGAGGTGTACGTTCTTGCCGATCTGGGCGCACGAGCCCACCGTGGCCCAGGTATCGACCATCGTGCCTTCGTCCACGTAGGCGCCGACATTGACGAAGGAAGGCATGAGCACGACGTTCTTTGCGATGTGGGCCCCGCGTCGCGCCACGGCGGGAGGTACCACTCGGAATCCCTCTCGCCTGAAACGCGCGCCGTCGTAGCGTTCGAACTTGGTTGGGACCTTGTCGTAGAACCGGAGAGATCCGGCGCGAAGCGGCCGGTTGTCCTCCAGCCGGAACGACAGCAGCACAGCCTTCTTGATCCATTGGTGCGTTTGCCACGCGCCGTCGAGCTTTTCAGCGACCCGCAGCCTCCCTCGGTCGAGCTCGTCGAGCACCAGCGCGACGGACTTGCGGGTTTTCGCCGGCGCCGAGCTCGGCGAGAGGCGCGCGCGATCCTCCCAGGCCTCCTCGACGGCGCTCTGGAGCTTCTGTATCGCGGGCGGGTTCATAGTTTCCTGGTGAATTCTACGATACGGCGAGCCGCCTCGAGGCATTCGCCGATTTCCGCGACCAGCGCCATCCTGACGTAGTTTGCCCCAGGATTGACGCCACCCGAGTCGCGCGCGAGGAAATTTCCAGGAAGGACGGTGACGTTCTGCTCCGCGTAGAGCCGCCGCGCGAATTCGGTGTCGGGGATCGGCGTGGGGACCCACAGATAAAAGCCCGCTTCGGGACGCTCGACCCGGAGGGCGGTTTTGAGCATTGGAATGACGCGGGCGAATTTCTCCGCGTATTTCCTGCGGTTCTCTCGGACGTGGTGCTCGTCGTTCCAGGCTGCGACGCTGGCTTCCTGTACCGCGGGATTCATGGCGCCACCGTGGTAGGTACGGTAGAGCAAAAACGCCTTGAGGACGGACGCGTCACCGGCGACGAAACCGGAGCGCATTCCCGGTACGTTGGAACGCTTAGACAGGCTCGAGAACATGACCAGGCGCTGGAAACCGCGACCGAGGATCGTCGCGGCCTGCAGAGCGCCGAGCGGCGGTGCGGCCTCGTCGAAATAGATCTCCGAATAACATTCGTCGGAGGCGACGACAAAATCATACCGGTCGGCGAGGGTGAAAATCCGGCTCCACTGGTCGAGATTCAGCACCTTTCCGGTCGGATTCCCCGGCGAGCACACGTAGAGCAGCTGCGTCCGGCGCCACAGGTCTTCAGGTATCGAGTCGTAATCGGCCACAAAGCCCCGCTCCGATAAAGTGTTGACGTAGTAGGGGCCTGCTCCGGCGAGCAGCGCCGCGCCCTCGTAAATCTGATAGAAGGG
>Ga0210382_10000529_pt1 | contig 13629 bp, 12 predicted proteins | sample PLMedo_FD_155452 | JGI IMG/M metagenome (GOLD analysis project Ga0210382, IMG submission 155452) | Groundwater sediment microbial communities from an aquifer in East River, Colorado, USA - PLM0_60_coex redo | ecosystem: Environmental > Terrestrial > Soil > Riparian zone | place: USA: East...
GGGTGGGGGGGGGGGGGGGCGGGGGGGGCGGCCGCACTATCGCGTCGTCGATCGCCGCGCCGCGATCGGTCAGGCGCTCGAGCTGGCGCGCGAGGGTGACACGGTCCTGCTCGCCGGCAAAGGGCATGAGACCTATCAGGTCGTCGGCACCACCAAGGAGCCGTTCGACGAACGTGAAGTCGTACGCAGTCTGGGAGCCAATTGATGGGTGGACGGTCTTGGACCAGCGACGAGGTGGGCGCCGCGCTCGGCGTGCCCGCACCCGCCAAGCTCAAGTTTGGCGCGATTTCCACTGACACCAGACACCTGACACCCGGGACGCTCTTCGTAGCTCTCAAGGGCGAGAAATTCGACGCCCACAGCTTCCTCGACGCGGCCAAAGCGGGAGGGGCGACGGCTGCAGTGGTCCGGCGCGGTACGCCTCCGGTCGATGGTCTGGCCTTCTTCGAGGTGGATGACACGCTCACGGCGCTCGGTCTGTTGGGACGCGCCCGGCGGCGCATGCTTCCCGAGGGGACGCCGGTCGTCGCCATCACGGGGTCGAGCGGCAAGACGAGCACGAAGGAGATGATCCGAGCGGCGCTCAGCGCGCGCTATCGCGTTCACGCCACCACGGCCAACTTCAACAATCTGATCGGCGTGCCGCTGACCATCCTCAGCACCCCGGAGGACACCGAAGCGCTCGTCGTCGAGGCGGGGGCGAGCGTGCCGGGCGAGATCGCGCGCCTGCGCGACATCATCGAACCCACGATCGCCGTCATCACGAACATCGGCTACGCGCATGTCGAGGGCTTCGGATCGCTGGAGCGGGTGATGGCGGAGAAGCTGTCCTTGCTCGATCGGGCGCCGGTGGCCGTCATCGGGGCGGGACCAGACGCCATGTGGCCCGAAGCGCGCCGCCGCACGCAGGTGATCCCAGCCGCGCTCCCCGGGAAAAGCAGCGACGACGCGCTGCTCGACCGCTACCTGGACCGGGACGGCCATCCGCGCCTGTCGCTGAACTCTGGAGAAAAGGTCACGCTCCCGGCGCTGGGCATTCATCAGCTCGAGAATGCCCAGATCGCGCTAGCCGTGGCGCAGCGAGCGGGTGTCGAGCACGATGCCGCCGTGCGGGCGCTGGTAGGCGTCCAACTCCCGGAAGGGCGCGGCGACGTGCGGCAAATCGGCAACATGGTCGTGATCGACGACACCTACAACGCCAACCCCGCCTCCATGCGCCGGGCGGTGCAGACGGGGGCCTGGCTGGCCCGGCGGCAGCGGCGGCCCTTCGTGGTGGTGGTGGGCACGATGTTGGAGTTAGGGCCGGAAAGTGCAAGATTGCACGCCGAAGCGGCGCGCGAAATCGCCCAACGCAAGCCCGCGCTCGTTGCCGCCGTCGGGTCGTTTGCGCGCGCCTTCGAGTCCCTGCGGGAAGCGCTCGGCGGCCGGCTGATTACCGCGGCCGACGCGGACGCACTCGGACCGAAGCTGAAATCCGCGCTGCGTGGCAATGAGCTGGTGCTGCTCAAAGCTTCACGAGGAGTCGCCTTGGAACGTGTCCTCAACTACCTGACCTGATGCTTTATCATTTGCTCGCGCCGCTCGCCCGCCAGCACATCATTTTCAATCTCTTCAATTACATCACGTTTCGCGCCGCGGGCGCGACCGTGACCGCACTGCTGCTCGCCTTCATCGTCGGACCGTGGATCATTCGGAAGCTGCAAGAGCATAAGATTGGTCAGATCGTGCGCGCCGAGGGTCCCGCGAGCCATCACGGCAAGCGCGGCACGCCGACGATGGGCGGCTTGATCATCATTCTGGCGACCGTCGTCCCCACGCTGCTGTGGGCGCGGCTCGACAGCCGCTACGTCATTGTCTCGCTGGTCGCGATGCTCTGGATGGGGCTGATCGGATTCCTCGATGACTATTTGAAAATCGTCCGCGGCCAGTCACAGGGACTCGTCGCACGGTGGAAGCTGGTCGGCCAGATCTCGTTCGGGATTGGATTGGGCGTGTATCTCCTCCTGTTTCCGTTGACGGCCAGCGTCGACCCGAACGCCACGCAGCTCCCGTTCTTCAAGTACATCGTGTGGGTTCTGCCCTGGCCGATCTACCTCTTATTCGTGACGTTCGTGACGACGGCGAGCTCGAACGCGGTGAACCTGACGGACGGTCTGGATGGACTCGCCGCGGGACTCACCGTCATCGTCGCCGGCGCGTTCGCGATCTTCTGTTATCTGTTCGGCCGTGTCGACGCCGCGCGCTACCTCGGCGTGCTCCATCTCCCCGGCGCGGGCGAGCTGACGATCTTTTGCGGCGCGTTGATGGGCGCTTCGCTCGGATTTCTCTGGTTCAACGCGCATCCGGCGCAGGTGTTCATGGGCGATACCGGTGCGCTGGCCATCGGCGGGGCGCTGGGAACCGTCGCGATTCTCCTCAAGACCGAGTTCCTGTTGCTCATCGCGGGCGCGGTATTCGCCACCGAAACGCTGTCGGTGTTGATCCAGACGAGCACGTACAAGTGGCGCAAGCGGCGCTACGGCAAGGAGTACGCGGACGCGCACAAGGTTTTTCGAATGGCGCCGCTCCATCACCATTTTGAAAAACTGGGCTGGGCCGAGCCGCAGGTCGTGATGCGGTTCTACATCCTCGGCGTGCTGAGCGCGATGATCGCGCTCGCCACGCTCAAGGTGCGATGATCGAACAGGCTCGACTGGTGCCCGACGCCTGGCGCCGCGCGGGCAGCGTCGTCGCCATCATCGGGCTCGGCAAGAGTGGGGTCGCGGCAGCCCGGTTGCTCGCGCGTGAAGGGGTGCGGGTGTACGCGAGCGACGCGTCGGACCATCCCTACGCGGGCGCAGCCGCCGAAGCGCTCAAGGGTGTGCCGTGGGTCGACGTCGAGATCGGCCGCCACGATCTCAACAAGATCCGCCACGCGGCGGGCGTGATCGTGTCACCGGGCGTGCCGCCCGATGCAGCGGTGCTGACCGCCGCCCGGCATGCCGGCGTCGAAATCGTGTCGGAGCTCGACCTCGGGTTCCGCGCGCTCACCGCGCTGCACCCCGGCACGCGCAGCATCGCGATCACCGGTACCAACGGCAAGACGACGACGACCGCGCTGGTAGCCCATCTGCTGAGCGCCGCCGGCTTGCAGTCGACTACGGCGGGGAACATCGGACGGCCGGTCACCGATCTCGCGATGGCGAACGAGCGCTACCAGTGGCTGAGCCTCGAGGTGTCGTCGTTTCAGCTGCATGACAGCCCCAACTTCGCGCCCGAAATCGGCGTGCTGACGAACCTCGCGCCCGATCATCTGGACCGCTATCCCTCGGCGCAGGCGTACTACGCCGACAAGCGGCTGCTGTTTCGCAACGCGACCCCCGGCGACGTCTGGGTGCTCAATGCGGATGATCAACTGGTGCTCGATCTCGCGCACGGCGTGGCGGGACGCAAGGTGCTGTTCTCGCTCGCCCAATCGGCGGATGCGTGGTACGACGTGCAGCCGCGGGTGCTCCGGATCGGCCGCGAGTCGTTGATCCAGCGTGACGAGCTGCAGCTGCTCGGCGACCACAACGTCGCCAATGCGCTCGCGGCCGCGCTGGCCGTCCACGAAGCGGGGGTCCCGGCGTCGTTGATCGGGGAGGGGCTGCGCTCCTTCCGGGCGCTGCCGCACCGCCTCGAGACCGTCCGCGAGGTCGGCGGCGTGCTCTGGATCAACGACTCCAAGGCGACGAACATCGCGGCCACGACGGTGGCGGTGATCGCGATGCAGCGGCCCTTCGTGCTGCTGCTCGGTGGCCGGCATAAAGGCGAGCCCTACACGAGCCTCGCGCCGCTGCTCGCCCCCCCCGGGCGCTGTCGCCTGGTGATCGCGTACGGGGAAGCGGGTCCGCTCGTAGAACAGGATCTCGGTGGCAAGGTGCCGCTCGAGCGCGGCTCGACGTTCGAGGACGTTGTGGCGCGGGCGAGTCTCGCGGCGCAGCCGGGCGATGCCGTGCTGCTGTCTCCCGCCTGCTCGAGCTACGACATGTTCAAGAACTACGAAGAACGGGGGGCCACATTCCGGCGACTCGTCGAAGCGCAGTGACGTGGGAGGGCCGGCTGCTCGCCGTCGTTACGGCGGTGCTGGTCGTCTTCGGGCTGGCCGCGGTCTACGGGGCGTCGAGCCTCGTCACCGTAGCCGGCGGCCAGGTCGGCGCGAGCTTCGCGCTGCGCCAGGCGGTGGGCGCGGGCGTGGGCGGCCTGCTCGCCATCGTGTTTGCGCGCCTGGACTACCATCGCTGGCGGGACTGGGCCTGGCCGCTCCTGGGCGTCACCGTCCTGTTGCTGCTCCTTCCGCTGCTGCCGTTCACGCACCCCATCACCCCCACGATCAACGGCGCGCGCCGCTGGGTCAACCTCGGCTTTCTCACGCTGCAGCCGTCCGAGCTCGCGAAATTCGCCGTGGTGGTTTGGTGCGCGATGCTCGCGGCCAAGAAGGGCGAGCAGGTGCGCGACTTCCAGCAGGGCGTCTTGCCGTTCGTGGTCATCCTCGTACCGGTGATCGGACTCATCTTCCTCGAGCCACATCTGTCGATGGCGCTGCTCGTCGCCGTTCTCGCCGGCAGCGTGCTCTTCACGGCGGGAGCGCGCATCGGGCATTTCCTCGCCCTGGGCGTCGCCTCGGCACCGCTCCTCTTCGGCGCCGTCGCGACCGCGCAATACCGGATGGCGCGGGTGCTGACGTTCCTGAACCCGGGCGCCGCACCCCAGGAAGCCACATGGCAAGTCCAGCAGTCGCTCACCGGCATCGGGGCGGGGCAGCTGCTCGGCGCGGGATTCGGACAGGGCCAGCAGAAGCTCGGCTACCTGCCGTACGCGTACTCCGATTTCATCTTCTCGACGATCGGAGAGGAATGGGGTTTCCTCGGCGTGCTCGCGATCGCGCTGCTGTTCGGCACATTCGTCTGGCTCGGCTTTCGCATCGCGCGCCATGCGCAGGATCCGTTCGGGCAGCTCCTCGCGACGGGAATCACGGTGATGATCGGTCTCAGCGTCGTGCTCCATATCGGCGTGGGTCTCGCCGTGATTCCGGCGACGGGCGTGACATTGCCGTTCATGTCGTATGGGCGGTCTTCACTGATCGTTGCGCTCGCTGCGACTGGAGTGCTGGCGAGTGTTGGGCGAGCGAGAAAAACGAGTTGATCGTCGGCGGAATGTGTTCCCAGGCTCAAGCCTGCGCCCAATACGACACTGTCCTTAAGGACAGTGATTGGCGGGCCCACCCTTCAGGGTGGGAATAGCAGAGTGAAAATCTTAATCGCGGGCGGCGGCACCGGCGGCCACCTCATGCCCGCGCTCGCCCTCGCGCGCGTGGCTGCCGATCAAGGACACGAGGTTGTATTGGTCGGAGCCGAGCGCGGCATCGAAGCGCAGATTCTGCCACGCCATCCATTTCGATTCCATTTGCTGCCGATGGAACCGATCTACCGCCGCGCGTGGTGGCGCAACGCACGTTGGCCGCTGATCGCCGTGCGGGCATGGCGTGCCGCGGGAGGCGTGCTGCACGATGAGCGGCCCGCGATCGTCGTCGGCACGGGCGGGTACGCGGCGGGGCCGATCGTGTGGCGTGCGCAGACCGCGCGCATTCCGACCGCGCTGCAAGAGCAGAACGCGTTCCCGGGACTCACGCAGCGATGGCTCGCGCGGCGCGCGCACCAAATACACCTCGGGTTCCCTGAAGCCCGTCTCCGCTTATCACCGGGCCGGCGGACACAGGTCTTCGTGTTCGGCAATCCGATCACACCACCGAGCGCTGTGGATCCGAACGCCGCGCGCGCCGAGTTCGGCTTGACCCCGGAGCGCCGCACCGTGCTCGTGTTCGGCGGCAGCCAGGGCGCCCGCGCGTTGAACGAGACGCTCGCGAAGGTGCTGCAGCGCGGGTTGCTGGGCGACGTGAATCTGCTGTGGGGGACCGGCGCGATGCAGCTCGATCGGTACGCGCCGCTCGCGGTGCCGGGCCGAGTGGTCGTGCGCGGGTTCTTCGATCCGATCGGCGCAGCCTACGCGGCGGCGCATCTCGTGGTCGCGCGCGCCGGCGCGATGACTGTCTCGGAGTTGTGCGCGTGGGAAAAGGCCAGCGTCCTTGTGCCGCTGCCGACTGCCGCGGCCGATCACCAAACGTTCAACGCGCGCGCGCTCGCGAACGCCGGTGCGAGTGTGCTACTCCTCGAACGGGAGTTCATTCCGGACGCCTTCCCGAAAACCATCGTCCCGCTGGTCCACGACGACAAACGGCTCGACGCCCTGGCCCGGAGTGCCCGCGGGAGGGGTCACCCGAACGCCGCCCGAACCATCATGGAAAAGGTTCTAGAGCTTTCGCAAGTTGCGTAGATTTCCTATATTAGCTGCCCACAGATGACCTTGTTTCGAACCGGGGATCCCCGTCCCATCCATCTCATGGGCATAGCCGGGGCGGGGATGAGCGCCCTCGCTCTGATTGCCAGGCACCGGGGCGTCGCCATAACTGGTTGTGATTCCGACACTTCTGGGACAGGCGCCGATGACTTGACCGCCCTGGGAGTTCCCGTTTGGAGGGGCCACGATCCGCGACATGTGGAAGGGGCTCGGGCCATTGTAGTTACGGCCGCAGTTCCGCGGGATCACCCGGAGCTGGAGAAGGCCCGTGCCCTGGGTCTCCCGGTCGTGCGTCGCGCCGATGCGTTGGGAGAGCTGGTCGCCGGCGGAAAAGAGGGCGTCGTGGCGGTCGCAGGGACGCATGGGAAAACGACCACCACAGTCATGGTGACCGAGGCGCTTACGGCCGCCGGGCGAAATCCAACGGGACTCGCCGGCGGCCGTGTCGCTGCGTGGGGCGGCAACGCCCGCATTGGCGGAGACGACCTCTTCGTCGTGGAGGCCGATGAGTACGACAAGGCGTTCCTGTCGCTGCGGCCGACCATCGCGGTCGTGAACAACGTCGAAGCGGATCATCTCGAGTGCTACGGCAGCATCGAGGCGCTCGAGGACGCGTTCGTCGATTTCGCGAGCCGGGCGGGACGCGTGATCGTCGGCGCCGACGACGCCGGAGCGGATCGCGTGGCGTTGCGCGTGACGGCGCCTGTGTGGCGTGTGGGTCACGGCGCGACGGCAGACGTGCGCATCCGCGCGGTGCGGCTCGAGCCAGGCGGCTCGCGTGCCACGATTTCGTTGCCGGGCGGTGACACGGTCGAGCTCGAGCTAATCGTGCCGGGATTGCATAACGTGCGCAACGCGGCGGCAGCGCTTGCCGTGTTGCAGGCGCTGGGCGCGGACGTGCAGGCGGGCGCGCGTGCGCTCGCCGAGTTCCGCGGCGTCGGCCGGCGGTTCGAGCGTCTGGGTGAAGCGGGTGGCGTAACGGTCGTGGACGACTACGCGCATCATCCGACCGAAGTCACTGCGACGCTCGCGGCGGCGCGGCAGGCGTTTCCGGGCCGGCGCCTGATGGCCGTGTTTCAGCCGCACCTGTTCTCGCGGACGGCGTTGCACGGCGAGGCGTTGGGCAAGGCGCTCGCAGCCGCAGACGTGGTCGTCGTCGCGCCAATCTATGCGGCGCGAGAGCAGCCGCAGGCGGGCGTGACGCATCACCTGGTCGTGCGCGGCGCGACCCGGGCCGGTGCGGCGATCGTCGCGGTGCGCGATCGTGCCGGACTGACGACGCACGTCGCGCGCGCGGTGCGCGGGGGCGACGTGGTGTTCACGCTCGGTGCGGGCGACATCACGAAGGTCGGACCCGAGCTCCTGGGGATTCTGGCAGGTGGAGCGAGGAGCAGAGAGCAGGGAGCAGTCGCATGAAATGGAAGCTTCGCAGGCCGCGGCTGCCGCGCGCGTCGTGGCGGGTGCTCGCGTGGGCGGGCGCGGCGATGATCGTCATGGTCTTATGGATGACAGCGCCGCTCGGGTTGCGGCGGCTGCGGTTCTTCCGCGTGCGGCAGGTCGAAATCGTCGGTATCCGCCATCTCGACGCCGATCAGGTGCTGGCGGCGTTGCGGTTGTCGCCGGCTGCGAGCGTGTTTGACGAAACCGAGCCGCTCGCCGCGCGCTTGCGCGAAATGGACGGTGTTGCCGATGCTTCGGTCATGCGCCGTCCGCCCGCATCGCTGAAGGTGATCGTGCGGGAGATCGAGCCCGTCGCGCTCGTGATGGGTGAGCGCGGGGCGCTCGCGCCGGTCGATGCCGGCGGGCGGCAGCTGCCGTTCGATCTCGCCGGCCTCGACTTGCCGGTCGTGCGGTGGGGCGCGGGCGGCCCGGCGGGGGGCGACTCCGCTGTAATCGGGTTGTTGGCGCGGGTGCAGGCGATCGATCCCGCGCTGTTTCAGACGATCGATGCCGCGCGGCGGACCGGGACGACGCGGGGTGACGTCCTGCTCGAGCTCGGAGATGGCGCCCATCGCGTGTTACTCAGCCGCGATGCGGGGCCGGAGGTGATCGAGGCGGTGGTTCTGGTGGCGAGAGATCTGGCCGCGAAAGCGCGCCCTTATGTGGAGCTCGACGCCCGCTTTGCGGGACAGGTCGTCGTGCGCCGCAGAAGCGCTGGGACTGTCTGATGGCCGATCGCCGCCTCGTCGCCGGACTCGATCTCGGCAGCACCAAGACCTGCGCGGTGATCGCGGAGCTGGCGGGCGATCTGCCGCGCGCCCCACTCGCGAAGATTCTCGGCGTCGGTCTCGCCAAGAACAGCGGCGTGCGCCGCGGCATGGTGCGCGACATCGACGAAACGACGCGCTCCGTCGCCGCCGCGCTGAAGGACGCCGAGCGGATGGCGGGCGCGCGCGTCACAGATGTGACGTGCGGCATCGCGGGCGAGCATGTGTCGGCGCGCGGTTCGACCGGTGTCGTCGCCGTGAGCGGAGAAGAAATCAGCCCGCACGATGTGGCGCGGGTGAACGAAGTCGCGCGCGCCGTATCGCTGGGACGGGATCACGAGCTGCTGCACGACATTCCGCAGGAATACGTGGTCGATCAGCAGCGCGGCATCTCGGATCCGGTGGGCATGACGGGCACGCGGCTCGAAGTGGAGATGTATCTCGTCACCGTGCAGGCCACGGCGGCGCAGAATCTCCGCAAGAGCGTGCAGCGCGCCGGCTATCGCGTTGCCGACCTCGTGCTCGAGCCGCTGGCGGCGTCGTACGCGGTGCTGACGGATGACGAAAAAGAGCTGGGCGTCGCCCTCGTGGAAGTGGGCGGCAGCTCGACCGGTGTCGCGATCTTTCATGAAGGAAAGATCCGCCACCTCGCGTCGCTCAAATACGCGGGCTCGCACGTCACGAGCGATCTGGTGCAGGGACTCGGCGTGACGCAGTCGGACGCGGAGCGATTGAAAGAGCGACATGGGTCGGCGTACACGCCGCTGGTGGACGCGGGCGAGACCGTGAGCCTGCCGTCCACGCCGGGGCAGGGCGCGCGCACCGCGTCGCGCGAGCTGGTCGCGCACATCATCCATCAGCGGGTGGACGAAATCTTTCAGCTCGTGGGCCGCGAGTTCGAGCGCGCCGGTTACGCCGCAGGCCGGCTGCCCGCGGGCGTGGTGCTGTCGGGCGGCACGGCGCATCTGCCGGGCATGGTCGAGCTGGCGCGCGAAGTCTTCGCCACGCCGGTTCGCGCCGGTCATCCCGAGCTGGGGATTTCCGGACTGGTGGACAGTGTGCAGGCGCCGCGCTACGCGGTGCCGGTCGGTCTCGTGCTCTACGCGGCGCGCAAGAGCGCGGGCGGCGGTTCCGCGCCGGGAGTGCTGTTCGGCGGCGCACCGGAGAAGCTGTTCGGACCTCTCAAGCGATGGTTGCAAGACTTCTTCTGAGCCCTAGGGGAGACCCATGATCTTCGAACTCGAAGAAACCGTTACGCAGAACGCGCGGATGAAAGTCGTCGGCATCGGCGGGGGCGGCGGAAACGCCTTGAACCGCATGATCGACGAGCACGTGAGCGGAGTCGAGTTCATCTCGGTGAACACCGATGCCCAGGCGCTCCTCAACAACAAGGCCGACGTCAAGGTCCAGATCGGCAAGAAGCTGACGCGCGGGCTCGGCGCCGGCGCACGGCCGGAGATCGGGCGCCAGGCAATCGAGGAAAACCGCGACGAGGTACTGCACACGCTCCAGGGGGCCGACCTCGTGTTCGTCACCTGCGGCATGGGCGGCGGGACCGGCACCGGAGCGGCCCCGATCATCGCCCAGATCGCCCGCGACATGGGTGCGCTCACGATCGGGATCTGCACCAAGCCGTTCCTGTTCGAAGGCCGCAAGCGCATGCGTCAGGCAGAGATGGGGATCGCCGAGATGCGCAAGCACGTGGACACGATGATCGTCGTGCCCAACGAGCGGCTGCTCGCGGTCGTCGGGAAGGGGATTCCGTTCCAGGATGCCTTGAAGAAAGCGGACGAGGTGCTGCTGCACGCCACGCAGGGCATTTCGGCGCTCATCTGTGTCACCGGTCTCGTCAATGTAGATTTCGCCGACGTGCGCACCGTGATGCAGAATGGCGGCGCGGCACTGATGGGGACGGGCCAGGGGCGCGGCGAGAACCGCGCGATGGAAGCGGCGCAGCAGGCGATTTCGAGCCCGCTGCTCGACAACATTTCGATCGCCGGCGCGACAGGCGTGCTCATCAACATCACGGGCGGCGAGGATCTGACGCTCGGTGAAGTGACGCAGATCAGCGAGGCGATTCACGACGCCGCGGGTGACGAAGCCGAGATCATCTTCGGCGCGGTGAACGATCCCGCGATGCACGGGGAAGTGCGGATCACGGTCATTGCGACGGGATTTGATAAGACCGGCGCGATGGCGGACGCGCTCGCCGGTGTGCAGCGGCCCGCCGCCGGTGTGCTGCCGTTCCGCGATCGTGGCGCGCGGCCGACGCCGGTGCCGCCGCCGGGGTTTGCGAAGCCCGAGGTCGCGCCCAAGCGTACGGGACCGGCCCAGGCGCCGCTGAATCCGGAGCTGAACGAAATGGAAATACCGACCTTCATTCGGAGACAGATGGACTGATGACGTGGGGGGGGCGGGGGGGGCGAGCGAGTCATTACGGTGCGGCCGGAGCACTCGCCGCGTGTCTGCTGGTCTGGGCTGCGCATGAAGCTTGGCCCTCGCGCGAGATCCCCGTCGCGCTGCCGATCGTCGTGACCAGCGCCTACGACGAGTGGGCCGATACCCTCCGTCGCGGTGAGATCTTGTCCGACGTCCTGGCGCGGGGCGGGATCACCGGCCGCGAATACGTCGCGTTCATGAAGGCCACGCATACACTCAATCCCCGGCGCATGCAGCCAGGGTTGATCTTCCAGCTGCGCCGCTTGAAGGGCGCCACCGTCGTCAATCGCCTCGGCGTGCGGCTCGCTCCCGAAATCCATCTGGTGGTGTCCCGGTCCGGCGGCGACTCCGGGTGGACCGAGACGGTCGAAGCGATTCCCTGGGCGGCCGAGCGGCTCCGCACCACCGCCGTCATTCAATCGAATCTGTACGACGCCCTCGACGCCGCGATCCCCGACTCCTTCCTCCCGATGCGCCAGCGTGTCGCGCTCGCGTGGGCCATCGCGGACGTCTATGACTGGGAAGTCGACTTCACGCGCGATCTGCGACCCGGGGATCGCGTCGAAGTCCTGATCGAGCGGCTGCAATCGCCCGAAGGCGAGAAGCGGTTCGGCCGCATTCTTGCCGCCCGGGTCGACGTGGCGGGCTCCCCCAGCTTCGCCTTTGCCTTCGAGGGCGCCACCGGCCAAGGCGGGTTCTACGACGATCGGGGCCGCTCGCTGCGCCGCGCGTTCCTGCGCGCGCCGCTGCGCTTCAGCCATATCTCCAGCCGGTTCGGCGGGCGGTTCCATCCGATTCTCAGGCGCTGGAGAACGCACGAGGGGACCGACTACGCGGCGTCGTACGGGACTCCGGTGCGCGCCACCGCGGACGGGATCGTCACCGAGGCGGGACGCAGCGGCGGCTACGGCAATCTCGTCGAGATTCGCCACGCCAACGGAATTCGCACCCGCTACGGCCATCTCTCTCGATTTGCCGTCGGCGTGCACGTCGGGCAGCGCATCAGACAGGAGCAGACCGTCGGGTACGTCGGTTCGACGGGACTCTCGACGGGTCCGCATCTGCACTACGAGTTCCTGGTGAATGGCCGCCCCACGAATCCGCAGCGCAAGGATGCAGGAGCCGGCGAGCCCGTGCCGGCGAAGTTGAAGCCGGCGTTCGATACCGTGCGCGCGCAGCTCTTCGCGGAGCTCGAGCCCACCGGTGTGCCCACCGCGGCACCGGCGATCGGCCCGGCCGCCGCGGCCGCCGCGGCTCGCGAAGATTAGCCCCCCCTCCACTCGCGCCAACAGATTCCGTGGAGCTCTATCCCGCCGTTGACATAGCAGGCGGGCGCGTCGCACGCGCCCGCGGCACCATGGCCGAGCCGCTGGCGGCACTCGACGCTTTCACGCGCGCCGGCACGCGCTGGATCCATCTGGTCGACATGGACCGCGCCTACGGGCGCCCGGACAATCACGAGCTCATCGGCGCGGTGCTCCAGGCGGCCGGAGTCCAGGTGCAGGTGGGTGGCGGCCTGTTTCGGGAGGCCGACATCGATCAAATGTTTACGCTCGGCGCGACCCGCGTCGTCATCGGTCCGCGAGGGGCGGTGGATGGCACGCTCGTGAAGCGACTCGTCGCGCGCCACGGCACGACGCGCCTTGCCGTCGGCATCGACGCGAAGGACGGCCGCGTCGCGCCACGGGGGGGGGGCACAACGGACGTTCTCGATCTCACAGCCCAGGAGCTCGCGACGCGCGTCTCGCGGCTCGGCATCCGCACGATCATCTACAACGAGGTCACGCGCGACGGCAAGTTGACAGGTCCCGACATCGCGGGTGCCCAACAGCTCGCCGCCCTCGGGTTGGATCTCATCGTCTCGGGTGGCGTCGGCTCGCTCGATGACCTGCGCGCGGTGCGCGCGGCGCGGCTCGCCGGCGCGTGCGTGGGACGGGCGTTGTACGACGGCAAGTTCACGATCGCCGAGGCGCTCGCGTGCCTCTCCTGATCCTGCGCGCCGTCGCCGTGCTGTCCTTGATCCTGCTGCTCTGGAATCCCGCCAGCTCGCGCCTGCTGCCCGCCGGCGACCAGCCCCTCGTGCTGCTCGACGCGTCGCTCAGCATGACCGGCTCACCCTGGCGCGCCGCGCTCGACACCGCGCGCGGCTTCGCCCGGCGGCGCGCGGTCGTGTGGCGATTCGGGACCGCGGTCACCGCGTTCGACACGTCCCCGCCAACGGCCGGCGCCAGTCATCTCGCTCCGGCGCTCGAAGCCGCCGCCGGGCGGGCCGGTGAGGTCGTGGTTGTGACAGACGGCGAAGTGGATGACGTGGCCGCCATTCCCGCCGATTTACTGCGGCGGCCCCGCGTCATCGTGGAACCACGCGCGCCGTTCTTCGATGCCTATGTCGCCGGCGTCGAGGGCACGCGGCACGTGACGCGAACCGACACTGTCCGGCTCAGGATCAGTTACGGAACAGCGGGGAGGAGGGACGGGGGACGGGGGACGGGGAAGGTCACGCTCACGCTGTCGGTTGAAGGCCGCCGCCTTGCTTCGCAATCAGTGCCGCTTCCCGACAGCGGCGTCCTGACGACGGACATTACCCTTCCCGCGTCCCGCGTCCCCC
>Ga0210382_10000531_pt1 | contig 13621 bp, 9 predicted proteins | sample PLMedo_FD_155452 | JGI IMG/M metagenome (GOLD analysis project Ga0210382, IMG submission 155452) | Groundwater sediment microbial communities from an aquifer in East River, Colorado, USA - PLM0_60_coex redo | ecosystem: Environmental > Terrestrial > Soil > Riparian zone | place: USA: East River...
GCGAGAACAATGGGTCGTCCTGCGTCCCGGCCTCCAGAAAGAAGCGGCGCCAGAAGTCCCCCCCGCGCGCGCCCGGCGCGAGATACGGGTAGAGCCGGTCGAACAGCCGAGGCCGGGATGCCGAACTGGGCTGCCGCAGGCAAAACTCCCGGACCACGGTCTCCTTGAAGAGGTCGTAGCCGTAGAACAGCTCGTCGGCGCCCTCGCCCGAGAGCACGACCTTGATGCCCCGCTCCCGCGCGAGGCGCGACAGGAGGTAGAGCGGCGCGGGCGCCGTCCGTACGAGGGGTGTCTCGGTGTGCCGGACCACCTCGGGGAATACGCGCGCGATCTCCTCGGGACCGATGTGCTGCACCGCGTGCCGGCTCTGCACCGCGGAGGCGACGGCTTGCTGGTGGGCGCTTTCGTCGAAGCGCGGGTCCGCAAACGCGACCGAGAACGTGCGTAGCTCCGCGCTCGATTCCCGGGTCGCGAGGGCGCAGACGGCGCTCGAGTCGAGGCCACCGCTCAAGTACCCGCCGACGGGCACGTCGGCGAGGAGCCGGTGGCGTACGCCCGAGCGCATCAGCTCGTCGAGCTGCGCGATCGCTCCCGGCCGCTCTGCAGCCGGGCTTTCAAAATCGAGCGCGTACCAGCGGCGCAGGGTGAGGCGTCCATCGCGCCAGCGCGCGCAACACCCCGGCTCGAGCGCCTGGATGCCGCGGAACGGAGTGCGGGGCGGCCGCGCCGCCCAGAACGTGAACACTTCGTCGAGTCCCGCCGGATCGATGGCGCGGGGCAGCTCGCCGCTCGCGAGCAAGGCTTTCACCTCGGAACCGAAATAGAAGTCGCCGCTCCGCTCTGCATAGAACAGCGGGAGAATGCCGAACCGGTCGCGTGCGAGGAACAGCGATTCGTCGCGCCGATCGTAGATGGCGAAGGCGAACTGCCCGTTCAGCCGGTCGAGCATCGCCTCGCCACCCCACTCGGCGTAGCCGTGGAGCAGGACTTCCGTGTCGCTGCGCGTCCGGAACGCGTGACCGCGGCCCGAAAGCTCGTGCTTGAGCTCGGGGAAGTTGAAGATCTCGCCGTTGTAGACGACGACGAGGGTGCCGTCGCCGTTCGCCATCGGTTGCGCGCCGCCTGCCAGGTCGATCACACTGAGGCGCGCATGCGCGAGACCGACCCGCTCGTCGGCGCGCAAGCCGAAGCCGTCGGGTCCGCGATGCCGGATCGCTGCGGCCATGCGCTGGAGCGTCGTGGGCGACACGCCCCCCCCTCGCGCGTCGCGCCGGGCGATTCCCGCGAACCCGCACATCAGTCCTCCTCCAGGACCCGCTCGACGAGCAGCGCCGCCGCGTGCTGGTACACCGTGGCGCCGCGCTTCCGATCGATCTCGCGGTAGGCGCGCTCCACCTGCTCGGGCGAGAGCCCCAACTCCCGCGCCGCCTCTGCCGCGGGACGGCCGGCGTTGCGCGCCTGGAGCGCCAGGTCGAGCTCGGCGAGGGGCAGGGAGAAGAAGAACTCCTCCTGCGTCTGTGGCAGCGAGTAGGTATCGGTCGTCGGGACGCGACTCCGGATCGAGTCCGGGACGCCGAGGTGCTCGGCGAGCTGGTAGACCTGGCTCTTGTACAGGTGCGCGATCGGCTTGACGTCGGCGAGCCCATCGCCGCCCTTGACGAAGAACCCGAGCTCGTACTCGAGCCGGTTCGGCGTCCCCACCACCGCGTAGTGCAACCGGTCGGCGTGGTGATACTCCAGCATCTTGCGGATGCGCTGCTTGAAGTTCGTCGCGGCGACGATCTCGCGGAACTCGCGCGCCGGCAGCCGAACCTTACGCAGCTCCTCACCGGGGGGCTGGATCGCGAGATAGGCGACGTTCAAGCGATCGGAGTCGAGGCCGCCGTTCTCGGCCAGGAGCTTGCAGCGCCAGCCCTCGCCGTACTCGGGCACAATCCTCTGGATCGCCGCGTCGCGCCGCGCGTAGCACCCCGACGCCACGAGCGCGGGCGAAATGTCCTCGACGAGCAGCTCGATGCCGAGCTGCATCGCCAACTCCTTCGCCAACGCGAGGCTCTCCCGGTCCGACTCCCGTTCCGGCAGCGCCAGGCCGAGCACCCGTTTGGGGCCGACGGCCTGGACGGCCAGTGCGGCGCATACGGAGCTGTCGATGCCGCCGCTCATCGCGACGACCAACCCCGAACGCCGCAGCACGGTGCCGACCTGGGCGCGCAGGGCCTCGACGATCGCCTGCGTCGCTCGAGTCGGGTCGAGTCGCAATTGCTCGGGAATCGCTACGGTCACGCCCAGTCCCCTCAGAAGGTTGCCGGCGGACGAACGTGCAAGGTTCGAGCCTCAAGGAGAGTGTGGCGCGGGCGCAACGATGGGGCCGTGGTATGCTCGTTGCTCTGTCGTGAACGGGATCGATACCGGGGACGAGTCGATGGACATGAATTGCAATGCCGCGCTGCTCTTGTGGCGTGCGGCCCACAGCGGCGGTGCCCGCCCCGCGATCGTGGAGCGCGACACGGTCACGGACTATGCGGGCCTCGTGGACCGTGCCGCCGGGGTCGCTGCGGCGCTGACCTCGGCCGGTGCCGGGCCCGGAACCCCAGTGTCGATCTTCCTCGAACGGGGCTGCGACGCCGCGGCGGCGTTCTTCGGCACCCTGGCGGCCGGTGGCATCGCAGTCTTCATCAACGAGGGCCTGCGGCCACGGCAGATCGATCACATCCTCGGTCACTCCGGCGCGCGCCACCTGATCACGACCGCCGAGCTGCTGGCCCGCCAACCACGGGGGCTGCAAGGAGATCCGCACATCATCGACGTCGGCACGATCCCCGTTCCGGCGGACGGGAAGCGCGAGCCGGTCATGCGGCTCGGCAACGACGTCGCCCAGATCATCTACACATCGGGGTCGACTGGACAGCCGAAAGGCGTGACCGTCACGCATGCCAACGTCGACGCGGCGGCGCGGACCGTCGTGGGGTACCTGGGGATCACCAAATCCGACCGGATCGCGAGCCTGTTGCCGTTCAGTTTCGTGTACGGCCTGAGTCAGCTCCTCTGTGCGGTGACCGCGGGCGCCACATTGGTGGTCGAGCGATCGCCCTTGCCCCAGCAAGCCATCGCCACGGTCCGCGATCAGGACGTGACGGTGCTCGCCGCGGTACCGGCGCTGTGGATGCGGCTCCTTGCGACGGGAGGGCTACGCGACGCGCTGCTCCCCGTGCTCCGGGTGATGACGAACGCGGGCGGGCACCTGCCCCTCGAAGCGGTGCGCGGCCTGCGCGTCGCCCAGCCGCACGTGCGACTCTTTCTCATGTACGGGTTGACGGAGGCGCTGCGGAGTACCTACCTGCCGCCCGAGGAGGTCGATCGGCGCCCCGATTCGATCGGCCGGGCGATCCCCGGCGCCGAGGTCTACGTGGTACGCGATGACGATACGCCCGCAGGACCGGGGGAAGTCGGGGAGCTCGTCCACCGCGGCCCCACGGTCACGCTCGGCTACTGGAAGGATCCGCAGCTCACGGCGCGCGTGTTCCGTTCCAACCCGTTGCGCCCCGCGGGAGCACCCGACGCAGAGCGCGTGGTGTACTCCGGCGACCTCGTCCGACGTGACGAAGATGGGTTCCTGTATTTCGTGAGCCGGAAGGACCGGATCATCAAGACGATGGGATTCCGCGTCGGTCCCGACGAAGTCGCCGACGTCCTCTACGCGTCGGGCGAAGTGGCGGAGGCGGCCGTCATGGGCGAGCCCGATCCCATATGGGGGGAGCGCATCGTGGCGCACGTCGTGCTGACGGCAGAGGGGTCGCTCGAGCGGCTGAAGGTCTATTGCGGGCGGGAGCTGCCCCGCCATCTCCAGCCCGCCCGCATCGAGGTGCGCAACGCCATGCCGCTGCTGCCGAGCGGCAAGCACGACGTCGCCGCGCTCAGGGCGTGACGATGATGACTTTGATGTCGCTGCCGAGGTTGGCGTCGGCGTTCACGTAGCCGATGCCATTGGGGAACTGGCGGATGTAGTTGAGCACCTCGGCGTCGGAGGCGCGTTCGGGCGGCGCCACGCCCCGGCCCGCGAACGTCTGCTGCTGCCAATAGGTTTGCACCGAAGCGATCGTACGGCGGTGTACTTGTTTGGTGAAGGCGCGCCGCACCGGTGAGCCGGCGGGCTGATCGACCGGCAGCACCGGCTTCCGGTTGTCCCACAGCGTCACCTTGCGCAGAAAGATCTGCGACGCCTGCTCGCGCGTGAGGCGCGAGGTCGGGTTCGACACGTGGACCACGACCCGATAGGAAACGTCCTGCTGCGCCACAACCGGGGTTGCGCACAGCACGAATACGGCCGCGACGGCGAACGGTCGTTTTAGCATGGCCCGCAATATAAAGAACGTCACATCCGTCGCCTCGGGCGGCTACGGGTTCGCGGCCCTCTCCACGTCGGCCCAGTTGGCCACGCCCCCGTGTCCGCCTGCCACACGGTCGACCGTGATGCCGCGGGCGCGGGCCAGCGCGACGACCTCGGCGCTCCCCACCGGCGCGAGCGTCGGCCCGGGCGAGAGGACGTCGCTCACGAACAGCAAACGGGCGGCGGGGACGTAGGCGGCGAGCATCCCCTCGACGTGGGTGGTTGGGAGCCGGTAGACCACGACGCGCCCATCGCCGGTGCCCAACACCAGGCTGTCCGCCACGGCGGTGATCGCAGGTGGGCGAACGCGAGCGGGCCCGAGGCGTCGCGCCAGCTCGTCCGGGTTCACCGTTTTCCTGGCCCCCGCGATTCCCCGCACGAACGCAGCGTTGCCCGCTTGGGTGACGACCGGCACACCCGCCGCCAGCGTCGCGCGCAAACCACCCGCGTGGTCCCAATGATGATGCGTGTTCACGACTAGTCCCACCGGCTTGCCGGGGAACCGTGCGCGCAGCGTATCCAGCACCGCCCGCATCCGTGCCGCTCCCAGCGGCGCCTCGACTACGACGAGGCGCGCCCCCTGGTCGACGACCAGTGAGTGGTGTGTCCCCCCCTCGGCACGCCAGACACCGGGGGCGAGCTCGACGAGCGTCACGACGATCGGCGGTGGCGTGGGATTGCTCCGCTCCGCGCGCGCGGCGATGGAGTCGGGAATGGCGAACAGGGAGTCGGTCATCTCCGGGTTGATCGTCACCGACGTGAACACCGAATGCTGCTGCAGGCGACCGTTCCAGAACCGGTCGTACTGACGGGGGTACAGGACGCCGCCGCCCGCCGGCTGCCAGCGCGTGAACCAGTTCTCGGTCCGCCGGTCGCCGAGGATGGGGTCGTCGGTCACGGTCTCAACCACCGTCAGCAAGCCGCCGGCCCGGTCGAAGAAAAGGCTCACCGTGTCCAGCCCAGCGGTGTATCGGACGCCGTCGTGCGGCCGACCCCGGAACGTCCGCACGGGGAGCGGCGCGAGAGCGGCAGGGTTGTCGAGGGCTGCCAGGAGCAGGCGGTCGGGGAATCGCCGCACGTCTGTTTCGAACGACGCGACGGCCCCCGGATTCATCGGCGCCGGTCGACCGTCGGTCTCCACCATCCCGATGCCGCCCGTCGTCACGCGGCGCACCCGGTTCACGGCACCCGCCACGTTGCGAACCTCGATCGGGCTGGCAAAGCGGCCGCCGACGTAGTCAGCGACCGAACGTCCGTAGCTCTCGTTGGCGCGAGGGGGCGACTCGGGCGTCTCCTCCTGGCCGAGGGCGAAGGTCGCGGCATACAGCTCGATGGATACGGCGCGAACGCCCCGCAACGCCGGCTCACCACCCATCGCGGCGACGCCCCGTGCGACGACGTCGCGCGGTGCTTGAGCGCTGAGGGGCGCGGCGCCCAGCAGGGCGACGGCTGTGTAAAGGACGGCTTTCATGGTGACAGTCCTCCGATTCACGGTGTGCGGTCCGCCGCGACCAGCGCGAGCCGATCCCCGCGCCGGCTGACGGCCAGCCGGGTGATACTCTCGACTCCTAGGGCGCTGAAGTCTGCTATTTCTTCCCAGTCCGGGCTGCGGGCCGGGCTCCATTGGTAGAGCTTCGACCCCTTGGCCATCAGCAGGACGCCGCCGGGTGTCCAGGCATACTGATCGACGCCGGGCAGCGTGCGGACCAGGGTCCGGATGCGCCGCGTCGGGAGATCGAGCTGGGCGACCACCCAGACGCTGTCGGGGGGGGGGGGCGCGCCTTTTTGCACGAAGCTGATCGCCGGTGGGTCCACTCCGGGGATCCGTTGCACACCGCGTCCGATGTCCTTCGCGACCGGTGTGGCGGCTCCCGTACGCAAGTCGGCGACCTGCAGCGTCGCCGGCTGCCCGAGCACGAACAGCACCACCATTTGCGTGTCGCCCCACGCATGGTACCCGACCGGCTTCACACCGGGCAAGAGGAGGGCGGGGTGTCCCCCGTCCCAGTCGAACCGCCACAGACGCTGCGTCGAATCGGCTTCGACGCGGACGACCGAAAACCCCGAACCATCGGGCAGGGGCGTCGCGGAGTACTCGCTTTCGGGAGTTGTTGTCACCGGGACACTGCGCCCGGCGGCGATATCGTAGCGCCAGATGTCGGCCTGCCCGGCGGTCACCGACGTGTACAGGAAGCCGTGGCCATCCGGCGTGAAAAAGGGCTGATTGTCGTAGCCGGTGCGGTGCGTGGCGTTCACCGGCGCCCCGACCTCCACGCGGTCGCGTGGACCGCGGGCGCGCAGCTCCGCGAGATAGATGTCCGTGCCGGGGGGAGCCTGGCCGGTGGCGAGCGACACGGCGGCGAGCGCGAGGCCGAGCAGCGCGGGAGCCGATCGCTTCGCCAATTCCTGATCCCGCAGCTCGCGCCGCAGAATCTTGAGCACCGTGGATTTCGGGAGCTCTGGACGGAACTCGATCTCGCGCGGCACCTTGAACGGGGCGAGATTCTCCCGACAATAGGCGATCAGCTCCTCTGGCGTTGCGCGCCGCCCCGCCTTCAATACGACGAACGACTTGACGGTCTCCCCGCGCCGCTCGTCGGGGATGCCGATCGTAGCGGCTTCGACCACCGCGGGGTGTCCCGCGAGAATGCGATCGACCTCGTCAGGATACACGTTGAACCCTCCACACAGGATCATGTCCTTCTTGCGCCCGACGATGTAGAAGTAACCGTCCTCGTCCGCACGGGCGAGATCGCCCGTATGCAGCCAGCCGTCCCGGATCATGCCCGCCGTTTCCTCGGGTTTGTTCCAGTAGCCCGCCATCACCTGTGGCCCCGCGATGACGAGCTCGCCGGTTTCGCCGGGCGGCACGGGCTGCGTCCCGGTCTCGATGTCCACGATCTTCGCATCGGTATCGGGGAGCGGGACGCCGATGCTCCCGGGCTTACGGCGCCCCGCGAGGGGGCTCGAGTGGGTCACGGGGCTCGTCTCCGACAGCCCGAACCCCTCGCAGATGATGGCGCCCGTCAACTCCTCGAAGCGGCGCAGAGTGTCGACCGGCAGGGGCGCGGCACCCGAAACGCAGCGCTTGACGCTGCTCAGGTCGAAGGACTTGACCTTGGGATGATTAATGATCGCCGCATACATCGCCGGCACGGCGGGGAAGATCGTGGCGCGATGCTTGGCGATCGTCTGCATCAGGGCAGGGATGTCACGCGGATTCGGCACGAGCGCCATCGCGCCTGCGATTCCGACCGACAGGTTCATGCACACCGTCATGCCGAAACTGTGGAAGATCGGCAGGGCGGTGAGCACGACTTCCTTCCCCGGCTCGAGGCTCGGAAACCAGGCGCGCATCTGCTGCACGTTGCACGAGAGGTTGCGGTGCGTCAGCACCGCGCCCTTGGAGGGGCCGGTGGTTCCACCCGTGTACTGCAGCGTCGCCACGTCGTCGAGCCGGATCGTGGGCTGCGGCGGCTGCGGCGCCGTGGCCTCGACCAACTCCCGAAAGAAATGGATGCCGTGTCCCGGCGACACGCGGGCGATTGCCGGCGGCTTCGCCCGCTTGAGTTTGAGACGCGCCAGGACGTTGAGCGGGAACCGGAGGTACTCGGGGATGGAGGCGATGATGTAGTGCTCGACGGGGAGCCGGTCCCGGATGCCGCGGATCTTCGTTTCGAAAATGAAGTCGGCGACGATCGCTACGCGGCAATCCGAGTCCTTCCACTGATACGCGATCTCCCGCGGGACGTACAGCGGATTCGTGAGCACGACCGGGGCCCCGAGTTGCAGCGCCGCATAGTACGCGATCACGATCTGCGGGATGTTGGGAAGGTGAACCGCCACCCGGGTGCCCGGCCCCACGCCGAGCGACGCCAAGGCAGTGGCCAACCGATCCACCGCGTCCTGCAGCTCCCGGTACGTCAGGCGGCAGTTGTGAAACAGGACGGCCGGTGCGTCGCCGTACTGCGCCGCGGCCCGTCCGAGGAGCTGCGGCAACGTCAGCGACTCGTACGAGAGGGAGGGCGGCACCCCGGGATCGTAGCTCCGGTGCCAAACACGGGGCTCCATGTACCCTAACCTCCGTCCATATTGGTCGAATGTCCATGCGTCGCGTCGTGCGCATCACCGTGTGGGGAGCGGTGGCACTGCTCGCGGCCGCGGTGCTGTGGCTGCGCGGTTGCGGCACCAGTCGCCAACTCGACGCGCTGCACCTGCCGCCGGGATTCACCATCGCCGTCTACGCCGACTCGGTCAACGACGCTCGCTCCCTGGCCCTCGGCGACCGCGGCACGGTGTTCGTGGGGAGCCGCGATGCCGGCGTGGTGCACGCGTTGCGCGATACGAACGGCGACGGCCGCGCCGACGAGACGATGACGCTGCTGCGCGGCCTCGTGGTGCCGAACGGCGTCGCGTTCCGAAGCGGCGCGCTGTACGTCGCGGAGGTCGGGCGCATCCTCCGGTATGACTCGATCGAAACGCGGCTCCGCAATCCGCCCAAGCCGGTCGTCGTCACCGACCGGCTGCCGCGTGAGGGGCACCACGGCTGGCGCTACATCGCCTTCGGTCCGGACGGCTGGCTGTACATCGGGTCGGGGGCGCCCTGCAACATCTGCAATCCTCCGGGGCCGCTGTTCGCGGCGATCCTGCGGGTGCGCTCGGAGGGCGGCGAGCTCGAGGTGTTCGCGCGCGGCGTCCGCAACACCGTCGGGTTCGACTGGCAGCCCGAAACCCGCGAGTTATGGTTCACCGACAATGGACGCGACTGGCTCGGTCCCGACACGCCGCCCGACGAGCTCAATCGCGCCGCGCGGCCGGGGGGGGGACTACACTTTGGCTTCCCCTTCTGCCACGGCGGGACGATTCTCGATCCCGACTACGGCGCGGGGCACGCCTGTGCCGACTACGTCGCTCCGGACCAGCTGCTCGGCCCGCACGTTGCGGCGCTGGGGATGCGGTTCTACACGGGGACGATGTTCCCTTCCGAGTACCGCGGCGACATCTTCATCGCCGAGCACGGGTCGTGGAATCGGGTGATTCCCGTCGGGTACCGCATCACCCTGGTGCGTCTGCAGAACGGACGGGCCGCGTCGTACCAGACGTTCGCGAAGGGATGGCTGCGCGGCGGGAGCCCCTGGGGGCGACCGGTCGACCTGCTCGTGATGCCCGACGGAGCGCTACTCGTGTCCGATGACAAAGCCGGTGTCGTGTACCGCATTGCCTATGGAGGCCCGTGAAGCCGCTGCGCGTCGTGATTCCCGCCGTCGTGATCGCCGCGTTGAGCCTGTGGGGAAGTATCAGCGCCATCGACCAGTGGCGGTACGCCGCCGGCGCCGGGCAGCGCATCGCGACGCTCACCCAGGCGGCCTACGGCGTCTTCGGGATCCTCGTCGGCTGGGCGGCGTTGTGGCGGCCGCGCGCCCTCGGTCCGTTGCTTTGGCTGTGGGCGCTCTCGCTCATCGCTACCGCGAGCCTGGCGCCCCTGGTGTGGGGGCAAACGGCGTGGACTACAGGCCTCTGGGCGGCGCTCGGCACCGCGGTTGTGGTGGCGCTGTTCGCATGGTGGCTCGTCGCGGGGGCCGCGCCGAGTCTGTGGGACGTGGGCCCACGCCGGGAGCTGCTCGAGCGCCTGTCGCGGCTTGCGGCGGACACTCCTCCTCACTGGGGCCGGATGAACGCCGTCCAGATGCTCACACACGTGAACGACCAATTCCGCATGGCGCTCGGCGACCTCCCCACCGTCCCGGAGCGACTGCCGATCCGGTATTTTCCGCTCAACAACCTGGCCGCGTACGTGCTCCCGTGGCCCAAGAGCTCGCCGACCGCCCCGGAGCTGCTCGCACGCATCGATCATTCGACGTGGCCCGTGGAGGTCGACACGTTCGCGAGGTTGCTACGACGTTTCGCAACCCGTCCGGCGGAAGCGCCATGGCCTATACATCCGGCGTTCGGCCGGCTGTCGCGGCGCGGCTGGGCACTGCTGGGATACCGCCACACCGATCACCACTTCCGTCAGTTCGGCGTGTAACGGAGGCGTCCGTGAATCCCGAGCTACAGGGCTTGCTCCGCCAGCTGGAGGCGATCAAGGCTGAGGGCCAGGCGGTTTGCGCGGGACTGAGCGCGTCGCAGTTCAACTGGCGTCCCGGCGAGGGGCGCTGGTCCGTCGCCGAGTGCCTGGTCCATTTGAACCGGTCCGTCACGGCGACGCTGCCAGCCTTCGACCGCGCGATTCGCGAAGGGCGGGCCAAGGGCCGCGTCGCGAAGGGCGAAGGCCCGTCCCGCTACGGTTGGTTCTCGCGCTGGATGATCGGGTCGATGGAGCCGCCACCCAAACGGCGGATGAAGACATTCGGGATCTTCGCCGTGCCTGTCGGTGGAACCCACGCTGTCGCCACCGTGCTCCCCGAGTTCATCGCGGTGCGCGATCAGCTGGCCGAGCGGGTGCGCAGCGCCGACGGGCTGGACTTGCAGGGGAACAGGACCGTCTCACCCGTGACCCGGTTGCTACGGATGCCACTGGGCGCCTACCTGCAGTTCGTCGTGACCCATGATCGTCGGCACCTCTGGCAGGCGCGGCAGGTACGCGGCGCCCCGGGCTTCGGAGCAAGCTGACGGCACCCTAACACCCCGCTGCTTGACAGCCCCCGCTGGTATGCTACTTTCTTAGCACTATGCTGGTTTTTTAGCATATAGAACTTTCCTCCCGGTCCAACCGTCAGGGGAGCAGCGATGTCCAAAGAAACAAACGCCCAGCTGAGCCGGCGTGAGCGCGAGATCATGGACGTGATCTATCGGTCGGGTCGCGCCACGGCGGCCGAGGTGATGGAGAGCCTGGCCGACCCGCCGAGCTACTCGGCGGTGCGCGCGTTGTTGCGGGTGCTCGAAGAGAAGGGGCATCTGCGCCACGAAGAAGACGGACCGCGCTACGTCTTCCTTCCGACGATCCCGCGGGAGCGAGCGCGCCAGTCGGCGCTGCGGCAGCTGTTGCATACGTTCTTCGATGGCTCAACGGAGCAGGCGGTCGCCGCCCTGCTCGACCTCTCATCGGCCCGGCTGTCCGATGCGGAGCTCGACCGGCTGCGCGATCTCATCGCAGATGCGCGAAAGGAAGGCCGCTGATGATCGCGATACTCGCCGATGCGTTCGTGAAGGCCACCGTCGTCCTGCTGCTCGCTGCGGGCGCTTCTCTGCTCCTCAAGCGATCCCCCGCGGCGCTCCGTCACCTCGTGTGGGCGTTGGCCTTCGTCGGACTGCTGGCGCTCCCCGTGGCGTCGGCGATCATGCCCGACTGGCGCTTCGCCGCATGGCCGCGTCTCGACGTCCCGGTGACGTTCGACGCACACCAGATCCCTACCGATGCCATCGAATCCACTGCGAACGCTGTCGGCGCGGTACCCCTGACTCTCGCACCGCTGCCCGCGCCGAGTTCCGTCAGCGCACCGGTGCGGTGGCAGCTCCAGCCCGATTGGACGGTCCTCGTCATCCCCATCTGGCTTGGCGGAATGCTGCTCGTGTTGGGTGCGCTCGCGCTCGGGCTCGCGCGGATCGCGTGGCTCGGTCGCACGGCTCAACCGATGCGCGACACGGCCTGGATCGCGCTCGCCGCGGACCTGGCGCGCGGGCTCGGCCTCCGTCGGCCCGTCCGTCTGCTTCAGAGCACGGGTCCGGCGATGCCCATGACGTGGGGCGTGCGGCGGCCGGTGATCCTGTTGCCGGCGGACGCAGGTACGTGGCCGGTCGAACGCCGTCGCGACGTGCTGCTGCACGAGCTGGCCCATGTGAAGCGCCAGGACTTCCTGACGCAGCTGATCGCCCGCGTGGCCTGCGCCGCGTACTGGTTCAACCCGCTGGCCTGGCTCGCGGCGGGCCGGTTGCAGGTCGAACGCGAGCGCGCCTGCGACGACCACGTGTTGCGTGGCGGGGCGAAGCCGTCGGCCTACGCCAGCCATCTCCTGGAAATCGCGCGTGCGCTGCGCGCCGCACCCGCATCGTCGCTCGCGAGCGTGGCCATGGCGCGACCCGCGCAGCTCGCAACCCGCTTGCTCGACGTCCTCGATGCGACGCGTCGGCGCGATGTGGTGGCGCGGCGCGTGGCCGTGCCGGCGTGGATCGCGGCGGCGATGGTCGTCCTCCCCCTCGCCGCAGCGGCGCCGCGTGTCGCCGAGCCGGCGCCGACGCCCAAGATCGACACGATTCCGGAGGTACGCACTCCGCGGCCGCTCTCCTCCATGAAGGGGAAGCGGGTTGCGAGAGACACGTTGAAGGGCTGCTCCGGACAGACGCAGCACACCCGTTCGAGTACGACAGCCGAGAACGAGAATCTCACGATCTTTGTGGACGTCGGGGGGTGCAGCGTCCGTCTCGCCGCGACCGGGAAGTTCGCGTTTACCGAGGACTTCACGGACATCGGGTCGGTGGCGGCGGGAGCGCAGGTGGTGGTGGAAGTGGATTACGGCGGCCACGATCGCCGCGTGACGATCCGTCCGGGCAACGAGCGAGTGTACAAAGTCGATGGCGACGTTCGGCCGTTCGATGCCGAGGCCAAGGCCTGGCTGACCGAGACGATCACCTACTTGTTGCGGCGGACCGGCTACGAGGCCGAGGCGCGCGCACGCTGGATTCTCGATCGCCGGGGTATTCGGGGCCTGATCGATGAGTTCGGCCAGCTCCAGGGTGACTACACCCGTCGGATCTACTATCAGGCGGCGGTCGAAAGCGGCAAGCTCGACGTGGCGGCCTATGAAGAGCTGGTCGAAATGGCCGCTCGGACGATCTCCAGCGACTACGAGCTCGCGGAGCTGCTGATCGCGGTGTCCAAGTCGCAGCCGTTGACGGCGCGCATGCAGGCGGGTTTTGCCGCGGCCGCCAAGTCGATCAGCTCCGATTACGAGCGACATCGCGTGCTGACGGCGGCGTTGTCGCGCCCGGGTCTCACCCCGGCGGCACAGGCCGTGATGCTCGAGGCGGCCACAGGCATTGACTCCGATTACGAACTGGCCTCGCTCCTCATCGAGCTGAACGATGCGCGTGCCATCGACGACGCGGTGCGACCCGCGTTTTTCACGGCGGCCAACACCGTGTCCTCGGACTACGAGCACCGTCGGGTCCTGACTGCGGTCGTGGGGCGGAAGGGGGCGAGCCGCGCCATGTTGGCTGACGCGCTCGCCTCGGCCCAGTCGATCGGTTCCGACTACGAGCTCGCCGAGCTGCTCACGCAGATCGCCGGCGTATACA
>Ga0210382_10000532_pt1 | contig 13614 bp, 13 predicted proteins | sample PLMedo_FD_155452 | JGI IMG/M metagenome (GOLD analysis project Ga0210382, IMG submission 155452) | Groundwater sediment microbial communities from an aquifer in East River, Colorado, USA - PLM0_60_coex redo | ecosystem: Environmental > Terrestrial > Soil > Riparian zone | place: USA: East...
GCGGCCGGTGCGCCTGTTCGAGGGACTACCCTGCCCGCTCGCCGGCCGCAAGCCGGGGGACCTCGACTACATCGTGGTGCGCGAGAACACCGAAGGCGAGTACGGCAACGTCGGCGGGCGCATCTATGAAGGCACCGAGCGCGAGGTAGTAATGCAGCAGTCGATCTTCTCGCGCAAAGGCGTCGACCGGATCATGCGCTACGCCTTCGAGCTGTCGCGCACGCGCAAGAAGCATCTCACCTCGTGCACCAAGTCGAACGGCATCACCATCACCATGCCGTACTGGGACGAGCGCTTCGCCGCGATGGGCAGGCAGTACCCGGACGTGCGCACCGACCAGTATCACGTCGACGGCCTCACCATCCAGATGGTGCTCAACCCGGAGCGCTTCGACGTCATCGTCGCTTCGAACCTGTTCGGCGACATCCTCTCCGACCTCGGTCCGGCGACCGCCGGCACCATCGGCATTGCCGCCTCCGGGAACATCAATCCCGAGCGCACCGCGCCTTCCATCTTCGAGCCGGTGCATGGCTCGGCGCCCGACATCGCCGGCAGGAAGATCGCCAATCCCATCGCCACGATCTGGTCCGGCGCGCTGATGCTCGAGCATCTCGGGCATCCGCAGGCCGCGGCCGACATCGTGCGCGCGATCGAGCGCGTCATCCTCGAAGGCCCCCGCACGCCCGACATGAAAGGCAGGGCAAGCACCTCCGAAGTCGGCGCCGCCGTCGCCGACGCGGCGCGCGGCGCCTCGAAAAAGGCGGCTTGAGCGGTCCGGGTCTCCACGCCGACAGCGCGCGCAACCGCCTGATCGGCATCGGGCTGATGTCCCTGACGTACGTGCTGTTCACGCTGCTCGACGGCAGCGCGAAGTGGCTGGTGGGCGGCATGCCGGTGATCGTGGTCGTGTGGCTGCGCTTCGTGACCCACGTCGTATTCGCTTCCGCGCTGCTGTTGCCGGTGCGCGGCCTCGCCCTGGTGCGCACCGGTCACCTGCGCTGGCACCTGCTGCGCGCGCTGATGTTCGTCGCGATGACCTGGATGAACTACTGGGCGCTGCAGTACCTGCAGCTGGCGGTGACCTCGTCCATCTTCTTTCTCGTGCCGATCGTGATCGCGCTGCTCGCGGCGCCGCTGCTCGGCGAGCGGCTCGATGCCGGGCGCTGGGGGGCGATCCTCGCCGGTTTCGCCGGCGTGCTGGTGATCGTGCGGCCCGGCAGCGCGGAGTTTCATCCGGCGATGCTGCTGTCGATCTGCAATGCCTTCGTGTATGCGCTCTTCAATCTGATGACGCGGCGCCTGGCGGCCTATGACCCGCCCGAGACGATTCAGTACCTGCCGGCAGTCGGCGCGGCAATTCTGCTGGCACCGTTCGCGCTCGCTGCCTGGGAATCCCCCGACAGCTGGCAGGAGTGGACCGTAGCCTGCCTGCTCGGGGTGCTGGGCGGGCTGGGTCACTATCTGCTCGCCCTCGGGCATCGCTATGCGCCCGCGACCGTTCTGGCGCCCTTCCTGTACCAGCAGGTGATCTACATGGCGATTTTCGGCTACCTGGTGTTCGGCGACGTGCCGTCGGGCGCAGTCTGGACCGGCGCCGCCATCGTAGTGGCCAGCGGCCTTTACCTGTTCGCCCGCGAGCGCGCCCGGCGATGAGCAAAAACAAAGAATATTTCACACCGAGTGAGCGAGGGCTGGACGGGGGGTTGGTGCTCCAGTAAATTCCCTTACGGGGAAGAGGGGAGCGATGGCAACTCGCCGCAGGCACGTAGCCGGCCCAACGAAAGCAATTGCCCGTGGCAGGGCCAAACCTGCCCGCGGCGCGATGCGCGCGCGCACGGCTGAACGCGTGCTGCGCGCAAGCGCGGCCCGCTTTCGCAGCCTGACGCAGCTTTCCGCGGACTGGTACTGGGAGCTGGACGCCGAATTCCGCCTCACCCACATGTCGAGCTATGTCGGCGACAAGAGCGGCCTGGACGCCTCGGTCTACCTTGGCCGCAAGCGCTGGGAGCAGCCGGCGCTCAACCTGACCGAAGCGGACTGGGAGCGGCACCGCGCCCAGCTCGAGCGCCGCGAGCCGTTCCGTGATTTCGAGATCCAACGCGCCGCCAGCGACGGCCACAGCGTCTGGCTCTCGCTGAGCGGCGAGCCGGTATTCGACGACCGCGGCCGCTTCAAGGGCTATCGCGGCGTCGGCCGCGACGTCACGGCGCAAAAGCGCGCCGAGCAGATGCTGCGCCTGGAGCACCAGGTCGCGCATGCGCTCGCCGGAGAGCGCGAGCCGAACGAAGTCGTGCGCGCGGTGATCCGCGCCGTGTGCGAGGTCCAGGGCTGGGCCTGCGGCCGCTATTTCAGGCTGGACGAGGCAAGTGGCCTGCTGCGCTTTCAGGACGCGTGGTGCGTGGCCGACCCGGTCGTGCGGCAATTCGTCGAGCGTTCGCGGACGATCACCTTGCGCCCGGGCGAAGGCCTGTCGGGCAACGCCTGGCAGAGCGGCGAGCCGATCTGGTCGCAGGACACCGTGCACGACCCGCGCGTGCAGCACAAGACGCTGTGGGAAGGCAGCGGCCTGCGCGGCGGCTTTGCGTTCGCGGTGGTCGCCGAGGGCAGCGTCATCGGCGTTCTCACGTTCTCGAGCCAGGCGGTGCGCGAGCCCGACCAGCGCCTGGTGCAGGGCGCGCGCGTCATCGGCAGCCAGATCGGCCAGTTCCTCAAGCGAAAACAGGCCGAGGAATCGCAGCGCGAGAGCGAGCTGCGCTTCCGCAGCCTGGTGCAGATGTCCTCGGACTTCTTCTGGGAGACCGACGCGCAGGACCGCTTCACGGAGATGGTGCACGGGCCGAACTACGTCGACACCGTCGCCGGCGCGGGCGAGGCCGGCTGGGGCGAGCTGCGCGGCATGTTCCAGGCGCGGCTGCCGTTCCGCGATTTCGAGTTCGGGCGCCCCTGGCCGGACGGCAGCATCCGCTACTTCTCGGTCAGCGGCGAGCCGCGCTTTGGCGCGGAGGGCACCTTCCTCGGCTACCGCGGCGTCGGGCGCGACATCACCGAGATCGCGCTGGCGCGCGAGCGCATCGCCTCGCTCGCCTACAGCGACCCGCTGACCGGCCTCGCCAACCGCACCAGCCTTTCCCCGGCGCTCGAACAGGCGGTCGAGCGCGCCCGCCGGCGCGGCGCCAAGCTGGCCGGCGTGTTCATGGACCTCGACGGCTTCAAGCAGATCAACGACGCGCACGGCCACGATATCGGCGACGGGCTGCTGGTCGACGTCGCGCGCCGGCTGCGCACGGTCCTGCGCGCGAGCGACTTCGTGGCGCGGCTCGGGGGCGACGAGTTCTTCGTGGTGATCGAGGAAGTGCACGACGTGCCGGCGGTGGACGGCATCGCCCGCAAGCTCCTTTCCGAGCTGCTCGAGCCCTACGAGCTCGCCGGCGGCAAGCGCGCGCAGATTACCGCCAGCCTCGGCGTGAGCGTTTTCCCGGACGATGCCGGCGATGCCCAGACCCTCATGAAGCACGCCGACATGGCGATGTACGCGGCGAAACAGGCGGGCAAGAATTCCTACCGGTTCTACCCCGTCGAAGCGGTCAGCGAAGTCACCTACGAGCGCACCAACCCGCGCGCGGCGTAGCGTCTTCTTCGGCTAGTTGCCGCCCCGGCGCAGGTCGCGGTTCGCGTCCTGGAGGTCGCGGCGCAGCTTCTCGCGCTCCTCGGGCGACATCTGGCGCTGCTTCTCGGCGGGCCGGCCGCCGCGATCACGGTAGACATTGCGCATGTCTTCGCGCATGCGCTGGCGCTCCTCGCGGCTCATGTTCTGCGCCTTGAGCTTGCCTTCGTGCTTCTTCCCCTGCTGGGCGAAAGCGCCGCCGGCGGCAAGAGCGAGAACCAGGCAGAGAAGCAAGCTTTTCATGGCTGGCGAAATGTTACGCGGCTTGGCTCGCGAAGGCGTGTCGCCGTTGCCGAAATTTGTAACAATGTATTGCCCGATGCCCGAGCTCAAGACCCGGATCCTCGTCGTCGACGACGACCAGCGCCTGCGCGACCTGCTGGTGCGCTACCTCGGCGGCGAGGGCTACGAGGTCAAGGCCGTTCCCGACGCCTCCGGCATGGACAAGCAGCTCGCCCGCGAGCGCTACGACCTGGTGGTGCTCGACCTGATGCTGCCCGGCGAGGACGGCCTCGCCATCTGCCGGCGGCTGCGCGCCCAGAACAGCGCGCCGGCGATCATCATGCTGACCGCGAAGGGCGACGACGTCGATCGCATCGTCGGCCTGGAGATGGGCGCCGACGATTACCTGCCCAAGCCGTTCAATCCGCGCGAGCTGCTCGCCCGCATCAATGCCGTGCTGCGGCGGCGGGCCCCCGCGGGGCCGCCCGGCGCGCCGGCCTCGGGCACCGAAACCCACCGCTTCGGCCGCTTCGAGCTCAGCCTCGCCACGCGCGCCCTGACGCGCGAGGGCAAGGCGCTGCCTCTCACCACCGGCGAATTCTCGGTGCTCAAGGTCCTGGTGCAGCACCCGCGCGAGCCGCTGTCGCGCGACAAGCTGATGGAGCTCGCCCGGGGCCGCGAGTACGAGGTGTTCGACCGCTCGATCGACGTGCAGATCTCGCGGCTGAGGAAAATCGTCGAGGACGATCCGTCGCATCCGAAGCACATCCAGACGGTGTGGGGCTTCGGCTACGTTTTCGTCCCGGACAACGAAACTAAGTGACGCTGTTCGCGCGGTCGTTCCTGCTGATCGCGCTGCTGATCGTCACCGCGGTGCTCGCCTCCTTCCAGATCTACCTCGTCTACGAGCGTGAGCCGCGCTCGCGCGAGCTGGCGCAGCAGACGGTGAGCGTCATCAACCTGACGCGCGCGGCGCTGGTGAGCGCCGACCCGTTCCGCCGCCGCCAGCTGCTGATCGACCTCAACGAGAGCGAGGGGCTGCGCGTCTACCCGGCGACTTCGAGCGAGCGGCTCGAGCCGCTGCCCGACGATCCCCTGCTCACTCGCGTAGCGCAGCGCGTGCGCGCCGCGCTGGGCGAAAACACCCGTTTCGCCTATGCCCGCGACGGCGAGGAAGGCTTCTGGGTCAGCTTCTTCATCGACAGCGACGAGTTCTGGGCAATGCTGCCGCTTGAGCGCTTCGCGCCGGCGTTCGGGCTGCAGTGGCTCGGCTGGGGACTGGGGCTGCTCGCCCTGGCGCTCGCCGGCGCCTGGCTCATCGCCTTCGGCATCGCCCGGCCGCTCGCCGGGCTGACGCGCGCCGCCGGGCGCCTCGGCCGCGGCGAGGCGCACCAGCCGGTGCCCGAGGAAGGCGCGCGCGAGCTGCTCGCGCTCGCCGCCGCCTTCAACCGCATGGCGAGCGACCTCGCCGGCATGGAGCGCGAGCGCGCCATGGTGCTTGCCGGCATTTCGCACGATCTGCGCACGCCGCTGTCGCGCCTGCGCCTGATGCTCGAGATGAGCGGCGCGGAGAGCACCGCCTCCGAGGCCATGATCACCGACATCGACGAGATCGACGCCGTGATCGGCCAGTTCCTGGAGTTCGCGCGCAGCGAGACCGGGGACAAGTCGGAGAACGATCTGAACGAGCTGCTCGACGATCTCGCAGGGCACTACGCGCGCCTGGGGAGAAAGGTGTCGTTCAAGCATCAGCCGATGCCGACTTTTGCGTTCGCGCGGATGGCAGTGCGGCGCGCCGTCGCCAACCTGGTCGACAACGCGCTGCGCTATGCCGGCGAGCCGGTCGAGATTCGCACCTCGATTGCGGACGCGAAGATCTGCATTGAAGTCCTCGACCGCGGCCCGGGCATCCCCGCAGCCGAAGCCGAGCGACTCAAGCGCCCGTTCACGCGGCTCGATGACTCGCGCGCCGGTCCTGGCGGTGCCGGGCTGGGGCTTGCCATCGTCGAGCGCGTGGCGCGCGCGCACGCCGGCATGCTGCAGCTATTACCCCGCGAAGGCGGGGGGCTTCTCGCCAGGCTGGTGCTCGCCGGGCCGGCGGGCATTCGCACCGCTACGCGATAGGAAAGCGCTCGAGGGGCTCGTAGCGGCCGGAGATCGAGCGGACCAGCAGGAACTGGTTCACCGGCCACTCGACGCGCGGCAGCTCGGGCAGCTGCCTGGGCTCGCGCGCCTTGCGCACCAGCGTGACGTGGGCGGCAAACGGCCGCCGCTCCAGGATGAATTCCTGCAGGTAGAGCTGCATCTGCAGATTTTCGGCGAGCCTCAGCATTTCAGGCGACGTGTCGTGCGGTCCCGCCCAGATGATGCTGTTTTGCTTCCAGTAGACGGCCTTTTGAACCAGAAGCTCGTGCGCCTGCCCTCGTACCCGGCGCGCGCCGGCGATGGCCTTTTCAGGCTTCGCCTCGCCGAGAAAGGCGAGCGTCAGGTGGATTTTCTCCTCGGCGGTCGCCCTGCCGCCCGACTCCCGCGCCGCCTCGCCTGCCCAGTCCGCCAAGGCTCGCGCCGCCTCGCGCGGAGGCCAGAGGGCGAAGAACAGGCGCATTACTCCCCGGCGAGGTGCTTGCGCATCAATTCGGCGAGCGCGCGCGCCGTGCAATCCGCTGAGCGCTGCAGCTCGGCGGCGATCAGCTCCTGTTCGCGCCGCCCGCGGTTCTGCGACAGCTTCCAGCGCGTCTCGAGCCGCGTCACGGCGATCTCGAAGTTGACGATCCCTTCGAGCATGCCGTCGACGTATTCGCGGCGCAGGGCGTCGAATTTCGCCAGCCACTGCGGGTCGAGGGCCGCCACGAGCCGGCGCTGCGACGCGTGCTTCGCATTTCGATCCTGAATGACCTTGGGCACCCCGTAGGCGTGGACGGCGGCGTAGTTCCAGGTCGGCACGCGCTCTTTCTCCTCGTACCACCGCGGCGAGACGTAGGCGTGCGGCCCGGAAAACACGACCAGCACCTCGTCGTCGAAAAAGTCCTGCCATTGCGGGTTGGCCCGCGCCATGTGCATGTCGAGGATCAGCTGCTCTTCGTTTTGCCGGACCATGACCGGCAGGTGCGAGGCGCGCAGCGGGTTGGTGACAAGAAGCGCAAAGCCGTTTGCCTGCATGAAAGCGAGCAGCTCGGCGCGGTCTTCGACCCTGTTGTACGGCGGCGAGTACATCTCAGTCGATGAGCGCCACGGCCTGCGCCGCGATGCCTTCGCCGCGGCCGATGAAGCCGAGCTCCTCGGTGGTGGTGGCCTTGATGTTGACGGCCGCCGGCGGCACGCCGAGGTCCGCGGCGATGTTTGCGATCATGCGCGGCATGTGCGGCGCCATGCGCGGCTCCTGGGCGATGATCGTGGCGTCGAGGTTGACGATCTTCAGGTCGAGCTCCTTCAGCTTCCTCGCAACGTCGCGCAGCAGCTTGCGGCTGTCAATGCCGGTGTAGCTGGCATCGCTGTCGGGATAATGCCGCCCGATGTCGCCCAGGCCCGCGGCGCCGAGGAGCGCATCGCAGATCGCGTGCGTAAGCACGTCGGCGTCGGAATGCCCCAGCAGGCCCTTGTGATGCGGAATCTCGACGCCGCCGATGACGAGCTTGCGCCCTTCGGCGAAAGGATGCACATCGAAGCCTTGCCCGATCCTCACCGGCGCCGCCCCAGGATGGCTGCAGCGATCGCCAGATCTTCCGGGTAGGTCACTTTCAGGTTCTCCCGGCTGCCGGCGACCAGGCGCGGCTTGAGTCCCATTTGCTCGATCGCGCTGGCCTCGTCGGTCACCGGGCCTTTCGCTTGCTGGAGCGCCTGCGCAAGCAGCCCGGCGCGAAACATCTGCGGCGTCTGCGCGAGCCAGAGCTGGGCGCGATCCTCGGTGCGGTCGATACGCTGCACCCCGGCCTCGTCTTTTGCAACGGCTTTCACGGTTTCCGCCACCGGCAGCGCCAGGATCCCTCCCACCTCGTCGGCTTCGGTTTCCCTGATCAGGCTTTGCAGGTCCCTCTTCGGAAGGCAAGGCCGCGCCGCGTCGTGCACCAGCATCCAGTCGTCGGCATCGACCGCCGCCATGGCGGCTACCAGACCGTTGTAGACCGAGTCGCGCCGCGTCCCGCCGCCGCAGTAAAGGGGCTCCAGCTTGCCCGCGAAGGCGCTCCAGTCATGGCGGGAGAATGCCTTGTCTTCCGGCGCGAGCACCACGAAGACGTGCTCGACCGGTGGCACGCAGATCGCGCGCACCGCGTGCCAGAGCATCGGCTTGCCGGCCAGCGCCGCGTATTGCTTGGGCCGCTCGCCGGCGAGGCGCGTGCCGCTACCCGCGGCCGGGATCAAGGCGAACAGAGGCAAGTCAAAGTTCTTGTAAATTCAGGACGATATAATTACACGGTTTTTCCGCCGATGCATCGCGATTCACTCCCCGCCCACAGGCGCTACACCCGGCTGAGCGGCTCTTCGGACGCGCTCGCCCTGTCTCGCCTGGCGAGGTCGGAAAAGCCTCTGGCGGTGATCACCGCCACCGCGCTTGATGCGCAGCGCCTGGTCGACGAGGTCGCGTGGTTCTCGCCCGAGCTGCGGGTCTGCCTGCTGCCCGACTGGGAGACGCTGCCTTACGACCCGTTCTCGCCGCACCAGGACCTGGTGTCGGAGCGGCTGGCGACGCTGTACCGGATCCAGCGCGGCGAGTTCGACGTGGCCGTCGTGCCGGCGCCGACCGCGCTGGTGCGGCTGTGCCCGCCCGCCTATATAGCTGGGCGTACTTTTTTTCTCCTGACGGGGACAAGGCTTGATCTCGAGCAAATAAAGCAACAACTCGGAACCGCCGGCTACCAGCATGTCACCCAGGTGGTAGCGCCGGGAGAATTCTGTTTCCGCGGCGGGCTGATCGACCTGTTTCCGACCGGCAGCGCGTTGCCCTACCGCCTCGACCTGGATGACCAGGTCATCGAGGCGATCAAGACCTTCGATGTCGACACGCAGCGCACGCTCTACGCGGTGAAGGAGATCCGGCTGCTGCCGGCGCGCGAGTTTCCGCTCGACGAGGCGGGCCGCGCGCGGTTCCGCAGCCGCTGGCGCGAGCTGTTCGAAGGCGATCCATCGAAGAAATCCCTGTACCGGGACGTCTCCAACGGCGTGCCGGCCGCCGGCATCGAGTATTACCTGCCGCTGTTCTTCGAAGCGGCCGCGACGCTGTTCGACTATCTTCCCCAGGGCTGCAGCGTTGCGCTGCACCACGACGTGTCGAGCGCGATCCAGGACTTCTGGCGCGAGGCGAGCACGCGGTTCAAGCTGCAGGGCGGCGACCCCGACCGGCCGCTGCTGCCGCCGCCGCAGCTCTTCGTTCCGGCGGAAGAATTCTACCTGCGGCTGCGCGAGCACCCGCGCATCGATTTCCACGACCAGGAGGAGGCCGACGACGACGGCGGCGTGGTCGCAACGGCGCTGCCTGGCGTCGCCGTGGACCGCCGCGCGCAGGATCCGCTTGCCGCGCTCAAACGCTTCCTCGAAACCTCGAATCTGCGCGTGATGGCGGCCGCCGAGTCGCCGGGCCGGCGCGAGACGATGGCGACCTACTTTGCCGAGTACGGCCTCAAGCCGGGCTTGTGCAGGGATTTCCAGGAATTTCAGTCGGGAGACAGGTCCTTTGTGCTTTGTGTCTCTCCCCTGGCTCGCGGCTTCATGGTGCCCGCCGAAGGCTGGGCGGTCGTCACCGAGGCCGAGCTCTACGCGGGCGTGGTCCGCCACCGCGCACGCAAAGCCGAGACGCGCACTTCCATCGAGGGGATGCTGCGCGACCTGTCGGAGCTGAAGGTCGGTGACCCGGTGGTGCACGAGCAGCACGGCATCGGCCGCTACCAGGGATTGCTCAATCTCGAGCTGGAGGACGGCCAGGGCGAATTCCTCCTCCTCGAGTACCAGGGCGGCGACAAGCTGTATGTGCCGGTGTCGCAGCTCGGCATGATCGGCCGCTACAGCGGCGCGCAACCCGAGGAAGCGCCGCTGCACAAGCTGGGAAGCGGCGAATGGGACAAGGCCAAGGCGCGCGCCGCAAGGCAGGTGCGCGACACCGCCGCCGAACTGCTCGCCCTGTACGCGCGGCGCGCCGCGCGGCATGGCCACGCCTTCGGCATCAAGCAGCACGACCTGGAGGCCTTCGCCGAGGGCTTCGCCTTCGAGGAGACGCCCGACCAGGCGGCGGCGATCGAGGCGGTGATCGCCGACATGGCCGCCGGCAAGCCGATGGATCGGCTGGTGTGCGGCGACGTGGGCTTCGGCAAGACCGAGGTCGCATTGCGGGCCGCATTCGTCGCCATCGCCGATCGCAAGCAGGTTGCCGTGCTGTGCCCGACGACGCTGCTCGCCGAGCAGCATTTGCAGACCTTTTCCGATCGCTTTGCCGACTGGCCGGTGCGCATCGCGGAGCTGTCGCGTTTCAGGAGCTCCAAGGAAGCGAGCCAGATCGTCCAACAGCTCGCCTCGGGCGAAGTGGACATCGTCATCGGCACGCACAAGCTGCTCGCCAGGGACATGAAGTTCTCGGCGCTCGGGCTGGTGATCATCGACGAGGAGCACCGCTTCGGGGTGCGCCACAAGGAGGCGCTGAAGCGGCTGCGCGCCGAGGTCGACGTCCTCACTCTCACCGCAACGCCGATTCCGCGCACGCTCGCGATGTCGCTGGAGGGAATTCGCGATTTCTCGGTGATCGCCACCGCGCCCGAGAAGCGGCTGGCGATCAAGACCTTCGTCGCGGCCTGGTCGGAGGGGCTGATCCGCGAGGCGGTGCTGCGCGAGCTGAAGCGCGGCGGCCAGGTCTATTTCCTGCACAACGAGGTCGACAGCATCGAGCGCATGCGCGAGCGCCTCGCGCGCCTGCTGCCCGAGGCGCGCATCGCGGTGGCGCACGGCCAGATGCGCGAGCGCGAGCTCGAGCGCGTGATGCGCGACTTCAACGCGCAGCGCTCCAATCTGCTGCTGTGCTCGACGATCATCGAGAGCGGCATCGATATCCCGACCGCCAACACCATGGTCATCCACCGCGCCGACAAGTTCGGCCTGGCGCAGCTGCACCAGCTGCGCGGCCGCGTCGGCCGCTCGCACCACCAGGCCTACGCCTATCTGCTGACGCCGCCCGAGGATGCTCTCGGCGCGCAGGCGAAGAAGCGCCTCGAGGCGATCCAGATGATGCAGGAGCTCGGCTCCGGTTTTTACCTGGCGATGCACGACCTCGAGATCCGCGGCGCCGGCGAGGTGCTCGGCGAAGCGCAGTCGGGCGAGATCCAGGAAGTGGGCTTCTCGCTCTACGCGCGCATGCTCGAGCGCGCGGTGCGCGCTTTGAAGTCGGGCCGCGCGCCGGCGCTCGAAAAAGATTTCGATCTCGACACCGAGGTAAATCTCCACGTGCCGGCGTTGCTGCCGGCGAGCTACTGCAGCGACGTGCAGGAGCGGCTCTCGCTCTACAAGCGCCTCGCCGACGCCCAAACGGCCGAGCAGCTCGAGGCCCTGCGCGAGGAGCTGGTCGATCGCTTCGGCGAGCTGCCCGAGCCCGCGCGCGCGCTGCTCGAGTGCCACCAAGTGCGCATCGCCGCGCGGCCGCTCGGCGTCTCGCGCGTCGACGCGACCCACGAGGCCGTGCAGCTGCAGTTCGTGAAGAACCCGCCGCTCGACGGCGCCAAGGTGATCGAGTTCGTGCGCGGCCGGCGCGACGCGCGCCTCGTCGGTCCGGAACGCATCCGCGTCGAGGCCAAGCTGCCGGCGTGGCCCGAGCGCGCGCAGGCGGTGAAAGAGATCCTGCACCAGCTCGCCGCGTGAACCTGATTCTGCAAGGTCCGGCGCTCGAGCAGGGCCATATCGATGAGGCTGCGCGGATGACGCGAGCAACCTCGGCGGAGCGCATCGCCCCTCGCGCATGCAGACTCAAAAACGCTTTCCAGGAAAACGCCCTTGCCGCGTGGTGCGAAGCGCACGAGATCGACCATGCCTTCGTGCCCGAGGGCCGGCGCTTCGCCGATCTCAAGCTCCTCGCCCTGGACATGGACTCGACGCTGATCACCGTCGAGTGCATCGACGAGCTGGGCGAGCTGGCCGGCAAGAAGCGCGAGATCGCGGCGATCACCGCGCAGGCGATGCGCGGCGAGATCGACTACACGGAGAGCCTGCGCCGCCGCGTCGCGCTGCTCCAGGGTCTCGAGGAATCCGCGCTCGGCCGCGTCTACGACGAGCGGCTTCGGCTCACTCCCGGCGCCGAGGGGCTGCTGGCGGCCTGCAAGCGGCACCGTGTGCAGCTGCTGCTGGTTTCGGGCGGCTTCAGCTTCTTCACCGAGCTGCTCAAGGCGCGCCTCGACATCGACTACACGGTTTCCAACGTGCTCGGCATCGAGCGCGGCAGGCTGACCGGGCGCGTCATCGGCGACATCGTCGAAGCCGAAGCGAAGGCGGCCAAGTTCCGCAGCGTCGCGAAGGAGCTGAAGGCCCGCAAGGAGCAGACCGTCGCCATCGGCGACGGCGCGAACGACCTCAAGATGATGGCCGAGGCCGGGGTGTCGATCGCGTACCACGCCAAGCCGGTGGTGCGCGAGCAGGCGAGCTGCGCGCTCAACTGGTCGGGCCTGGACGGCGTGGTCAATCTCTTCGAATGAAAAGACTGCTATTGCTGTTCATGTGGGCTGTTCCTGTGTGGGCACAGGAAAGGCCGATTACGCCGCTCGAGCTGCAAAGGTTCGACATCAGCGGAGCCCCGGGCAAGGAAGTGCGGGTGCTGAAGACCACCTATTCGCCGGGCGCTGTGAATCCACGGCACTACCACACGTCACACGTGACGTTCTACGTGCTCGAGGGCAGCGGTATCTGGCAGGAGGACGGGCAGCTGCCGGTGACGCTGAAGCCGGGCGATTCGCTGCAGGCGAAGCCCGGCACCGTCCACGCGCACCGCAATGCGAGCGCTACCGAGCCGCTGGTGTTCCTCGAGCTCGTGATCGCCGACAAGGACCAGCGCAGCACCGTGCCGATGCGCTGATCGGGCGCGTCACTTCGCGGCGATCACCATGATCTCGACCAGCGCCTTCGGGTCGGCGAGCCTGGCCTCGACGCAGGCGCGCGCGGGCAGGTTCCTCGCATCGACCCACGCGGTCCACACTTCGTTCATCGGCGCCCGGTTGCGGATGTCGGTAACCCAGATGGTGGCGGACAGGACTTTCGACTTGCTCGAGCCGCACTTCGCGAGCAGCCGGTCGATCTCGTCGACGATCTCCTTAGTCTGGCCCTTCACGTCCTTGTCCAGGTTCTTCGCCACCACACCGGCGAGGTAGACCGTGTTGCCGTGCTCCACGGCGTTGGACAGGATGGTGCTTGGATCGTGTCGCTCGACATTCATCCATATCTCCGAGAAGTCACAGCGCTAACTTAGCACGCTTCATTGCACCCATTTTCGCGCGTTGCGGAATAGGCGCATCCAGGGCGAATCCTCGGCGCTGCGGTCGGGCGACCACGAAAGCTGCACGTTGCGGAAGACCCGTTCGGGGTGCGGCATCACGATGGTGAAGCGGCCGTCCGGCGTGGTGAGCCCGGTGATGCCCCGCGGCGAGCCGCTCGGATTGTAGGGGTAGGTTTCGGTGACGTGGCCGCGGTTGTCGACATAGCGCATGGCTACCCAGGTTTCCAGAACGAGATTTCCCGGAAACTCGGCGCGGCCTTCGCCATGGGCGGTG
>Ga0210382_10000533_pt1 | contig 13614 bp, 10 predicted proteins | sample PLMedo_FD_155452 | JGI IMG/M metagenome (GOLD analysis project Ga0210382, IMG submission 155452) | Groundwater sediment microbial communities from an aquifer in East River, Colorado, USA - PLM0_60_coex redo | ecosystem: Environmental > Terrestrial > Soil > Riparian zone | place: USA: East...
CACCATCGCCAGGTTGCGCTTCTTCAGCGCGCGCTCGACCGCAGTGAGGTTTTCCTTGCCGACGATATCGTCGTAGTGCACGACGGCGAAGCGCTTGATGCCGAAGGTCGTGTAGTGCTCGACGATTTTCTCGAGCTCGTCGGCGTAGCTCGCGCGCATGTTGTAGACGTGCCTGTTGAACACACGCATCGGGTCTGCGCCGGTGAACGGGGAGAGGAAGGGCGCCTTGTGCTGCTCCACGAGCGGCAGGGCGGGACGCGACAGCGTGGCGCTGGCGTACCCGAAGAGGGCGAACACCCTCGCTTCCTCGAGCAGCTTCTTGGTGTTGGCCTCGGCGCGAGGCACCTGGTTCGCGTCGTCGAGTGTCGCCAGCTCGATCTTGCGCCCGTTTACGCCGCCGGCATCGTTGATTTTCTTGAAGTAGGCGAGCGCGCCGTTGCGGATATCGTTGCCCAGCTCGGCGTTGGCGCCGGTCAGCGGTGCCGACTGGCCGATGACGATCGTGCTTGCGGTAACGCCGGGCGATTGCTGCGCTTGCACGCCGATACCGGGAGCTGCGAGCGCGAGGCTGATCAGGAGTCCCGTCAGCCTTTTGTCGGCCACGATCATTATTCGTTCCTCCCCGCGGCATTCTGTGTACCGGCTTGACTTCAGTCAAGGCCGCGCCGGGCAACCCTCTTCCACAATCCCGCCTTCCACCACCGCAATCCTGGAAGAGCCAATGCCGTCCGACATCGAAATCGCACAGGCAGCGAAGCTGCAGCGCATCGCCGCCGTGGCGCGCGAGAAGCTGGGCATCGCCGAGGAGCATCTCGAGCCCTACGGGCACTATAAGGCCAAGCTGTCGCTCAAGTACCTCGACAGCCTGAAGGGCAGGAACAACGGCAAGTTGATCCTGGTGACGGCGATGACGCCGACGCCGGCCGGCGAAGGCAAGACCACTACCACCGTCGGTCTTGGCGACGCGCTAAATCACATCGGCAAGAAGGCAGTGATCTGCCTGCGCGAGCCCTCCCTCGGTCCGGTGTTCGGCGTCAAGGGCGGCGCTGCCGGCGGCGGCTACGCGCAGGTCGTGCCGATGGAGGACATCAACCTGCACTTCACCGGCGATTTCTCGGCGATCGGGCTCGCGAACAACCTGCTCGCGGCGCTGATCGACAACCACATTCATCACGGCAACGAGCTCGGCATCGACGTGCGCCGCATCCAGTGGAAGCGCGTGCTCGACATGAACGACCGCGCGCTGCGCGAGGTCGTGGTATCGCTCGGCGGCCCGGCCAACGGCTATCCGCGCGAGGACGGCTTCGACATCGTGGTGGCCTCCGAGGTGATGGCGATCTTCTGCCTGGCGACCTCGCTGGAGGACCTGAAGAAGCGTCTGGGCAATATCGTCGTCGGCTACACGCGCGACCAGAAGCCGGTCACCGCCAGGCAGCTCAACGGGCACGGCGCGATGACGGTGCTGCTGAAGGACGCACTGTCGCCGAACCTGGTGCAGACCCTCGAGAACAACCCTGCGTTGATCCACGGCGGCCCGTTCGCCAACATCGCGCACGGCTGCAATTCGGTGATCGCCACGCAAAGCGCGCTCAAGCTCGCCGACTACGTGGTGACGGAGGCGGGCTTCGGCGCCGACCTCGGCGCGGAGAAGTTCCTCGACATCAAGTGCCGCAAGTCGGGCCTCATGCCGAGCGCCGCGGTGATCGTGGCGACGATCCGCGCGCTGAAGTACCACGGCGGCGTCGATGTCAAGGAAGTGAACAAGGAAAACCTCGCCGCGCTCGAAAAAGGGCTGGTCAATCTCGAGCAGCACGTCGACAACGTGAGCCAGGTCTACGGCATTCCCTGCGTGGTGTCGATCAACCGGTTCACTTTCGACACCGCGGCCGAGCTCGAGCTCCTGAATGCAAGAATGAAAAGACTGGGAGTGCCGATCGTGCTGGCTACCCACTGGGGCGACGGCGGCAAAGGCGCGGCGGAGCTGGCGCGCATCGTGGTCGACCTGTGCGATAAGCCCTCGAAGCCCGCTTTTGTCTACGAGGACGGCGACACGCTGTGGGAGAAGATCTGCAAGATCGCGAAGAAGGTGTACCGCGCCTCGGAGGTGACCGCCGACTCCAAGGTGCGCAGCCAGATCAAGAGGCTGCAGGACGAGGGCTACGGGCATTACCCGGTGTGCGTGGCGAAGACCCAGTACTCGTTCTCGACCGATGCGCAGCTGCGCGGCGCGCCCTCGGGGCACGTCGTCAACATCCGGGAAGTACGGCTCGCCGCCGGCGCCGAGTTCGTGGTGATGATCTGCGGCGACATCATGACCATGCCGGGCCTGCCGAAGGTGCCGTCTGCGAACAAGATCGACCTGGTGGACGGCAAGGTTGTCGGCCTGTTCTAGAATAAATGATGCTTGAATATCTGGTCTCGGCCGAGTTCTGGGTCGGGCTCGCCAAGATCATCGGGGTCAACATCATCCTGTCGGGCGACAACGCGGTGGTGATCGCGCTCGCCGCGCGCTCGCTGCCCCCGAAGCAGCAGACGCAGGCGATCATCTGGGGTTCGGGCGCCGCCATCGTGATGCGGATCGTCCTCACGCTGTTCGCGGTGGCGCTGCTCACGCTTCCCTGGCTGAAGATCATCGGCAGCCTGCTGCTGTTCTGGATCGGCGTGAAGCTGCTGGTGCCCGAGGACGACGACGCGGAGATCGAGGCGAGCGACCAGCTCCTCTCCGCCATCAAGACCATCCTGATCGCCGACCTGGTGATGAGCCTGGACAACGTCATCGCCGTGGCGGCCGCGGCGGGCGGCAGCGTCCTGTTGCTGATCCTCGGTCTCGCGATCTCGATCCCGCTGGTGATCTTCGGCGCCACGCTGCTGCTGAAGCTCATGGAGCGTTTCCCGGTCATCATTACCATCGGTGGCGCGTTAATCGGCTGGGTCGCCGGCGAGATGCTGGTGACCGACCCCGCGCTCGAGGGCTGGCTGACGGCGTTTGGCGTACAGTTCGTGAAGGCCAAGCCGACGATCGCCGGCCTGAGCCTCGAGCTCCTCGCCGGCGGCGTCGGCGTGGTGCTTGTCGTCGCGCTGGGAAAATGGCTCGCCAAACGAAACCAAGAGAGGAGTGCCTGATGAAAACAGTTTGTGTGCATATCGCAGCTGCAGTCTTGACGGGACTCGTTCCCGCGGCCGCGCAGGCCTGGGAACCGACCAGGACCGTCGAATTCATCGTGCCGGCGGGCACCGGCGGTGGCGCCGACCAGATGGCGCGGGCCATCCAGGGCATCGTCGCCAAGAACAACCTGATGAAGCAGTCGATGGTGGTGATCAACAAGTCAGGCGGCGCCGGCGCCGAGGGCTTCCTCGACGTGAAGGGCGCCAAGGGCGATGCGCACAAGATCATCATCACCCTGTCGAACCTGTTCACCACGCCGCTCGCCACCGGGGTGCCGTTCAACTGGAAGGATCTGACGCCGGTGAAAATGATGGCGCTCGACCAGTTCGTGCTGTGGGTGAACGCCGAGACGCCGTACAAGACGGCAAAGGATTACATCGATGAGGCCAAGGCGCGCGCAAACGATCCAAGCAAGCGCTTTAAGATGGCTGGCACTGGTGCCAAGCAGGAAGACGAGATCATTACGGTCGCCATACAGCAGCAGACCGGGATCAGGTTCACCTACATCCCATTCAAAGGTGGAGGTGACGTCGCGGTGCAACTCGTAGGCAAGCATGCCGACTCGACGGTCAATAACCCGATCGAAGCGGTCGCGCATTGGCGCGGCGGAAAACTGCGGCCGCTGTGCGTGTTCGACCAAAAGCGCATGCCTTACAAGCAGAAGGTCACGGAGAGCATGTCCTGGGGCGACATTCCCACCTGCAAGGAACAGGGGCTCAATGTTGACTATCTGATGCTGCGCGGGATTTTCATGCCCGGCGGCGTGACCCAAGAGCAGGTTGCCTACTACGTCGACGTATTGAAGAAAGTCCAGAACACGCCGGAGTGGAACCAACTGATGGAGCAGGGCGCCTTCAACCAGACCTCGCTCGAAGGCAAGGAGTACGCCGAGTGGGTTGCGAAGGAGGAGCAGCGGCACATCGCGCTCATGAAGACCGCGGGCTTCCTGCACGACAAGAAGTAATGAGCGAGGGCGAGAACCGGCCCGCGTTCCGCCACAAGAGCGCCGAGATCGCGGTCGCGGCGCTTTTCTTTCTGCTCGGCGCGGTGGTCGTCTGGGACAGCGTGCGCCTCGGCGCACGCTGGGCCGAGGACGGACCGCAGGCGGGCTACGTCCCGTTTTACATCGGGCTCATCGTCTGCCTTGCCTCGGCGGTGAACTTGGTGCTCGCCGTGCTGAGCAAGCGTGACGGGGACAAGACTTTCGTCCAGGTGGGCCAGCTGAAGCTGGTGCTGGCGGTGCTCATTCCGTCGACGATCTACGTCGCGCTCGTTGGCTGGACCGGGATCTACGTTGCCTCGGCGCTGTTCATCGGCTTTTTCATGCGCTGGCTCGGCAAGTACCCGTGGTGGAAGGTCGCCGCGGTCAGCATCGGCAACAGCGTGGCGTTCTTCCTGATCTTCGAAATCTGGTTCAAGGTGCCATTGCCCAAGGGACCCCTCGAAGCGCTGCTGGGTTTGAACTGATGGACGAAATCCAGTCCCTGATCCAGGGCTTCGTCGTCGCGCTGAGCTTCAAGAACCTGGCGCTGATGTTCGTCGGCATCGTGCTCGGCGTGATCATCGGCGTGCTGCCGGGGCTGGGCGGCGCGAACGGCGTCGCGATCCTGCTGCCGCTCACCTTTTCCATGGCGCAGACCCCCGGCGGCACCACCTCGGCGATCATCCTGCTGTCGTGCATCTACTGGGGAGCCCTGTTCGGCGGCGCGATCACCTCGATCCTGTTCAACATCCCCGGCGAGCCCTGGTCGGTGGCCACCACCTTCGACGGCTATCCGCTGGCGCAGCAGGGACGCGCCGGGAACGCGCTGACGGCGGCGTTCACCTCGTCGTTCGTCGGTGCGCTGATCGCGGTGATCGTGATCACCTTTCTGTCGCCGGTCGTGGCGCGCTTCGCGCTCGAGTTCGGGCCGCCGGAATTTTTCGCGGTGTACCTGCTCACGTTCTGCGCTTTCGTCGGCATGAGCAAGGAGCCGCCCTTCAAGACGCTCGCCTCGATGATGCTCGGCTTCGCCCTGGCGGCGGTGGGCACCGACCCGGTGACCGGCGCGCTGCGCCTGACGTTCGGCTCGACGGCGCTGCTGAGCGGGTTCGATTTCCTGGTGGCCGTGATCGGCCTGTTCGGCATCGGCGAGATCCTGCTCACGCTGGAGGAAGGGCTCGCCTTCAAGGGCGCCGCGGCTAAGATCAACCTGCGCGTCGTGCTCGACACCTGGAAGGAGCTGCCGCGCTACTGGCTGACTTCGCTGCGCTCCGCCGCGGTCGGCTGCTTCATGGGCATCGTTCCGGGCGGCGCGACGCCGGCCTCGTTCATGAGCTACGGCGTGGCGCGGCGCTTCTCGCCGAACGGCGACAAGTTCGGCACCGGCCAGGTCGAAGGCGTGGTGGCGCCGGAAACCGCGGCGCACGCGGCTGGGACTTCGGCCCTTCTGCCGATGCTCACGCTCGGCGTGCCCGGCTCGCCCACCGCGGCGGTGCTCCTCGGCGGCCTGCTGATCTGGGGGCTGCAGCCGGGGCCGCTGCTGTTCGTCGAGCAGAAGGACTTCGTGTGGGGCCTGATCGCCAGCATGTATCTCGGCAACATCGCCGGCCTGATCGTGGTGCTGACCTGCGTGCCGGCGTTCGCCGCGATCCTCAGGATCCCGTTCTCGGTGATCGCGCCTATCATCATCGTGATCTGCGCGATCGGCTCCTACACCGTGCACAACTCCAACTTCGACGTCTGGATGATGATGGTGTTCGGCGTCGCCGGCTATGCTTTCAAGAAGCTCAGCTACCCGCTCGCGCCGCTGGTGCTCGCCATAGTGCTGGGCGACCGCGCCGAGGCCTCGTTCCGCCAGGCGATGCTGTATTCGCAGGGCGACATGACGGTGTTCTTCTCCAACACGCTGGTTGGCACGCTGACGGGCCTGGCGCTGTTCCTGCTCTTCTGGCCGCTGCTCGCCTGGCTGGTCAGGCGTCTCCGAGCTTCTGCTTGAGACGCGAAAGCGTCTCGGGAGTCAGGTTGAGGTAGGCGGCGAGCTCCTTCTTCGGGATGCGGCCGGCGAGCTCCGGGTGCTTGCGCTGGAAGCGCGACAGCCGGCCCGGCGCGTCGAGCAGGTGCAGCGTGATGGTGTGCGCCATCACCTCCGACATCAGCTTCATCACCTCGTATTCGAAGCGCAGCTTGATTTCCGGGTGACGCTCGATGAATTCGGCCCACAGCGGCATCGGCAGCTCGGCCGTGCGCACCTTGGTCACCGCGACGATGGAATAAGGCACCGGCGTCCTGAGGCGCCAGGCGGCGTACGAGGTATCCATCTCGCTCTCGGCAGCGAAGCGCAGGATCATCTCGCGCCCCTGGGTGTTCGACACCACGCGCTTGAGCATGCCCTCGAGGATGAAGAACTGCTCCATCTCCTCGTCGCCCTGCCGCACCAGCGGCTCGCCCTTGCCATAGTCGGCGACCGCCAGCAGCGGCTCGAGCTCCGCCCACTGGGCCGCCGTCATGCCCTGCAGCAGCTGGTTCTGGCGCAGCTGCAAGCGGATGCTGTTGCGCTCCGGATGGGTCGCGAGGCTGGTCATCGGAGGCGGCATTTTAGTCCCTTGACCTCAGTCAAGGCCGCCCAGGGGGCCGCCTTCATACCATATCGCTCCCTTCAGGAGCCAACTCATGGGCACCGTCGAATCTCAAATCGCCACACAAGTGACCGACGGCTTTCATCTGGTCATCGACGCCCTCAAGTTGAACGGCATCGACACGATCTTCGGGCTGCCCGGCATCCCGATCACCGACTTCACCCGCATGGCACAGGCCGCGGGCATGCGCGTGATTTCGTTCCGCCACGAGCAGAACGCCGGCAACGCCGCCGCCATCGCCGGCTTCATGACGCAAAAGCCGGGCATCTGCCTGACCGTGTCCGCCCCCGGCTTCCTCAACGGCCTGACCGCGCTGGCCAACGCCACCACCAATTGCTTCCCGATGATCCTCATCAGCGGCTCCAGCGAGCGCGAGATCGTCGACCTGCAGCAGGGCGACTACGAAGAGATGGACCAGCTGGCCATCGCCAAGCCGCTCGCCAAGGCCGCCTTCCGCGTGCTGCACGCCGAGGACATCGGCGTGGGCATCGCGCGCGCCATCCGCGCCGCCGTCTCCGGCCGCCCTGGTGGCGTCTACCTCGACCTGCCGGCGAACCTGTTCGCCCAGACGATGGATGCCGAGGCCGGCAAGAAATCCCTCATCAAGGTCGTCGATCCGGCGCCGAAGCAGATCCCCGGCGCCGACGCCGTCAGGCGCGCCGTCGACCTGCTCAAGGGCGCGAAAAGGCCGCTGATCGTCCTCGGCAAAGGCGCGGCGTATGCGCAGGCCGACGCAGAGATTAAATCTTTGATTGAAAAAACTGGAATCCCATACCTGCCGATGTCGATGGCCAAGGGGCTGCTGCCCGACACGCACGAGCAGTCCGCTGCCGCCGCGCGCTCCTATGTGCTGCCGGAGGCCGACGTCGTGATGTTGATCGGCGCCCGCCTGAACTGGCTGCTCTCGCATGGCAAGGGCAAGACCTGGGGCGGCAAGGACCACAAGGACTGGGGCGGCCAGCAGTTCATCCAGATCGACATCTCGCCGCAGGAGATGGACAGCAACGTCCGTATCGACGCGCCGCTGGTCGGCGACATCGGTTCCTGCGTGTCAGCGCTGCTCGCCGTCATCGGTTCCAACTGGGCGAAGCCGCCGGCGGAATGGCTCAACGCCATCGCCGAGCGCAAAAACAAAAACATCGCGAAGATGGCCGAGACCCTGGCCAAGAATCCGACGCCGATGAATTTCCACAGCGCGCTCGCCGTGGTGCGCGACATCGTCAAGGCCAACCCGGACGCCATCCTGGTCAACGAAGGCGCCAACGCGCTCGACTTCACCCGCAGCATCGTCGACATGTACAAGCCGCGCAAGCGCCTGGACGTCGGCACCTGGGGCATCATGGGCATCGGCATGGGCTTTTCAGTCGCGGCCGCCGTGGTCAGCGGCCTGCCGGTGATCGCGATCGAGGGCGACAGCGCTTTCGGCTTCTCCGGCATGGAAGTCGAGACCATCTGCCGCTACCACCTGCCGGTCTGCGTGGTGGTCTTCAACAACAACGGCGTCTACCGCGGCACCGATGTCAATCCGACCGGCGGCCCCGATGTGGCACCCACCGTGTTCGTCAAGGGCGCACGCTATGACAAGCTGATCGAGGCCTTCGGCGGCGTGGGCGTGCACGCCACGACGCCGGGCGAGTTGCGCAAGGCGATGGAAGAAGCCATCCGCTCGCGCAGGCCCACGCTCATCAATGCCGTGATCGATGAAACCGCCGGCACCGAAAGCGGTCGCATCACGAGCCTGAATCCGACCGCGAAAAAGAAATAGGGCAAACATGGAAGCACTCAAGGGACTCCGCATCCTCGACATGACCCACGTGCAGGCGGGCCCGACTTGCTCGCAGCTGCTGGCGTGGATGGGCGCGGACGTGATCAAGCTCGAGCCGCCGCAGGGCGACGCGACGCGCGGCCAGCTGCGCGACGTGCCGAACGCCGACAGCCTGTACTTCACGATGCTCAACTGCAACAAGCGCTCGATCACGGTGAACATGAAGAGCGCCGACGGCAAGCAGGTGTTCGTCGACCTGCTGAAGAAGTGCGACATCGTCATGGAGAACTTCGGCCCCGGCGTGCTCGATCGTCTCGGCTTCCCCTGGGAGAAAATCCACGAGATCAACCCGAAGATCGTCATGGGCTCGATCAAGGGCTTTGGCTCGAGCGGGCCTTATGCGGACTTCAAGGCGTACGAGAACGTCGCGCAGGCGATGGGCGGCTCGATGAGCACGACCGGCGTGCCCGATGGGCCCCCTTTTGTCACCGGCGCGCAGATCGGCGATTCGGGAACGGGTCTTCACCTCGCCGTGGGGCTGCTCGCGGCGCTGAATCAGGCCAACCGCACCGGGCAGGGCCAGTACGTCGAGGTCGCGATGATGGACGGGGTCATGAACCTTTGCCGGGTCAAGTTCCGCGATCACCAGCGTCTCACCCGCCAGCCGCTTTCCGAGTATTCAGTACCGACCTACCAGGGAATGGGCGAGGTGCCGCGCGCCGGCAACGACTCCGGCGGCGGCCAGCTCGGCAATGCGATCCATTGCAAGCCGCACGGCGCGAACGACTGGCTCTACATCGTGGTGCAGGAGGCGGTATGGGAGCCTCTCGCCAGGCGCATCGGGCCCGAGGTCGGCGTTCCCGAGTTGGCGGGCGACCCGCGCCTCGCCGCGATCGGCGAGCGGCGCAAGAACCAGCAGCTGATGTGGACGCTGATCAACAAGTTCGCCGAGAAATACACCAAGCGCGAGTTGATGGCGATCCTCAACCCGCTCGACGTTCCCTGCGGCCCCATCATGTCCACGCACGACCTTGCGAATGACGAGCATGTGAAGGGCCGCGACATGTGGGTCGAGCTCGACCATCCGCAGCGCGGCAGGTGGTTCAACGTCGGCATGCCGATCAAGCTCTCGGCCTCGCCCGCCGTGATCAAGCGCAGCCCGACGCTCGGCGAGCACACCGAAGAGGTCCTGCGCGAGGTGCTCAAGTATGACGACAACAAGATCAAGTCGTTGAAGCAGGCCGGTGCCTTCTCCGCGCCGCCGAAGAAGGCGGCATAAATGAGAATCGCGATCGTAGGCCAGCAGGATTTCGGCAAGGCGGTGCTCGAGGCTTTCCTCGCGCGCGGCGACGAAGTCGCGGGCGTGTTCTGCTCGCCGGAGAAGCCCGGCGCCAGGCCCGACGCGCTGAAGACCGCGGCGCAGGAAAAGGGCGTTGCCGTCTTTCAGTTCCAGTCGCTGAAAGCGGACGAGGCAAAAAATGCTCTCAAAAAACTCAACGCAGAGCTGGGCATCATGGCCTTCGTGCTGCAGTTCGCGCCGCAGGAGTTCGTCAACATTCCCAGGCACGGCACGATCCAGTACCACCCGTCGCTGCTGCCGAAGTACCGCGGTCCGTCGTCGATCAACTGGCCGATCATCCGGGGCGACGTGAAGACCGGCCTCAGCATCTTCCGGCCGACCGACGGTCTGGATGAAGGGCCGGTGATCCTGCAGAAGGAGACCCCGATCGGCGCCGACGACACGCTCGGCACGGTGTACTTCGAGCGCCTGTTTCCGATGGGGGTGAAGGCCATGCTGGAAGCAGCAGATTTAGTCATTTCTAATAAACATAAAGAAGTGGTGCAGGACGAAGCCCAGGCCAGCTATGAAGGCTGGTGCCGCAAGGCCGAGGCGCGCATTAACTGGGCCAACCACGTCGATTTCGTCTACAACCTGGTCCGCGGCTGCAACCCCGCGCCGGGCGCCTGGACCACGCTGGAAGGAAAAGAATTGCAGATCTTCGATGCCCGCAAGCATCCAGCGCGCACTTTCGGCGCGGTCAAGGGCAAGATCGGCGAAATAGTCGAGCTGTCCGACAAGAGCTTCCAGGTCAGCGCTCAGGGCGGCCGCATCGAAGTGCTGCGCGCCAAGCTCGGCGATGGCAAGAAACTCACCGCCGTGGAGTTGCTTTCCTCGGGTGCGATCAAGGCCGGCGCGATCCTCGGCAACTGATTTCATTTCGCTTTCCAAAACCCGCGTAAATATTTGACGCAGCGTAGTTTTGGCTGCAACAATCCGCCCTAGGCTCCTGATCCAAAAGAGCGGGGAGGGCGGGGCATGAAAGCCGGTTTGTGGAAGACCGACTGGTTTCTCGGTGCGGTCGTGGTTCTGGTCGTGCTGGTCTTCAATCGCTCGAGCGATCTGATTCCGAGCCTCGAGCAGAAGGCCTACGACCTCGGCCTGCAATCGACTGCGCGCCTGCCGTCCGACAAGGTGGCGGTGATCGCCATCGACGACACGAGCATCGCGAACATCGGACGCTGGCCCTGGTCGCGCGAGATCCACGCCCGGATGACCGACCTTCTCGCCGGCGCCAAAACCAAGGTCATCGCGAATACCGTGTTCTTCAGCGAGCCGCAGGTCGATCCTGGATACGTCTACATCACCAAGCTGCTCGACCTCGCCACGCCGCCGACGCCTGAGATGGCGCCCATCGTCGCGCTGCTCAAGGAGGCGGAGCAGACGCTCAATACCGATCGCCGGCTGGCGGAGAGCTATGTCAAGGCGGGCAATGTGCTGCTGCCGGTGTACTTCAGCATCGGCAGGCCGAGCGGCCGGCCCGACAGGCCGCTGCCGGAATACTTCCTGAAGAACGCCGTTCCCGCGAAAATCGGCGATGACTTCGGCGCCCTGACGAGCGCCGAGGTGCAGATGCCGATCGAGCTGATCGGGCGCAGCGCCGCGGCGCTCGGCCACCTCAGCGCGCGGCCCGACGTCGACGGCGGCGTGCGCACCGAGCCGCTGGTGCTGCGCTATTTCGATCATCATTTTCCGTCGCTGTCGCTGATGATCGCCGCGAAAAGCCTCAACCTCGGGCCGGGCGACATCAAGATCCAGCCCGACAGCGTCAGCCTCGGTCGGCTGCGCATCGGCACCGATCCCCAGCTCAAGATGTACACCTATTTCTATCGCGACCGCGACGACCGGGCCGCGTTCCCCGTCGACTCGTTCTACGACGTCTACAGCGGCAAGATTCCGCCTACCAAGTACACCGACAAGATCGTGCTCATCGGCGCCACCGCCGCCGGCATCGGCACCTACCAGGTGACCCCGGTTTCGGCCGCCACCCCGCCCGCCGTCGCCCTGGCGCACGCGGTATCGTCGATCCTGCAGGAGCATTTCTTCGTCGTGCCTCCCTGGGCGTCCGCGGCAGAGCTGCTCGTCATCGCGCTCGTCGCCGCCTACCTCATCGTGCTGCTGCCGCGGCTCAGTGCCGGCCCGGCGCTGGCGATCTCGGGCGGCGTGTTCGCCGGGCTGCTGGTGCTGCACTTCGCGCTGATGAGGTCCGCAGGCATCTGGATGCAGCTCATGCTGCCCGCCACGCTGCTGCTGCTCGGCCATGCCGCGCTGGTCTCGAAACGCTTCATCGTCACCGAGCGCGCCAAGCTCAAGTCCGACGAGACCTCGGCCGAGTCGAGCCGCATGCTCGGGCTCGCCTACCAGGGCCAGGGCCAGCTCGACCTCGCCTGGGACAAGTTCCGCCAGGTGCCGCTCTCCGAGGCGCTGCTCGACAACCTCTACAACCTGGCGCTCGACTTCGAGCGCAAGCGCCAGTTCAACAAGGCGGAGGGCGTGTTCCGCACCATGCACGAGTTCAATCCGAAGTTCCGCGATCTCGAGTTCAGGCTGTCGCGCGCGAAGCAGCTCTCCGAGACGGTGATCCTGAGCGGCGGCGCCTCGCATCCGGGCGGCTCTCTGCAACTGGGCATCGGCGAAAAGCCCAAGTTCGGCCGCTTCGAGGTGCAGAAGGAGCTCGGCAAAGGCGCGATGGGAGTGGTCTATCTCGGCAAGGATCCCAAGATCGGGCGCGAGGTGGCGATCAAGACCATGGCCCTGTCGCAGGAGTTCGAGGCCGACGAGCTGGCCGACGTGAAGCAGCGCTTCTTCCGCGAGGCTGAGACCGCCGGGCGCCTGTCGCACCCCAACATCGTCACCATCTACGACACCGGCGAGGAGCACGATTTCTGCTACATCGCCATGGAGCTGCTGAAGGGCGGCGACCTGGCGCCTTACACCAAGGCCGGCAACCTGCTGCCGGTCGACCAGTTGGTGTCGATCACCGCGCGGGTCGCCGATGCCCTGGGCTACGCGCACCGGCAAGGCGTGGTGCACCGGGACATCAAGCCCGCCAACATGATGTACCACCGGGAGAGCGACACGCTGAAGGTCACCGATTTTGGCATCGCGCGGCTCACCGACAGCTCGAGGACCAAGACCGGCATGGTGCTCGGCACGCCGTCTTACATGTCGCCCGAGCAGCTCGCCGGGAAGCGGATCGAGGGGCGCTCGGACCTGTTCTCGCTCGGCGTGACCCTGTACCAGCTGCTCTGCGGCAGGCTGCCGTTCGAGGGCGAGTCGATGGCGCAGCTCATGTTCAAGATCGCCAGCGAGCCGCCGACCGACATCCTCGCCGTCAACCCGGCGCTCGCGCCGTCGCTGGTGGCGTTCGTCGAGCGCGCGCTGGCGAAAAACCCGGACGAGCGCTTCCAGACCGGCGAGGAGTTCGGCGCCGCGCTGCGCGCGGCGCTGTCCGCGACGGCGACCATCGAGGTCGACATCCGGCTCTGAGCGCGCGCATGGATCTCACACAGACGCTGGAAATCGCAAGCTGCACCGATCCGGGCATGGTGCGCTCGCACAACGAGGACTCGGTGGCGGCGGACGCGGCGAACGGGCTGGTGGTGCTCGCCGACGGCATGGGAGGCTACAACGCCGGCGAAGTCGCGAGCGGCATGGCGACCACCGTCATCGTCACCGAGATGCAGCAGGTGCTCGCCAGCGCGCGCCCCTATGACGTCGACCCGC
>Ga0210382_10000534_pt1 | contig 13585 bp, 13 predicted proteins | sample PLMedo_FD_155452 | JGI IMG/M metagenome (GOLD analysis project Ga0210382, IMG submission 155452) | Groundwater sediment microbial communities from an aquifer in East River, Colorado, USA - PLM0_60_coex redo | ecosystem: Environmental > Terrestrial > Soil > Riparian zone | place: USA: East...
TGGAGCGGCTGCGACGTGGAAGGCGTGCGCAGGCAAGCTTCGATCCAGCTCGCCAAGCTGCTCGAATTCCTGCGGAGCGGAATCGGCCCGCCGGCGCCGGGGACGCGGCCGAAGGCTATCTCGAAGTAGCGGATCGGGAAATAGGCACCTGCTGCTATCCGTGCTCTCTTCCCCTGAACACCCACATCGAATCGGTTTTGCCCGCGCGCTTGAACCCGCACTTGCGGTAGAACGAGACCGCCTGCGCCTCGGCGACCAGTATGTGCTGGTGAAATCCGCGATAGCGCTTCATCAGCCGTTTCATCAGCTCTCGCCCGATGCCCCGGCCCTGGAACTCGGGCAGCACCAGCATGTGCGGGTAATACACGACCAGGCTTCCGTCCGAAAGGGCGTTTCCAAGGCCCACGAGCGAGCCCTTGACCCAGGCCGTGACGACGGAATGCGAGCGCTTGAGCGCGCGCATGAGGCGATCGGGTTTCCTTGCCGCGGACCATCGGACGGACCGGTACAGGCGCAGCACCTGTGCCTTCGGCAAAGACTTCGTCGACCGATAGCGCACCCGCACTGGCTTGTCTCTCCTCGACCTTGGGCCCGGCATGGACCTACTCCCCGCTCATGCTGATGTGGCCGGGCTCGCTCCTCACGCGCTCGAGCCATGCCTTCACGGCGGGAAAGCGCGAGAGCTCGAAGCCGCCTTCGTGGGCCACGTGGGTGTAGGCATAGAGCCCGATGTCGGCGATCGTGTACTGCTCGGCTACGAAGAACCGGCGGCTGCCCAGATGCTTCTCCATGACTTCGAGCGCCGCGTACCCGGGCGCCATTTTCTCCTGGAGCCTGGTCTCGTATTTCTCCGGGCGGCCGAGGTAACGGATGATGTAGCGCGCCACCGCGATATAGGGCTCGTGGCTGTACTGTTCGAAGAAGAGCCACTGCAGCACCTGCGCGTGAAGCAGGCGCTCGGAAGGCAGGAAAGGCGTCCCCTCCGCCAGATAGTGGAGAATGGCATCGGACTCCGGGAGACAGACCCCTTCCTCGATCTCGAGAAGCGGAATCTTGCCGTTAGGGTTCTTCGCGAGAAATTCCGGCGTCCGCGTCTGCTTCTCGAGAATGTCGACGTGCACCCACTCGTGCGGCCGCCCGAGCTGGGAGAGCAGCAGCTTCACCTTGTAGCAGTTCCCTGACTGCAGATCCCCGTAGACGCGCAACATTCCGTTCGTCAGTCTACGCTTTTCAGAATTGATTTCTCAAGGAGCGCGGTGATCTCCCTCGCCGCCTCGGGCTTCAGCGTTCCCTTGGCGAGCGCGAGAGGAATGGTGCGCAGGCTCAGGATGCGGTAGAGCTCGAGCGAATCGGGTGCTTCCCTTGCGAGGGCGTCGAGGTGCCTGCGGATGGTGCCGGCGTCGCCGCGTGCGATCGCGCTGCCCAGGCCGCCCGCCGCGCCCAGTTTCTCCACGTTGTCCGCGGTGCCGCGCAAAAGGGGCAGGAGCGCGGCGAGCGCGTCGGCCTCCGCGATGCCGAGCTTGCCCCACAGCGCGATTGCCTCCCGGATGAGCGCGATGACGAAGGCGCCGGAGAAGTTGGCCGCGGCGTGATACAGCGCGCGTCCGCTTTCGGGCAGACGCAGCGGCCTTGCGCGCAGGGCGCGCGCCAGCCGCTCGAGCCTTTCCACCAGCGAATCGGGGCCCGCGAGCGCGATCGTGCAGCCCGCGAGCGCGCCGGGAGGCTCTCCTGTTTCTCCGAACATGTGCAGCGGATGAAAGCCTCCCGCGAGCGCGCCGTCTGCGACGGCTTTTTGCAGAACGTCGAGTTCCGCGGCGCCGCTGCAGTGCACGCACGCGGCGCCTTTGCGCCAGCGGAGACTCGCGGCGAGACCTTCGATCGCATCGTCGGGCACGGTCAGGAACACGATGTCGGCGCGGTCCGCTACTTCCTGCGGCACGCAGGTTCGCGCGCCGCGAACACGCTTCGCGAGCTTTTGCGCCGAGGCGATTCTCCGGCTCGCGATCGCGACGACGTTCACTCCAGCGCGGGCGAAGCCGGACGCGAGCCCGGATCCGACACGGCCCGCGCCGATGAAGCCGAGCGTGACTTTTTTCTGGGGCATTTGTTACGAATTGTACGAGAGTGCGGGAGCCGTCGCCCGCGGGCGACATCTGCAAATGATTCGGGACACGGGGTCAACGCCGGCGGCAGGCTCGCGTTTATCGAGTACATGTCCGCGGCAATGGACATTAACTCTGAGCGAGGTTCCAAATGAAAAAGCTGATCGCAGTCCTGATGCTGGCCGCATTCGCAGGCACGACTCTCAACGTCGCGGCGCAGACGCCCGCGGCACCCGCGCAATCCGCGACCCCGGCGACGCCCGCCAAGGCGGGGAGCAAGAAGGCCGCCAGGTCGGAAGGCAAGAAAAAGGCCAAAGCCAAAAGCAAGAAGGCCGAATCCAGGAGCTAAAAGCCGCACCGGCCCCGACGGGCCGCGCAGGACCAGAAAGGCGGGCCCTCCCGCCTTTTTGCTTTTTGGGGGCCCCCGCTGTTCGCCGAAGGGATACAATCGCGGCCCTGATGCCATCCGCGCGCTCTTGAAATCCCTCGTCAAGACCCCACCTTGCCGCTAACTCCTCACACGCCGGGACCGAACCCATGAAACGCATCGTTCTCTTCCTCGCCACCAACTTGGCCGTGGTGCTGCTGCTGTCGGTCATCGCGAGCGTGCTCGGAGTTGACCGTTTCCTCACGCAGAACGGCCTCGATCTCGAGTCGCTCCTCTGGTTCTCTCTGTTGATGGGTTTCGGCGGCTCGTTCATATCGCTCCTCATTTCCAAGCAGATAGCGCTGTGGTCCACCGGGGCGCACATCATAAAGTCGCCTGAGGGCGCGCACGAGCGCTGGCTGGTGGACACCGTGAAGCGCCTGGCCGACAAGGCGAATATCGGCATGCCCGAGGTCGCGGTGTACGAAGGCGCGCCAAATGCCTTTGCGACCGGCGCGTTCAAGAATTCTGCGCTGGTCGCGGTCTCGACCGGCCTGCTCGAATCGATGAGCCGCGAAGAAGTCGAAGCGGTTCTCGGCCACGAGATCACCCACGTTTCCAACGGCGACATGGTGACCCTCACGCTCATCCAGGGCGTGCTCAATACCTTCGTGTTCTTCCTGTCGCGCGTCGTGGGCTTCATCGTGGACAAGGCCGTGTTCCGCACCGAGCGCGGAATCGGGCCGGGTTATTACATCACGGTAATGGTGAGCCAGATCGTGTTCGGGATACTGGCTTCGATAATCGTCATGTGGTTCTCGCGTCGGCGCGAGTTCCGCGCCGACGCAGGCTCGGCGCAGCTTCTCGGTACGCCGCAGCCGATGATAGCCGCGCTCAGTCGCCTCGGCGGCGTGCAGCCGGGCGCGCTGCCGCAGTCGCTTGCCGCGGCGGGCGTGAACGGCGCGCCGGGATGGGCGGCGCTTTTCTCCAGCCACCCGCCGATCGAGCAGCGTATCGCCGCCCTGCAGGGGCGTACGTAAGAGAATACGTCTACAGCGGGTTCTTCGCGGTGACCGCGTAGAACTCGTGCACTTCGCCCCGAGTGCGGGGGCTGCGCACCCGGCAGAGCGAGAATACGACGTAGGATCTCAGCGACGCGGTCACCGCCGCCTCCCGCCCTTCGACCTCGACGGCGGCTAGATCGAGCCGGCTCGCCGACGCCGCGATCGCCACGTTTCCCTCGACGCGCCCGCCGGTCATGACGATAGTGGAGTTCCTCGCCTGCAGACCCGTCTCGCCGCCGCCGATGCGACTGTCGTCTATCGTGACGGTGGAATCGAGGACGCGCAGCTCGCGCACGCGCGCGTTGCGGATCTGAACTTGCTGGCAGCCGTCGAGCGACAAGCTGTCGTACTCGCCCTCGAACACCCGATTGCGTTCGCGCTGGCAGCTTGCGTCGCCGTGCTTCGCCAGGGCGGCGGCGGGACCCGCCGCCGCCGGCGGCAGACCCCGCTCCAGAAACGGCTCGAGCACCGCGCGGAAGCGCTCGGGAGCGTCGAGCATCAGCTCGTGCCCGGCGCGCTCGATCACCGCCAGCCGCGCTCGCGGCAATTTCAGCGCGAGCACTTTGCCGGTGCGAAGCGGCGCAAGCCTGTCCTGTGCGCCCCAGATGATGAGGGTGTCGGCGCGGACCTTGGGCAACTCCAGGTGAAGATCCTCACTCACCACCGCGAGGCCGGCGATCTTCGCGGGGTCGGCGCGGAGCAGGCTCTGGCGCAGTTGCGGGCTCGAGAGGATGATTTGCGGATCGAGGTGCAGCCGCTGCAGCGGCGCGAGGAGCTTACGCGCGAGGCTGGTCAGCCAGTCGGCCGGATCGGCCGCAGGCGGCACGAATTCCATACCGAAGTGCGCGAGAAACTGGCTCGCCACGGAGTATTGATGCAGCACGCCCGGCGCATCGACGACCACGAGCCGCAGCACGTCGTCCGGATAAGCCGCCGCGTAGCGCAGCGACACCACCGCACCCATCGAATGCCCCACCAGCACGAAAGGGCCGTGCAGGAAACGGCCGGCTACGTGCTTGAGGACGCGCGCGTAGTTGCCGGGCGAATAGAGAACGTTCGCCTTGTCGGAAGCCCCGAATCCGGGCAGATCGACCGCAACGACGTGAAAAGACTTTTTCAGCCAGTCGATGTGGTCGCGGAAATCGCGCGCGGCCTCCTCGCCGATGCCGTGCACCAGCAGAATCCCGCGCGCATTGCCGCTGCCGGCCTCGTAGACGACCATCTGCCCGCCGAACACCGGCTCGTCGATGCGGTGGGCTTCGGTCCCCGGAACGCGCGGCTCCGGCTCGGCGGCGGTGAGAGCCCCCGCCGTCGAAGCGAGGATTGCCGCGGCGAGATGAGCACGCCACGACTTCGCTGCAAGAAATTGAGACGGCACTAGATCGGTCTCAGCGCGTAGCGTCCGTCCTTCTCTCTTGTCAGGCGCCCGGGTTCGCGCAGCGCTTCGAGCGCGAGCACCACTTCGCGTCCGTCGCGGCTTGCGAGCGCGGCCATCAGCGCTTCGAACGTCTTGGGTCCGTCGGCGAGCGCGGCTTCGACCGAATCGAAGCGCTTGCCTTCGAAGCGCGGCGGCTCGGGGATCGTGGATTCGATTCCGCGCGCCTCTCCCATCGGCAGCGTGAGGTCGAAGCCGGCCTTGGCGCCGGTCCTTGCACCGCGCAGGGACGGGTCGAGCGGCAGCGTGCGAAAGCCCGACTGCACCACGAGGTCGCGATCGGCCTGGAAACGCGTCGCAAGCGCCCAGTCCATCTGCTCGTCGGAAAAAATATCGACGTCGGGATCGACCACGAACACGTGTTTCACGTTGGCGAGGCAGCCGAACGCAGCAGCGATGGCGTTGCGCGCTTCGCCGGGCACGCGCTGGCGCATCGCGACGCGCAGGTTGTACATTCCGCCGCTGGCGGGCGTCGCATAAACGGCTTTCGTCTCGCGCACTGCGGTCTCCAGCGCGCGCCAGACCATGACCTCTGTGCGCAAGGCGTTGAGTTGCGCGGTGTCGGTGCGACCGAGGTTGCGTCCGCCGATCGTCGCGGTCTGGAAGAGCGCGTCGCGGCGCCGCGTGACCGCAGTGAGATGGAACACGGGATTCTGCTTCACGCCCCCGTAGTAGCCGAGGAACTCGCCGTAGGGACCCTCGGCCTCGACGTGGCCGCGCTCATCCAGGTAGCCCTCCAGCACCCACTCCGCGTCCGCGGGCACGCGGACGTCGCAACTGACGCACTTCACTACCGCGAGCGGAGCATCGCGCAGGCTCGCCACGAGCCCCAGCTCGTCCACCGGCAGGCGCATTACCGCGGCGACGTAGTCGGCGGGGTGCGAACCGACCACGAACGCCACCGGCAACCGCTCACCCCGCTTCACGGCGGCCTCGTAGAGTGCGCGCAGGTCGGAGGGCGAATTGAGATCGACGCCGGCCTCGCGCCGGCCGCGCAGCATCAGGCGGCGCACGCCGACGTTGGTCCAGTCGTTCGAGGGATCGCGGACGAAATCGATCGAGGCCGAGATGTACGGACCTCCGTCCATGCCGTGCTGCAGGTTGACCGGCAGCGCGGTCAGGTCCGCCTTGTCGCCGGTGAGCACGATTTCCTGGGCCGGCGACGCCTCCCGCGGCACTTCGACCACCTGCGGCGTCGCGCGCAGGCGGCGCAGCACTTCGCCGAGCAGCTTGTCGGGCGCCGTGCCGAAGGCGCGCGCCAGGCGCGCGCGGCTGCCCATGACGTTGCCCACGAGCTGCGCGCCTTCCTTGCCGACTCGCTCGAAGAGCACCGCCCTTGCGTTGCCTTCGAGCGCCGGCGCAACCTCCGCGAGATCGGCGGCTCCCGCCTTCACTTCGAGCTCGCCCGCCTGTCGCAATTCCTCTACAAAGCGTCGCAGCCTGAACCGCTCGAGATCGATCCCGGTTTCGCGGGCGCCCGCCTTCACCGCTGCGACTCCTCCTCGCCAAATCAACGGCGTATCGTACCACCGCGGCACGGCGCGGCCTTCGCGTTGCGCCGGCATTGCGCCGGGTCTACACTAGTTTCACAACATCGACCAGCCCGAATCCCGCTCGGCCGCACATCCAAAGGAGGCTCCATGGCAAGCATCAAATTCGCCGTCGACGGAAGATCGGTGACGCTCAACGCCGACCCGAACATGCCGCTCCTGTACGCGCTGCGCAACGATCTCAGGATGAGCAACCCGCACTTCGGCTGCGGGCTCGCGCAGTGCGGCGCCTGCGCCGTGCACTTGGACGGCGAGCCGGTGCGCTCCTGCGTGATGCCGCTCTCGGCCGTGGCCGGAAAGAAGGTGACCACGCTCCAGGGCCTCGGCACGCCGGGAAAGCCGCATCCCCTGCAGGCCGCCTACGTCGAAGAGCAGGTGCCGCAGTGCGGCTACTGCATCAACGGCTGGATCATGACCGCGGCAGCGTTCCTGAAAAAGAAGCCGAAAGCGACCGACGCCGAAATCCGGGACGCTCTTGCGGGACTCAAGTGCCGCTGCGGGACGCACGTGTCCATCCTGCGCGCAATCAAGCGCGCTCAAACACAGATGGCCTGAGGAGACGACGATGAATTCACGCGCATTTTCGTCCACGGATCTTCCGCTCTCCCGCCGCGAATTCCTGAAGGCCTCCGGGGCGCTTATCGTTTCCTCCGCCGGACCCGCCTTTGTCGGCGAAGCGCTCGCACAGGCTGCGACTGCCGGCGGCAAGCCGCCGCTCGTTCCGACAGAGCTCGATTCCTGGGTCGCGATCCTGCCCGACGGCCGCGTCACCGCCTTTTTCGGCAAGATGGACATGGGCCAGTCGCTCGACATCGCGATCGCGCAGATCGTGGCCGAAGAGCTGGACGTCGCCGTCGACAAGGTCGACGTCGTCATGGGCGACACGGCGCTCACCTGCAACCAGGGCGGCGCCTCCGGCAGCACCGGCATATTCTCCGGCGCAAAACCCTTGCGCAACGCCTCCGCCCAGGCGCGGCGCCTCCTGGTGCAATCGGCGTCGCAGAAGCTCGGGGTTCCGGCCGAGCAATTGCGCGTCGACGACGGCGTCGTCAGCGCCGTTTCCGACTCGTCGAAAAAGGTCAGCTACGCGGAATTGATCGGCGGGCGTCACTTCAACCACAAGGTCGAGTGGAACAAGCAGACCGGCAACGCCATGGACATCAAGGTCGAGGCGAAGCCCAAGTCTCCTTCCGAGTACCGCGTCGTCGGAAAATCGTTCACGCGCCGCGACCTGCCGGGCAAGATCTACCGCACCGACAAGTACGTCACCGACATCTCTCTGCCGAAGATGCTGCACGCGCGCGTCATCCGTCCGACGCGCGCCGCCTGCACCGTGGCGAGCGTCGACGCGGCATCGATCAAGAAAATCAAGGGTGCGCGCGTGGTGCGCGAGAAGGATTTCGTCGCCGTCCTCGCCGAGCACGAATGGGACGCGGTGCGCGCCTCGCGCGCGCTCAAGGTCGACTGGAACCACGCCAAGGCGAGCCCCTTCCCGACCATGGCCGAGCTCCACAATCACATCCGCAAGGCGCCCGTGGTGAAGCGCGAGGAACCGGTCAGGAAAGGCGACGTGGAGGGCGCGTTCAAGACCGCCGCGCGCGTGGTCGAAGCGGAGTACGAATGGCCCTTCCAGTCGCATGCCAGCATGGGACCGGCCTGCGCCCTGGCCGACGTGCGCCCGGACGGCGTCACCGTCTGGTCCGGTTCGCAGAAGCCGCATTTCGTGCAGCTCGGCGTCGCGCGGCTGCTCGACATCCCGCCCGAGAAAGTCCACGTGATCTGGGTGACGGGGCCCGGTTCCTACGGGCGCAACGACGCCGGCGACGCGGCGCTCGACGCGGCGATGCTCTCCAAGCTCAGCGGGCGTCCCGTGCGCGTGCAGGGCATGAGGAACGACGGCATCGCCTGGGACCCGAAAGGCCCGGCCTGCGTGCACCGCGCGCGCGCCGCGCTCGACGCCTCGGGCAAGGTGATCGGCTACGAATTCATCTCCAAGGGCTTCTCGCGCAGGAACATCGACACCAACGAGTCCGATCCGCGCGACAGCCTGGTCGGCATGTCGCTCGGCCTGCCGCCCAAGCCGAGCGTCGACTTCGGCGTGCCGGCGGAAACTTACGGCTTCGACAACAAGCTGCTCGCCTGGGAGACGATCGCGCCGCTGCTCGATTCCTGCTCGCCCCTGAGGAGCTCGCATCTGCGCGATCCGGTAGGGCCTGAGATCCACTTCGGGTCCGAGCAGTTCATCGACGAACTGGCGGCGGCGACGAACGAAGACCCGGTCGCGTTCCGGCTGAAGTACGTCACCGGACCGCGCGATGCCGCGGCGATCAAGGCGGCCGCGGAAAAGGCGGGCTGGCAGCCGCGGCCCGCGCCGCGCGCCGACCGCTCGGGCGACAAGCTCACCGGGCGCGGAATCGCCTACGCGCAGCGCGGCGGCACGATCGTGGCGGCGGTCGCCGAGATCGAGGTCGAGAGGAAGACCGGTCGCATCTGGGCGAAGAAGGTCACGGTCGCGCACGACTGCGGCCTGGTGATCAATCCCGAGGGCCTGCGGTATACGATCGAAGGTAACGTCGTGCACGGCCTCTCGCGCACGCTGTTCGAGGAAGTGCGCTTCGACCCGGACCGGGTGACGAGCGTGGACTGGCTCAGCTATCCCATCCTCGACATCGCGGACGCGCCCGGGGCGATCGAAGTGGTTCTGATCAACCGGCCGGAGGTTCCACCCACCGGTGCGGGCGAACCGAGCATTCGCGTGATCCCCGCGGCGGTCGCCAACGCGTTCTTCGACGCGACGGGAGTTCGCTTGCGCAAAGTGCCGCTCACGCCGGAGCGCGTCAAGGCGGCGCTCGCGCGGGCCTAGGTTCAGGATAGGGCCGCCAGGGAGAGACAGATGAATGCCGCTATTTGCCGCACCGTAACCGCTGCTTGCTTCGCTCTTTTCACGGCAGTCGCGTACGCCCAGGGGACCGTGGCGCTGACCGGCCAGGTCAGCTCCGCCGAAGAAGGGGCGATGGAAGGCGTTGTCGTCAGCGCCAAGCGGGACGGCTCGACGATCAGCATCAGCGTCGTCACGGACGCTCGCGGGCGCTTTGCTTTTCCGGCCGCGCGACTGGAGCCCGGACATTACGCCCTGAAGGCGCGCGCTGCGGGCTTCGAGATCGACGGCGCGAGGACCGCGGAGGTCGCCGCGGGCAGCGTGGCCGGCGCCGACATCAAGCTCAGGAAAGTGAAAAATCTTTCCGCGCACCTGACCAATGCCGAATGGATGTCGAGCATGCCGGGCACGGACGAGCAGAAGCGCTTCCTGCTCAACTGCAACGGCTGCCACACGATCGAGCGCATCATGAAGTCGACGTACGACGCCGACGGCTTCATGCAGATTTTCCAGCGCATGGCCGCTTATTACCCCGGCAGCACGCCGCTGAAACCGCAGCGCCTCGCCGGCAAGGCGACGCGCGACGTCGAGCGCGGCGGCAGCGGCAGGAAGACCGCGGAATGGCTTGCGAGCGTCAATCTGAGCCAGCAGCAGACCTGGGCTTACCCGCTGAAGACCGAGCCGCGGCTCACGGGCAGATCGACGCGCGTGATCATCACCGAATACGACCTGCCCAATCCCCTGATCCAGCCGCACGACGTGGTGCTCGATCGCGAGGGCAACGCCTGGTACTCCGACTTCGGGCAGATGTTCCTCGGCAAGATGGACCCGAGGACCGGCAAGGTGACGCAATATCCCATCCCCGTGGTCAAGCCGGGATGGTCGGAAGGCACGCTCGATCTCGAATTCGACAGGGAAGACAACCCCTGGGTCGGCGTGATGTACCAGAGCGCAATTGCGAAATTCGACAGGAAGACCGAGAAGTTCCGGATGTGGACGACCCCCAAGGAATGGGACACGGACGCAGGCCAGCTCGGCCACATCGCCATCGAAGGCACCCCTAGCGACAACAAGGTGTGGATCAAGAATTCCGACGGCGGCCATATCTACCGCCTCGATCTCGTCTCCGACAGGATGGAGAACCTCGGCGCCTTTAAAGACCCGCGAAGCGGCAAGCGCGTCGGCACCTACGGGATCCACTCGGACGCGCAGAACAACGCCTATCTGCTCGACTTCGCGGCCGGCAACATCGTCAGGATCGACGCCAAAACCAGGGATGCGACCGTCTACCCGACTCCGACTCCGGACTCCCGCCCGCGGCGCGGCCGCGTCGACCACGAAGGCCGCTTGTGGTTCGCCGAATATCAGGGCAACGCCATCGGCATGTTCGATCCCAGGACCGAGCGCATCACGGAGTGGAAGGTGCCGACGCCGTGGAGCGCGCCCTACGACGCGGTGGCCGGCAAGAACGGCGAGGCCTGGACCGGGTCGATGCTGACCGACCGCGTGTCGCGCCTCGACATCAGGAGCGGCCAGTACACCGAATACATGCTGCCGCGCCCGACCAACATCCGCCGCGTCTATCTCGACGATTCGAAGAGCCCCGGCACGCTCTGGATCGGCAGCAACCACGGCGCGTCCATCGTCAAGGTCGAACCGCTCGACTAGCTCTTGAGGCCGACCGAGCCCACCGTCGCGGCAATCGTGCGCGAGCAGACGGGCGCTGCGTGGTCGCGCGCGCGCGACCTGTGCAGCGAAGGGCGCGTGACGGTGAACGGCGAGCGGTGCCTCGACTCGGCCCTGCGCGTTCCTCCCGGCGCAGTGGTGGTCGTCGACGAACGCGCGCCCAAGCTCCGTCCCGGCGACCTGCCCGAGAGCGCGATCGCGTACTTCGACCGCGACGTCGTCGTCGTCGACAAGCCCCCCGGAATGCTGAGCGTCGCCTACGAGCCGGGCGACAAGGACACGCTCGCCGACTGCACGCGGACCTTGCTGCGGCGAATGCGCGGACGCGGCTTCGACCGCGGGCTCGGCGTGGTTCACCGACTCGACAAGGACACGAGCGGCGTGATGGTGTTCGCGCGCACCGCGGAGGCGAAGCGCATTCTGGCGATGCAGTTCCGCGCGCACGACATCGAGCGCGCCTATCATGCGATCGCGCACGGCGCGGTCGCCGCGAAGCGCGTCGAAACTCATCTCGTCACGGATCGCGGCGACGGAATCCGCGGCTCCTACGGACACTTCCGGCGACCCAGGGGCGGAATTCCGCCCGACGCGAAGCGCTCGCTTACGCACGTCAGGCCGATCGCTTCCCTCGCGGGTGCGACCCTGGTCGAGTGCCGTCTCGAAACCGGGAGACAGCACCAGATTCGCATCCACCTGTCCGAGCTCGGCCATCCCCTGGTCGGCGAGCGCGTGTACATCCGCGACTACGCGGGCCCGAAGATCGAATCGCCGCGCCCGATGCTCCATGCGCGGGTTCTCGGATTCGTGCATCCCCGGACGGGCCAGCGCATGTCGTTCGAGCGCGAAGCGCCCGAGGACTTCCGGGCGATGATCGAGTCGCTTCGTCTGGCGCGCCGCTGAGGTCCGCACGAGCCGTTTACCACGGAACCCCGATACCAAGGAGGAGTCCATGAAGAGCGTTCTGTTCGTATTCGCCACGGCCGTATGTTTTCCCGCGGCGCTGATGGCGCAAGAGAAAATCAATCCCACCGACCCGCAGCCGACCTGCGCGATGTGCCCGGGCACGCTTATCCCGCTCGCCGAGCTTGAGGCCTATACGAAGAAGGCGATCGCGGAGAAGCTCGTCGATCAGCAGGTGAGGGACATCAATATCGGCAAGGCCCACGTCGGCATCGGCATGGTCTACCGCCGCAAGCTCGACAAGCCCGCGCCGGACTCGGTCGCCGAACACGACCAGGTCAGCGAGGTCTACCACATCATCTCCGGGTCGGCGACGCTCGTCCTAGGTCCGGACATCGTCAACCGCCAGCGGCGGCCCGCAACGCAGCGCACCGTCGTCGAGTTCAACGGGCCGGGGAACAATGGTTCGGAAATTCGCAACGGCGTCGCGCACCAGATCAAGGCGGGAGACGTCGTCGTCATTCCGGCGGGCACGGGCCACTGGTTCACGAAGATCGACGATCACATCAGCTACCTGATGGTTCGCATCGATCCGGACAAAGTCACGCCGCTCAAAGGCGAGGCGAATTCCAGCGACTACCTGTCGAAACCCGCGCCGAAGTGAGACAGTTCCGCAGGCACGAGGCTAACGCCCGCGGTGCAGCTCGTCGAACGAGTCGAGGCTTTTTTCCAAGTCGGCGAGCAGCGCGACGTGGCCGCCGTCGCCCGCACCCTGCGTCGCGATCGCGCGCAGCAGCGCCGTGACGCTCCCCGCTTCTCCCTGCCGGTAGCCCGCGCGCTCGACGGCCGCCGCGCCGTGCCTGGCGTAAAGGTAATCGAGGATCTGCTGCTCGAAATCCTGCAGCCGCACGCCCACCCCGACGCCGCAGGAGCAGCCCGAGCCGAACATCACGTGACCTTGCGCGAGCTTGGTCCATTTTCCGAGCAGCCGCGTCGCTTCGAAAACCGGGGACAGACCACGTTTTGCGCGATCTCTCTTCGAAAATCGAAAACGTGGTCTGTCCCCGGTTTTCACTAGACGCAGTAGACGTCCAGCATGGTCGGGATGTAGTCGTTCTGCAGCAGGATCTTCTTGCGCGCGATCCGCCATTCTCCTTCGCGGAGAACGAGCTCGTGCTCCGAGCGCCCGAAGAACGCGTGGCTTTCGCGAGAGCGCGGAAAGAAGACGTGGCTCACCCAGGTCGAGTCGAGCCGCAGCCGGTCGGCGGGCGATTCGACGGGCAGCACGCTCCCGAGGATGTGAGCGGTACGTGGCATCGGCGTGGACGCCGCGGATTTCCCGGAGCGGATGCGCACGATACGGTCTTCCAGCCCGGCGCGGGTGGCGTAGTAGATGTGCGAGAGCTCGGCCTGCGGGTTGGTCGTCGGCGTGCCGTCCGCCTTCCACGCCGGCATCCAGTATTCGCAGTCCTCGACGAAGAGCGCAAGCCAGTCGTCCCAGCGCTGCTCGTCGAGCAGCCGCGCTTCGCGGTGCACCAGCTCGATACCCGCTGCGAGCGATCCTCCCTGCGCACGGGCGTTCACAGATACGCCTTCGTGCCGA
>Ga0210382_10000535_pt1 | contig 13559 bp, 11 predicted proteins | sample PLMedo_FD_155452 | JGI IMG/M metagenome (GOLD analysis project Ga0210382, IMG submission 155452) | Groundwater sediment microbial communities from an aquifer in East River, Colorado, USA - PLM0_60_coex redo | ecosystem: Environmental > Terrestrial > Soil > Riparian zone | place: USA: East...
GTCGTGCCGCGGACGATTGCCCGCTCGATCGCGATCGGGAATCCGGCCGACGGGCTGTTCGCCAAGCGCGCGATCGTCGAGTCGGGGGGCTGGGCGGCGGCGGTACCCGATCCGGAGATCGTCGCGGGAATTCGCTTGCTCGCCGAAGAAACAGGAGTGTTCACTGAGACCGCGGGCGGCGTCACGGTCGCGGCTGCACTCGCGCTCGCCCAAGAGGGCCGGTTCCGGCCCGACGATGAAGTCGTGCTCTGCATCACGGGCAACGGCCTCAAGACGATCGACGCGGTGGCGCCCGCGCTCGGGGAGGCGCCCCTCATCGCGCCGCGCCTCGCCGAGGTGCGTGCGCTGGTAGAGAAGGCGGACGCATGACCGCGCGCGTCCGCGTCCCCGCCACGTCGAGCAACCTCGGCGCCGGATTCGACTGTGTCGGCATCGCCGTGGACCGTTGGCTCACGGCGACGGTCTCGCTCGAGGCGCAGGGTGACGGCGTCGTGATCCACCGTGCCGGGCGGTTATCCGCGCTCACGTTGGCGCCGGAGGAAGACCTACTCGCCCGCGCCTTCTCCGGGGCGTGCGCGGCCGCCGGGAGGCCGGTGCCGGCTGACGTGACGATCGACGCTGTGTCGGAGATCCCGGTCGGCTGCGGGCTTGGCTCGTCCGCGGCCGCCATCGTGGCCGGCGCGCTGCTGGCCGACGCGGCGCTGGGTCTCGACTTGTCCCGGGCGCGCATCGTGGAGATCGCCTCCGAAATCGAAGGGCATCCCGACAATGTCGCGGCCGCCGTCTACGGCGGCGCCGTGCTCACCCTGCGGACGCCCGCCGGGCTGCGGACGGCGGCGCTGGCTGTCGCGCCCGAGCTCGTGTTCCTGCTGGCCGTGCCCCCGTTCCCATCGGACACGCGGGCGGCCCGGGCTGCGCTGCCGAAGTCACTGCCGCACGCGGACGCGGTAGTCGCCGCGAGCCGCGCGGCCGCGCTGGTGCAGGGGCTCGCGACGGGCGACGCCGACCTGCTCGGTGCCGGCCTAGACGACGTGCTGCACGTGCCCTACCGGCGCGCGCGAATCCCCGGCTACGACGCCGTGGTCGCCGCGGCCCGTGCGGCGGGCGCGTACGGGGCGACACTGTCGGGGGCGGGGTCCGCGATCCTCGCCATCGCCCAGAGCGCGCAGGCCGACGCGGTCGGCGCGGCCGTGATCGCGGCGTGGCGGGGAGCAGGAGTCGAGGCCGAGTTGGTACGCTGCGACCGCCCCGCACGGGGCGCACACACCATGAAAGAGGAGGGACCGATGAGCGTCACGCTCCAACTGCCCACCGTTCTCGCGAAGCTGGCCGACGGCCGACGCACTCTCGAGGCTCGCGGGGCGACCCTGGGCGACGTCGTGGCCGACGTCGCGGCGCGTTTCCCGGGCCTCGCGCCTCGCCTGCGCGACGACGCAGGGAAGCCGTACCCCTTCGTCACCTTCTATGTGAACGACGATGACGCCAGGCTCCAGGGCGGCTTCGCCGCGAGCGTGCGCGACGGCGACGAGATCATCGTCGTGCCGGCGATCGCGGGAGGCTGAGCCATGACCGCGCTCGCACAAGACGAACTGCTGCGCTACAGCCGCCACCTCATTCTTCCGGACGTCGGCGTAGAGGGGCAGCAGAAACTGAAGGCCGCGCGCGTCCTCCTCATCGGGGCGGGCGGGCTCGGCTCGCCGGCGGCGCTCTACCTGGCGGCGGCCGGCGTCGGCAACCTGGGGTTGGTGGACTTCGACAATGTCGATGTCACGAACCTGCAACGCCAAATCCTCCACGGCACGAAGGATGTGGGCCGGCCTAAGCTCGTCTCGGCGCGCGAGCGGATCCGCGACGTGAACCCCCACGTCCGGCTCGAGACCTACGAGACGGCGCTGACGTCGAAGAACGCGCTCGACATTCTCAGCGGGTACGACATCGTCGTGGACGGCACCGACAACTTCGCGACCCGTTACCTCGTGAATGATGCCTGTGTGCTGCTCGGCAAGCCGAATGTGTACGGGTCGATCTTTCGGTTCGAGGGGCAGGCGTCGGTGTTCGCGCTGGAGGGCGGCCCCTGCTACCGCTGCCTGTTCCCGGAGCCGCCGCCCCCCGGCCTCGTGCCGAGCTGCGCCGAGGGTGGGGTCTTGGGGGTGCTCCCCGGACTCGTCGGCACGATCCAGGCGACCGAGGCGCTCAAATTGATCCTGGGTCTGGGCGAGTCGTTGGCCGGGAGGCTGTTGTTGGTGGACACGCTGGGGATGTCGTTCCGCACGGTGACCGTGCGCAAGGACCCAGCGTGCCCGGCGTGCGGCACCCGCGAGATTCGCGAGCTGATCGACTACGAGCAGTTCTGCGGCGTGCGAGCGGCGGAGGCGGAGCCGCGCGCGGTCGCCGGGTTCGTCGAGATCACGCCGCGCGAGCTCACCGCCCGCCTGTCTCGGGGCGAAGATCTCGACCTGATCGACGTGCGCGAGCAGTTCGAGTGGGACATCGCGCGGATTCCGGGGGCCCGCCTCGTGCCGCTCGCCACGCTCCCCGAAGTCGCCGAGACGCTCGACAAGGACCGGGAGGTCGTGGTCTACTGTAAGGGTGGAGCCCGGAGCCGGGCCGCGGCCTCGCACTTGGCCGATGCCGGCTTCCGGCGCGTGGCGAACCTGACCGGCGGGGTGCTCCGCTGGCGCGACGAGGTGGATCCGACGCTGCCGCGCTACTGAGCGGCGCCGGAATTCGATGGTCCGTGCGATGAAATGGTGACGCGGGTCACGTCCGGCGGCGCTACCGTCGGGGCGTGGAGCGCGAGTCGGTAGTCGTTATCCTGTCGACGGGCGGGGGCGGAGTGCCGCTCGAGCGTGACGCGCTCGACGCACTCGAGGGGACGACGGTCACATGGGCGCGTCTCGAACGGGAGGGCGAGGCCCGGTGTCTCGCCGCCCGGGTGCGACACGCCGACCCGGCGGACCAATTCCGAGTCCGAATTCGGGCATGGGGGGTGGCCCGCGGCTGGGCCGTGACCGTTGCGCCGTGCGGGACGCCTCGTTAACCTAAGATATATGCACGACTTGGGGGCTCCTCGGGCAGGTCACGTCGCGACAGCCGCGCCGTCGGTCCTCCCGCCCCCCGAAACGCGCCGGTCAAGACTGGGGCGTTGGTTCGACAGTTGGATGCGCTCGCTGGGCATGGCGCTGATCCTCTTCCTCGTCATTCGCACCTTCATCATCGAAGCATTTCAGATTCCCTCGGGCAGCATGGAACGCACGCTGCTCGCCGGAGACTTTCTGTTCGTCAACAAAGCGGTCTACGGGGCACAGATCCCGGGTACGAACGCGCGTCTTCCGGGCTTCGAGCGGCCGGGCCGCGGCGACGTCATCGTCTTCGCGTATCCGAAAGATCCCACGCTGAACTACGTGAAGCGCGTGATCGGCGCGCCGGGGGATCGGGTGGAGATGCGTGCCGGACAGGTGTACGTGAACGGCGTGTCGCTCGACGAGCCGTACGTCCAACGCATCGATCCGCTCCACGACAACTTCGAGACGAAGTTCAACTGGCAGCGTCGGTTCTTGGCGGGGAGCACGTCCGACGAGCGGCGCGCGTACCACCCGACGCGGGACACCTGGGGTCCGCTGCGCGTCCCGGCCGGCAAGTACTTCGTGCTGGGCGACAACCGGGACAATTCGGAAGACTCACGCTACTGGGGGTTCGTGGACGAGAGCGCCGTGAAGGGCCGGCCGCTCGTTGTGTACTTCAGCTACGATCGCGGGACCCGAGATGCGCTCCCCTGGCTGACGGACATCCGCTGGGGCCGGCTCGGATCGGTGATTCGTTGAGGTGGCAGCGTTCACGTTCCGTAGGGCGTCGTTCCTTTTTGGAGGAGTGACCACCCCATGCAACTGAACACAGCGAAGCGGGCATCGTTCGACGAGGGATCTTTGGATCAGTACCTGCGCGAAATCAGCCAATACCCGCTCATCACGCGTGAGGAGGAGGTCTCCCTTGCCCAACGCATCCGCGTGGGCGAAGAAGAGGCCCTCGACAAACTCGTGCGCTCGAACCTGCGCTTCGTGGTGTCGGTGGCGAAGAAGTACCAGAACCAGGGCGTCTCGCTCTCCGACCTGATCAACGAGGGCAACCTCGGGCTGATCCGCGCCGCCCACAAGTTCGACGAGACCAAAGGCATCAAGTTCATCTCCTACGCCGTGTGGTGGATCCGGCAGGCCATTCTCCAGGCTCTCGCCGAGCAGTCGCGCATCGTGCGCGTCCCGTTGAATCGCGCCGGCACGCTGCATCGCATCGGGAAGCGCTCGGCGTCGCTGCTCCAGGAATTGGGTCGCGAGCCGACCGTCGAGGAGATCGCCGAGGGGATGGACATCTCGGAAGAAGAGGTCGCCAAGACGCTGTCGATCTCGCAAGCCCATCTGTCGCTCGACGCGCCCCTGACGCCGGGTGAAGACAACAAGCTCCTCGACTACTTGCCCGACACGACCAACCCGGGCCCCGACGACGAGATCTTCGAGCACGCCCTCACCGAGTCGATCGAATCCGTGCTCTCGACGCTCAAGGAGCGCGAGGCGAAGATCCTGCGGCTCTATTTCGGCCTCGAAGGCCAGGAGCCGATGACGCTCGAGGAAATCGGCTCGCTGCTCGGGATTACCCGGGAGCGGGTGCGCCAGTTGAAGGAAAAGGCGCTGGCGCGGCTACGGCACGTGTCGCGGGCTCGGGCGCTGGAAAGCTTCCTGTCGTAGGCCCTGGGCGGGTAGATTTACCGCCCTATGGCCACCACCGCGTCGTTCGACATCTCCACCGGCGCCGACCTGCAAGAGGTCGATAACGCCGTCAATCAGGCCACCAAAGAGGTGGCCCAACGCTACGACTTCAAGGGCTCCAAGGCTTCGCTCGCGTTTGATCGGGCGAAGCTGACGTTGACGTTGGTCGCCGACGATGACTTCAAAATGAAAGCGCTGTTCGACGTCCTGCAGTCCAAGCTCATCAAACGCGGAGTGCCGGTGAAGAACTTGGAGCTCGGGGCCATCACGCCGGCCGCCAACGACACAGTCCGCCGCGAGATCAAGCTGACGCAGGGCATCCCGCAGGAAAAAGCCAAAGCCATCGTCAAGGCGATCAAGGACAAGAAATTCAAGAAGGCGCAGGCCTCGATCCAGGGCGAAGAGATCCGCGTGCAGGCGCCATCGAAGGATGAGTTGCAGGAAGTGATCGCGTTCATTCGGAGCCAGGACTTCGGGCTCGAGCTGAAATTCGGGAACTACCGCGGATGAAGCTGGGCGTCATCTCCCTCGGCTGCGACAAAGCCACGGTGGACTCCGAGCGCCTCGTGGGCGACTTGGTGGGGCACGGTGCCGTCGTCACCCCCGACCTTCCCGGCGCCGATGTCATCCTGATCAATACCTGCGGCTTCATCGATGCCGCCAAGCAGGAATCGATCGACGCCATTCTTGGGGCGGCGAAACTGAAGGATGGCGGGGTCAAGGCGGTAGTAGCAGTCGGATGCCTCGTGCAGCGCTATAAGAAGGAATTGCAGGAGGAGATGCCGGAGGTCGACCTCTTTCTCGGATTCTCCGACCTGCATCATCTCGTGCCCGAGCTCGCCCAGCGCGGACTCATCGTGGATCCGGTGGCGGCCCATCCAGGCGTGCGCACGTTTCTCGGTGACCAGCCGCACGTTCGTTATCTCAAGATCTCCGAAGGGTGCGATCACACCTGCGCCTTTTGCGCCATTCCCCTGATGCGCGGGAAGCACCGCTCCGAGCCGCTCGAGCGGTTGGTGCGCGAAGCACAGACCCTCGAGGCGCAGGGCGCGAAGGAGATCAACCTCGTGGCGCAGGACCTGGGCCACTGGGGGCGCGACCTCGGCCGAGAGGGCCCCAAGTTGCCCGAATTGCTCGACGCGCTGCTGGCCGGGACGACCGTGCCGTGGTACCGGTTGCTCTACGTCTATTCAGCGGGCATCACCGAGCGGCTCGTCGAGCTCGTGGCGGGTGAACGCCGCATCGTCCCGTACATCGACATGCCGATCCAACACGCGACCGACCGCATGCTCGAGCGCATGCGCCGCCCCGAGCGCGTGCGTACACTCCGCGAGAAGCTCGAGTGGCTGCGCCGGGCGATCCCCGACCTGGCGATCCGCACGACCTGTCTGGTGGGGTTTCCGGGCGAGACCGAGGAGGACTTCCGCGCGCTGCTCGCCTTCCTCGAGGAAGCGCAATTCGACCGCCTGGGGGCGTTCGCCTACTCGCCGCAAGAAGGGACGCGGGCCATACAATACGACGACGACGTAGACGACTACGTCAAGAGAGAGCGTCTAGAAGAACTCGTTGAAGTACAACGTGCAATCTCAGGCGAGCGGCTGGCGCGGTTCGTTGGCCGAGAAGTGGATGTCCTGGTCGATCGAGTCAGCGACCCGGACGAGCAGGGAGCCACGCACGTCGGTCGCGTGCAGTGGCAGGCCGACGACGTGGACGGCGTGACCTATCTGGCGCAGGGTGGATGGGCGGATGTCGGCAGGTTCGTGCGTGCGCGGGTCACCGAGTCCGAAGACTACGATTTCCGGGCAGTCGCGCTGACGTGAGTCGCTCGGCCGAGCTGTTCGACCGGGCGAAAAGGGTGCTTCCCGGCGGGGTGAATTCCCCGGTACGGGCGTTCCGCGCGGTGGGTGGAACGCCCTTTTTCGTGGCCAGTGCCGCCGGTTGCCGCCTCACCGACGCCGACGGCAAGATCTACGTGGACTACGTGTGCTCGTGGGGTCCCCTCATCCTCGGCCACGCCCATCCTGCCGTGCTCGACGCCGTGCGCCAGGCGGCGGAACGGGGCTGGACCTACGGGGCGCCGTGCGCCGCCGAGGTCGAGCTCGCCGAAGAGGTACGAGGGCGCATGCCCTCGCTCGAGATGATGCGGTTCGTGAACAGCGGCACCGAGGCGACGATGTCTGCAGTCCGGCTGGCGCGGGCGGCGACCGGTCGCGACCTGATCGTCAAGTTCGACGGCTGCTATCACGGCCATGCCGACAGCTTCCTCGTCAAAGCAGGGTCGGGCGTCGCGACTCTCGGTCTCCCCGACAGTCCCGGCGTGCCGGCGGCTCTTGCCAGTCTCACGTTGACCGCCCCGTTCAACGACGCCAATGCGGTAGCCGATCTGTTCCGGACGCACACCGATCGGATCGCCGCCGTGATCGTCGAGCCGTACGTGGGGAACGTCGGCTTCATCCCACCGGCGCCGGAATTCCACCCGGCGCTGCGCGCATTGTGCGACCGCCACGGCGCCCTCCTGATCTTCGATGAAGTCATGACCGGGTTCCGCGTGGCGTCTGGTGGCGCGCAGCAGCGTCTCGGCGTCCGGCCCGATTTGACGACCCTCGGCAAGATCGTCGGGGGCGGTTTTCCCGTGGGGGCGTACGGCGGACGCGCCGACCTGATGCGGCGCATCGCGCCTGAAGGACCGGTGTACCAGGCCGGTACGTTGTCGGGCAACCCCGTCGCCATGGCGGCGGGTCTTGCGACCCTTCGTGAGATCGCCCGGCAGGGCTTCTATGAGGCGCTCGAGGGGCGCACCGCTCGTCTTCTGGGTGGGTTAGAGGACGCCGCGCGCCGCCGCGGCATCCCAATGACTCTCGGACACGCGGGATCCATGTGGGGCGCCTATTTCACCGCGGGCCCCGTGCGCAACTACGCCGATGCGAAGACGACGGACACCGCGCTATTCGCCCGTTGGCACAAGGCTGCCCTCGACCGCGGGGTCTTCCTCGCGCCCTCGGCGTTCGAGGCCGGCTTCGTCTCGAGCGCTCACACCGACGCGGACATCGAGTTCACGATCACGCAGCTGGATGCGGCGTTCGACGACACGCGCGCTCGCTAGCGCGGCGCTGGTGGCGGCCGCGGCCTGCCCACGGCCCGCCACGCAGCCTTCCCCGGCCGGTGGCGAGCCCGAGCTACGCGTGGCGCTCTCGGTCGGTGTCCCGAGCGTGGTGTTGGGTGGAGACGGGGGAGGGGAGCTGTTCATCACCGACGACGCGAATGGCCAGCCGGTGGGGTCGATCCCCGCGGGGGCGCGGTGGACCGCCGTCCCCGACTCAGCCACCGGAGGCGCAAAGCTGCGCCTCCTGAAGGCCGATGGAACGCTCACCGAGGCGCACCGCGGCATCGCCCTCGTGAACGTGACGGAGAACCGGTTCGCGATGGCGAACGGCCGCCGCTACCGCGGCCGGATCAACGTGATCGCGGCGCGCGGCGGGCTCACCCTCGTGAATCGGCTGGGCGTCGAGAGTTATGTCGCGGGCGTCGTGGGCCCGGAGATCGGGGCGCGGCGGCCCAACGAAGAGGCCGCCGTGCTGGCCCAGGCGGTCGTGTCGCGCAGCTTCGCCCTCCGGAACCGCGGGCGCTACGAATCGCTCGGGTTCGACGCCTATGCCGACGTGCGCGACCAGGTGTATAACGGCGTCGCCGCCGAGACGCCGCAGGCGTGGGCGGCGGTGCAGCGCACGGCCGGACAGGTGTTGCGTTACCGCGGCGAGATCATCGACGCCTTCTTCCATTCGACGTGCGGCTTCAGCACCGCCGGCGTGGAAGAGGCGTTCCCCACCGCGCGGGCGCGTCCGTACCTGCGGCCCGTCTCCGACGCGAGCGGGAAGGGGCATTACTACTGTGACATCTCGCCGCGTTTCCGGTGGCGCGAAGAGTGGGACGGCCAGAAGCTCCGCGCTATATTCACGCGGACGCTGGCGGCGGTGATGCCGATCGGTGGCGACGGGCTGCAACCGATCACCGATGTGGAAGTGAGCCGGACCACACGCTCGGGCCGTGTCGCCGAGATGCGGATTGTGTTCGCGCGGGGTGACGTCCGGATCGCCGGCAGCAACGTGCGCTCCGTGCTGCGGCCCGACGCCGACCGCTTGCTGGGCAGCGCCGCGTTCCAGCTCACGGTGTCCAAGGACGGCGGGCAGGTCAGCCGGCTCGTGGCTGCGGGAGCGGGGTCGGGGCACGGCGTGGGGATGTGTCAGTGGGGGGCGGTGGGCCGCGCTCGCGTCGGCCACGATTACCGCCGCATCCTGTCGACCTATTTTCCGGGGACGACACTTGACCGAATCTACTAGAGCAGAACGATGGAACGTTGGAACGATGGTAGGGGTGACGGCTGTACTCCTTTCCATCGTTCCATCGTTCCCACTTTCCGCCCAAGGTGTTCTCAACCAGTTCTCCTACGACAATCTCCGCCTGTCGGGAATCCAGGTGGATGCGGGGCCGCTCGGGTCGAGCGACCTGACCGGCGCCGTCGTGGCCGGGCTGCGGCTCGACTACGGCATGATCGCCCCGCACGTCCGCGTGCTCCTGGGTCTGTCGTACTTTCGGTCCGAGTTCGATTCGAAGGCGCGGACGAGGTTCGAGCAGCGGATCCGCCAATTCGTGATCGATCCGGCGAACGACGACACGATCCGCGTGGGGCGGATCTTCTGGAGTGATATCACCGGCGATCTCGATCTCCAGTACGCGATCCCCCAGGGCCGCGGCATCATGACCTACATCGGGGTCGGGGCGAGCGTCCACCTGCGCAACGGCACCGGCGCCGCCATCAAGGGCACGTTCGTGGAAGACGCGCTGGATGAGGTCACGGCGGGTTTCAACGGCTCGATCGGGGCGGAGTTCGCGCTCTCCAAGGCATGGCGATTCACGCTGGACGGCCGCGGCGTGATCTCGAGCGGCCTCTCCACCGTCAGTCTGCGGAGCGGCATCATGTACCGGTTGGGCGCCGCGCGGTGAACGATCCGATACGGGTCGGGGTGATCGGGGCGGGGGCTATCTCGCAGGTCGCCCACCTGCCCGTGCTGCGCCGCCTGCCGGGGGTCGAGGTCGCGGCGATCTGCGACAACGACCTCTCCAAGGCCCAGGCGCTCGCCACGCGGTTCGAGGTGCAGGACACCTACGACGATATCGAGGAGGTGCTGCGCTACGCGAACGTCGACGCCGTGGCGATCTGCACGCCCAACCACCTCCACGAGATTCACGTGACCTCAGCCCTCACGGCCGGCGTCCACGTCTTGTGCGAGCGCCCCCTGGCCCTGAACCTCGCCGGCGTCGAGCGCGTCCTCCAGGCCAGTGAGAAATACGGGAAGCGGGTGATGGTGGGAATGAACCACCGGTTCCGCTCCGACGTGCAGGCCGTACGCGGGTTCCTAGCGGGCGGCGACCTCGGCGCGCTGCAGGCGGTTCGCGGCGGCTGGTACACCTTTCAACCCAGCCGCCAGCTGCTTGGCTGGCGCCTGCGGCGCGAGCAAGCGGGGGGTGGCGCGGTGCTCGACTTGGGCCTGCCGCTGATCGACCTGGGACTGTGGCTCGCCGGATGGCCCGCCCCCAAACGGATCTCCGCCCATCTCACCGCGCCCGGGAAGGACAGCGTCGAGGACATGGGCTCTGTGCTCATCGTCTGCGAGAACGGCGTGTCGCTCACGATCGACGTCAGCTGGCGGCACATGGGAGAGGGCGAGCGCTTCTGGTTCGATCTGGTCGGCTCCAAGGGATCTGCGTCCATCCAGCCCTTGCGGATTTTCAAGGATCAGCATGGCACCCCTGCGGACGTCACGCCGACGGGCGCGACCGGTCGCGAAACGCCGTTCACACAGTCGTATCGCGCCGAGTGGACCTATTTCATGGCCGTCATCAAGGGCGACGTGAACGCGCCTCCACCGCGCGACCAGCTGGCCTTGCAGCGGGTGCTGGACGCGGTGTACCGCTCGGCCGACGAAGGCCACGACGTACTGTTGTGAAGCTCGTGGCGCTGGGCGCGCTCGCGCTTGCTCTGAGTTACCCGCCGTTCCCGCTTCCGCCACTCAGCTTCTTCGCCCTCATTCCCGCCGTCCTGCTCGTGCGGCAGGCCGCCCAATCCGCCGACGCACGCGCCGCATTCCGGTGGGGCTGGTGGTACGGCCTGGCGAGCAACGGACTCGTGCTGTACTGGATGGTCTTCGCCTTGTGGCACTTCACGCCGTTCTCGGCGCTCGGCTACCTCGCCACGATCGCGGCGCTTGCGCTGTTCACGGCGTGCCTGTTCTGGTTCGTCGTGCGCGTGCGGCTCGCCGCGCCGGCGGTGCCGCTGTGGGTCGTTTTTCCGGTCGCCTGGACCGCGCTGGAGTGGTTCGTCGGTCACATCGGAGACATCGCCTTCCCGTGGCTCGGGCTCGGGACGTCGCTCGCCGACGCGCCGCTGCTCGTGCAATGGGCCGATCTGGCGGGCGCCCGCGGCGTCACGCTGTGGCTCGCGTGGTGCAATGTCGCGATTCTTGAAGCGTGGCTGGAACGGCGTCGGGCGTGGGACCTGGGGCGTAAGCTTGCGCCCGTCCTGACGACGGTCGTCCTCGCGCTCGGCTACGGACTGTGGCGTGAGAAGACCGTACCGGTGCGCGAAGTCGGCGTCGTGGCACTGATCCAACCCAACGAGGGGTTCCGCGAGAAGTGGGACCCCGCGCGCGAAGACGCCGTCGTGGGGAAGTTGCTCGAGATGTCGGAACAGGCGATGGCGCTCGCGCGACCCCAGCTCATCGTGTGGCCCGAGGCGGCGATTCCCGGCTACCTGTTCCAAAACCCGGAATGGGATCAAGCGATCAGCGGGCTCGCCCGCGTGAGTCATACGCCCATCGTCACCGGCGGCCTGTACGCCGACCCTCGCCTTCCTCCGCCGGTGCCGTACTACAACGCGGCCTTCCTCTTTGATTCCACGGGCGATCGCCGCGGCCACCCGGTCTACGGCAAGCACTACCTCGTGCCGATCGTCGAGCTGGTGCCGTTCGTGCCGGTGCGGTGGATGCGCAAACTTCCCGGGGTGGGCCGCTGGTCAGGGGGATTCGCCCGCGGTCAGGACCTGCCGGTGTATCACACCGCGCTCGGGCGCTTCGGGGTCATCATCTGCTACGAATCGGCATTCGAAGACCTGCCGCGCAAATACCGCAGGCTGGGGGCCGACTTTCTCGTCAACGTGACCAACGATGTCTGGTTCGGCCGCACCAGCGCGCCGAGGCAGCATGCCTCTCACCTCGTACTGCGCGCCATCGAAACACGGATGGGCATTGCCCGCGCCGCGAATTCCGGTATCTCCGAGTTCGTGGATCCTTTCGGACACGCGTACGAGGCCTCCGCGCTCGAGCAGCAAGCCATTGTGACGGGTCGCCTGCGGACCAGCGACGTGACGACACTGTACGTGCGCTGGGGCGACTGGGTCGGACTGCTCTCGGTCCTGACGACGCTGGGGTTCGGAGCCGTACTCATCCAATCCGCGATCCGCAGTCGACCATCCGCAAAGCCATGAGGGTCGGCGTCGACGTCGGCGGGACATTCACCGATCTCATCGCCGCCTTGCCCGACGGGACCATCGCAATCCGAAAAGTGGCGAGCACGCCGGACGACCCGTCGCTGGGATTATTTCGCGCGATCGACGCGCTGGGGACGAGTGGGCAGGCGATCGACGTGTTGATCCACGGGACCACCGTCGCGACCAACGCGCTGCTCGAGCGGCGCGGCGCGCGCGTCGCGCTCGTTACGACCGCTGGTTTCGAAGACCTCCTGTGGCTCAGGCGGCAGGATCGAGCCTCCCTGTACGATCTCACGCGCGATCACCCGCCGCCGCTGGTGTCGCGGGATCACGTCGTCGGCGCGGCCGAGCGCATGGCCCCGGGCGGCGCGTTGGTCGCCTTGACCGACCGTGAAGTGGTCCGCGTGGTCGCCGCCGTTCGCGCCTTGGGCGCCGAGGCGGTGGCCGTCGCGCTGCTGTTCGCTTTCCGACATCCGGGTCACGAAGCGCGGCTCGCCGCAGCGCTGCGCACCGCGCTGCCGGACGTCCCCGTCGTCACGAGCCACGAGACGCTTCCGGTGTTCCGCGAGTTCGAGCGGACCAGCACGACCACCGCGGAGGCGTTCCTGCGCCCGGGTGTGTCAACCTACGTCTCGAGGACGGCCGGCCTCGCGGCCGAGCGCGCGATCGGCACCCTGCGGATCATGACGTCCAGTGGCGGGACGCTCGCTCCCGACGCTGCGGCAGCTCATGCGGCGGGCCTGGCGTTGTCGGGACCGGCGGGAGGCGTAGTGGGCGCCCGCGTCGTCGGTGAGGCCGTGGGCGTCCGGGACCTCCTCACCCTCGACATGGGGGGCACGAGCGCCGATGCGAGTCTCGTCACCGGCGGTGTCGCGCTGAGCGAGGGGGCCGAGTCGGTCGGCGGCATCGCCCTCGCCCTGCCGGCGATTCTCATCGAGACGGTGAGCGCCGGGGGCGGGAGCATCGCCGCCATGGATGAAGGGGGTGCGCTCCGCGTCGGACCGCGTAGCGCCGGCGCGGAGCCGGGCCCCGCCTGCTACGGCCGTGGAGGGACGGAGCCCACCGTCACCGATGCGTGTCTCGTCCTCGGATGGCTCGACCCCGCCCAACCACTCGCCGACGCCGTGCGCCTCGATCGCAGCAAGGCGGAGCGCGCGCTCAGCACTCTCGGAGATCCGCGGCGCCAAGCTGCGGGGATCGTGGCCGTCGCGACCGCCGTCATGGCCCGGGCGCTGAAGCGCGTCAGCGTGGCGCGC
>Ga0210382_10000536_pt1 | contig 13545 bp, 12 predicted proteins | sample PLMedo_FD_155452 | JGI IMG/M metagenome (GOLD analysis project Ga0210382, IMG submission 155452) | Groundwater sediment microbial communities from an aquifer in East River, Colorado, USA - PLM0_60_coex redo | ecosystem: Environmental > Terrestrial > Soil > Riparian zone | place: USA: East...
CACCGAGACCACCTCGTCAAATTCATGGGGACGACCGACCGGGCGAGTGGGGTCCGCCATCACGCCGCCTCGATCAGCCGCCACGCGCGCAGATCGCGCAGGACTTGCGCGGCCCGATCGACCCAGGACGATCCCTCCACGCAGGCGCCGAGATCGGCCCGGTCGCGCGCGCGCTGGTGTGGATGGGCGAGCCAGCCCCGGAGGACTCCCGCGGCCTCCGCCGGCGTCGAGAACGTCGGCACCACGTACCCGAAGACTTCTCCGACTTCCGCCCGGGGTTCGCTCACCTGAAAGCACCCGCACGCCGCAAGCTCGTACGCGCGCGGATTCAACGAGTCGGCCTGCACCCAGTTGTCGGCCCGGTCCGGGCCTGGGCCTCTCAAACGCCGATACAGGTTCAGGCCGATCTTGGCCCGGCGATAGAGCGCGGCGGCCGCCCTGTTCGGAATCGGCCGCGGGGCGCGCACCGAGCGCAGGAGCGCATCCGATATGCCGACGCCGTGCCAGATGCCGTAGAGCCCGAGATCGATGCCGGTCCAGTCGATCGCGTTGAAGAACGCGACCCGCTCGCGGAAGCCCGCCCCGACGAAGACGACGTCGTGCGCCGGCAGGTCGAGATCGCCGGGCTGCGGTGTCGCGGTGTGGACGGCCGGATGCCAGGCGTGTGGGAGATAGGCGGCCTTGGTGACAGTGCGAAACGCTTCAACTGACGTGCGCTCGTGCGTCCAGCAGCCGGCGACGCGGCGCGCGACGGCCAGTTCTTTCTCTTGTTCGTACGGCGACTCGGTAAACAGCGCCGTCACGGGTGACCCAGCGGCAACCATCGTCTCAATCGCCGCGAGACTCGCGCGGATCGCCGTCACGAGAATCACCGCATCCATGTGAGAGCGCCGCGCGACCATCCGCACATCGAACGCTACGAACTCCGCCGACGTCCGCATCACCTCGACACCGTGCGCCTGGAGCCCGTACACCAGGCCCGCCTCGACGTCGGCCGTGCTCACCTCTTGGCCCGGATGCACGACAAGGATCCTCATGCGCGCCACTCCCCAGCCTCCCGCCGATAGACAAACACCTGAATCGGCCCGAACGCGCGGCCCCCGTTCAGCGTGACCAGATTTCCGATCGCTTGATGGAGACGACGAGCGGCGGCATCCGCCTGCGCGAAGATCGGATCTTTCACGGCCTGCGCGCCGAAGCCCTCGAACCGCGCGAACATCTGGGTGAAGACCCGCGTCAGCAGGTAATAGAGGCCAAAGTCTTCATGGCGGAGGAGTTGAAACCCGCCGCCCATGAACGCCGTTAGGGCGTCGTAATCGAAGAACCGGTTGTGCCAATGCTGCGGCACGCGCGCGAGGCCCATCTGAACCCGGAGATCGTTCATCGCCTGAAACGCCTCATTGGTGTTCTCCACCAAGATGAGCGTGCCCCCGACCTTGAGCATCCGGTGGAGATGGCGGATCGCCCGCTGCTGTTCGTCCCACGACGGGAGATTGATCAGGCACCGCTGCGAGACAATGGCGTCGTACGCCGCCTCGGGGACGGGCCCGAGCACGTCACAGTCCTGCACGATCATGTTGGGGGGCAGGCGGGTGAGGCGGGACGCACGCGCCCGGAGCGACGCCGACCGCTCGAGGCCATCGACGTGCCGCACGACCGCCGCGTACCGCGCCGTCGCCATGCCGTCCCCACAGCCCACGTCCGCGAGCACGTCGGTCGGTTGCAGATACCGGAGCACGGCCTGGATCTCGAGCTCGTGGAGGTGCGTGTCGAGGATGGAGACCGTCTGCGGGTCTTCCCAGTACGCCCGCAAGGCCTCCTGGAGGTCAGGCCCGGCGGTCATGACGTCCGCTCCCACCGGACGCGATGGCCTTTGCCGATACCCTCGCACACGACCGAGGCGGACTCGTCGCCTTCATACTGCGTAAAGACCCATTGCTGACAGCGCGGACATTGATACGCCTTTGCCGTCTCGGATTGCCAGATCGCGACGCCACCCGGCACATATTCTTCGCGACCCGTGCCGGCCGGCACGCCATGATCGCGACACCCGACGATGACGGTCCCCTCCCAGACCAGCGCGTCGGCCGGATACCGGGCCAGTGTGCTTTCGATGAAATCGAGATCGCCCGCATGCCGCAGCCCCCACACGCCGAGCCGCGCCGGATCGTTCGGGACCACGAACTGGGTCCCACTGACGTTGCCCCAGGCGACGATCGGATCGATCCAAATCGTCAGGTGCATAAAGGGCGCGTGCATTCGCGCCATGATCGGCCGGTCCGGCGCCGCGGCGATCGCCCGGCGGATCGCGGCGAGCGCGCCGGCCAGATAAAAATCGTCGTCGTCGAGGAACAGCAGATGCGTCCCGCGCGCGTGCGCCATGGCGCGCTGCCGTTCGACTTGGCCCCAGCAGCCGCACGGCCCGTCTTCCACGTAGCGATACCCGAACGCCTCCGCCTGCGCGCGAATGGCCGGCCCACACCCGACGACGAGCACCTCGTCCTGCGGCGCGAGCGGTTGCGCCGCGATCGAGTCCAGCGTCCGCGTCAAGGTCGGCCGCCCGCTCGTGACGACGAGGATCGAGAGCGCGATCATTGTTTTTAGGCCAGTCGCGTTTTGTGGAACCGCTCCCACCAGGCCTTCGAGTGCTTGCCCTTCTGACTCGCCCGAAAGTCCTGCAGCGCCCGCTGCGCGACCTGCACGTCCGTGTCCGGATAGGCCGGAAAGCTGACGACGCTCACTTCGTGCACGCGCATGTCGATCACCTCGCGGATGACCTCGCCGTCCTCCATCCGCCAGTCATCGGTCAGGGTCCGAAAGGCAAAGCTCATCCCGGAGACGTCCCCCCGATCGATCGATTCGAGGATGTCGCGCGCCGTCGTGGTGTGCGGCGGGAAGATTTCGACGCCGAGCCCGTGGCCATCCGCCCGCAGGCGCAAGGTCCCCGCGCGCGTCCGGCCGAGGATCTTGCTGGCATCGTGATCGACGAGAGCCCGCACGTCGAGCGCTTCGGTCAGCGTCCGATCGACGGCTTCGGGCCGGATGATTTCTCGGAAGCCGCCGAGGTCGACCGATTTCTTGTGGAAGACAATCGCATAGCCCCGCAGCTTGCGATCGCCCGACGGGTCCAGGCGAATCTCGCCGTACGTGCGCCGTTCGAGATCTCCACGTTCAGGTTTTGCCACCAGCCACCACTTTCAGCGTCATGCCCTTGGGGAGCACCACGACTTGTCGACCCGGCCACACCTGGCCGAGCGTCAGTTGCATCCGTCTCGCGACCTCCTGCGAGAGGATCGCGTCGACCTCTACGACGATCACGTCGGTCGGCGCGACCTGCGCCGTCGCGATCCGAGTGAGAGCCGGCAGCGCGACCAGCGCCGCGAGAGCGTCCCGTCGGTTCATCGTGCCCTCACGACTCTGTGGCGAGTGACCGCGCCCACTCGAGTTGACTAGGCGGGGGCGTCGTGCCATGCAGCACGTATTCCGCATAGCCCTTCGAGACCAGCAGCGCGGCCGCGCTGGAGTCCTTTTGCACAATCCACCCTTTCATCACGATCCCTTGAATCGGCCAATCCATGAGCAAGCGAATGGTGCGCTCGTGGCTAAACACTAGCGACCTCCTCGCGTCACCTGACCAATAGCCTCCGTCAGGATCACGTCGGCGAGCGCCTCGGCGCGTTCGAGTTCCCAATGGCGCAGGGTTGTCTCGAGCGTCATCGGCACGTCCTCCGGATCGCTGTCCAGGACCAGTCGCAAGTCGCGAATGGACGCTTCGATGTGCGTCTTGACGAGCGCCTGCGTTACCACGGTCGGATCGTCGGTGCTTTGCTGCCACGCCAGATGCGCGCGGATCGCCGGCAACAGCGCCGCGCGGCAGATGTCGTCGTGGACGGGATAGAACGTCTCGATCCAGTGCCGCAACTTCTCCGGGGTCGCCTGGGCGCGTCGCGCCTTTTCCGTTTCCCGCCGAATCATCCGGCCCATGGCATCGGCGATGAGGCCCCGGTGGGCACCGACGACGGCCGTCATCCGCTGGAGCTCGGCGGCGTGCTGGGCGGCGCCGGCCGCTTCCGCTTCCGTGCGTGCTGCGGCTTCGGCCGCGACAAGTCGCTCCGCATCGCCCAGTTTGAGCGACAACACCACGGCGGCCTGTTCCGCCACGTCTTTCGCCGTCGTCGCCGCGAGGAAGTGCCGACTGGTTTCGGCATGCCGCTCCGCCGCCTCTGTCGCGAACGCGTCGGCGGCTGCGCGCGCCGTGGTTTCGGCCAGGAGACTGGCCGCCGCGGCCGCCATGTCCGCCCGCGCGATCTCCACCGCCGCCGTCCGTTCGACAAGCTCCGCACGGACGGTCGTCAGTGCCGCCTGGCGATCGGCGAGCTCGCCGGCGGGCACGGTCGCCTCGAGCTGCGCCTCTAAGGTCACAATGCGCGCGAGGGCCTCGTCGCGAGCCGTTTCCCGTTCGAGCACCGTCGCACGGGCGGCGTCGGCGGCGGCCTGCGCCGCCGTCAGCGCGGTTTCGGCCGTCAGCGCACGGGCCGTTTCGGCGGCGAGCCGCGCGGCCGTCTCGGTGGAGGCCTGCGCGAACGTGGCGGCCAGCGCCTCGCGTTCGGCGCGAGCGGCCGCCTCGTGTTCGGTGGCGACCAGGAGCACGGCCTGGAGGCGGGCGACGTCTCCCGCTGCGTCAATCGCCGCTTGGCGGGCCTGCTGGATCTCGACCTCGCTCGCGGCGCGCGCCTCACGGGACCCGTGCACGGCGGTTTCCGCGGCCACCGCTCGCGTCAGGAGCTCTTCGGCCCGCTGCTGCGCGGCCGCGAGATCCTCCCGCAATTTCTGCGTGTCTGGCGGAGGCGTGCCATCACCACCAGGTGGCGGCGTCACCACGGGCACCGGCTCGGGCGCGACTTGTTTGTCGATGATCTCGTGGAGGCGGTCGGCCGGCGCCATGTTCATCGGCACCAGGTAGATATCGCCGCCCTTTTCGAGCGGGTTCAGGTTTTCCTTTTCCCGCACATCGTTGGGCGAGAGCCAGCCCCACTGCCGGCCAATCGCATACGCGGCATAGCGACTCGGCAGATCCCCGCGCATCGCCCCTTCAATGACGTGTTCGATGAACTGAATCCGGCGCTCCGAGGGCGGGATGAGCTTGCGATTCAGTTCCTGTTCCCAGCGCTTCAGCCACTTACTGAGACAGTCGGTGTAGTACTCGATGCCCTGGTGCTCGATGTTGTTGTTGGTCGACCGCAGCAGATGTTGAATCTTGTGCGGCGGCATCCGGAACCACCGGCACTGGTCCTCAATCTGAAACGTGCGGGTCTCGAGAAACTGGGCATCCTCGGGGGGAATCCCGAGGCGTTCATACTTGGCCTGGTTGCCCAAGAGCAAAAACTTATGCGCCCGGTCCACGCCCTGATGCCGGGCCTCGACCTTCTCGCGGAAATTTTTCTCGGCCGCTTCGGTGAGCTGCTCGCCGGGCCCGAGCGAAATCACGCCCCCGAAGGTCGCCCCGTTCCCGAAGAAGGTCCCGCCGAACCGCTCGGTCGCCAGGCCGAGCCCCATGCTCTCCCGCGCTTTGGCGATCACGGAATAGCCGCAGACGCCGTCAAAGCCGAGGCCGGGCACGTGAATCATGTCGGCGGCGGGAATGACGACGCCGCTGACGCCGTCGACGCGATACGCCAAGTCGCCCGTGCGCGTGCGGACCGGTTGCACCCGACCGGGCGTCAGCGGCCAGAGATACAACGGCCGCCCGGCCTGGTCCCGTTCAATCTCGGCGTATGCATTGCCCCACGTGAGCATGTGCGCGGTCATCGTCTCGCGCATGGTCATCGACGACATCTCGGGATTTGGCTCATCGTGGAGGAGTCGATAGAGTTTGGACTCCGTATACCGCCGTTTGCCGCCGTTGGGGAGCCGTTGGTAGTGAATGAGCGGCAACGCAGCTTCGTCCGAGGAAATCGCGTAGACGCAGGCCCACACCGGCGCGTACGTCAAGGCGGTCTCTTCGCTGACCTGGACGCCCGTACTCGACGGAGGCGAGTCGCCAAACAGCCCGGCCGTGATCGTCGCGAGGTTGTACGGCCCCTTCCAGTAGGAGCGGAACGCCTCGCGGATCCGCTGCACGCGCGTCGTCGGCGATCGGGAGGTGACGACGCGGACCAGTTCGGTATGTGCCATAGGGGTTAAATCCAGGCCGCGACGTGTTCCGAGGGGGGTGGCGTGTACGGCGTCGCCGTCATCTTCGCCAGCGCGTCGATCAACGCGACGCCGCCGTCGATGCGTTTCCGTTGCGACAGCTTCACCGGCCGGATCTCCCGCCAGGTGTTTTCTTCCTTGCCCATGTTGCCGACGCACCAGGTCATACACGGATTGCCGTCGTGGGTGAGGTTGTGGCTGACGACCAGCGCCTCCATCACCTTCGACGGCTCCGACAAGCGGCGAAACCCTTGCGGGATCTCATTGACGAGCACGTCGCCGAAGGTCCGCTGCAGTTTGCTGACGACGCCGGCGGCGCCGGCCTGGTCGATCCCAATGCCGCGGATTTTGTAGCGGACCGCGAGCGTGCCGATGATGAACTCGACGATCGCGTCGTGGTCAATCAAGCTGCCGGGCGTCGTCAGGACGTAGCCATCCTTCGCCCAGTCGGGATACGGGATCTTGTCTTCCTGGGCGCGACGAAAGAGCGTCTTCTCGGGCATCCAGAAGAACGGGAGGACATCGATCGCGCGGTCAATCGTGGGTCGGTCGACCTTTGTCACAGGTGTCACGTCTGTCACATCCGTCACGCTGTCCGCCCTCGCGGCGGTCATCCCCGCCTCCCGGGCCAGCGCCCGCGGGAAGACGCAGACGACCGCCGAGAGATCGATCTTGTCGGAGAGGTCAATCCCCAGAAAGCATTCGCGGCCCGCCAGCGTCGCGTGAAACGTCGCCGGCGCGGTCGTCGTCACGCACATCGCCCAGGCCTCGGTCGTGATCCAGACCGTCGCCTGCTGGGTCCATTGGCAAAAGTTCAGGCGGCGGACCATGTTGCGCTCGGACGGCAGATCGATCGCCACGCGCACCCGGCCTCGCACGTATTCCCAAGACACCGACACGCCGAGGTTCGGATTCGCTTTGAGCCAATGCGGGCCTTCGACTTTCCAGTCGTCACAGTCCGGACACTCGTCGGACGGCTGGAGCTTCCCCGCCGCGTGACAGCGATCGCACGCATCCAAATGACAGACGTACGCAAACCACGCGTCGTTCACGATCATGCCTTCGAGGATTTGCCGCGAATAGTCGTGGTACTGCCAGCACACGGTCTCACGATCGAACCCGCTATTGGTCGGGAGAACGATCAGGGCGTTGGGCCGGCCCTTGATGCCGGCCATCAGTTTTTGGACCACGACGGCACTCGGATGCTCGTGGAGCTCGTCGACGACGGCGCCCTGGACCCGCTTGCCGTCGAGCCCGCGCTTCTCCGCCGAGATGGGACGAATGAACGATCCAGTCGTTTTCACCGCCAGGTTGTTGCCGGTGTGCGTGATGAGGGCTTTGAGGGCGGGCGACGCGTCGACCATCTTGACGCAGTCGATGAATGCGAGCTTCGCCTGGTCCTTCGTGACGGCCGCGCAAAAGAGTTGGGCGCCTCGGACGCCGTGCCGAACGAGGAGAAAAATGAGAATCCCCGCAGCCATCGGCGTTTTGCCGCACCCCTTCGCGCCCTCGACATACGCGATCCCGAAGCGCTGCTTCACGCGTCGCGCGCCGGTCTTCTGGCTCACCTTGACCGCGAACCACCCGAACAGACTCCCGACGATGAACTGTTCGTACGGCGACAGCACGAACGGCGTCCCGCCATCGGGACTCACGTCCTCGACCGCTTCCACGTCTTCGTCGACGTCGGTCTCTTCCGGGAGGCAGAGACAGTCTGTGAAAAACGCGATCGCCTCCTCGGCCTGGTCCGCTTTCCAGAGCAACGATTTCTTCTTGGCGTCGCGGAGATCGTTCAAATGGCGCTCACACGCAAGCCGCACCAGTCGACAGGCGACGACCTTGAGGGCGACGACATCGGTCGCATAGCGCGTCACCGGATCGAGCGCGGGCTTCTTCACGCGCCGGCCTTTTTCGTGAAGCGATCGAGCGGACTCGCCTCAGCCACCGGCGCCGACGTGAGCATCGGCTTGCCGAGTGGCGCCAGACAGAAGTCTTTCTTCCACGTTGCGACGCGCTGCATCAAGCCGCGATGATTCGGACCACACCGATAGCGTTTTGAGGCCCAGAACACGCGATCCTGCACGACACCGCGGCACAGCATCACGAAGGCCGACATCGTCGCCGGCGTCAGGGTCCGCGCGGCGAAGGCCTCCGGCGCGAGCTCGTGCCAGATTTTCAACGCCGGACCGCGCAACCAGGGGGGCGGGGCAAATGTCACGACCGGCGCGATCGCCGTCGCATTCGGGTGCTGCAGCAGCACGCCGCGCGCGCTCGTCGTCCCGCTAATCGCGTGTTCGAGGTCGGATTTCCCCTTCTTGCCCGACCCGATGCGCCGTCCGCCACTACCTCGCCCGCCCATACGTTTTGGACCCTTCAGAAAAGTGCGCGTTATTGAAATCAATGAACTTTTGAAATGAACTTTTTGTGTAAACGACACGGGGCGTGTTTCCCGCCCGCCAGTTCCGGAGGATTTGACTCCCCCCTGCCCCCTCGCTTCCTCGAATCGACATCAGTGGGTTCGGCGCGCGCACCTTCTCGCCCCGTTGCTGTGCTCCGCGTGCAAGCGTGCCGTCCTGCCGGAAACGCCAGGCGTTGGGAGTAGTTGGCCCAGGCGTGGCTGTACCACGCTGAGCACCTGTTAGGGTTGCTGTTGTCGGCGGCTGTTGCAGCCGTAATGCGCGGCGCGCAGGTTCGAGTCGTCGTCCGACCAGCCAGGCGCGCCCACGGGAATGACGTGGTCGACAGACGGCGCCCGGCGATGCCGCGAGGGGACCTTGGACGGATCGATCCGTCCCTGACAGATCCAACACACCCACCCGTCGCGCTCGCAGATGCGGCGCCAGCGGCCAACGTGCGGCTTGGTCGATAGGCCCATGCGCTTGAAGGCCGCGCGACGTTTCGCCGAGTGGCGGCGCCGTTTAAGGCGTGTGGACTGGCGATGCTGCTCGACCGGCACACGCTGCTGATCGCGCGCTTCCTCGCAGCGGGCGGCGCTACACGTGTCGCTGCAACACCGTCGGCCCTGTACGATCGGCCGAAATAACTTTCCGCAATGCGTGCACACGGACTCGGGGGTGCGATACGTGCCTCGTCGCGCGAGCCCGTAACATGCCCGACAGCGATACGGCGCGCCGTCCTCACTGCCTTGGCGGCGCGCGTACGCTCGGGTCGCCTCCGCGCCACATGCACAGACCGGACGCGGCTTGCGTTTTCGCCCAGAACCAACGCGCGCGCCGCCAGCCTTACTTCGCCCAGCAGCCATGTTGATAACTGCATTATATTCGTGAACCCCATACTCCAGGCGGCATCAGCCTCCCCCGCGCGTTCGGCACTACTCGCGTTCGGCACTACTCTTGGCGCTGTGACAGGGCGCGCAGAGCGATTGATGATTCTCGGGATCCCAGAACAGCCGTGTGTCCCCGCGATGCGGCACGATGTGATCGGTAACGGCCGCGGCGATGACGCGCGCCTCGCGCGTGCACCGACTGTGCGCGCCGTGCAGTTGCCCATCGAGGCGCTCCCCACAGAAGGGATGCGCGCGCTTCCACCCCACGGAGTACTGGGCCCAGCGTTTGGTGTACCCGCGCTGGTAGGCGGAGCGTCGAGGTTCTCGTGGATCCACATCCGTTACTGGTTCTCAATGAAGACGCGAAACGATCGTTCCTTCGTTTGCGCCGGGGTTTCACTGGTCACGATCTTGTTGGCGATTTCGTATTTCTGGCCGAGGGTGCCACCGAGCAGCCGCAGCTGCGTCTTCCGATTGCCGGCGAGGATGGTCTCGTTGTCTTTCGTCAACGCCGTCTCGACCTGCAAGGGCGCAATCGCCGTGATCGTCCACGTGCTGGTACTAATCGTCACCGTGGCCGCCAGGTTGTTCGTATCCCAATCGAATTGGTAGACCTTGATGTCACTCGGGTCTTTCGGGACTTCGGTCCCGGGCGGGACGATCACGGCGCTCATAGCTGGACCCTCTCGTCGTCGGCCGGCACCCGCACGACGACGTCGTCGGCCAGGATCTGCACCGTCGTCTCGACGCCGCCTCCACTGATGCCAAGGGTGTAGTGCGTGGCGATCTGCGCCGGGGTCAGCGCGGTGGGATACACGGCGACCTTCCCGATCCAGCCGTTGAAGCTGCGCGGGACAATCTCGCCCACGCCGTTGTCGGGATCGGTGTTCCCTAACCCATTGGCGCCGATCCAGAGACTCGACGACGCGAAGGAGCCGCTGCACGCCAACGTGTTCACGACCACGCCGTTCACGTACAGGAGTAAGGTCGCGCCGTCGTACGTGGCGACCAGGTGATAGATGTCGCCGGGACCGATCGCGGGCCCGAGGCCGTCCTGGCCGATGATCGTGCGCACGACGCCGCCCAAGGTGACCGAGACCACCGCATGCGGCACCACGGTGGGCGGGTTGATGATCCCGCCGCTGCAGTGGAAGCCGAGAGAGCTGTCGTGGTCCGCGTCGCCGGTGGCCAGCACGAGGCGCACGGGGTACGGCGCAATCGAGGATTCCGGAAACAACGTCTGCGGCCGCGCCCACGCTTCCCACGTGAACGCCGCCGTGCCGGCGATCGGCGCGAAACCCTGGCTGGTGATGCGCGAGGGATTGGGCACCGCGTCCGTGCCGCGTTCGATCCCATCAAACAACGCCGAGGGGCGCCCGTCCGACAGCAAGGCGGGTTGCCCAAACGTGACGCCCAAGGCACTCGGTGTGCCGGGGTGCGAGTCCGCCACGTCGATCGCGCTGCCCGCGCCGATCGCATCGGCCAACGGCCAGGCGCCCACGGCGCCGTCGACGAGGACGTGGGGGTCGTAGGCGACCGAGCGCGCCTCCCCGGCGGGCACGCGCACGACGAGGTCATCCGCCAGGGGCTGCACCACGAGATCGTCGGCCGGCACGCGCACCCGGAGGTCCGCGGCGACCGTCCCGTCCTCGTCGCCGCCAATGGGGGTGGAGCTCTCATCTTGCGGCGGGAGCTGCCAGAGGAACGATCCGACCCGCAGCGCCACCGCGCGGACGCGCTGCTGCAGGGTCCGGAGCGCCCGGATCCCACTGATCGGCGGTTGCCACGTCTCGGGCTGCACCGCCAGGGCCCCGGGGGTCAGGTCCGGGGTCTGCCAATAGAGGCGCGGGCTGAGGCGACTCACCCGCTGAGACCAGGCGCGTTGCTGCTGCCCGAGCGCGGAGAGGCCCGCAATCGGCTGGGTCCAGGTGTCCGGCTCGAGGACGGCCGTGACGTCGTTCGTGGTCTGCGCCAGCGCGCGCGCCACGGCGGCCCGCCCGCGGAACAGTCGATGCGCGATCGCCTGCGCCGTCGTGCCGGGAATCGGGGGGACCCAGGTCTCGGGCTGTGTCGCGAGCGGGCCCGTGCTCAGGTCCGAGGCTTGCCAATAGAACGGACCGACGCCGACGGCGCGTTGCGCCCACTGCCGTTGCGCTTTCGCGAGGGCCCGTTGTCCCTCGACGGGACTCGTCCACGTGTCGGGCTCGATCGCGACGAGCGCATCCGTCGCCCCGAGCGACAGCGACTGCGCGAGGCCGGCCCTCGCGAGGCCCAGGCGTTTCGCCGTCGCGAGCGCCGACGTGCCGCTGACGGGCTGCGTCCAGGTCTCCGGTGGCGTCGCGAGGGGCCCGCTGACGTCCTCCGGGGTTTGCCAGAGCAACGGCGAGAGGAGGCCGGCGCGCGCGCGCGATTGCTGACTGGCGAGGCGAAGCGCCCCGGTGCCGCTGACCGGTTGCGTCCATTGATCGGGCGGAACCAGCGGGGGCGGATCTTGGGCCGTGGCCCAGTAGAGCGATGTCTGCCCCGCTCGCGAGCGGAACGCTTGCGCGCTCGCGCGTGACGCACTCAGCCCCTGAACGGCTTGCGGCCACGAATCCGGTTGAACGCTAAGCGGGCCATCGCTATCTTCCGGGAGCGTTTGCCAGAGCGGACTATTGCGAACGCGCTGGATCCGCTGGAGGCTGGCCTGCTGACGCAGCGCACTCGTGCCGGCAATCGCCTGCGTCCACGTGTCGGGCTCAGTGGTGACGTCTTCCGGGGTCTGCCACACCCGCCCCATGCTGACGGCGAGGCGCTGCCACGCGCGCGCTTGCTGGGTAAGATTCGCGGTCCCTTGAACGGGTTGCGTCCACGTGTCAGGTTGAACGGCGAGTGGCCCCGTGGTGAGATCGTCAGCGGTCCAGTAGCACGTGGTCCCGATCTGGACGGCGCGCTGGGTGAACACGCGCTGCTGTTGCCCGAGGGCGCGGAGTCCCTCGATCGGACTCGTCCACGTCTCCGGTGGCGCGACGGTGACGAGCTCGCTGGTCGCTTGGTAGTACTGCTGGGCGAGCCCGACGCGCTGCTTGACGCGCTGGTCGGCTTGACGCAGCGCGCTGACACCCTGCACGGGTTGCGTCCAGGTCTCGGGCTGCGCCCCTTGGACGTTCGGAGCGGCCTCGACACTGACGGCAAAGATCAGGGAGGCCGCGACGAGGGCGGCGGCGCGCCAGCGTTGCGCCTGCTGACGCACGCCTCGCGTGCCGACGACGGTCTGCGGCGCGAACCCTTCGGCGACGGCGCTGCCTGTCGTGGCGGGGAATTCGGCATCGACGCGCCCGGGCGCGTTGAATTCCGCATCCACGCGTCCCTTGGGCGTGAACTCCGGATCGACGAAGCTGGAAGTCGTCGCCATGGTGGTTAGGTGCTGATGATCACGACGTAGCCGAGTCCGCCGGCGCCACCGGCGCCGCCCAGTCCGGCGTTTTGTCCGACGCCGCCGCCGCCCCCGCCGCCGCCGCCGCGGCCGCCCGCCCCTCCGGCGCCCCCGGCGGCGCCCGCTTGCGTCGTCGCGCCGCCGCCGCCCCCGCCTGCGCCGCCCTTGGTGGAATCGCCGGCCGCGCCCGCCGCGCCCGCGCCTCCAGGGGCCCCCGCCCCACCGTCCGATCCGGCCGCGCCGCCGCCCCCGCCGGTGTAGCTGTTCGACGCGCCGCCTTGTCCAGCCACGGTCGAGGTCGGCGTGGCGGTATGGCCGCCGCCGGAGCCGCCCGCGCCGGCCCCGAAGATGGAGGAGCCGCCGTCGGTGCGTGTGGCGGTCGGGGGCGTCGGTGAGCCGCCCCCACCGCCCCCGCCAAACTCGGCACAGAAGCGCCCGATCGCCCCAACGAGCGCGATGGCGCTCCCGATGGCGCCGCCGCCAGCCATCGTGCCGTCCGTGGGCCCCGTGTTGTTCTGCCACGGTTGGCCACCCGGCCCGCCGGCCGTGGTCCCGAGGCCGCCCACCGCGCCCGTGCCGCCGCCGCCCCCGCCGCCAGTGACGACGCCCGAGATCGCGCCGCCGCGGCCGCCGCCGCCGCCAAACACTTGCG
>Ga0210382_10000537_pt1 | contig 13442 bp, 14 predicted proteins | sample PLMedo_FD_155452 | JGI IMG/M metagenome (GOLD analysis project Ga0210382, IMG submission 155452) | Groundwater sediment microbial communities from an aquifer in East River, Colorado, USA - PLM0_60_coex redo | ecosystem: Environmental > Terrestrial > Soil > Riparian zone | place: USA: East...
CCACGGCTTCATCGATCTTCGCGTCGCCGCTCTCGTCACCGTGTTCGAACTGGCCGGCCTCATCATCGGCGTGCGCCTCGCGCACGTCGCGAGCGCGCTCGCCCTGCGGCGCCTCGCCGGCGGCCTTTGCATCGCGAGCGGCGGCTTCCTGCTCCTGCGCTCGCTGTGAACCCGCGCGAAGAGGATAATCCGGTTCCACCAGGGGAGGAAAACAATGAACACTTCGTCGCTGCTCAGAATCGCGCTCGCGCTTGCCGTCCTGTTCTCGAGCGCCACGGCCGCGCTGGCGCAGGGCAAAACCAGGCTGCTCTGGCTCGGCCAGGCAGCCTGGCGCATCGAATCGCCGGGCGGCAAGGTGATCGTGATCGATCCCTGGCTCACCCAAGGGCCGAAGGCGCCGGCGCAGTACAAGGACCTTGCCGCGCTCGGCAAGGTCGACCTCCTGCTGGTCACCCATGCGCACGTCGATCACATCGGCGACGCGCCGGCCATCGCGAAGATGCACAACACCGTGCTGTACGGCCCGGCGGACATGGTCACGCCGCTCATCTTCCTCGGGATGATTCCGGCGAACCTCGGACATCGCTTCAACAAGTCGGGGAGCGTGACGCCGCATCCGGGGATCAAGGTGACGGCGGTCAAGGCGGAGCACTCGTCGCTCCTCGTCTGGAACAATCCCGCCACCGGGAAGAACGAGGCGCACCCGGCGGGCGAACCCATGGGCTACATCATCCAGATGGAGAACGGATTCAAGATCTGGCACATGGGCGACACCGGGCTCTTTCCCGACATGCAGTTCATCTCCGAGCACTACAAGCCCGACCTGGTGCTGATGCCGATCGGCGGCAACTTCACGATGGATCCGGCCGACGCGGCGTTCGCGGCGCGCACCTGGGTGAAACCGAAGACGGTGATCCCGATGCACCACGGCGCGAATCCGCTCACCAAGGGCACGCCGGCCGAGTTCCTGGAGGGGATGAAGGGCAGCCCGGTCAAGGTCATCGTCATGACCGAGGGGCAGACGGTCGAGTTCTAGGCCGGAACGCCGCGCAGGCCGGCGAACGCGAAGAGCGCCATGCTGAGCGCCATCACCGCGTAGCCCGAGTAGTTCAAGACCTTGCCGCCGCGCGGGCCGAGGGTGCCTTTCGCCTGCAGGATGGAGGCCGCCGTGGCAAGCACGGCACCCAGGATGGCAAGTGCCACGACGATCGGCCGGCTCAGGAGGAGCTCCATCAACCGCGGCTGGCGCGCTTGAGGTAGGCCGCGACGAAGTCGGCCGCGGCCTTGGAGCCGCGCGAGAAGGAGCGCATCGCCTCGGCGTGCAGAATCGAGAGCGCCTGCTTCTTGATGTCATTGGCGCGGTCGCTCTCGACCAGGTCGACCAGCCGCCGCGGCCGCGGCAGGTCGACGTCGATCACGGCGCGCACCTGCGTCGGGATGTTCGACATGACCAGCATGCGGTCGGCGAGGAACACCGCCTCGTCGATATCGGTGGTGACGAAGAAGTTGGTGCGCCGGTTCTCCTCGTAGAGCCGCGAGTAGTACTCCCACATCAGCTCCTTGGTCATCGCGTCGAGGCCGCGGAACGGCTCGTCGAGGATCATCACCTTGGGATTGTTGATCATGGCGCGCGCCAGCTCGGCGCGGCGCTGCATGCCTCCGGAGAGCTGACCGGGGTACTTGTCGCGGAACTCGCGCAGGCCGACCTTGGCGAGGAGGAACTCGCCGAAATCCAGGGTCTGCCGCGTCAGCTCGCCGCGCGCGCGGGGCCCGTAGAGGATGTTGTCCCAGGTGGTCATCCACGGAAACAGCGCGGTTTCCTGGAACAGCACCAGGCGGTCGCGGTCGGGGCCGCCGATCGGCGCGCTGTCGAGCGTGACGCGGCCCTCGCTCGGCGCCTCGAAACCGGCGAGCAGGCGGATCAGCGTGCTCTTGCCGCAGCCCGACGGACCGACCATCACGGTGAGTTTCGCGCGCTCGATGGTAAACGAGCAGTCGCGCACGACTTCCTTGCGGAACCGCGCGGCCCCGTAGGACTTGCTGACGCCCCGGACGGCGATCTCGCCCGGGACGATCGCCGGCGCTATCTTGCTTTCAGCCATGGCGTAGCGTAGCGGCCGAGCCAGCGCAGCAGCCCGCTCGAGACGAAACCGGCGATGCCGATCGAAATCATGCCGACCACGATCTGCTCGTAGGAGCCGCCGACGTACGAGTTCCAGATGAAGAAGCCGAGCCCGCCGCCGCTGCCGGCCTGCTGGCTGCCGCCGCCGGAGATCATCTCGGCGGCCACCACCACTTCCCAGGTGATCCCCATGCCGACCGCCGAGCCGACGACGATCGACGGCAGCGTGCCGGGCAGGATCACGCGGCGGAAGATGTCCCAGCGCGAGGAGCCCATCGACTGGGCCGCCTGGAAATAGCGCACGTCGATCGAGCGCGCGCCGCCCAGCACGTTGATGACGATCGTGTAGAACGCGCCGAGGAAGGTGATGAAGACGATGGCGAGCTCCTGCGTCGGCCAGAAGATGATCGACGCCGGCACCCAGGCGAGCGGCGGGATCGGCCGCAGGACCTCGAACACGGGAAAGCCGATGCCGCGGGCGACGCGGCTGACGGCGAGCAGCAGTCCGAACGGGATGCCGATGAGCATCGCGGTGAAGAAGCCGCTCATGACGCGGAAAAAGCTCATGGTCCAGCTCTGCCAGTAGCCTCCCTGGCCGAGCACCGCGACCCAGGCCTTGAGCACCGCGGAGGGCGCGGGCACGGCACCGATCCAGGGCAGGTAGTCCTTCTTGAAGCCCAGGGTGCCGAGGAGCTCCCTGAAGGGCGCAAAGAACTCTGGCGCCATCCATTGCTTGGAGCGCGCGCCGATCTCCCACAGGATGAGGAACATCGCGACCGAGGCCAGGCCACGCCAGAACACGGGGTTTGCAAGCAGCTTTTTCACTCCTTCAGCCTTCCTTTTCGCCCGCCTGGAACGCCTTGAGCGCTTCCTCGTGCACGGCGTCGTTGGTCTCCTCGATCAGCTCGCGGAAGCGCTTCGAAGTGAGCACGCTGTAGTCGCGCGGGTGCGGAATGTCGACGTCGAGGATCTTTTTCGGCTTGCACGGGCGGGTGGTCATGATGGCGACGCGGTGACCGAGGAAGATCGCTTCCTCGAGATCATGCGTGATGAAGAAGATCGTGACCTTGTTCTTGTAGTAGATCTCGAGCAGCGCCTCGTGCATCACGCTCTTGGTGAGCGAGTCGAGCGCGCGGTAAGGCTCGTCCAGCAGAAGCGCCTTCGGGTCGTTCATGAGCGCGCGCACGATCTCGACGCGCCGCCGCATGCCCGAAGACACCTCGCCGGGGTAGTTGTGCTCGACGCCGGAAAGCCCCGCGTCGGCCAGCATCGCGCGCGCCTTTTCGATCGCCTGCTTGCGGCCGAGCTTGCCCTGCATCAGCGGGCCGAAGATCACGTTTTCCAGGTTGCTCTTCCAGGGAAACAGCGCCCCGTTCTGGAACACCACGATGCGGTCCGGGCCCGGTGTCGACAGCGGCTTCGCGGTGGAGCACAGCACCTCGTCGTCCATCACGATACGGCCCGAGGTGATCTCGTGAAAGCCGGCGATCGCATTGAGCAGCGTGGTCTTGCCGCACCCGGAAGGCCCCACGATCATGCAGATCTCGCCCGGCTCGATCTCGAGCGAGCAATGGTCTACCGCCATCACCGCCGCGCCCTGCGGGTCGTACACCTTCACCACGTCATCGATGACGATATGTCCCCGGGTCATCGCTCGGCCAGGGCAAGCTCGCGCACGCGCCATTCCATCAGGTAGTCGCCGGCGATGCGCACCAGCGCGCTGGTGGCGTAGCCGACAATGCCGAGCGTTGCCATGCCGATGATGATGGTCGGATAGCGCACCATCATGTAGGAGGTGTTGATCACGTAGCCGAGGCCATACTGGCCGGACACCATTTCCGCGGCGACCAGCGAGAACCACGACACGCCGATCGAGATCTGCAGGCCGGTGAAGATGAACGGCAGCCCGCCGGGCACCACCACGTGCCGGAACACCTGCCAGCGGCTCGCCCCCAGGCAGCTTGCGGCGCGCACGTAGGATTCGTCGATCGACTGCACCCCGAGCATCGTGTTGAGCGCGGTGGCGAAGAACGAGGCGAGGAACGCGAGATACACCACCGCCGACTCGGTGGCGATGAACATCACGATCGCGAGCGGCACCCAGGCGAGGATCGGGATCGGCCGCAGCATCTCGAACACCGGGAACACGTAGTCCTTGAACTTGCGCGACCAGCCCAGCATCAGGCCGAAGGGCACGCCGAGCGCCGTGGCGAGGAAGAACGCCTTTGTGACTCGCCACACCGACACCAGGATGTGCTGGTAGTACTCGGCGGTGTAGATCGACAGGCCGTAGGTCGGCGAGGGCGAGAGCCATTCCTTCACCACCGAGGTGAGGCCCGGCATCTCGCGGAAGCGCGGCAGCTTCCACAGCTCGACCGCGAGATACCAGAAGCCGAGGAGCAGGGCGAAGCCGATCAGCATCAGGTAGGGCCGCGGGCTTTTCAGCCACTGCGCCATCCGAAACATGGTCAGGCCGAGGCGCGACATCTCCTCGGCCTGCGGCGGCACCCCCGGAAGCGCCTCCATCAGCTCTTCGGGGCCTGCGAGTCCGGCAGCGCCTTCACTTCCCCGATCGGCGCCTTGAGGCCGCGCTCCCTGAGGAGATCTTCGGTCCACGTGGCTTCGATCGCCTCCGGACGCACCTTGTCGACGTTGATGCTCTTGATCGAGTACAGGAATGCAGCCGCGCGGGTGATCAGCTCGCGCGTTTCGGGGGTGAACCCGAAATGCAGGTAGTTGCGCACCGGATGACCCCCGGCATTCGGGTCGTAGGAGCCGTACAGCGAATACCACAGCACGCGCTCGCCGAAGCCGGTCGTCTGCTCCTTCGCCATTTTCACCACCTCGGCGCTGTTCTTCGGATCGGCGAGGAACAGCTGCGCGTCGAGCTCGGCCTGCAGCCAGGCCTTGACGACGTCGGGCCGCTGCTTGATCAGGTCGGCGCGCATGGCGAGGAAGCCGCCGTCGTTCTCCTGCACGCTCGCGCCCGAGGCGATGCGGCGCGCCAGGCCCTCCTGCACCAGGCGCGAAGCGGTCGGCTCCCAGATCACCGCGGCGTCGAGCTTGCCGGCGCGGAAGTTGGAGGTGATCACCTCGATGTTCTGGTTCAGGTACTCCTTGGGATTGACGCCGAGCTTCTTGAAGGTAGCCTGGGCATAGCGGTCGGTGCACGAGCCCTTGGGCACCGCGACGATCTTGCCGTCCAGCCAGCGCAGCGCCTGCGTCGCGTCCTGGAACTTGGGAGCGTCATTGCGCGCAAGAAAGATGTTGCATTGATCGAAGCCCAGGCCCAGGTTCGCCACCAGGCGCACGTCGGCGACCTCCTGCTTGGTGGTCGAGACGATCGCCGGCATGTCGCCCATGTAGCCGATGTTCTGTTTGCCGGCGAGCATGTTGTTGACGATGATCGCGCCCTGCAGGCCGATCTGGAACTCGACATCCGAGCCCTTCGGCAGATACTTCTCGTAGAATTTCTTGCCGCGCATCACCACGCCGGACCAGGACTGGGTGTAGTACGGCTGGTAACCCACCACCAGCTTCACCGGTGCGCCCTGCTTGCCGTAATCGATGTCGGTCGCAATCGCCGGCACCGCTGTGCATGCAGCGAACAATATTGCTGTGAAGCGCCTCCCGTTCATGACATCCCCTCCTCTGGTTGTGGTGCTATTTCGGAATCCTGGAAACATCCTGCGCCTTGATGATGCCGAGCGGCAGCGACACCTTCCCCGCTTGAGCGACTTTGCGCGCAAACGAATCGTCGAGCGCGCCGGGCGCCGGCTTGTCGACATCGATCACCTTGGCCTCGCGCAGGTAAACATAAGTCTCCATCAGCAGCTTGCGCACCCGGTCATCAAACACAAAAGGCTTTTCGTCGCGTATCGGGCTGCCGCCCGCAGACGGCGGTATCGCCCCGTAAATCGAGAACCATGCCATGGGCACCGTAATGCCCGCGGTCTGGCCCTTCACGAACTCCGCCACTCTGGTCCAGTTCTTCGGATCGATCACGTACTGCTGCGCCTCGAGTTCCGTCTTGAGCCACGCTTCCACGAGGTCAGGCCGCTGCTTCATGAAATCTTCGCGCATGGCGATCGCCCCGGCGTCCGAAATGCCGAACGTGTACCCGGTGGCGACGATGCGGGCAACGCCCTCGCCCACGATGTCTCCAATTCGCGAGACCGAAGGCTCCCACAGCACCGCGCCGTCAATCTTGCCGGCGCGCAAGTTGGTCGCAATGACCTCGATCGACTGATTGAGTATCGTAGCCGGCTTGATTTTGGTCATCTCGATGACCAGGCCGAGGAAGCGATGCGCGCAACTGCCCTGCGGTGTTGCGAGCGTCTTTCCGTCGAGCCACTGGACGGCTTCCTGCGGCGAGTTGAACTTCGGCGCATCGGCGCGCACCATGATGACGTTACAGCGCTGCCCCGGTGAAAGGCCGGTATTGGCCACGAGGTTGACCGGGGCCACGCTGCGCTTGGTGGTGGCGACGACCGCCGGCATGTCTCCGAGGTAACCGATTTGCTGCTTGTTGGCGAGCATCTGGTTGACGATGATCGATCCCTGCAGCGCGCTCTGGAACTCGACTTCGCTGCCCGGCGGAAGATGCTTCTTCCACAATTCCAGGGCACGAATGACGACCGCAGAATAGGAAATCGTGTCGTAGGGTTGATAACCGACGACCAGCTTGACGGGCTCGGCCGCCGCAGCGACCCCCTGCTGAAGGCATCCGATCAGGAATACGGCCAGTGCGACTCTAATTTTTATAGTCATCATTTCACTCCGGACGATGCGAGATAGCGGGCAATCAGCGCAGCCAGGCGGCGCATGACGATGAAGCCTGCCGCGGGATCGCCCTCGAGCACGCGCAGCGCCGCCTTGCCGTTGATGCGCAGCAGCGCCGACTCCTCCAGGCAGCGCGCGCTTGCGATGCGCGCAGGATAGCCATCGAGAAGCGCGGCCCAGCCGAACACCTCGCCCTTTCTGAGTATGAAGCCTCCCGGCGCGATGTGCTCGCGCCGGCCGACGAGGAACTCCACGCGCCCGGAGTCGAGCACGAAGAAGTCCTCCGCGGGATCGCCCGGGCGATAAAGCATCGCGCCCGCCTGGTAGCTCTCGCGCCGCGCCAGCGCCGCGAGCGAATCGATGGTGCCGGCAGCAATCCCGTTGAACAGCTCGCCCACGTCGAGCGCGGTCGCATCCCCGCCGAGATAGAGCGAACCGCCTTCGACCGCCAGCGGATATCTCTGCAGCGGCGCTTCGGCGAGCCCGAGCGGCGCCCCGGTGCGGATGTCCCACTGCCACAGGTGCATGTGGCAGGTGAGCACCGAGCCGTCGAACAGGCCTTCGCACAGCGGCACGTCCTGATGGGGGCAGACCGCCTGGACGCCGAAGAACTCGCCGCCCGCGTTCGCCACCACCAGCCTGAGGCCACCCTCGGCCTCGCACTCGCGCAGGCCGTTCTCGGGCACATCGGCGACGCGGCACACGAGGCGTTTGGTCATGGTCCGCTCAGCTGAACTTGTCGTAGCGAATATTGTCCGTCGTGAGCTTTGCCTCGAGCAGCAGCACGCGGATCGCGGCGTCGACCGCAGGCGGCGGGCCGGCGACATAGGCGCGCAGCTCCTGGTACTTGCCGGCCATCATGCGCTTCGCGACCTCGTGCACCAGGCCGCGCGCAAAGCCGAGCTCCGGCCATTCGCTCCTGGCGGACGCGGGCACGTCCTCGTCGGACGATGCGACCGTGATTTCCAGTCCTTGCCTCTTGAACGCGCTCAATTCGCGGAGGAAAAACGCGTCGCGCATCGTCCGGACGCCGAAGAAAACCCAGCCGCGGTAGCGATCGAAGTAGCGCTCTCGCGCCGCACGCGACAGGATCGACATCATTCCGGCGATGCCCGAGCCGCCGGCGATGCACAGCAGGTTCTTGGCGAGCGCCGGATCGAACGTCGCTTTGCCGAGCGGACCGAAGGTCTCGAGGCGTTCGCCTTCGCGGTCGGCGCCGAACAGCCACTCCGAGAAGCGGCCGTCGGGCTTGCGCTTGACGACGAAATCGAGCTGTCGCCCGCCGCGCTCGAAATTGCACATCGAGTACGCCCGGTAGCCCGGCAGGCCCGCCGGCGCAAGCAGCACGAATTGCCCGGCGTCAAAGTCGCGCGGCTGCTCCAGCTCGACGCCGAACGCCATGACGTCGTGCGCCAGCCTGCGCGGTGCACGCAGGATCCCCGTGCAGGCGTCGGGAGTACAAGCCCCCGGCTCCATCGCGTAGACGAATTTCGATACCTCCAGCATCAGATCGCCTTCGGCGGCGCACTGGCACATCAGGAACTCGTGCTGCTCGGGCTTGACGTACCTGCGTCCCGGAGCCTCGCGCCAGCCGTCGTGCAGCCGGCCCGAGATCAGCTTGGCCTTGCAGGTACCGCAGGTTCCGGTGGCGCATTCGTACGGCAGGTCGATCCCGGCGCGCAGGCCGGCGTAGAGCACCGATTCGCGGCTCCGCGCGTCGAACTCGAAGCCCCGGTTGCGCGCGTTGACCTGGATCCGCATGCGCTAGAACGGGATGTGGTACCCGTAACCGAGCAGCCGCGTATCGAGCTTCACCACCCGGCGCGCGAGCTTCGGCTGCGCGCCGTCCAGCTTGACGGTGTCGTGGAGACGGCCGACCGCGAAAAGCTCGGTCGCGCCGCCGTCCAACTGGGTGCGGAAGACCTGCAGCGCTGAAACTACAGATGCATTTTTTGAAGAATCCAGATCTACGGTGTACACCGTCGCGTGGCGCGTAAGGGGCGAGTGGTCGCTGTTGTGCTTCGGAAGGTTGGTAAACAGCGTCTCCATGCCCTTCTTGTCGTGGTCGAGCCAGACCATGTCGCGCTTGATCTCCGCACTGTGCGTCGTGATCGTGTAGCGAAAAGCCTCGTCGCACAGGTCGAGGAACGCCTTGAAGTCCTTCGTGTCCAGAGCGAGGCAGGAGCGGTAAATGAGCTCCTCGATCGCCTGGCGCTGTTCGGACTTGCTCACTTAGTAGGGAGCGTAGGCGGGCCGGTCCATGCGCCTCGACCACTCTGCGTAGTAGTGCCGCATGCCGACCTCGTCGTGGATGGTGCTGTTTTCTTCGCGCCCCTGGAGGACCCAGCGGCTGTCGCTCCCCTGGCGCATCGCGCGTCCCTGGCCGTGGACGCCGAGCAGATCCTCGTGCAGGTTGCGGCCGAACGGACCCCAGATCGTGTTGTGGTCGAACACGCGTTGCGCGCGCTCCTCGGCTGTGTCGCGCTTCAGGCCGAGTCCGCGGAACTCGATCAGTACCTCGTTCGGGCCGAGCGGGATCGCGGTGTCGATGCGCAGCACCGAGGTGCGCAGGTTGTAGGTCATGCCGGGGAACAGATCGACCATGTACCACCCGCCGCGCGCCATTCCCGGCCAGCCGACCGCGCGCTCCTTGGAGCCCTCGTACTTGTCGTACTGGATCTGCATCGAGCCCACCGTCGCGTGCCCGTTCGGGAAGCCGGTGTATTTGCGCTCGAAGTAGCCGGGCTGCAGCATCCCGGTGATGCGGTTAAAGTAGTGCATGTAGTCGTGGTAGAACTCGCTGTTGGTGTCGTGCCACAGCTTGAAATTGGTGCGCACATGGGCCTTGTGGAAGTGGAACACTTCCATCGGCTCCTGCAGGTAGGGCTCGAGGATGTCCAGCGCGCCGCCGATCGACTCGTGCAGCGGCGCGCAGTCGTCGGCGAGGTTCACCCACACGAAACCGCCATATGCGAGCTCGCACTTCACTTCGCGCAGTGCGGCGTCTTCTTTGCGGAAGCGGTCCTGGTAGCCCTGTTCGGCGCGCGTGATGTCGACGCAGTTCCCGCGCGTGTCGAACGACCACTGGTGGAAGATGCAGGTCATGCGCTTCGCGTTGCCCGACGGGTCGTACAGGATCGTGTTGCCGCGGTGCGGGCAGATGTTGTAGAACGCGCGCACCTTGGCGTCATCGCCGCGCACCACGATCAGCGGGACGCCGGCCGGATGGGTGAACAGGCGATAGTCGAAGGCCTCGGGCAGCTCTGACTCGTGGCAGGCAATGATCCACGAGGGTCTGAACAGCTTCTCCTTCTCCTCCTTGAAGATCGCCTCGTCGGTATAGAGGCGTGAATCGACGTAGTGCGTCGCCGGGAATTTCGGCGGCGCGTTCCACTCGGCGGCGGTCCTGGCCATGGCAAAGCTCCTTCAGCGCAATTCAATCATCTGCTGATTCTGCCGGAAACGAAAACGGCCGGGAATACCGGCCGCTCTGAAGCATACCCCCGGCAATCACTTGCAATGGGCCATGCAGCGCAGCGACTTCGTGTCGGGCCGGTCGTCGAGCATGAAGCCGTTGCGGTTTGGCATCTGCACCTGCGCGAGGCGAGCGGCGTCCATGACCGCGTCGGCGGGCACCAGGCCATTCAGATTGAGCAGGTAGGCCGATACCGCGTAGACCTCGTCCGCGCTCAGCGTCTGCGGCCGGTCCATCGGCATCGCGCGGCGGATGTAGTCGAACAGGATCGGCGCGTACGGATACATGCTTCCCGGCGTGAGCACGCGCGCGTTGGTGGTGAACGAACCGATGCCGCCGACCATCGTGCCGTACATCGGGCCGCCCTTGGCGTCCGCGCCATGGCAGGCAACGCATTTCGCTTCGTAGACCTTCCTGCCTTCGGCGACGCTCCCCTGTCCGGCGGGCAGACCCCGCCCGTCGGGAGTGCGGATGTCGATGTTCCAGGCGGCGAGGTCGGCCTCGCTCATCGGCTGGCCGAAGCGCGGCCTGTCGGGGAGCGGCTGCACGGCGTGCGGCCCGGTGCTACCGAGCGGAATGCCGCTCGCGGATTGGTTTGCACACCCGGAAATCCACAGGCAGGCCACCGCTACGGCAAGGCTTGATTTAAGCTTGGCCGATCGCATTGCGCACCTCGCCTTTGGCGCTGACCGACCAGGGCTGAATCCCGTTGTGGTGCTGCACGAAGCCGGCGATCGCGCGCGCCTTCTGGATTTCCTGCACCGCGGGCTGCACGTAGCCCGTGCTGTCGAGCGCGCGGCTCATCAGCACGGCCGGGGCGCCATTCCAGTCCCAGCCGACCTTGAAGCGTGTCAGGCACTTGTCCATGATCGGGTCTTCGAGCATCGCCTCGCGCCAGTTCCTGCCGCCGTCGACCGACACGTCCACCGCGCGGATCTTGCCCGCGCCGGACCACGCCAGCCCGGTGATCTCGTAGAAGCCGGGACCCTTGAGCTGCTGTCCGCCCGAGGGCGAGGTGATGACGGACTTGCATTCCATCAGCATGCTGAACTGCCGCCACTTGCCTTCGGGCATCGGATCGGTATAGCGCGCGGTCTCGCTGCGCAGGTGCCACGGCTGGTCGCCGACCTTGATGCGCCGCAGCCATTTCACGCTGACGTTGCCTTCCCAGCCGGGGATCACCACCCGCACCGGGTAGCCGTTCTCGGGACGCAGGCGCTCGCCGTTCATCGCGTAAGCGATGATGGCGTCGTCGAGCACTTTTTCCACCGGGATCGAGCGCGCATGCGCCGCTGCGTCGGCGCCTTCGAACAGCACCCATTTGCCGCGCGGATCGATGCCCGCTTCCTCGAGCAGCGTGGCGGCCGGTACGCCGGTCCACAGCACGCCCGATAGAAGGCCGTGCGTCTGCTGCACCGTCGCCGACGCGGGCTTGAGCCAGTCGGTGAGGCCGTTGCCCGAGCATTCGTGGAAATGAAAGCGCGACACCGACGGGTAGCGCACGAGATCGTCCATCGCAAACGCCAGCGGCTGCTTCACCATGCCGTGGATCGCAAGCCGGTGCGTGACCGGATCGATATCGGGCGTGCCGGCATGGTGGCGCTCGAAAATCAGGCCGTTCGGCGTAACGATGCCGCTCTGGTACTGCAGCGGCGTCATGCTCCAGTCCGACCAGTTCTGCCGGTTCTTCAGGACATCGCTGCGCCGCCGCGCGACATGCGCCTCGTACTTCGAAGGCATGCCGTACATGGCTTCCGGGATCGGCCGCCCCGGCTCCTGCGCGCTCGACGGCACGGGTAGCGGCGCGGCACCCGCGCTTGCGGCAATCGCGCCTCCAGTTAATGCCGCGGTCTTGCGAAAAAAATCTCTACGGCTGGAAATTCTTGCCATGGGTCCTCCAGCGTCGAATTGTCGCTCAAGATTGTCCCCTCAGCTCGGCGACGGCGAGCGCCCGCGGATCGCCCGCCTTGGCCGCCTGCAGCGCGCGCCATACGCGCTGAGGAGTCGCCGGCATGTCGAAATGCGTAACGCCGGCCTGGCGCAGTGCGTCGATCACCGCGTTCATCAGGCAGGGCATCGAGCCGGTGACCCCGGCCTCGCCCACGCCTTTGGCGCCGAGCGGGTTGGTCTGCGTCGGCACCGGATGATCTAGGACCGTGAGGTTGTTCACCAGGAGCGCGCGCGGCATCGGGTAGTCCATGAAGCTGCCGTTCAGCAGCTGGCCGCTGTCGGGGTCATAGATCGCCTGCTCGCCGAAAATGTGGCCGGCACCCTGGGTGATGCCGCCCTGCATCTGGCCTTCGACGATCTGGTGGTTGATGATGTTGCCGGCGTCGTCGCAGGCGACGTAGCGGACGATCTCGGCGATGCCGGTCTCCGCCTCGATCTCGACCTCGGCGATGTGGCAACCGTTGGGGAACGTCGTCCCGACCTTCTTCTCCTTCAGGTCCACGTCGAGCCGGCCGGCATGCTTCCTGGCGAGCGCCGCCAGCGCGACCTCGCGGTCGGTGCCCTTGATGCGGTATTTGCCCTCCAGGAACTCGACGTCGGCTGGCGCGGCCTCCAGCTCCTCCGCCGCAAGCGCGAGACCTTTCCTGACGACCTCCTGCGACGCCATCAGCATCACGCTACCGACGCCCAGAAGCGAGCGCGAGCCTCCGGTGGGATTGCCGACCAGCTGCATGTCCGGGTCGGCGGTGCGCAGCCGGATCGATTCCATCGGCACGCCGAGCACGCCGGAAACGATCTGCGCGTACGTCGTTTCGTGGCCCTGACCGTGGGAATGCGATGTCGCGCGCAAGGTGATGCGCGCCGCATCGTCCCACGTGATCTGTACCTGGTCGTACGGCGCGAAGCCACCCGCGCCGCTCGCCTCGATGTAGGTGGCGATGCCTTGCCCGCGCAGCCTGCCGCGGCTGCGGGATTCCGCTCTTCGCGTTTCGAATGAATTCCATTCCGCGGCCTTCAGCGCCTTGTCGAGCACGCCCTCGAAGTCGCCGCAGTCGTATTCGAATCCGGTCGCGATCTTGTACGGAAATTTGTTCTTGGCGACGAGGTTGCGGC
>Ga0210382_10000538_pt1 | contig 13424 bp, 12 predicted proteins | sample PLMedo_FD_155452 | JGI IMG/M metagenome (GOLD analysis project Ga0210382, IMG submission 155452) | Groundwater sediment microbial communities from an aquifer in East River, Colorado, USA - PLM0_60_coex redo | ecosystem: Environmental > Terrestrial > Soil > Riparian zone | place: USA: East...
ACACGCAGGGCGCGCCGCACACGCAGGCTGACGACGTGGAGGTGGGCGGCATCCGCGGGCGCGAGGCACTCGACCGGCTGCGCAACGTGGTTGGGCGCGTGGAGTCGTCGTGGCGCCCAGCCACTGCCGAGGAAGGCTTCGAGATTGTGCGGCGGCGCCTGTTCGAGCCGCTCGCCGGACCCGACGCCTTCAAACAGCGTGACGTGACCGCGCGCGCGTTCGCGGACCTCTATCACGCGCAGAGCGCCGAGTTCCCGCCCGAGTGTCGGGGCGGCGACTACGAGAAACGCATCCAGGCCGCCTATCCGATCCACCCGGAGATCTTCGACCGGCTCTACACCGATTGGTCCACCCTGGTGAAGTTCCAGCGCACGCGCGGCGTGCTGCGCCTGATGGCTGCCGTGATCCACAGCCTGTGGGAGAAGGGTGACCGTAACCCGCTGATTCTGCCGTCTACGGTGCCCATCGACGACGCCCGCGTGCAGTCGGAGCTGACGCGCTATCTCTCAGACAACTGGGCTCCCATCATCGAGAGGGATGTCGACGGGCCAAACTCGCTGCCGCTCAAGATCGACGCCGAGCAGCCCAACCTCGGCAAACTTCACGCGACGCGGCGCGTGGCGCGCACCATCTATCTCGGTTCGGCGCCCACAACGGCCGCGGCGCACCGCGGGCTCGAGGATCGCCGCGTGAAGCTCGGTTGCGTCATGCCCGGCGAGTCGCCGGCCGTGTTTGGCGATGCGCTGCGGCGGCTCGCGGCCGCAGCGACCTACCTCTATCAAGATGGCTCTCGCTTCTGGTACGCCACGCAACCCACGGTGACGAAGCTGGCCGAGGATCGCGCCGAGCAGCTCAATCGGGATCCCATCCCCGACAAGGTGGCACAAGAACTCGACGAGCGGCTACGTGCTGACCTGCGGAAGAACGGGGACTTCTCGCGCATCCATCCACTACCGCGCTCGGGCGCCGACGTGCCCGACGATCTCGATACAAGGCTGATCGTGTTGTCTCCCGACCATTCGTACGGCAAGGAGCCCGGCAACGCGGCTGAGACGGCAGCGCGGGCGATCCTGGAATCACGCGGCAACACCCCCCGCCTGTACCGCAACACGCTGGTTTTTCTTGCGGCGGATCGGGCGCGACTGCAAGACCTGTACGGAGCACTACGCAAGTTCATTGCGTGGGAGTCGATCCTGGCGGAGAAGGAGACGCTCAATCTTGACCCGCACCAAGTGCGGCAGGCGGAGACGCAGAGGCAAGCAGCCGACAGTGCGGTGACGGCGCTCCTACCCGAGTCCTACCAGTGGCTCTTGGTGCCGGAGCAGGTGAATCCGCAGGCTCCCATCACGTGGTCGGCGATTCGCCTGTCCAGCGGCGACGCGCTTGCCGTCCGGGCGAGCAAGAGGCTCCGAAGCGACGAGCTGCTGCTGATCTCGCTCGGCTCCACGATTCTGCGAAAGCACCTCGACGATGTACCGCTGTGGCGCGGAGACCACGTCGCGGTAAGACAGGTTGTCGAGGATTTCGCCCGTTATCTCTACCTGCCGCGAATCGCCGGCCCCGAAGTGCTGGTCCAGGCGATCCGTGACGGCGTGGCCATGCTCACGTGGCAGACGGACACGTTCGCCTATGCCGAGAGCCACGACGAGGGAGCGGGACGCTATCGGGGATTACGGGGTGGCCACGTGGTGCCCGCTTCAGCCGAGAGTGCGGCGTTGCTGGTTAAGCCGGCCGTGGCACGGCGGCAGATGGAGGCCGAGACGCCGGCCGTGGTGCCTGCAGGGACACCGGGTCGTGACAACAGCCCAGGGACGACGGCCGGAGGGGAAGGCTCGGTGCCCGCTGGGGTTCTGTCCAGCGGCACCGTCGCGCAGAAGCCCCGCCGGTTCCACGGCACTGTGCGGCTCGATCCCGCGCGCGTCGGCCGCGATGCGAGCCGGATCGCCGAGGAAGTGATCGCGCACCTGGCCGGACAGGTGGGCGCAGACGTGAGCGTGACGCTCGAGATCGAGGCAAGACTTCCGAACGGGGCCACCGACCAGATCGTGCGCACGGTGACCGAGAACAGCCGCACGCTGAAGTTCACAAGCCAGGGATTCGAGAGCGACTAGGCCAGATTGGTGAAAGCGCAAGCGTGGTTCAGGACAAGCCTCTGCCCGGACCGGTGATCGGACGACATGAAAGACCTGCGAAGACTAAGTAGCCGCGGGCTGCTCCGGATGTATGCCGCCGTCATGAGGGAACTTCGCAGGAGGAAGGTCGTTCGCAGCACCAACAATCCGGTGGCCGACCTTGCAGAACTTCTCGCTTCTCGAGCGTTCAAGCTGACGCTTGAGACAAAATCTACTTCAGGCTTCGATGGCGTTGGACGCGATGGTACACGATATCAGATAAAGGGCAGACGGCGCACTCCTGAGAATCGAAGTACCCAGTTGAGCGCGATCCGGAACCTCGCTGGCAACAAGTTCAAGTATCTACTGGCCGTCTTGTTTGATGAGGAGTTCAAGGTCGAGCACGCACTGCGCATTCACCGTGAAGCGGTCCGCCGACATGCGCGATTCAGCCCACATGTGAACGGACACATCCTCACTCTGAAGGGAGCAGTATTGCAGGACAAGATGGTCGAGGATGTCACAACTCGATTGCGAACAGCGGCTAGAATATGACGCCGGGTCGCCTTCGCAGGCGAGTTCGCGAGTCCTTGATCTCAGATGAGGTCAAGGATCTTCCTTCAGTAAAGCATCGGTGCTAAGCACGATCGGCTCGAGACCGATACCCCGAGCCGGGCTCGAGGCTACTAAGTTTAAAGTCCGCACAGTGCTCAAGCTTTTCACGTATGCCTAATCCGGTGGCGCTTTGACTGTCATCGACCGGAGGACGGAGGTCCTGTTGATGTTAGCCGAGATTCTTCCGTGAAGAGTGAAAAATTCCTTACCCGGTCCCTGGTCGCTGCCCTCAAGGGCAGCAGGCGGCTCACAAAGCGATCACGCGTGATGAAAGAGGTTGATTGCTACTTGGGAGTTGCGGACGTCGTTACGATGCAGTGGTCCCGGGCATTCTGGAAGAACCTGACCTCCCGAACGATCGCACCACTCTCCCGTCCAGGAACGGCTCTCGTTTATGCGTTGATTGAGAGACTCGGTAAGGTTTCAGCAGAGGTGTTGGTGGCAAGACTGGGTTTGGCGACGACGACTGTTTCCCGGCATCTTGCGTCCTTGCGCCGTGCCAAGTTGGTGAGTCATCGCAAGGATGGGTCTTATAGAATAGCGGTTCCGTTTCCACACAGATCACTGCGCATAACTGCTTACGAGGCGAAGATTGAGAAGTGGCAGAGGGCGCTGTACCAAGCCGCACGCTATTGGTCGTTCGCCAATCAGGTCTACGTGGTCCTGCCTCTATCGCGCGCTCGCAAGCTTCTGACCAATAAGAAGTTCTTTCGTTCGACTGGTGTGGGACTAATGGGCATCAACGGGGCCGGCGCGCTCAAAAAGCTCATAGCGTCGGCTAGCTTCACCCCCCGGTCCTCGACAATTCGCTTGCGCGTGGCAGCCAGGGGCGTTCTGGCGGCCCAACGGGCTGCTAGGAAATAGCTTCTCGGAATGCGACGATGGCGGCTTTCCACTGCTGAAGATGGGTGGGGCCAGTTGACTGACTAAACTGAATGCCATCATTCATCAGTACGACATATGCTGCGTCGGCTTCCTCAATTCTCTTCTCCATATCCGCAATCCTGTTTGTCAGAGCTCGCGCGGGCGTCGCACGGCTCGCTTTTGACAGGGCTGCCCAATGCTGAAGTGTGGAAGCCTCCTGCGGCCACTGCACGTTCAGTGGGTTTGTCACGGTGAATGGCTTGTCTTGTGGTACGCCGGAAAGAACGGGTTCGATCCTCTTTGCCCTCCAGCAAGCGTCGAGCTCTTCGAGGAAGACCGAGTTCAATAGAGGGACTGACGAGTAGCGCTCCTTTGGCTGCCGGCCAAACCCACCGTGTTCAAAACGAGACCACTGAAGGTGTCGCAGGCCGAGACTCCAACCCGATGCACAATGTTTCACGCCAACCGCGTGGAGTAGTACGCCTATCCAATCCGTGTAGCCCAGGATGACTTCGTACTCATTCGCTTCACCTAGGGCGTACGCAACGTACAGTAGGTTGGCGAGGCGATCCGCCACCATTCCAGGTCCGTACTGAGTCCCACTGTTACGTACAAGGCAGACATAGAACCCCGTGCAATCCAGCGTTGTCAGCGAGTCCAGGAGATCGTCAAGCGCGGGGCGGCTCGCTAGAGCGCTCTCCTCGAGAACCAAGGAGACCAAGAGAGGTCGCCGACTCCTTAGCCTAGCGTACTGCTCGATGCTCTCCTCCGCGAACTGTAACGCGACCTGAGACCACCCATCTTCAGGTGTCGCAAACGAAACGGCCGGTGCGGCAAAATAGGTGAGCGGAAGCGGCTTCTGGAATGCGAAGCATGCCTTCACCGTCTTCTCGATAAATCGCGTGGTGAATGATGCCCGCCTCAGCTCGCTCGAGTAGTAGGGATACTCGGGCAGGTGTCTGTCGTGTGGATTCTGCACGGTGGAAGCATATACCTGGGGGTCCATCAACAGCACAGCGTCGGCAAACTCGCTTCTGATTCCCTTAGCGAGGCTGAGTAGTTCGCTAGGTTCTTCATCTCGTGGGCTGAAGACCACCCCACTGATGGTCTTTTGCTTGAGTCCCGCTTGAATCTTCTGTCCCTTTCCGAACCCGTGTTGCGCAAGGATGCTCATTTCTGTGCCCCCTTATCGCGGCATTGCTCGAGCTCCTTCCGCAGGCTCGGGACGTTGCGAGGGCGCAGGTGTGGTCTCTTTGCCAGCATTCGTAGGACTATCTCGGAAAGGCAGAGTGGTGTGTCGAGCCGGACGGTCGCCGGAGGTGGCGGTGTCTCCTTGAGAGTCCTCTTCAACACATCCTCCCTATTGTCACCCGGCCTTCTGAAGGGCTGCTGGCCAGTGACTGCCTCATAAACGCAGGCGCCGAGTCCGAAGACGTCTGCTCGGAAATCGACACGCGGACTACGGCCGCTGAACTGCTCTGGAGGCATGTACCCGGGTGTACCGACCGCGAAGCGAGGGCTTGTGACTCGGGAAGAGTCCAGAACCAGGACGTATCCGACATCGATAATCAAGAACGACTTATCACTCGATCGGATCATGACATTCGCCGGCTTGAGGTCTCGATGTACTCTCTTTTTCCACCAGAGCGCTTCTATCCCATCGAGGCATTCGAGAGCGAGCCGAAACGCCTCCGCCATGGTTAGGGGGCCCCTTAGTAGACGTTGCCTGAGGCTCTCCCCTTCAACAAATTCTTCAACGTACAACCAAAGCGCTCCTGGTTCTTCCCCTCCTGACTCGTCTTCTTCGGATTCCGTCAACTGAATTAGATCGAAGGGCCCCGGCTTCACGACGTGTTGCGAGGTGCACTTCTTCAAGGTTGCCAATTCGCGCTGAGCCCGAACCAGTGCATCGGAGTAGCCTTTGAAGACCTTTAAAGCGTACTCCTTCTTGCCGATGGAACCCACAAATACTCGTCTCTGCCCTCCCCGTATCTCTGCTGACTGCACTTTGAGCCCGCTCACCTTCCGCTCCAAAAGTTGCCCAAGGTCTTCGGTGCTGAGGTTTGCAAGATTCATGGAGCGCGCCCGCGGCCGTTAAGACCACATTGATAGTCACCTTCGATTCTTGGGGATAGGGCGTTTTTGCGGCATCGGCAGGCGGTATTGCGGCATCTCTTGGCTCCGGGGGCCTTGAGCGGCGCTATGAGGCACCATCCCGTGAAAGGTGCTTTCGACGAGATTCAATGGTCTTGAGGGCCTCGAAGCTCCCATCGAAGTGTGGCAACATGCTTTCCCAAGCCTGCTCAAACGCAGGTCGCGCCATGTTCTGCTCAATACCTTCACTCCAGTTGGCCCACGTGTCTGGCCGGATGCGACCCTGCGACCGAAGGAATGCCTCCTCGTTTGAGAGATCGAAGTACCGATAGAAGACAGGAAGGGTCCTCTCCAGCTCGGACTCCGCGATGCGCTGCCCTAGCAGCGCCGCTAGCGGTAGATCCTCGACGATGGATCGGTACTGTGCGTTGAGTGAGTCCTCGAACTGGGATTGCGCCTGGTCCTTTGCGAGGTAGAGCTCGCGGGCAGCCAGAAACACGCCAACAGCAGTGGCGACGGCTGCAACGTCCTGAAGGAGTGTGTGAGAGTCCATTTGCCCGAGGATGGTGGTGGTGATGGTCGTGCCACATGACGACTCTCGGCTTCAGCTGCGACCAAGCGGCGGCCGCTAAGCGTGTAGCCGTCCGTTGCGAGCGCGAGTCAGGTGGCTACCCTGCACTAGGCATTGCGAGTGCATTCCGCAGAACGTCCGCAACGGCCTCGTCCCCGGCCAGCTGAACGAATTGGAGACGGTTAGTACTCTGTAGATCTTTCGTGGCATCCGTGAGCGCTTTGGGCGGGGGCTCCGGTGAAATCACGACAAGGCGCTCGGCATTCGGTGCTCCCGCGGAATACTTTAGCACCTGATCTCGGCGCAGGTGGTCGAGGTGTCGCTTCACTTCGATTGCCAGGCGCCGCCCGGCCACGTCGACGATGAAGTCCGGGCCGGAGCCTGCACCGAATTGGATTTTGCCCTCACCGTGAAGAATCGCCGAAAGTGCCACATAGACCTTTTGCTCCAGGGCCACTGATTCCTCCACTGCTTTCGCGACGTCGGCGTGGGTGGCTGCGACGGGTACGCTGATGGTCTCCTCTCGGTCCGGGGGTAGGTTGAGTGTAAGCTCCTTCGTGCGCTTTGCAGTGATTCGAGCGATGACAGCGCTGATTGCAAGCGCGATGGCCGGCACGAGGACTGCTGCCACAACGTCTGGGGACATCATACTTTCTCCTTGATCGCCACCATTACGAGGCTCACGAGGTAGGTTGCTGCCCCGATGAGTCTATGATTGGTAATCCCTAGCGTGGTGACGAGGGGGTCCTTGAGAGCGAAGACACATGCGGCGCTCCAAGCGAAAAGGGCAAGAAGGAGGACAAGCCACACGAGACCCACAAAATTGCGATCAGCGCGCGACGTCACGCTGGCATTCGGTTTTCCAGTTATCACAACCGCCATTTCCTTCGGACGAGTCAGCCCTGCCATGAACGAGAGGCCGGCCGCTGCTAGGGTGGGGCCCATGTACGTTGACGCGTCCACTGTAAGCAGGCTGCGGAGGCCCCACTCGAAGAGTAACAGCAGCAAGGGGAACCCGTAGGTCAAGATACCGTATACCATACTCGCCTTTCTCTCCATAGCTGCCTACAAGCGGTTAGACCGACGTCACAGCGCCGAACTCCGCAGACCACAATGCAAGGGTCGATCTTGACTACGGAGAAAATGTTGTGGCGACCGTGCACCCACTAGGCCGGTTTTGCGGCATGGAGGGGCGAAAATGCGACACTGACGGGTCCAAAGGCTCTGATTTGGACAACCTAGACAGAATCGATGACCTGCCTTTGCCGCGAAGACTATCGAGCGCTCGAATGTATGCGAAACAATGACACCCGAAGCCTGTAGAAAAACCGACCCGCTGAAATTCAACAATCCCGCGGGTTCTCTTGTGACCCTTCACAGTGCGAGCAACGCTTCGCTGATGCGGAATCAGGAGAGCTGCGGGCTCACTTGACTGCAGCTGTCGCGTTTCCACCCGTTAGTGTCGCAAAAACGCCCTACCAATGTCGCCTGCTTGCCCCATGTTGGAATACGCTCGCGAAAACCCTAGCCACCAGCCACAGTGACGAGTGCCCCCGTTAGATTCGACCCGGGATTGCGCTGGTCTCTGCGGCCTCTGAGGAACGTGTCTGCGAATGATCAGACCATACCACTCGGTCCAAACGTCACCCGCGATGAAGGGATGTGGCCGTGACCGCGGAGCTCTCTAAGGCTTTGGGTTCGCGGGCTAATGCTCAACGCGCGTTCACGGTGTGAGCACAAGCGCGGCGCTTCAGGATCTCGTTGCAATCAACCTCCGGTACGACGCCGGTGCCGAGGCGCTACATATTCGCGCCGTTGCGCAATTGGTCGCTAAGGTTCTCTTCGCTGCGGGCCGCGGCGTCTCAAGAAGAGTCAAGGACCTGGCCAAGGAGGGGGCAAAGGTACTCGGTGTCAAGCAAATTCCGACCCCTCTCGTTGAGTCGGCACTCGGGTTCCTGAAGAGCCACAGGGCCGCCAAGGATTACCGGGGTCGCTGGATGCTGACCGATGAGGGCTACGAAGCGATCGACGGTGACGTGCAGCGCGCTGAGAAACGCTTGGACGGCGTCCTCGAAAGACACTTCCCTCAGCGAATCGATAAGACGAAGCTCAAGTCATGGTTTCGTGACGCCTGCACAGCTTTTTACGGGGAGTACGGCACGCAGTGGGCTGCATCGCTGGGCCGACGCAGCGGAGCGGCGCCCATTACAGCGGCTACCCTCACGGGGATTTTGAACGCGACGACAAAGCGATTCGCCTTACAGTCGGAGAACGATTCTCTGATTGCCGGTTTTCACAGCTTCCTGGCGAGCGGGCAGGCGGACGACATTGAGCACAATTGGAGTCTGTGCCAAGCAATGCTTGCCTCAAGGCTGGTCGCTGCCAACATCGGTCCTGACCCCATCACCGTCCGCGACTTTCGTGACTCGACGGTCCTCCTGGATACAAACGTCCTTATCGTAACCGCGTTGGAGAGGCACCGCCTAGCGAAACCACTCAGTGAGTTGGCCAAGGCGCTCAATGAGATCGGTGCTCACCTACGCTATGTACACAGGACGAGGGACGAATACGTTGGCGTGCTAATTCATATCAAAGACCAAGCCATGCGCCTCGTTTCGCGGTTCCCGATGCGCGTGATCCGCGAAGCTCGCGATCCCTTCATCGACACCGCACTGCAACGTTTCTGCACGTCGCCTGAGGACTTTGAGCGTTTCTTCGGAGAGGTTGTTGATCCACCCACGTCGATTGATGGGACGGCGCGCATTGAGCTCTTCGACGATCCAGAGATAGCTGGCTTCGCTGAGAAGGGCGCGGCGGACGCCAACCTAAAGCAAGACATCGAGAGGGTTTGGAACACCCTCCGACCCAAGCGCAAGAAGACGACGCATGCTATTGAGCACGATGCGTCAGTGACGGCGGTGGCCGAAGCACTGCGCAAGCGAGGCGAGCGATGCTGGATCCTGACACTCGATCGCACAATGCACGAGCACTCACTCAAGAGGGTAGGTCCTCACGAGCCACCGATGTGGATCTCGTTGGATGCGCTGATTCAGGTTCTGGCTGTCGATAGCGCCGGGCCGAATGTTGATCCGGCAGACTTTGCTCCTCTGATGGCAACGATCATTCATCACCAGTGCGAGCCGGTTTTGGGCACGTATACCGCGGAGGATCTTGCGGTCCTGCTCGACGTCGAGGACCGCTGTGCCGATCTCCCCGAGGAGAAGGTCAAAGCAATCGCGGTTATGGTGGCGCGCAACCGGCTTTCGGGAAAACAAAAGGACGACCCGGAACTTCAACTGGAGGTGCGTCGCGCGTTCCAGAAGGCGAAACTCGGCCTGGAAGAGCAGCTAGAGGCATCTGGTGCGGAACTGCGTGCGCGAGGACAACAGTTGGAAAGGGAGACCCGCCGCAGAGTTTCTGCAGAGACGCTGTTCGTAACCGGCAGGGTGAAAGGTCTCAGGGAGCGCGCCGTCTGGGGTGCTGTGCTGCGGAGTTTGGGCCTGCTCGGACTGGCAGCTGTGCTGAGCGCCGGTGCATTCGTTGCCACCAAGTCTCTGGTTCCAGAGGGCTACGGTGCGACGTTCGTGCAGACCATAGCTACAATCGGAGCGCCAGCCATCGGGGCGCTCCTGTTGATTTTCAGGTCGGTGATTCCTCGGCTTCGGCGAGACCTCCGCGAGGTGGAGGGCAAAGCGCGGCAAGAGCTCTCGCCGCCCGATGCGGAGTGAGGTATCCTGGCTTACTGGTGAAGACGTTGGCCCTGGTGTCTGAACTGCCCGCTCCTTCTCCCTCCGTCACCGCCGGTCCTGGCGCTCACTGACCACTTGTCGAGCATCCGCGACGGGATCGTATGGGGAAAACCTAGGTGCGGTTGGCTTCCTCGGTAGATCGCCGGAGCGGAAGAACAAACTGCGCCCCTTGCGATAGGCCGGCAGCTGGCCTTTCCGGTGAGGCGACGAAGGTGGTCACTGGAGTACCCCGACTCGGCCGCCGCTTCGGATAGGCCGAGCTCGGCGTCATCCTCCGCCCGCGTCACCGCTTCAAAATCTTGCAGCACGTCTTCGCGGACTCTCGCTCCATCGACTAGTGCGCCGATGCGGGCCCACTCGCTCTGATGAGTGCGCCAGCGAGTAACGAATTCCTCGCGCGTCATCGCGTATTCCTTCGCTGGAGACTACTGGTGTAGAATAGGTGTCATCGTTTCTGTCTCTGTTTCGATGCTTCTCGCTCAAACCACAACTCTCTTGAACCGAGAACTGACCTCGGTGTCGTTTTCAAAGATCACACTGACATCGTTTCTGTCCCCGTTGCCCCCGACAACCCCCGACATTGCGGTCGTTCTTCCCGACAGCGGACGTTGCGAACTCGCGGTTCGACAACGATTTGTCGGAAGATCTGATCCGGGGGTCGCCGCTCTGGATCAGGAGTGCCCTTCAGACCGACGCGCGTTCGGTTGTCACACCCCTAACGTAGGGTGGAGTCACCATGGACCTCGGCCCTATCATCCGCGTCATCGAGAACGTCCCCGCACGGCTCCCCGTCGAGCGCGAGCCCGCACCCGCGCGCTTGCCCGCTGTGCCCACGCCGCGGGAGCAGCCCGCGCCCGTCCCGTGAGCGATCAGAAGGGCTACTACGCTCCGCCCGCCGCGGGCTACGGGTTGTACATGCTCGTCCGTCTCTTGTGGCAAGCGGCAAGCAGTGCGAGGCCCACGCGCTTTGCCGGAGTGTTTGCCGCTCGGCGACCAACGGAATGATCGACCCGCGACCCCCTGAACCCCATACGGGTCAGGAAAACTGGCCGCTACGTCTTGCGGCAAACATTGCGGCACAGCGCCTTCTCACCAGAGCAGACAAGGCTGTAACGCCGCGCAGCGGATGACCAATCCGGTGCGCCTGCCGCACCGTGATTTCAGCGTGGATGCACAGATTTCCGTCTAATAGGAGCTAGTGGCACTATCGGCCACCGAAATGTGGTGACAGTTTGGTGATGTGTCGTTATACCGGGCGGAAAGGGCTTAATGCGTCCAGCGTATGCAGACATGACTGCTAGGGCGCGGGAATCGGTGTGAGACTTGTCGACATAAGGACGGAATTGCGTGTGCGCGGCGCGCAGCATTATCCTCACCTCAGCACGCCCCCGAGGTCGGTGGACGGGCGTGCTTGCGCCTTCCTAGCGCTGGTGGCGCTCGGCGCGGGGTGCAGCGGTTCCACTGCGCCTGCGGCCGGAACACTGGCTTTCGCCGTGGACCCGACGAGCACCACCAGCGGCGTCAGCATCTCGCCCCCCGTTCAGGTCGAGATCCGGGATCCCGCTGGTGTGAGACAGACGACGGCGAGTGATCCGGTAACCCTCGCAATCGGGACGAACCCGAGCGGGGCTGTTCTGCTTGGGACCGCGACGGTGAATGCAGCGAATGGGGTCGCGACGTTCCCCGGGTTGGCGATCAGCAAACCGGGGCGGGGTTTTACGCTCGCTGCAGCGTCGGGGAATCTGGTTTCGACGACCAGCGCCGCGTTCAACGTGGTCTTGGGCCTCGCGGCACTCGCCGCGGGCGGCGGTCACACGTGTGGGTCGACGGCCGGCGGGGTGGCGTACTGTTGGGGATTGAACAACGCCGGACGGCTGGGCAACGGGACCCTCCTGGACAGCAACGTGCCGGTTGCTGTGTCAGGTGGACTGAGTTTCAGCGCAATCACCGCCGGTGGTGGTCACGTCTGCGGCCTCGCAACGGGCGGGGCAGCCTATTGCTGGGGTTACAACGCAGACGGAGAGATCGGCAACGGGACTACAACTAACAGTAGCGTCCCGGCACCGGTCTCGGGCGGGCTAACCTTGGTGTCGCTCAGTGCGGGCGGTGGCGTTGGCGATCACACCTGCGGCCTCACGACGAACGGGACCGCCTACTGCTGGGGAGCCAACACTGCCGGTCAGCTCGGCAACGGGACGATCGTCGCCAGTGACGTGCCAGTACTGGTCTCGGGCGGGTTGACGTTCGCGACGCTGAGCGGCGGCGGAGCGCACACTTGTGGGGTCACGACGGGCAGTGTCGCCTATTGCTGGGGAAGTAACGTCGAGAGGCAACTCGGCAATGGGACGACAACGAGCAGTAGCGTTCCGGTACCCGTCTCGGGCGGGTTGACGTTCGCGACGCTGGCCGCCGGCGGCGCCCACGTTTGCGGGATCACGACGGGCGGCGTCGCCTACTGCTGGGGCAACAACTCCTACAAGCAGCTCGGGAACGGAGGGACGACGAACGACAGCCTCCCGACACTAGTCTCGGGCGGACTCACGTTTGCCGCGGCCAGCGCAGGTCTCTTTCACACCTGTGCGCGTACCACCGGCGGGGCGGCCTACTGCTGGGGAGACAACAGCGCCGGACAGCTCGGCACGGGGACAACCTCGAGCAGCGGTGTTCCAGCGCCGGTCACGGGTGGGTTGGGATTCATCGAGCTGACCGCAGGCCAGTTTCACACTTGTGGGCTCACGAACGGCGCAGCGGCCTACTGTTGGGGGAACAACGGCCCCGGGCAGCTTGGCGATGGGACGAACACGAGTAGCAACATCCCGGTGCTGGTGCTCCTCATTCCCTGACTAAGAACCGACCTTGCCACGCCCCGGGGAGGACACATACGGCGGCGTGCAGATCGCGTGGGCTGTGAGCGAGGTTTGGCACTCGCCCCCCTTTGGGTCGACCTCTGGATGTGTAGACTCCTTGGCGGCGCCCGCGTGCCCCGCTAGGGACCAGTCCGCGGCCTAGCGATACGCGGCGCGGTGCTAGCCCGCGGACCCATAAGGGCTTGGATACCGCTTTGCCACACTGTTTGCCGCATGTAGGGTGCGCACGAGGCCGAGACGGGGAGCTGGGGTGTCAGGGACCTATCATTAGGCTACAGCTAATCTGTTGCGATCGTTAGGCAATCGCAGCCCCGCGCGTTGTCGGCCGAGGGCGATTCCGCTACGCCTCGACGTGAATCCGTTACGCGGTGATCGGGATCACCCCGCGTTCGCCCTGTGGGTGCTATCAAGCAGGTCGCGACAGGACTCCAACCTGTGACCTCTGGCATGTGAAAGTCGTAGTTCTCGTGATGCCAAAAGAAGTGGAGGCAAACCATGGCATACCAGGCCGACATCAGTCGTAAGAACCCGGGTTGTTTCTTGTTTTTGGTGG
>Ga0210382_10000539_pt1 | contig 13398 bp, 10 predicted proteins | sample PLMedo_FD_155452 | JGI IMG/M metagenome (GOLD analysis project Ga0210382, IMG submission 155452) | Groundwater sediment microbial communities from an aquifer in East River, Colorado, USA - PLM0_60_coex redo | ecosystem: Environmental > Terrestrial > Soil > Riparian zone | place: USA: East...
TCTTGGCGCCGATTCCGGGGAAGGCCGCTATCGGCATCGAGGTTCCGAACCCGACGCCGCGCATGGTGCACATTCGCGAGCTGATCGACACGATGGAGTTCCGACGTCCCACGCGCACGCTGCCGGTGGTGCTCGGTCGCAACTTGGAAGGCGACGAGGTGGTGGACGACCTCGCCAAGATGCCGCACCTCTTGATCGCCGGCGCGACCGGCTCGGGCAAGTCGGTCTGCATCAACGCGATGATCACGAGTCTCGTCTACTCGCACCCGCCTGAGAAGCTGCAGCTCCTGATGATCGATCCGAAGATGGTCGAGCTGTCGATGTACGCCGCGCTACCCCACCTCGGTCTCCCGGTGGTGACGAGCCACCACAAGGCCGCGAACGTGCTCAAGTGGGCGGTGTGGGAGATGGAGCGGCGCTACAGACTGCTGCACGCGAATCACGCCCGAAACATCGGCGACTTCAATCGGAAGGTCGAAGAGAAGAAACCCCTCAAGGGGCCGCGCGAAACCCTCGCCACGCAGGCCGGGATTCAGAAGGAGTTGCCGCTCGACGCTGAGTACAAGGACGGGATTCTCCCGTACATCGTGTTGATCGTGGACGAGTTGGCGGACCTGATGCTCACGGTCCAGGGAGAGATCGAGACGCCGCTGGCGGTGCTGGCGCAAAAGGCGCGCGCCATCGGCGTCCACCTGATCCTCGCGACCCAGCGTCCGTCGGTGAACGTGATTACGGGTCTCATCAAGGCGAATTTTCCCTGCCGCATTGCGTTCCGCGTCTCGGCGAAGGTCGACAGCCGCACCATTCTGGACCAGAACGGCGCCGAGACGCTGCTTGGCAACGGCGACATGCTGTTCCTCCCGCCCGGCAAGAGCGAGCCGATGCGCGTGCAGGGGGCGTTCATTTCGACCGACGAGACCGAGCGGTTGATGGACTGGTACAAGGCGCACGCACGCGCCGCGGCGCCGGTGCCCGGTAAGCCGTCGATCGACGAGCAGGTGGCGGCGCTAGAAAAGGCCGAGCGTGAAGGTGATGAAGGTTCTGGAGGTTCTGAGCAAGGCGCGGGGGAGCGCGATGCGCTGTTCCGGCAAGCGGCCGAGGTGTGTATTCAGAACCAGCTCGGCTCGACGTCGCTGCTACAGCGGCGCATGAGCATCGGGTACGGGCGCGCCGCGCGGATCATCGATCAGTTGGAGCTGGCCGGCATTCTGGGACCTGCGAATGGCTCGAAGCCGCGCGACGTGTTGGTGGGGCTCGAGGACCTGGATGAAATCGTCGGCGCGAGTGAATAAGCCACCGCGCGCGTAGATTGGGTTAACGAGCCACGTCGCGGCGTCGCTATGTTCGCGCCGTGGACAGCGGAATTCGCAGCAATCCAGAACAGTGGACCGACGACCGCCACAAGCGCGGCCTCGCCGGGGAGGAGCGGGCGATCCGTTACCTCCAAAGCCGCGGCTGGGACATCGTGGCGCATCGGTTCCGGGTCGGGCGCGTGGAGGTCGATCTGGTCGCGCGCCGAGGGGCTCTGGTGGCGTTCGTGGAAGTGAAGGTGCGGCAGGGCGACGCGTTCGGGAGCCCGTTCGAAGCGGTCACCGGTGCCAAGCGTCGGGAGATCGTGAAAGCGGCGCGCGTGTGGGTGGACCGGCACGGCAGGCCGTCGGACATCTATCGCTTCGACTGTATCGCGTTGGTGGGGCACAAGTTGGAGCACCTGGAAGACGCGTTTCGCCCCGGCTGGCGGTAGTCCCAGCTTCGGTATATATTCGGGCCTTACCCAAACAGGCTCGCAACTCATGTCGAGGATACTCATGACGGCGCCTCCCCCCCGCGAGAACCGCGAACCGCCCAAGCTCTCCGACGAGCGTCGGAAAGCGCTCACGTTGGCGATCACTCAGATCGAGAAGACCTGCGGCAAGGGCTCCATCATGCGCATGGGGTCGGACAGCCCGCAGGTGCGCCTCGAAGGGATCTCGACGGGCGCGATCAACCTCGACGCCGCCATCGGCATCGGCGGCATCCCGCGGGGCCGGGTGACGGAGATCTTCGGGCCCGAGTCGAGTGGCAAGACGACGCTGGCGCTGCACGTGGTGGCGCACGCGCAGAAGGCGGGCGGCGCCGCCGCCTACATCGACGCCGAGCACGCGCTCGACGTCGAGTACGCGAAGAAGCTCGGCGTGGACATCGAGAACCTGCTCGTTTCCCAGCCCGACACGGGAGAGCAGGGGCTCGAGATCTGTGAGATCCTGGTGCGCTCGGGGGCGGTGGACGTGGTGGTGATCGACTCGGTAGCGGCGCTCGTGCCCAAGGCTGAGATCGAGGGCGACATGGGCGACTCGCTGCCGGGGCTCCAGGCGCGGCTGATGAGCCAGGCGTTGCGCAAGCTCGCCGGCGCGATCAACCGGTCGCGCACGTCGGTGGTCTTCATCAATCAGCTGCGCGAGAAGATCGGCGTGATGTTCGGCAACCCCGAGACGACGAGCGGCGGCCGGGCCCTCAAGTTCTACGCCTCCGTGCGGCTCGACATGCGGCGCATCGCGCCCGTGAAGGACCGCGAGGTGGTGATCGGCAACCACGTCCGGGTAAAGGTCGTGAAGAACAAAGTGGCGCCGCCGTTCCGCCAGGCCGAGTTCGACATCATGTTCGACGAGGGCATCAGTCACGAGTCGTTGCTCGTCGACATCGCGGCCGAAGCAGGCATCATCGAGAAGTCGGGCGCCTGGTATTCCTATGGCAAAGAGCGCATCGGGCAAGGTCGCGAGAACGCCAAGCTATACCTCAAGGACCACCCCGACATGTCGGCCGAAGTCGAGGCGCGCGTGAAGGAGCACCTCGGCATCAAGGCCGCTCCCTCCCCGGCGGCGGGCGAGGACGACGAGAGCGCCCCACCCCCCGAGGAGTAAATGCTGCTCACCGGGCTCGCCCCCGATCCGCGCCGGCCGGACTACCGACTGGTCGAGGTGGATCGGGGGCGTTTTGCGTCCCTCCCCGCCGAGTCGCTCGCCGGGCTCGGACTCATCATAGGGGGCGAGATCAGCCAGGCGGTCTTCGCGCGGCTGCAGGAGCTGGCCGATCTCGAGGGCGCACACCGCGCCGGGCTGCGGGCCTTGGCGCGCCGCGCCCACGCTCGCTTCGATCTGCGGCGCCGGCTCCTCCAGAAGCAACATCCTCCCGCCGCCGTGGACGGCGCGCTGGCACGCCTCACCGCGCAGGGCCTGCTCGACGACGCGCAGTTCGCGCGCGACTACGCCGGCGCCAAGGCCGCCCGCGGTCGTGGGCCGGCGCGTCTGGTGCGGGATCTCCTCGCCCAGGGCGTGGAGCGCCGTGTGGCCGAGGAGGCGGTGCGCACGGCGCTCGCCGATGAGGGAGTCGACCCCGGCGTTGCGTTGCGCGCGGTAGCCGAGAAGCGGGCCAAGCAGCTGGCAGCGCTGCCTCCCGTAGTTCGGAAGCGGCGCCTCGCTGCGTTTCTGGCGCGGCGCGGGTTTCAGGGGGCTGAAGTCCGGTCCATCGTCGAGGCTCTGTAGCGGGACGCGAAGGTTCGTTCGAACCCCGCGGCATGGCCGCGGGGTTCACCACCCGGAGGAGACACGGTGCGGGCTCGAGGGCCGCACAACGCGGTCCGGCTTTACGCCCACATCGTCTGGCACACATGGCGACGCAGGCCGTTTCTCCGCGCCTCCGACGTGGCCATCGTGGCCGAGGCCATCAGCCGCGCTGGCCAACGCACGCGGGTCCAGGTGCTGGCCCAGGCAGTGCTGACAGAGCACCTCCATCTCCTGGTTCGATGCGCACCGGACGCCACAGTGAGTGCGTTTGTGAGAGAAGCAAAGTCTGAGTCCGCGCGACGAGTCAACGAGGCTCGAAACGAGCGCGAAGCGATGAAGTGGTGTCGAGGCTACTTCGCTGATTCGGTGAGTCGTTCGGACATGCTTCGTGTGAGGCAGTACCTGGCGCGTCAATTTCAGCGCCACCCCGACCGGATCCCTTCCGGGTAGTGATCCCCGCGGCCATGCCGCGGGGATCAACGGAGCCGTGCCCCTAAGTGCCGGTTTGTCTTCAGCTTGCCTCCTGCCCGTGCTATATTCCGGCACCATGAAGTCCGCCGACATCCGCCGCAAATTCGTGGACTACTTCAAGGCGCCTCCCCGCTCCCACCAGGAGGTGCCCAGCTCGTCGCTCGTCCCGGCCGACGACCCCACGCTGCTGTTCACAAACGCTGGGATGGTGCAGTTCAAGCGCGTGTTTCAGGGGTTGGAACGCCGCGAGCACAAGCGTGCCGTCACCTGTCAGAAGTGCGTCCGCGCCGGGGGCAAGCACAACGACCTGGAGCAGGTGGGGCACACCGCGCGGCACCACACCTTCTTCGAGATGCTCGGCAACTTCTCCTTCGGCGACTATTTCAAGAAGGAAGCGATCGAGTACGCCTGGGAGTGGGTGACGGGCGCGCAGTGGCTGGGCATCGCTCCCGAGCGCCTGTACGTGACGGTGCACCACTCGGACGACGAAGCGCGGCAGCTGTGGCGCAAGATCACCGGGATCGCCGACGACCGCATTTTCGGCCTCAGTGACAAGGACAATTTCTGGCAGATGGGCGACACGGGGCCCTGCGGCCCGTGCTCCGAGATTCTGGTCGACATCAGGGACAAAGGAGAAGGGCGAGGGACGCCGAGTCTCGCGGACTTCGAGCGGCTCTCCGAGGAAGGCAAATTCCTCGAGATCTGGAACCTCGTGTTCATGCAGTTCGACCAGCAGCCCGACGGCACGCGCAACCCGCTCCCCAAACCGTCGGTCGACACCGGCGCCGGCCTAGAGCGCATCACGTCCCTCATGCAGGGCGTGACGACCGACTACGACACCGACGTGTTTCAGCCGATCATCGCCCAGGCGGTGGAGGTCATCGGGAAGCCCTACGATCGCGGTCCCGACGGGGCTCCGTTCCGCGTCCTCGCCGACCACGCGCGCGCCGTGGCGTTCCTCCTCGCCGACGGCGTTTATCCGTCGAATGAAGGCCGTGGCTACGTGCTGCGCCGCATTCTGCGCCGCGCGGTGCGCCACGCGTGGCTCTTGGGACGGCGCGAGCCGACGCTGGCAGGTCTCATACCCACGGTCAGCTCCCTGATGGGACCGGTCTACCCGGACCTCGTACAGAAGCAGCAGCACATCGAGCGCGTGACGCGCGCCGAGGAGGAGCGCTTCCTCGAGACGATCGAGGGCGGGCTCGGCCGGCTCGACGAGTTGAGGGGCGCACCCGCGATCTCGGGAGACGACGCCTTCAAGCTGTACGACACCTACGGCTTCCCACTCGACCTGACGCAGCTCATCGCCGGTGAGCGCGCACAGACAGTGGACATTGAAGGCTTCGAGCGTGCCCTGGGCGCGCAACGCCGCCGCTCACGCGCCTCGCGGAAGGCGGGGATGGCGGCACCCCGCGCGTCGAAGGGGGGCGAGTGGGTCGAGGTGAAGTCCAAAGGCAAGCAGCAGTGGATCGGCTACGACGCGACGCGCGCCGAGACGGAGCCGATCGCCTTCCGGCAGGAGGGTGACCGACTCGAGATCGTGCTCGCGGAGAACCCGTTCTACGCCGAGTCGGGCGGCCAGGTGAGCGACACCGGCGTCGTGAAGGGCGACGGCTGGGAGCTGACCGTGGAGGACGTGTCGAAGGTGGATGGCCGCAGTGCGGTCGTGGGTACTTTCGGCGAAACGTTCGAGCCGACGCCCGCGCTCGCGCAGGTGAACGAAGCGCGGCGCCGCAACATCGAGCGCAATCACACGGCGACCCACCTCGTGCACGCCGCGCTGCGCAGGGTGCTCGGCGCGCACGTGGGGCAGCAGGGGTCGCTGGTGGCGCCGGAGCGGCTGCGGTTCGACTTCTCGCACCAGGCGCCGCTCGATGACGCGACGCTCGGGCGCATCGAGGAAGAAGTGAACGCGCACATTTGGGAAAACCTCTCCGTCGCCTCGCGCGAGATGAAGTACAAGGACGCGATCGCGGCCGGCGCGATGGCGTTCTTCAAGGACAAGTACGGCGACGTCGTGCGCGTCGTGGACGTCCCCGGCGTGTCGCTCGAGCTGTGCGGCGGCACCCACGTCGCGTCGACCGGGCAGATCGCCCTGTTCCGCTTCACGCACGAAACCGGCGCCGCGGCCGGCGTCCGACGGATCGAAGCGCTGACGGGCCCGGCGGCGTATCGGTACGTGCTGGAGCTGGAGCGGCGGCTCGACGAGGCGGCGGGGCTGCTCAAGGCCCCACCCGAGCACCTGGCGCGGCGCATCGAGACGATGCTCGAGGAGAACAGGAAGCTCGAGAAGCGGATCGGGGACCTGCTAAAAGAGGGAAGCGGGACGCGGGACGGGGGAAGCGTAGAACGGATCGGCGACGTCGATCTGCACGTCGGCGAGAGCGACCTCGAGGATCGTACCCAGATCGGCGTCCTGATGGACGGCTTCCGATCCAAGCACAAGCGTGCTATCTCGGTGCTGTTCACGACGGGGACACGTCCCGGCATCCACGTCGCCGTCACCGACGATCTCGTGTCGCAGGGGCTCAAGGCAGGCGAGATCGTCAACGCCATCGCACAGGCGGTCGGGGGCAAGGGGGGCGGTCGTCCGCACTTCGCGTCGGCGGGGGTGGGCGACGTTGCCCAACTCGCGTCGACGCGCGCTCAGACACCCGCGATCGTCAAGAGGTTCGTGAAGCCGTGACTCGCACCGCAGTTCTCACCTGGCTCGGCACGCGGCGCCCGGCGCCGCCGCCGGCGTTACGGGCCCAGATCGAGCGGGCCGTGACCGACTCGCCGGCGCCGCTCCCCGATCATCTCGCCGATGTGGGCCGGGCGCTGCTCGACCGAGTCGCGTCGCGACCGCAGGGGGGACGCGAGCTGGCCCTCGACCTGCTCGCCGCCGACGCCTTCATCACCTACGCCTTCGAAGCGCAGGCTGAGAAAGACGTGGGCGCGGTGGCGCGGCTGGCCGAAGGGGTGATGCCATGATCGCGTTGGGTCGCGGAGGTCTGCTCGTGCTCGTGGACCCCGCGCGCACCGACGGCGCGGTGGCGGCGCGCCTGGCGCGGGAAGCGCAGGCGGCGGGCGGCGCCGGGATGCTGATCGGCTCGTCGTTCGACGGGGCAGCACAGACCCACATCGTGGCCCGCGCCATCCGACAGGGTGCGCCCGGGTTTCCCCTGGCGCTCTTTCCCGGCTCGGCGATGCAGCTCACCGACGAAGTGGATTTGGTGCTATTCCTCTCCCTCGTTTCCGGCCGAAACGCGCAATACCTCATCGAAGAGCACGTCCGGGCCGTCCCGTTCCTCGAGCGCCATCCCGTCGCCACGCTGTCCACGGCCTACATCCTGATCGACGGTGGTCGTGTGACGAGCGTCGAGGCGGTGAGTCAGACGCGGCCGCTGCCGGCGGACAAGCCGGAGCTGGCGGCCGCGCACGCGACCGCCGCGCAGTTGATCGGCATGCAGGCGGTGTATCTCGACGCGGGGAGCGGCGCCGAGCGGCCCGTCCCCGGGGACGTGATCCGCGCCTGCCGCGCCGCGGTGCCCGACCGGCCGTTGTTCGTGGGGGGCGGCATCAAGAGCCCCGCGCAGGCGAAAGCGGCCCGGGCGGGCGGGGCCGACTTCGTCGTGATCGGGACGGTCGTCGAGGAGAACGGCGCCGGCGGCGGGCTGCGGGCGTTCGTCGACGCGGTGCGATGAGCACGCCGCAGGAGCAGATCCAGGCGTCGCTCGGGGCGTTGGCGGAGCTCGCCGCGCGCGTCGCCGCCGAGAAGGCCGGGGAGATCGCGGCGCTCGTCGACCGCTACGAGGTGGCGCTGCGCGGCGGCGGCACGCTGTTCTTCGCGGGGAATGGGGGCAGCGCCGCCGACGCGCAGCACCTCGCCACCGAGTACGTGGTGCGCTACCAGACGACGCGCCCCGCGTTGCGCGCCATGGCGCTCACGACGGACACCTCGCTCCTCACCGCCTGCGCCAACGACCTCGGGTTCGACGAGGTGTTCGCGCGCCAGGTGGAGGCCCTGGCGGAGCCCGGGGACCTGCTGGTGCTGCACTCGACCAGCGGCGAGAGCCCCAACGTGATCCGCGCCGCGCAGGCCGCCAAAGCGCGCGGCGTGACTGTCGTCGCGTTTCTGGGGAAGGGCGGGGGACAACTCGCCGAGCTCGCCGACGTGGCGCTCGTGATCCCCGCCGACGACACCGCCCGCATCCAGGAGCTGCACCTCGCGATCGAGCATGTGATCTGCGATCTCGTGGAGGACCGGCTCCGGGGATGATCGACCTCACCGGGAAGCGCGCGTTCGTCACCGGTGGGGGAAGGGGGATTGGACGCGCCACGGCGGTGCTGCTGGAGCGGGCGGGCGCCCGCGTCGTCGTTGGCTATCGCGAGCGCAAGCCAGGCCCGAACTCCGTGGGCGGCGACCTGGGGGACGCCGGGGTGGCCAAGCGGGTGGTCGCCGACGTCGTGAAGAGCCTCGGTGGACTCGACATCCTCGTCGTGAATCACGGCATCTGGCCCCCCGACGACGTGCCCCTCGCCCAGATGACCGACACGCAGTGGGACGCCACCCGCCGCGCCAACTTGGACTCCGTCGTGTACGTGTGCCGTGCCGCGCTTCCCCACCTGGCCGCCGGCGGGACGATCGTGCTCGTGTCGTCGACGGCGGGGCAGCGGGGCGAGGCGTTCCACGCCGACTACGCCGCCACGAAAGGCGCGGTCATCGCGCTCACCAAGTCCCTCGCCGTAGAGCTCGCGCCGAATGTCACGGTGAACTGCGTGGCCCCGGGGTGGGTCGACACGGAAATGTCGGAGGCGACGCTCAGAAGCAAACCGGCCATCCTGAAGACGATCCCCCTCGGCCGCGCGGCGAGCGCTGAGGACATCGCGGGGCCGATCGTGTTCCTCTGCTCGCCGCTTGCCCGGCACATCACGGGAGAGATCCTCAATGTGAATGGGGGGAGTGTGTTGTGCGGATGAATCGCCGGGTTCCCGTATTCCCCGGGCTTGCGCCCGGGGTCAGCCGAGCCACCGGAGGGTTCACTGACCCCGGGCGACAGCCCGTGGTGCCCGGGAGCCGGGTTTGACCTTTCCCCCTCGCCTCTCGATTCCCTCCGAAGTCCTCAAGATCGCCAAGAAACTCGAGGAGGCTGGCTACGAGACCTGGTGCGTGGGCGGCGCGATCCGCGACACCTTGCTGGGCGCGCCACACAACGACTTCGACCTCACGACCGCGGCGCCGCCGCCCGAGGTCCAGAAGCTCTTCAAGCGCACGGTGCCGGTCGGCATCGAACACGGCACGGTGGCGGTGCTCGACACGCACAACCAACCGCACGAGGTCACGACGTTCCGCAAGGACATCAAGACCGACGGCCGGCATGCGGTGGTCGAATTTGGCGTCTCCCTGATCGACGACTTGGCGCGACGCGACTTCACGATCAACGCGATCGCCTATCACCCGCTGAAGCACGAGTGGCGCGATCCATTCGAGGGCGCGGTCGATCTGGAGAAGAAGCTCATCCGCTCGGTGGGCGACCCGAACTGGCGCTTCCAGGAGGATTACCTCCGGATCCTGCGCGCCTTGCGGTTCAGCGCCCGTTTCGAGTTCCGCATCCATGCGCGCACGCTCGAAGCCGCCAAGGCCAACGCGCAGGGCCTGGGCCAGCTCTCCGCCGAGCGGGTGCGGGAGGAGTGGTTCAAGGGGATTCAGACGGCGGTGCGCGTGTCGAAGCTGCTCGACCTGTGGATGGACATCGGCGCGGCACGGATCTGGCTGCCCGAGATCAGCCGGGACTGGGCCAAGGTCAAGAAACAACTCGACAAGCTGCCCCGGGATCCGGTGCTGATCACCGCGTTCCTCGCGGCCGATCCGGCGTCGCTGCTGACGCGCCTCAAGTCCTCCAATCGCGACATCGAGCGCGGCCGCGCCATCGGGCAGTGGCGCGACAGCTTCCCCGACGCCAAGAGTCCGGCGGTCATTCGATACTGGTTGTCGCAGGTGGGGGAGTACGTGGACGACCTGTTGACGTTGGCGCCCGAGGCCGTGGCGAAAGCCGTTGCACGAGTCCGCGCGACGAACCCGCCGCTCGGACTGAAGGACCTTGTGGTCAAGGGTGACGATCTCATCGCTGCCGGCGTACGGCCCGGGCCGGACGTGGGCGAGGTGCTCAAGCGGCTGCTCGGCGAAGTGCTCGACGACCCGGCCAAGAACACCAAGGAGTATCTCCTCTCACGTGTCTAGCGCCCTCATTTACGCCCTCGTTGCGGCGCTCGGGAACGTGCTCGGCGCACTCGCCGTCACCCGCCGCGCCACGAGCGAGCTCAAGCTCATCGAGCACTTCGTCGCGTTCGGCGCGGGATTCATGCTGTCCGTCGCCATCGTCGAGATTCTTCCGGAGGCGCTCGCGAAGAGCGGTTCCGTGGCCCCCGCGCTGGTGCTGGCCGGCTACCTCGCCGTGCACCTGACCCAGCACACGGTGACGCCGCACTTTCATTTCGGCGAGGAGACGCACACCGTCACCTCGATCGCCGGCACCTCCGCCCTGGTGGGCCTGCTGCTGCACACGTTCTTCGACGGCGTCGCCATCGCGAGCGCCTTCCTGGTGCGCACCGAACTGGGCGTGATGGTCTTCGTCGCGATCTTTCTGCACAAGCTGCCCGAAGGCGTGATGATCTCGAGCCTGATGATGGCGGCGGGGCGGACGGGCGGGCGGGCGGTCGGCGCCGCCGCGCTGCTGGGACTGGCGACGGTCGTCGGCGTCCTGCTGACCGACCATCTGGGGTTCTTGATCCTCCACGGGTTGGCGCTGTCGGCGGGGGTGACGATCTATGTGGCGGCGTCGAATCTCGTGCCGGAGTTTCAACATAAGCGAGGCTGGAAGCTGCCCGCGTCGTTCTTCGCAGGCGCGGTCGTGTTCTATCTGACGAAAACGCTCATCGCGAACTCGTGACGACGAAGACCCCGAAATCGGGACCGGTCTGCGGGGGCGGCGTCGGCGAGCCCCCGATGGGAGCGACGGGGGGGGGGAGGGGGGTCACGCCCGACATCGGCACATCCACGGGGCCGCCCCCGTAGGTGCCACTCGCGACCGCCGCTCCGAAGAAGTCCTGCACGCTGCGGATTTCGTAGGCGTCCCCCACCCGCACGATGCCGCTCAGATCCACCGGCACGGCGGCCTGCCGGCTCCAGTTATAGATGATCAGGTTCGCCCGCCCCGGCTCGTAGCGGTTGGGCCGCAGGAACACCTTCGGCTCGGCCGGCTCGCTCAGCACCGCCCGATCGCTCGCGCCCACCGCGGCGATTTGCTGCCATGCGGCAAAGCCGTAATCGGTGTTGCGATAGCCCCACGCCTCGGCGCTCGAGTCGCGGTAGTAGCGGTTATCGGCCAGTTGGAACCCCGCCAACGTGGAGTCCCGCAGCCAGATCATGTCGCTGGTCGAGCCGAACCACGAGTTGTCCGTCATGATGAGCGACTGCCACCGGCCCACCTCGGCCAGGAGTTTGCCGCCCACCGCGTAGTTGTGGCGCACCGAGAGGTCCTGATTGGCCGTCATGGCGAAGCCGATCAGCAGGTTGTGCACGCCGACATTGGGCGAGAAGTACGTCATGTTGTCGACGAGCGTGCCGTTCCGCACCGGCTCGCTGCCGCCGAACAGAATGTTCGCGCTCGGGGAGTTCGCCGGGTCGGCAGTCACCGCCCCGTTGTTGAACGACACGTTCCCCTCGGCGTGGAGATTCATGAGCCCGTCCGGCCCCGCGATGGCGAAGATGTGGATGCCGTAGCCGAACTGGTTGAACAGGACGTTGTCCCGCAGGTACACCGGGCCGGCGTTGCTCTTCGCGTAGATGCCGTGCCCGTTGCCGAAGATGGACTCTTGCCACCCGTTGTTGTAGGCCAGGCAACCGTAGATCTCGATGTCCACCGGTTCCGCGAACGTGTAGAACCCGATGCCGCCGTCGTGCACGATCAAGTTGATGAGTTTCACATGTGACGCGTGGACGACGATCAGGTTGGGACGCGTGTCGGTGGTCCGGTTCGGGTCCGAGTCCGTGACCTCGAAGCCCCAGAAGGTCGAGTAGCTCCCGGCCACGGTGAAGAAATCGCCGCGACTCGTGGGGGAGGTCGCTCCGCTCGCGTCCAGGATCGCCCGCTCGCCGGGGTATTGGCGCACCACGACGGGAGCGGCCGCCGTGCCGGTCAGGGTACTGGTGACGGGGGTAGCCCTGGTGTAGGTGCCGCCCCGCAGCCAGACCGTGTCGCCTGGCTGCACCTTGCCGTTCCCGCCGTGCAAGGCGGTCTCGAGATCCCAGGGCTGCCTCGACCCGTCACCGGCGCTCGATCCGGTCGGGGCCGCATACCATCCGAGGACGGCGACCGCGGCGGGGCCGGCGGTGCCGCCGTAGGTCGCCACCACCGTGGTGCGGCCCGGGCGGATCGCCGTGACGCGCGCTGTCTGAGTGCCGGTGCTCACCACACTAGCCACGCGGGGGGACAGGACGCCCCAGACGACCGGTGCCGGCACCGGGATACCGTTGGCGTCGAGAATCGTGGCCGTCAGGCTGATCGTATCTCCGATCAGCAACGAGTCGATCGCCGGCGTCACGGTCACCGCGAAGCTGCCCAACGTCACCTCGATCGGCGCGTCGCCTGTGAGCGGTGTCAGCACGATCGCGATTGTCGGATTCGCGCCGGGCTGCACGCTGATGGTCAGCGAGCCGCCGTGCGTTTGGACGCCGCCGGCGTCGTAGCCGCGGATGGCAATGGTGCGATCGGAGCCGGCCGGCAGGGTGATGGTGCCCACGGCGGCGCCGGCGACGATCGGGATGTTGAAGAGGAGCCCCGACGTGATGTCCGGCGCCGTGACCTCCACCACGAGCGTGGCGACCGCCGTCGTGGACAGGTCGGCCCGGAGTAGGAGGCGGGCCTCCGCCGGGTGGCGCGTGCTGTCGGTGGGCTCGCTCAGGCAGGACGCGAGCCCGAAAGTGGCTATCAAGGCCGCCACCAGCCAGAGGCGTCTGGTGCGGATCACGAGGCGAGGCCTTACGGGCCGACGCCGATGGTCGCCGTTCCCGTGGCTCCGTGGAATGTGGCGGCAATCTTCGTAGAACCGGCGCCCTCCCCGGTCACGAGTCCGGTCGCGTCTACCGTGGCGATGCCGGGATCTTGCGTGGCCCAACTGACGGTTCCCGTGGTGGGAGTCCCATTCCAGTCGGTGATCGAAACCCCGAGCTGGACCGTACCCCCGATCCCCACGCTAGGCGATGAGGGCGTCACCGTGATGGTGAAACTGCCCAACGTTGCGAAGATCGCCTGCTCACCGGTGAGCGGCGTCAACGTGATGGCGACCGCCGCGTTCGTTCCGGGCTGAATGTCGAGCTCCAGCGAGCCGTTATGCGTCAGAA
>Ga0210382_10000540_pt1 | contig 13396 bp, 11 predicted proteins | sample PLMedo_FD_155452 | JGI IMG/M metagenome (GOLD analysis project Ga0210382, IMG submission 155452) | Groundwater sediment microbial communities from an aquifer in East River, Colorado, USA - PLM0_60_coex redo | ecosystem: Environmental > Terrestrial > Soil > Riparian zone | place: USA: East...
CCCCCCCCCGCCCGCCGCGGCCGCGGCGTAGGCACGCCCGGCCTCGTACAGGTCGAGACTGGCGCGCCGCAACCGCTCGGCCGGTGCCCGCCCCAGGGCGCGCGCCATATGGTCGAAGGTCACGTTCTCGTCGTGCCCCTCCTCGGCCTTCGTGGCGGGCGAGAAGATCGGGGGATCGAGCCGGGCGCTTTCGACCAGCCCCGTCGCGAGCGCCTCACCGGCCAGCGTCCCCGACTGCCGGTACTCGGCCCACGCAGACCCCGAGAGGTAGCCCCGCACGACGCACTCGAACGGCGTGGGCGTCGTGCGGCGCGCCAGCATCGCGCGCCCCGCGAGGTCGTCACGGTGCCCCGCCAACGCCGGGACGCGCTCGACGATTTCGTCGGCGTCGGCACTCAGGCAATGGTTCGGCATGACGGCACGAAGCCGCTCGAACCAGAAGGCGCTGATCTGGGTGAGGACGGCGCCCTTGTGGGGCACCGCCTCGTTCATGACGACGTCGAAGGCGCTCACTCGATCGCTGGCCACTAGGAGCAGCGTGCCCTCGTCAACCTCGTAAACCTCGCGAACCTTCCCGCGACGAAGGAGCGGGAGGGGCAGTTTGCTCTGAACGAGGACGCCTCCGGTCATACCTCAACCTCCGCGGCCGCCGCTGCGGGGGCGGCCGCCTGAATGGAACGCATCAGATCGGGCAGGACCCGATCGAGGAACTCATCGACCTGCTGCGGCGCGCGACCCACATACGCCGTGGGGTCGAGCTCGTCGGCCGTCGCGCGAACGCCGAGTCGCTTGAACTCCGGCGTGCGGGCCAGACGCTCGAGCAGATTCTCGGCGCCCTGCAGGCTCTGGCCGCGGATGACCTCATGGAGCTGTTGGCGGTCACCGCCGCCCTTCACGCCGCGCATCAGCAGGCGTTCGGTCGCGAGGAACGGCATGGCCGTGGCTACGTGGCGGGCGATCTCCTCCTCCCGCACCTCGAGGCCCGCCGCGACGTTGGTCGCCAACACGAGGATGGCGTCGGTCGCGAGGAATGCTTCGGGAATCACCAGCCGGCGATTGGCGCTGTCGTCGAGGGTGCGCTCGAGCCATTGCTCGGCCGCGGTGTGCCACGCGTTCCCCTCGAGCTCGATCACGAACCGCGCCAACCCCGTCATCCGCTCCGCGCGCATGGGATTTCGCTTGTACGGCATCGCCGACGAGCCCACCTGCTCGCTCTCGAACGGCTCGAGCAGCTCGCCTTCGTGCTGCAGCAGCCGCAGGTCGGTGGCGAACTTGGCGGCCGATTGGGCCAATCCAGAGAGGCACGCCAGGATCTGGGCGTCGAGCTTGCGTGTGTAGGTCTGACCCGTGATGGTGAAGACTTGCTGGAACCCCATCTGGCGCGACACCCGGGCGTCGAGCTCGCGCACCTTGGCATCGTCGCCGTCGAACAGCTCGAGAAAACTCGCCTGGGTGCCCGTGGTCCCCTTCACGCCGCGGAATCGCATCGTGGCGATGCGATGCAGCAGCTCCTCGGCGTCGAGCGCGAACTCCTGCATCCAGAGGGTGACGCGCTTGCCCACCGTCGTCAGCTGCGCCGGCTGGAAGTGGGTGTACGCGAGGCAGGGCAGGGCGCGATGCCGGCGGGCCAGCTTGCCGAGGGCCACGAGCACGGCGGCGACGCGGCCGAGCAGCAGCTGCAGCCCCTCGCGCATCAGCACGAGATCGGCGTTGTCGGTGACGAAGGCGCTGGTCGCGCCGAGGTGGAGATAGGGACGCGCGGCGGGCGCCTGGTCGCCGAGGTGATGGATGTGCGCCATCACGTCATGGCGGAGTCGCTTTTCGTATTCGGCCGCCGCCGCCAGGTCCGCGTCGTCGAGATGTGCCTGGAGTTGTTTGATGGCCGCGTCGGGGATCTCGAGGCCCAGCTCCTTCTGCGCCGTCATCAGCGCGAGCCAGAGCCGGCGCCACAAGCCGATGCGGCGCCGATCGCCCCACAGCCCCTGCATTGCCGGGGAGGCGTACCGCGCCGAGAGCGGCGAGACCCAGCTCAAACCGCGGCCTTCGCGCGCGCCACGAGCTTGCTCCAATCGTTGAGGAACTGGTCGAGCCCACGATCGGTGAGCGGGTGGAGCAGCAGCTTTTTCAGGACTTCGGGCGGGAGCGTCGCGACATCCGCCCCGATCATCGCCGCCTCCACGACGTGGCGCGGGTGCCGGATGGAGGCCGCCAGGATCTCTGTCTCGATGCCGTAGTTGTCGAAGATCACGCGTGCCTCGCGGATCACATCCATCCCCTCCTGGCCGACGTCGTCGAGCCGCCCGATGAACGGACTCACGTAGCTCGCGCCGGCCTTGGCGGCGATGAGGCATTGTACGCTCGAGAAGCACAGCGTGACGTTGGTGCGGATGCCCTCCGACGCTAGGCGCCGCACCGCCACCATCCCGTCTTCGAGCATCGGAATCTTGACGACGATGTTGTCGGCGATCTTCGCCAGCTCCTTGCCTTCCTTGAGCATGCCTGCAGTGTCGACCGCCACCACCTCGGCCGACACGGGTCCTTCGACGAGCGAGCAGATCTCCTTCAACACGTCGCGGGGATCGAGGTCCGCCGACTGCTTCGAGAGCAGGGTCGGGTTGGTGGTGATGCCGTCGATCAACCCGGCCTGGGCGGCCCAGCTGATGTCTTTCAGGCTCGCGGTGTCGAGGAAGAATTTCATGAACACGCCTCGGCGTAGAGTTCCGGAGGATACCGCACCGCCACCAGGTACAGGCCCTGCGGCGGGGCGGGCGGACTGGCCGCCAGATTGTCGGTCGCTGCGAGCAAACGGGGGAAATCCGCCGGCGGGCGCCGGCCGAGGGCGATGTCCACCATGGTGCCCACCACGAAGCGCACCATGTGATGCAGGAATCGATCGGCCTCGATCGTGAAGGTCACACCCGCTCCGTCCGTTCGCGGCGCCCACTCGGCGAGCGCCACGCGGCATCGGTAGTGGGCTGTGGCGGCTCCCGCCGCGGCCAGACCACGAAAATCATGCTCCCCCGCGAGCAGCGCGCTCGCCTGTTGGAGCGCTGCGAGATCGAGCGGCACGTCTCCCACGCCCGTACCGATGGCCCACTCGTAGGGCCGCCGGAACGGCGACGCGGCCGCCTCGTCGGTACCGATTAGGTACCGGTAGCGCCGCGCCGTCGCGCTGCGGCGCGCATCGAAGCCCGGCCGCATCGCATGCACCTGCTCGACCCACACATCGTCCGGGAGCAACGCGTTGAGCGCGCGCCGCAGCTCGTGCGGCTGACCGTCCCAGCGCTCGCCAGGAGTGAAGCTCACTCCCTGACCGAGCGCGTGGACCCCTGCGTCGGTCCTGCCCGCGCCCGTCGTCACGACGCGCTGGGCGCCACCCTCGAGGCGTTCGAGCACCGTTTCGAGCTCGGCCTGCACGGTGCGCGCCTCGGGTTGCCGCTGCCATCCGGCGAACCGCGCCCCGTCGTACTGAACCACGGCGAGGTAGGGGCGGCTCGTCACGCGCGAAAGATGCAACCCGTTGTCACTATTTGACAAGGGCCACGTCCCCGCGATAGCTTCCGCACCCTGAACGCGATGGATTCCTCCCCGCTTCGCCACGCGCTGAACGCGCTCGCCGACCGTCAATCGCTGACCGAAGACCTCACCGCCCAAGTGTTCGGTGTCGTGATGAGTGGTGAAGCAACGCCGGCCCAGATCGCCGCCTTGCTGATGGGGCTGCGCGCCAAGGGTGAAACGGCCGAAGAAGTGGCGGGAGCGGCCCGTGCGCTGCGCGCCGCGATGGTGCCGGTCGGTGCGTCGGGGCCCCACCTCGTGGATACCTGCGGCACGGGCGGCGGGACCGTGCCCACCTTCAATATCTCGACCGTGGCAGCCTTCGTCGCCGCCGGGGCGGGCGCGACGGTCCCGAAGCATGGGAATCGGTCGTTTACGTCGAAATGCGGATCAGCCGATGTGCTCGAGGCGCTCGGGGTGCGGATCGTGCTCGACGCGCGGACGGCGACACGCGTGCTCAAAGAGGCACGCGTCGCCTTCCTGTTCGCGCCCAACTTCCATCCGGCCATGAAGCACGTGGCTCCGGTGCGCCGGGAGCTGGGCGTGCCGTCGATCATGAACCTGGTTGGGCCGCTCGCGAACCCGGCTGGGGTGCGCCGTCAGGTGATCGGTGTCGCCGATCAGGAGCGGGCGCCCGTCGTCGCGGACGCCTTGGTGCGCCTCGGCGTAGAGCACGCGCTCGTGGTGCACGGACGGATCGGCATGGACGAGATCTCGCCGCTGGGAGTGACCGACGTGTGGGAAGTGCGGGACGGGGCGGTGCGGGCCTGGGAGATCGACCCGGAACGCTATCGCCTGGCGATCGGTGATGCCGGGGCCTTGAAGGGCGGGGAGCCGGCGGAGAACGCCGAGCGGCTCGAACGCATTCTGGGGAACGGCGACGGCGACAGCGCGGGCCTGGCGGCGGTGCTGCTGAATGCGGGCGCGGCGATCTACGTGGCGGGCATCGCGGCGTCGTACGCCGAGGGAATCGGGCGGGCGCGCGAAGTCGTGGCGTCGGGGGCGGCTCGCGCCGCCCTCGACCGGTTGCGCAAGGCGACGGTCAGTACTTCCGGATGACGCCGACCACCACGCCCTGGACGATCACGTCGCGCTCATTGACCCGCAGGGGCTGCATCGCCGGATTCGCCGGTTGCAACCGAATCCAGCCGCCCGGCTCACGGTAGAAGCGCTTGACGGTGGCGCCGTCACCGTGGACGAGCGCAACGACGGTTTGGCCGCTGTCGGCCTGGTTGCGCTCCTGCACGACGACGAAGTCGCCGTCCTTGATGTGCTCGTCGATCATGGAGTCGCCGCGCACTTTGAGGACGTAGCTGCGGCCGCGTCGCGGCACGAGCTCGTCGGGGACGGCGATGGTGTCGTTGCCCGTGATCGCTTCGATCGGCTGGCCGGCTGCCACGAGGCCGAGCAGGGGCAGCTCGGTGGCTCCCGTCTGGCCCTTGGGAGGGACGATCTCGATCGCCCGACTCTCGTTGTGGGCCCGGCGGATATACCCTTTGCGCTCGAGATTGGTGAGGTGCTCATGCACCGTGGCGAGGGAGTGGAAGCCGAATTGGCGGGCAATCTCCTCGAAGCTAGGAGCGTACCCCTTGTCATCGAGGTGAGCCGAGATAAAGTCGAGGATCTCGCGTTGGCGGCGTGTAACCGGCATTGACGACTCCCGAAGGTAAACCGAAACTTAATCTACCCGAATATCGCCCGAACGCAAGGATGCCCAGAGCGACCCTCGAAGAGATCCTGCAGGTGACGCGGACCCGCGTGGCGGCTCTTCAGGGGTCCGCTTCGGACCTCGCGCGCCGGGCCGCCGCGGCTCCGACCCCCCGGCCGTTCCTGGGCTTGCCCCTCGGCCCCAGCCTCGGCGTCGTGGCGGAAATCAAGCGCCGTTCACCCTCCCAGGGGGCGATTCGCCCCGACTTGGACCCGGTGGCTCACGCACGGGCCTACGCGCGCGGGGGTGCGGTGGCCATCTCCGTCCTCACCGACGAAGCCCATTTTGGAGGGTCGCTCGAGGACCTGTCGCAGGTGGCTGCAGCGGTGGCGCTACCGGTGCTACGCAAGGACTTCATCATCGACGAACTGCAGATCCTCGAGGCCCGGGCCGCGGGGGCGAGTGCCGTCCTGCTGATCGTCCGCGTCCTGACGCCGGACCGCCTCGAGGCGCTGGCCGAGGCCGCCGCGAGCCAGGGACTCGGCACGCTCGTGGAGGTGCACACGGCCAGCGAACTGGAAGCCGCGCTTGCGGTCCGGCCGACGGCGGTGGGCGTGAACGCCCGTGACCTCACGACGTTCAAAGTCGATCTCCGGGGTGCCGAAGGCGTCGTGGCTCGAGTACCGGCAGACATCCCGGTCGTGGCTGAAAGCGGCATCGAGGGACGGGGAGACGTGGAGCGGTTGGCGGGGGCGGGTGCGGATTTCGTACTCGTGGGCACCAGTCTGGCGCGACACAACGATCCCGAGACGGCTGTTCGGGCGCTGGTCGGAGTCCAGCGGCATCGGAGGGGGTCGTTGTGAATCACACCCCGGGACGCTTTGGACCATACGGCGGGCGCTATGTCCCCGAGACGCTGATGCACGCGCTCGAGGAGTTGGCGCAGGTCTACGACGCCGCGCGCGCCGACCCCCGGTTCTGGACCGAGCTCGACGGGCTCCTCAAGGATTACGTGGGGCGTCCCACGCCGCTCACCGAGGTGCCGCGGCTCTCGGCCGAAGTGAAGGCCCGCGTCGTCCTGAAGCGCGAAGATCTGAACCACACAGGTGCGCACAAGATCAACAACACGCTGGGCCAGGTGCTCCTCGCCCGCCGGATGGGCAAGCGGCGCATCATCGCGGAGACGGGGGCGGGGCAGCACGGCGTCGCGACCGCGACCGTGTGCGCGCGCTTCGGTCTCGAGTGCGTCGTGTTTATGGGCGAAGAAGACATGCGGCGCCAGCGGCTCAACGTCTACCGCATGGAGCTGATGGGGGCGAAGGTCGTTCCCGTGACGTCGGGTACGCGCACGCTCAAGGATGCGACCAACGAGGCGTTGCGCGACTGGGTCACCAACGTCACCACCACGCACTACATCATCGGGTCGGTGGTGGGCCCTGATCCTTTCCCTCGGCTGGTTCGGGATTTTCAATCGGTGATCGGCCGCGAGGCGCGCGCCCAGGTGCTCGAGCGGACGGGAGGACGGTTGCCGCGCACCGTGGTGGCATGCGTCGGGGGTGGATCGAACGCGATCGGCATCTTTGCGGCGTTCCTCGAGGACGCGGGGGTGGAGCTGGTAGGCGTAGAGGCCGCTGGAGACGGCATTGCGACCGGGCGGCACGCCGCCACACTCAGCGCCGGGCGGCCAGGGGTCTTTCATGGCAGCATGAGCTATTTGCTGCAGGACAAAGCGGGCCAAGTGGAACCAGCACATAGTGTTTCGGCCGGTCTCGACTATCCCGGCGTGGGACCCGAGCATGCTTTCCTGAAGGACGCAGGGCGGGTATTGTATGAGGCCGTCACGGATCGCGCGGCGCTCGACGCCTTCGCGGCCCTGTCCCGGCTGGAAGGCATTCTTCCGGCCCTCGAGAGCGCGCATGCCGTCGCGTGGGTGCTCGCGAATAAGGGGCGGTGGGCCGCTGACGATGTCATCCTGGTCAACCTGAGCGGCCGCGGCGACAAGGACGTCGCCCTGGTCGCCGAGCTCACGGGAGCGACGCTCTGACCAACCCCGCAGTCCCCGAGCTGGCCCTACCGCCCTCGCAGGTCGAGGAGCTGATGCAGGTCGTCAGCAAGGGGATGCGTGCAACGCAGTTGTACCTGCCGAACAATCCCGTGTACCAGCGCGCTGTAGACAACATCCGGTCCGCATTCCGCCAGGTGTGGCAGGCCACCGATGATTTGATCTTCGACATCGGCGAGACGGAGATGCGGTGGGAGGAGCACGCCGTCTATAGCCAGGCGGCGCGCAACGAGAGCATCGCCTGGACGCTGTACAAGGACGGGGTTCGCTCGCTCACGTTCAAGCCCGGCGTGGAGGACGTCGAGATCGTCCGCTTCCTCGCCGTGCTGCATCAGGCGAAGAACCTCCAGGCCGACGCGCCCGACGATCTGCTGACGCTGCTGTGGGCGGAGGACTTCCAGTTCGTCAACTACACGTTCCGCGAGCTGGTGACCGACAACGCCGTGCCGATCGAGCGGGGTGAGACCGCGCCGATCCCGGGTGGAGGTGGCGGCGGCACGGGGGAGGCGACCGGACGCGGGGCGGACCCGTCGACGGTGCGTCGCCAGGTGGAAGAGGAAGCGCCGCCGAAGCGCGAAGGGCTCGTTTCGGTCGACGATTTCGACACGACCCTCTATTTCCTCGACGACAAGGAGATCGAGTACCTCCACAAGGAGGTCGAACGCGAATACGCGCAGGACCTGCGGCGCAACGTGCTGGCCATGTTGTTCGATCTGCTGGAGCTACAGACGTACGGCACCGTCCGCAGCGAGCTGATCTCGATCCTCGAGAACTTCATTCCGTATCTGCTCGGCGCAGGGGACTTTCGTTCCGTTGCCTTCATCTTGCGCGAGAGCAAGGTGATCCAGGAGCGGGCCCGCGAGTTGATCCCGGAGCATCGCCAGACCCTTGCGTCCCTCCCGACGCGCCTGTCTCAGCCCGAGGCGTTGGCGCAGCTGCTGCAGTCGCTCGACGAAGCGGCCGGGCACCCGAGCGAAGAGGAGCTGAGCGACCTCTTCATGGAGCTGCGCGCCGAGGCGTTGGCGACCTTGATGGGATGGCTGCCGAAGCTGAGCAACGAGCGCGTGCGGAGCCTGGTGCAGGGGTCGGCCGAGCGTCTGGCGACGACCCACGCCGCCGAGGTGTTGAAGGCGTTGGGCAGCGACGATCCGGCGGTGCAGGTCGAGATGGTGCGGCTCGCGGGACGGCTCAAACTGCCCGGCGCCCCCGACGGCATGGGGGCCTTACTCGAGAAGGGCGATCGGGAGCTGAAGCTCGTGGTCGTCGAAGCCCTCACGACCATCGCGAGTCCCAACGCCGTGCGGCTCCTGGAGAAGGCGATCGACGACAGCGATCGCGACGTGCGGATCGCGGCGGTCAAGTTCCTCGGCCAGCGCGGGGCTCGCAACGCGTTCCCACGCATCGAGGCGGCGGTCCTCGGCAACAAGCTGAAGGACTCTGACCTCACCGAGAAGATGACGTTCTTCGAGGCTTACGGCGCCCTGGCGGGGGCCGCCGGCATATCCGTGCTCGAGAAGCTGCTGGTGCCGAAGACCGGTCTCCTCGCCCGCAAAGAAGACCCCGAGACCCGCGCGTGCGCCGCCATGGCCCTGGGGAAGATCCGCGTCCCCGCCGCGCGCGAGGTCTTGCAGAAGGTATCGCAGGACAAGGAGCCCCTCGTTCGTAACGCCGTGAGCCGCGCGTTGCGGGAGGTGGGTGGATGAGCGAGCCCGGCCGCCGCCCCTCGATGATGGAAACCGTCCAGACCACGGACGGCTTCCTGCGGCACGCCGGGCGCGACTTCCTGGTCGTGCTCTACACGGTGTTCCGCTCGCTCAAGCTCTATCCCATCGAAAATGCCCAGGTGCAAAAGGCCCTCGACGATCTCGCGGGCACCACCAAGCATCTGCTGGACGTGGAACGCGAAATCGAGATCCGCCTGCAAGGGGAGTTCATCTTCGTCAACTCCACGCGCCTGCGGCTCGATCTCGACAACTATGCGTCGTTCTCCCACATCCTGAACGTGTTCAGCCAGTGCGGCATCGGGGCGGTGCACCTGGACGAGGGTGTGGACCGGCGCCAGCTGCAGATTTTCGTCTCCCTGCTGCTCGCGTATGCGGCCAAGGACGCGCACCCCAACAAGCTGTTCGAGGTGTCGCAGAAGCTCGTGGACGGCGGCGTCTCGTTCATCACCGTCGAACCTCCCCTCGAGTCCGAAGAGGACGTCGAGGACGAGGAGCGGCAGAAGGAAGCCGCGAAGCGCACCTACGCCCGCTCGGTCGCGGTCACCAAGGAAGTGATCAACAGCATCAGGATGGGGCGCACGGCCAACGTCAAGAAGGTGAAGCGCGCGGTGCAGGCGATCGTCGATCAGGTCCTGAACAACGAGTCCTCCCTCGTCGGCCTGACGACGCTGCGCGACTACGACGAGTACACGTTCACCCACTCGGTGAACGTGTGCATCTTCTCCGTGGCCCTGGGCCGCAAGCTGGGCCTCACCAAGCTGCAGCTCTACGATCTCGGGATGTCGGCGCTGTTCCACGACGTCGGCAAGTCGCGGGTGCCGCTCGAGGTGCTCAATAAGGAAGGAGGCCTCACCGACGAAGAGTGGCGCATCATGCAGGCGCACCCCTGGCTCGGCGTGCTGACCTTGTTCGGCCTGCGCGGGTACGGGGAAATCCCCTACCGCGGGATGGTGGCGGCCTACGAGCATCACATGAAGACGGACCTCACAGGTTACCCGAAGTCGATTCGCCCCCGCGAGCTGTCGATCTACTCCAAGATCATCGCGGTGTCGGACGGGTTCGACGCGGCGACGAGCCGGCGCGTCTATCAAACGGTCCCGATCCAGCCCGACCAGGTCCTCAAAGAGATGTGGGAGAACCCCCGCCGCGGCTACGACGCGGTGGTCGTGAAGGCGTTCATCAACCTGATCGGCATCTACCCTGTCGGTACGTGCGTCATCCTCGACACCTACGAGGTGGCGATCGTGCATACCGCGAATCCCGACGTCACCCACGTCCACCGTCCCGTCGTGCGCGTGGTGACGACGCCCGATGGGGCGCTGCTCCAGCCCGGCACGGTCGTCGACCTCGCGCACAAGGATGAGCAAGGCAACTACCCGCGCACCATCGTCAAGGTCACCGACCCGGTCAAATACGGCATCACGGTCAGCGACTACTTTGTCTGAGCATCCGATCGCCGCGCGGTGGCGGACGCTCGGCGGCCGGAAGAGGGCGTTGATTCCCTACGTCACGGCCGGGTTTCCCACGCCCGCCGTCTCCCGCGACGTCATGCGGGCGGTCCAAGCCGCGGGCGCGGATTTCGTCGAGGTCGGGGTCCCGTTCTCCGACCCCTTGGCGGACGGTCCCACGATCCAGCGCACCACCCAAGCCGCCTTGGAGCAGGGGATGACCGCGGCCGGCGTGCTGGCCCTGATCCGCGAGGCGGCCCTCGCGGTCCCCGTCATCATCATGACGTATCTGAACCCGGTGCTGGCGTATGGCGTCGAGCGCTTCGTGGCCGATGCCCATGCCGCCGGCGCGGCCGGGCTGCTTCTCACCGACCTGCCCGCGGGCGCCGATCCCGCCGTGGAGGCCGCTGTCACGCGCAGCCCGCTGGCGCTGATCCGGCTGGTCGCACCGACGACCGATGACGCGCGCCTGTCGGCGACGCTGGCGGGCGCAACGGGCTTCGTGTACCTGATCTCTCGACTCGGGGTCACCGGTGCGCGGGACCAGGTCCCGGCCGACCTCGAGCAGCACGTGCGGCGCGTGCGCGCCGCGACAGCGTTGCCGGTCGCAGTGGGGTTCGGCATCGGGACCGCGGCGCAAGCCGGCGCGGCCGCGCGGTACGCGGACGGCGTGGTAGTGGGCAGCGCCTTGATGGACGTACTGGCACGCGGCGGCGTTGGTGCGGCCGAGCGGCTGGTGCGCGATCTGGCCGCCGCGGTGCACGCGTGACCATCGCTCGCTTCGTCGCGCTGTACAGTCGCGGGCTCGCGTGGACGGGAAGCGCGGTCTTGGTCGGCGTGTTGTTCGCGGACCGGCGCTGGACGGGCCAGATCCCGGAGATCGTCGTGCTGTTCGCCTGCGCGGTCGCGCTGCGCGGGATGGCGATCCCGCTCAGCAAGTATTCCTACCTGACGCAGACGGCCCTGGTGGGACTCGCGGGGAGTCTGCTCGTCGGCGTGCCGGCCACCGCCCTCGCGATCGCCGGGGCGGTCCTCGCCGCCGATTCGGCCTGGCAACGCAAGCCCTTACGGGTCGCGTGGATCAATCTGGGGCGCGAGGCCATCGCGCTCGTCGCCGCGTACGGTGTGTACGCCGCGGTGCTCCATTGGCTCGAGATCGTCAACCCGGAGCTGAGCATCTTCCTGCTCCCGGCGTTTGCGGGATATGCGCTCGCCTACTTCATGTTCAGCCGGCTGCTCTTCTACTTCAGCCTGATCATGCGGGCGAAGCTCGAGCCGGCCGAGCGGATGATGATCATCCGCTACGAAGTGATCGGCTACGCGGCCACGGTGCTGGCCACCACGATCTTCGTCGCGGCCGTCGTGTCGTGGTCGCTCGGGGCGTGGTTGATCGTGGGGCTCGTGATCGCGTTCCTGGGGTTGCTCCTCAAGCAGATGGTGGAGGAGGCCGTCTCCGCCGAAGAGTTGAACAAGATCCACGCCATGGAAGCCGTCATCACGGCCAACATCAGCCTCGCAGACTCCTTCCATCGGATCGAGCGCCTGGCGCACCGGCTCGTCGACTGGGGCGACTTTCGGATCTACCGCCTGCAGGACGGCGTGATGGCGCTGGCGCACCGGTCCGCGCAGGGACGCGAGGGCCGCGGCGAGCCGTCGGAAGACACGACGGCGCTGCGTCAGCACGTGGTCACCACCGGCGAGACGGCGGTGATCGATGACGTGACGCGCGATAAGCGGGTGGCCGATGCGCCCCTCGAGGTGCAGAGCCTGGTAATCGTGCCGCTCAAGTTCGGCGATCAGGTGATCGGCACACTGGAAATCGAGCACCACAAGAAGAACAGCTACCGGCGGCAGGACGTCCTCACGATCACCACGTTTGCGAATCAGCTCGCGACCGCGGTACACATTACGGATCTGCGGCGGCCGCTGGTCGAGACGGTCGAGCGGATGACGCGCCAGCTCGCGACCATCGCGCAGACGGCGGAGACCCTCAAGCAGGCCGCCGCCGCGGTCGCCACCTCGACGGGGGTCATCCGCGAGGGCGTGCGCCGCGAAGAGGGCGAGGTGTCGGGCGGGCTGGAGGCCACGGAGAGTCTGGCCCAGGTGTCGCGCCGCATGTCCGACGACGGGGCGGGGGCAGCGCGGGCGTCGAGCGCCGCCAGTGACGTGGCGAGCCGCAACCGCACGCAGATCCGCGACGCGATCGAGCGGCTCGTGGCGCTGAAACTGTTCGTGGGAGAAAGCTCGATCAAGGTGCAGCAACTCGGCCAAATGAGCCGGCGGATCACGGGGTTCATCGCGTCGATCCGCGAGCTCGCCGACATGACGAACCTGCTGGCGCTGAACGCCGCCATCGAGGCGGCGCGCGCCGGCAAGCACGGGAAGGGGTTCGCCGTCGTGGCGGACGAGGTGCGGCACCTCGCCGAGCAGAGCGCCGGGGCGGCGGTGGAAGCGGGCGAGCTGGTGCTCGACATCCACCGCCAAGTGGGCGAAGTGGTGGAGCAGATGCGCCGCGGCGAGGTGAACGTGGGAGGCGTGGAGGAGCTGTCGGCGGCGGCGCTCGAGGCCCTCGACGCCATCGTGGCGGCGACCGCGGAAGCCACGGCTCACGCCGGCCGCATCGCCGACGCGGCCGGCGAACAGGACCAGGCGTTCACACGCCTGCGGGAGCGAATCAACGCCGTGGCGACGATCGCCGGGCAAAACCGCACGGAGGCCGACGACGTAGCGACGCGCGCCGTCGAAGCGGCCCAGGGCCTGACGGACCTCGAGCGGGCCACGCGCGACCTGGAGCAAGTCGCCACGATGCTGCGCGATCTGACACGCGGCTTTGCCAGCGTTGCCTAGCCTGCGTAGCATTCCAGCGTGACTGAACGAGTCTTTGTGGCCCTCGGGTCGAATGTCGGCGACCGCGCCGCCCATCTCGGGCACGCGCGCGAACGGCTCGCGGCGCTTCCGG
>Ga0210382_10000541_pt1 | contig 13385 bp, 9 predicted proteins | sample PLMedo_FD_155452 | JGI IMG/M metagenome (GOLD analysis project Ga0210382, IMG submission 155452) | Groundwater sediment microbial communities from an aquifer in East River, Colorado, USA - PLM0_60_coex redo | ecosystem: Environmental > Terrestrial > Soil > Riparian zone | place: USA: East River...
ACGACACGCCGCTGGCCGCTGCCACGCTCAAGCGCATTCTGACGATTCTCAAGACGCTGGTCGCCCAGATCGACGTGCTCGAGACGATCACGCCGCTCAATTTCCTGGCGTTCCGCGACCGGCTGGAATCAGGTAGCGGCTTTCAGTCGCATCAGTTTCGTGAGATCGAGTTCATTCTTGGCAAGAAAGGGCGGCCATCGTTCGAGCGCTATCCAGAGGGCAGCGAGAACCGCAAGCGCGTCGAGCGGCGGTTCAGTCAGCCGACGCTGTGGGATGCTTTCCTTCATTACCTTGCGGCGAACAAGTATCCCGTACCGAAAGCGTTGCTGCAGCGCGATTGCAGCCAGGTCTGCGAACCGTCTCCCGAACTTCAGCGGATTGTCGTGGAGGTTTACAAGAAGGATCCGACAGTCGCGCAGGTTGCCGAGCGACTCGTGGATTTGGATGAGGGTTTTATGGAATGGCGATATCGTCATGTCAAAATGGTCCAACGCACTATTGGCACAAAGCAAGGGACTGGAGGCTCCGCGGGTGCCGAGTATTTGCTGACCACTCTGAATCAGCCCGTCTTTCCGGATCTGTGGGCGATTCGGGCTGAGTTGTAATGGCGGCGAGGGGCGGCGAAGAGAAGCGGCGGCGAGGGGCGGCAGAGACATGATCGATCCGGAGCAGCTGGCTAAGCACTACACCCGTTTCCGAGTCACCGAGCGCATTCTGCTCACCGGTCACTCCCATCAAGCCTGGCCCGACGTCGCATTCGAGGCGCAGCAGCAGGCCTGGCTCGACGCGGCGGAGCTGGTGGACGACGTGTGGGACAAGGCATTTGAGAAGGCAAACGAAGTGCGGCGTGGGTTTGCCCGCTTGCTCGACGACTCGCCCGATCGGATCGCGCTCGCGCCGAACACGCATGAGCTGGTCGTGCGATTCCTGTCGGCCCTTCCCTTAAAGAAGCGTCGCAAGCTGATCACGACGGATGGTGAGTTCCACACGATCCGCCGTCAGCTCGACCGATTGGCCGAGGAAGGGATCGAGGTTGTGAAGGTTGCGGCTGAGCCGGCGGCTACCCTGGCCGAGCGCCTGGCAAAAGCGGTGGATGATCGGACGGCGGCAGTGCTGGTCTCGGCGGTGCTGTACACCAATGCGCATATCGTCCCGCATCTCAAGGCGATCCTCGAGGCCTGCGAGCGTCACGGCGCCGAGTTGTTGGTGGACGCCTATCACGCGCTGAATGTGATTCCGTTTTCGATGAGGGTGGAGGGTATCGAGGGTGCGTATGTAGTGGGCGGCGGTTACAAGTACTGCCAGCTCGGGCCCGGTAATGCGTTCCTGAGGTTCCCTGCTGATTGCGCTTTGCGCCCCGTCGTCACGGGATGGTTCAGTGAGTTCACCGATCTCAGCCAGGCACCGATATCAGCCAGGGTAGGCTATGGACCGGGGCCAGCCAGGTTTGCGGGGGCGACGTATGACTTCACGAGTCACTATCGGGGGGCGGCGGTGTTCAAGTTTTTTGAGGAGCAGAAGCTCACCCCGGAGACCCTTCGGGAGCGGAGTCAGCAACAATTGGGGTCGCTCGTCAAGCGCGCATGCATCGAGCTCGAGATTGCACTCAAGGAGATGGGAGGGTTTTTGGCTATTCGCGCGCCCAACGCAGCCCGACTTCAAGAAGTGCTGCGTCAGAAGACCATCTGGACGGATCACCGCGGAGACACGCTACGACTGGGCCCGGCTCCCTACATCACCAACGAACAGATCAGCCAGGCTGCTGAGGCGCTGGGCGCTTTGCTGCGAAAAACCCCTTGATCAACTCGCCGCACGCCTCCGCTTCAACGCCGCTCTGCACATCCACGCGGTGATTCAGCCGCGGATGCCGCACGATATCCCCCACCGACCCGCACATCCCCGCCTTCTCATCGTACGCCCCATACACCAGCGTCTTGACCTTGGCCAGCACGATGGCCCCCGCGCACTGCGCGCACGGCTCGATCGTGACGTAGAGCGTACAATCGGTGAGACGGTCCGTGTCTAACGCCTGGAGCGCGCGCTCGATGACGAGAAACTCCGCATGATATGTGGGATTCTTGCGCGCGATGGTCTCGTTGTGCGCCACGGCGACGATCTCGTCGCCGCGCATCACCACGGCCCCGATCGGCACTTCATCCTTGGACGCGGCGAGCCTGGCCTGCTCGAGCGCCGCCATCATCCCCTTGACCATGGCGTGTAACATAGCGCAGCGTCTGGTATCTTGGCGCCATACATGTCGCGCAAACCCGACACCACCGTCGCCCTGGCGCTCGCCGCGTCGGCACTGATCATCGCGGCGTGCCGCCGTCCCGATCAGACTTCGTCCGGCCAGGGATTTCAGGAACGCGCGCGCGAAGCGGGGATCAGATTCCGGATGCAGTTCCTGCCCAAAGAACAGGGCGAGACCTTCCACATCAATCTCTACGATCACGGGGCCGGCCTCGCCGTCGGCGATTACGACAACGACGGCCGCGAGGACATCTACTTTCTGAACCAGGTCGGCCGGAACGCCCTCTACCGGAACACCGGCAACGGCAGCTTCGTCGACGTCACTGAAACAACCGGCGTAGGCCTCGGCGACCGGGTCTCCGTCGGCGCCACGTTCGCCGACTACGACAACGACGGCTGGCCCGACCTCTTCGTGACCAGCACGCGGGGCGGCAACGTGCTGTTCCACAACCGCGGCGACGGCACGTTCGCGGACGTCACTGCGGCGGCCGGACTGACGCGCGCCGGCCACTTCCAAACCCCCATCTTCTTCGACTCCGACAACGACGGCAAGCTCGACCTCTTCCTCACCAACACCGGCCAATGGACGACCGAGGTCTTCGACTCCACGACTCACGCCTACGAGGGCAAGCCCGACCTTGGCACCCTCATGACCACCCCGAAAGAATTCAACGTCCTCTACCACAACAATGGGGACGGTACCTTCACCGACCAGACCACCCGCGCCGGTCTGCGCGGCCGGGGCTGGGCCGGCGACGCCGCCGTGCTCGACTACGACGACGACGGATTCCTGGACCTGTTCGTCGCCGACATGTTCGGCCGGGGCCAGCTCTATCACAACAGCGCGCACGGAACGTTCACCGACGTCACGGCCCAGACGCTCGGCCGCACGCCGTACGGCGCAGTCGGCTGCAAGGTCTTCGACTACGACGGCGACGGACGGCTCGATCTCTTCGTCGTGGACATGCATTCGGACATGTGGACAGGACTCGATACACGCCACGCCTCGCTCGATCTGGCCACACAAACCCAGCATCAGCGGTTTCGCTCGCCCCTGGGCCCGACCGGAAATGAGACAGCTCCTGAATTCACGCAGACCGTGACGGGATTGTTCGCGACTATGGGGGAAGATTACGACGCGTTGCTGTTCGGCAACGCGCTCTACCGCAACCTCGGTCACGGACATTTCACCGAGACCGCCGGCGCCGCGGGCCTGGAGACGTTCTGGCCCTGGGGTATGGCGAGCGGCGACTTCGACAACGACGGCTCCGAAGATGTCTTCATCCCATCGGGAATGGGCTATCCGTTCTACTACTGGCCCAATCAACTCATGATGAACAACGGCGACGGCACATTTCGCGAGCGGGCGGTCGAGCTGGGCATCGAGCCGCCGCGGGGCGGCATCTATCTGGAGGAGCGCATCGGCGGCCAGGAAGCGGCGCGCAGCTCACGCAGCGCGGTCGTGGCCGATTTTTACGGCGACGGGCGGCTCGACATCGTGACGAACAACTTCAACGATCGCCCATACGTTTTCGCCAATCGGCTGGCCCGGCGCAACTATGTGGATTTCCGACTGACCGGAACCAGGAGTAACCGGGATGCGATCGGCGCCGTGGCCCGCCTATGGATCGGGAAAAGGGTCTTAGTCCGCCAGGTAAACCCGGCGGGCGGCTACCTGTCCCAGTCGAGCCGTGTGCTGCACTTCGGGCTCGGCGACCGGAGCACCGTCGATCGCGTGGAGATCCGATGGCCGAGCGGGATTGTCCAGACGCTGGACAATCCCGCGATCAATACCCTACACCAGGTTCGCGAGCCCCCGCCCCCGCCTCCGCCGGAGCGCTAGGCGCGGACGCTCTCGCGCACCTTCTCGAAGCTCAACGAGTTGCCGTCTTTCGCGCGGTCGACCACGATGCGGTCGCCCTCGGCGTACTGCCCCTCGAGCACCGCGACGGCGAGCGGATTCTGCAGCAAGCGCTGGATCGCCCGCTTCAGCGGACGAGCCCCATACACCGGATCGTAGCCCTCGGCCACGATGAGCTGCTTGGCACCTGGCGTCACCTCGAGCGTCAACTTGCGGTCGGCTAGCAGCTTCTCCACGCGCTTGATCTGAATATCCACGATCTGCGCGATGTCCTCGTGCGTCAGCGCCCGGAAGATGATGATGTCGTCCACGCGGTTCAGGAACTCCGGCTTGAACGCCTGGCGCAGCAGCTCCATCACCTTGGTCTCGGCTTGCTCCCACTGCACCTGGCCCGTGCCCGCCTCGATCAGGTACTGCGACCCGATGTTCGACGTCATGATCAGCACGGTGTTGCGGAAGTCCACCGTCCTTCCTTGAGAATCGGTGAGACGGCCGTCGTCCAGAATCTGCAGCAGGATGTTGAACACATCCGGATGTGCTTTCTCGATTTCGTCGAACAGAATCACCGAGTACGGCCGGCGCCGGATCGCTTCCGTAAGCTGGCCGCCCTCCTCGTAGCCGACGTACCCCGGCGGCGCGCCGATCAACCGTGCGACGGCGTGCCTCTCCATGTACTCCGACATGTCGATCCGCACGAGCGCCCGCTCGTCATCGAACAGGAACTCGGCGAGTGCCTTCGCCGTCTCGGTCTTCCCGACGCCGGTGGGCCCGAGGAAGATGAACGAGCCGGTGGGGCGATGGGGATCCTGGAGTCCCGCGCGCGCGCGCCGCACGGCGTTCGACACGGCCGCCAGCGCCTCTCTCTGACCGATGACACGCTTGCCCAGCTCCTCCTCGAGCTTGAGCAGCCGCTCCTTCTCCGACTCGAGCATCTTGGTGACGGGAATGCCGGTCCACTTGGAGACGATCTCGGCGATGTCCTCCGCGTCCACCTCTTCCTTCAGGTACTTCCCTTTCTTCTGGATCTCGGCGAGCCGCTTCTCGAGCTGCGTGATCTCCTTCTCGATGTTGGGAATCCGCCCGTAGCTGATCTCCGCCGCCTTCTGGAGATCGCCGCGGCGCGTGGCCAGCTCGGCTTCGGTGCGCAGCTGCTCGAGCTCGGCCTTCTTAGCCTGAATTTTCTGAATTGCGTCTTTTTCCGCGGTCCATTGCGCTTTCATGGCATTGGACTGCTCACGTAGCTCGGCGAGCTCTTGTTCAATCTTCGACTTGCGTTCCTTCGCCGCCTTGTCTTTCTCCTTCGCCAACGCCTGCCGCTCGATCTCGAGCTGCACGATCTTCCGCTCGACCTCGTCGATCTCTTGCGGCAGCGAGTCGATCGCGATGCGCAGCCGCGCGGCGGCCTCGTCGATCAGGTCGATCGCCTTGTCGGGCAGGAAACGGTCCGTGATGTAGCGCTGCGACAGCGTCGCCGCGGCCACGATCGCGTTGTCGGTGATGCGGATGCCGTGATGGACTTCGTAGCGCTCCTTCAGACCGCGCAGGATCGCGATCGTGTCCTCGACCGACGGCTCGCCCACGAATACCGGCTGGAAGCGCCGCTCGAGCGCCGGGTCCTTCTCGATATGCTTGCGATACTCGTCCAGCGTCGTCGCGCCGACCACGTGCAGCTCGCCGCGCGCCAGCGCCGGCTTGAGCATGCTCGAGGCGTCCATCGATCCTTCCGCCGCCCCCGCGCCGACGAGCGTGTGCAGCTCGTCGATGAACACGATGTACTTGCCCTCAGCGGCCGTCAGCTCTTTAAGAACGGACTTGAGCCGTTCCTCGAATTCGCCGCGGAACTTGGTGCCCGCGACGAGCGCCCCGATGTCGAGCGCGACGAGATGCTTGTTCTTCAGTGAATCGGGCACGTCGCCGTTCACGATGCGCTGCGCCAGGCCCTCGACGATTGCGGTCTTACCGACGCCGGGCTCACCGATCAACACGGGATTGTTCTTGGTGCGGCGCGACAGCACCTGCATCACGCGGCGGATTTCCTCGTCGCGGCCGATGACGGGATCGAGCTTTCCTTTGCGGGCGAGCTCGGTGAGATCGCGCGTGAAGCGCTGCAGCGCTTGATACTTGTTCTCCGGCTCCTGATCCGTGACGCGATGGGCGCCGCGCACCCCTTCGAGCGCCGCGAGCAGATCCTTGCGGCTGACGCCGGCCGCCGAGAGGAGCTGGCGCGCCGTGGTGCCTTTCTCCTCGGCGAGCGCGAGCAGGATATGCTCAGTCGAGACATATGCGTCGCCGAGTCCCTTCGCGTCTTCGTCGGCGCGGTCGAGCACCCGACTCAGCTCGCGCGAGAGCGTCGGATCGGATCCGCCCGACTGCTTGGGGAAGCGCTCGATCTCGCGCTCCGTCTCGGCCTGGAGCTGCGTGACGTTGAGCCCGGCTTTCTGGAGCAGTGGCACAACGATGCCGTCTTCCTGCTGCAGCAGAGCGAAGAACAAATGCGCGTCGTTGATGACGGGATTGCCCTTGGAGCGGGCGAGTGAGGCGGCCTGCTGCAGTGCCTCGGCGGCCTTAACGGTGAGACGATCGGGTTGAATCATGGTTGCCCCTCCTCAGGGCAATGGGTCGCCCCCGGCTTAGGCAACCAGCGTGCCGCGGAAGCTGGTCAAAATGACAGGGCGGCGATAGGAGTAGTCCCTCGCCGCCCCGCCTGCATACGCCTTTTTTACGCATTCTCACGCCATTTATTTCATGACGATCATCTTCTTCGTAAACCGGCGGCCGTCCACGATCAGTTGGTAGATGTAGACGCCGGACGCCGCTTCGCGGTCGGTCTTCAGAACCTTGCCATCCCAGTACGCCGTGAACGCGCAGGGCGACGACCCTGCCGTACCGCACGTCAGCTCGAGATTGTCGAGATCTTCACCCGTTCCCTGGAGAATCGGCACGGCGACGAGCTGCGCCAGCACGTTGTAAATCTTGAGTGACACCTTCGGCCGGTGACCATTGGCAAACAGATCGCCGTTCAATGTGAACGGGATCGTGGTCGCCGGATTGAACGGGTTCGGATAGTTCTGCTTCAGCTCGACCAGCGGCGGAGGTGTCGTTTGTCCGGACACGCCGCCTACTCCCGCGAGCAGGCTCCCACCGAGCCCCCCGACCAGCACTGCCCAACCATACAGCTTCATCCCCGACTCCTCTGCGAACGGAAAAGATGCGTTAGACCGCTCTCCTTGTTGGTACAGGGCGCAAGAGTTAATGGTGCAAACCAAAACCTAGGAACCGACCTTCTACCCTGTCAAGCGCGTAAAACCCTCGTATCTCCCTGGCGGCTCGTAATTCCTCGCCGGTCGGCCCACTCCAGCAGCGGTATCAAGTACTTGCGCGTCAGCCCCAGCCGGTCCCGGAACTGCGCGGGCGTGGCGGCGCCGAGCTCGCGCAGCGTTTCCTCGACCGCGCGACGGAACTCCTCCAGGGCCTGTTTGAGCGCATAGCGCTCCTGATCGACGCGTTCGACCGATCCTTCGCGGGCCAGATGTGCCAGCAGCGCCGGCACCGTCGGATCGGCGAACTCCCGCTGCAATTCGGAGACCGTGGGAAGCTGCCAGCGAGCTTCGGCCAGGCGCTGCGCGAGTCGTCCGCCGGCGTCTCCAGCCCGCGCTCGCAAGGCGGCCTGCCAGCCTGGCTTCCGCACGACCGCCCCCCCCTCGGCCAGCTCCCACGCCTGCTTCTTCACCCCGTGCTCCACCAGGAGGTCCAGCACGGGCCCGGGGGGGGCGAGGGCTGCGCTCACACCGGCCCGCAGCGCCTGCAGCGACAGCCCGGCGTCGAGCGGATGCTCGTCGTGGTAGGCAGCCACAACCGCGGCAAGCCGGTCCACCTCGGCGGCGATCGCCTTACGCGACACCAGCAGGTCGCCTACCGAGAGGATGCCCTTCCCCGCCGCCACGATTGTGGTGGGCACGTCAGCAGGAAGGACACCAACACGAACGGCGATATCGCCGACGCGCAAACCGGCGAGACCCGCTTCGTCGACAAAGCGCGCGAGCCGTTCGGCGGACGGCTGACCCGCGGCCAGACCGCGCTCCGACACCCGGGGCCGCTTGGGCGGGAAGGGATCGAGCACCAGGCCACCGCCGATCGTCGTCACCGGGGAAAAGCTGCGGATGACAAAGCGATCACCCCCGCGGGCAACGAGCGGCCGTTCGAGCAGCAGCCGGGCGACGCTGGTTTCCTGCGGCGCGATGGCTCGGACCTGCGCGACCCGTCCCAGGACTTCGGCCGTCCCGAGGTGAACCCGAATACGCGTGCGGACCGCCAGCGGCTTTTTGGCCGTGGGCAACAGCTCCAGCGCGACATCGAGGGTACTCGTCGGCGCCCACCCCGTCCCCGTCACGGCAACCTGGCCGCGATCGATTTCGTCCTTGGCGACGCCCACCAGCGCGAGCGCCGTGCGCCGGCCCGGGCCCGCCCGGTCTGCCTCCTGACTGTGCACCTGGATCGAGCGGACACGGACCTCGCGGTCCAGCGGCAGCAACCGCACGCTCGCTCCGGCAGCGACGGTCCCACTCCACGTGGAGCCGGTGACGACAGTCCCAGCCCCGGCGAGCGCGAAGACGCGATCAATCGGGAGGCGAAACAGATCGTCGGAGGAGCGGTCGGGAAGATCCTCGACAACCTCCACCAACGCTTGTTTCAGATCCTCCAAACCCTCCGACTTGAGCGCACTCACGGCAATCGGAGCATGCCAAGGGATCCTACTGCGCTCAAGTCGCGCTGCCACCTCGGTGCGCACGAGCGCCAGCCATTCGTCATCCACGAGATCGCGTTTGGTGAGGACGGGGATGCCGCGCCGCACGCCGAGCAGCTCGACGATGGCGAGATGCTCCTCCGTTTGGGGCATGATGCCTTCATCGGCGGCGATGATGAGCAGCGCGACGTCGATGCCGGTCGCGCCGGCGAGCATGTTCTTGACGAACGCTTCGTGGCCGGGAACGTCGACGACGCTCGCCTGGACGCCACCGGGCAGCGGGAGGGGAGCAAAACCGAGATCGATGGTGATGCCGCGGCGCTTCTCTTCTTCCCAGCGGTCGGTATCGACGCCGGTGAGCGCCTTTACCAGGGCGGTCTTGCCGTGGTCGATGTGTCCCGCGGTACCGACTACGAACCGAGTGGGACCCACGCGCGGCGCTCCCAGATGTCGATGGCGCTCGACTTCGGCTCTTTCCCGTTTCGTCCAGTCTCATCGAGGTGATGACGGATAAAGCGCGCGACCAACCGCCGGTGCGCGGCGGCGTGGGCCGCATCGAGCCTGGGGAGTGTCGCCTGCTCGTCGTTTAGAGCCAGGAGATCGCGGTAGGCTTGCGGCGGCAGCTTGGTCGGCGGTTGGAGTCCCGCGCAGCTCGCGCACAGCACGCCGCCCTCGGCGATGCTGAAGGCCACAGTTCCGGACACGGCATTGCCGTCGCGCACACACCCGTCGAGCTGGGGCGCAAAGCCGAGGACCCCGACGAGCAGCCACAGCCAGCGAACGGCGACGGCATCGGACTGCCCAGGCTCTGCCCTCACCAGAGCGTCCAGGCCGAGGATGAATGCCTCATAGGCCGCGGGCAGCGGGGCCGGCGGCGCCATCTTCAGCATCACTTCGGAGAGCGCGGCGGCGCCGGCAAAGCGGCCCAGGTCGACCGCGAGATCGCGCCGCAGATCGATCACATCGAACGCCGCAAGGGTCTGGAGCTCGCGGGTCTCTTTGTGATAAATCTGCGCCACACCCTCGCTCAGCGTCTCGAGCGCCGCGCCGAAGGGGCTCCGCGGCCGGAGCACGCCCTTCGCGATGGCGCTCTGCACCCCGTAATCGCGCGTCGCAAGGCGCACGATCTTGGACGTCTCGCTGTAGCGGTAGGTCCTCAGGACGACAGCCGGCGTTGAAACGAGACTCACGCAAGAAATATACGGCGGCGAAAGAGGCGGCGGCGAGATACTACGGCGGCGATTGAAGCGGCGGCGAGGGGCGGCAAAGGCGATGAACGCTATCCCGTCAGCACCCCCGCGAGGATTTCGAGTCCGTCCACGACGCGGGGACCCGAGCGGCTGAAGTACGCTGATGCGTCGAGGAGCTCCTGCCTTCCCCCGAGCATCCGCAGCAAATGGTCATAGCGCTCCGCTTCCCGCCGTGTCTCTTCCATATTGAACCCGCATGGCATGACGAGCACGACGTCCGGCTTGACCGCGCGCAGATCGGCCCAGTCCATCCGATACGACGGGCGTCGGGCCATACCGGCCAGGAGGTCTCCACCAGCCAGCGCGATCAGCTCGGGCACCCAATGGCCGGGCACGTACGGTGGATCGAGCCACTCGAGTGCCAAGACGCGAGGCCTCGGTCGATTCGCCACCCGGGCGCGCACCGCGCCGATGCGTCGCTGCATGGCGGCGATGCAGTCCTCGGCCTTCTCTACCGCTCCGGTCGCGCACCCGACGTCGCGAATGCTCGCGAAGATGGCGGCGAGATCATGCGCATCGAGCGTGAGAATCCGGGTTTCGCCCAGAGAGGCGATGACCTGACTCTCCGGCACCGCGCAAACGTCGCAAATCCCCTGCGTGAGGACGAGATCGGGCTCGAGCGCTTTGAGTTCGTCGACATCAATCTCATACACGCTGCCATAGTCGCGCAGCGCCGCGCGCACAGCCGCATCGATCTCCCCGCTCGACAGCCCTTCGAGGTTGGCTCTCGGCCGCGACAACCGCGGGCGATCCGTGATGCTCGGCGGGTAATCGCAGCTGTGCGAGATCCCGACGAGGCGATCTTCCAGACCCAGAGCGCAGACGATCTCCGTCGCACTGGGCAGCAATGACACAATGCGCCCGTCGTTGCCGCCCTTCGCCGCCGTCGTTATCGCCGCCGTAGTTATCGCCGCCCTTCAGTGCACCGTGACGCGCCCGCTCACCATCACTGTCCTGCCACGGGGCCGGTATCCGTTGATCTCCTGCCTCTGATCATTGAACGCATTCCCTAGAGTACCGGAGAGCACGAGGCGCCCCAGTACGTACTCGCCCGAGACATTGACTCGTGTGTACGGACGCAGCGTGACGCGCTGCGCCCCGACATCGTCCCGCTTACCGACCCAGCGGGCGCCTATGATCACCCGACCCCGCTGGCCAAGTGTGGCCGCGAGCTCCGGCGCCACGGTGTGCGCCGGGCGACGCAGCAGAGGCTTGCCTGGAACAAATGATCCATTCGGATTGGCCGAACCAGACTGCTCGACGCGCGTATGCAAGTACGTGTAGTTCAGCGAGACCACGACCCGGTCTCCGATGTCGCTGCTGACACTCGTCTCGATACCGTTGGCGATCGCGGCGCCCACGTTGAAGTAGTTGACCGAATCCGGTTCGACCCGCGTCGCTGAGTACTCGATCAAGTCGCGGAATCGCTGGTTGAAATACGTCACCGCGACGGCGCCGCGCTCGACTCCAACCTCCCAACTCAATGAGCGCTCTGGCTTGAGATCGGGATTCCCCTTCACAAAGCCGCGCGCGAAGTTCTCGAAGAATGTGGGCTCTTTGAACCCCGTGCCCACCGAGAGCCGCAACCGAGCCTGGTCCAACCGGTACACCGCGCCGGCCCGGTACGTCGCATGGGTACGGAACTGCGAATTGTCGTCGCGACGCGAGCCCAGTGTCAGCGCTGCTCGTCCCGCCGGAACGACAGCCTGCACGAAGTAGCCGGTGTTGTGGCGTTGGACGTGGATGGAATCCGGGAACGGCCCGAACGCCGCGGAGTTGAATTCGCTCCTGCCGCGCTGACGCTCGTCCTCGTACTCGATCCCGCTGGTCACGGACGCTCCGCCGCGCGCAAGCCAATTGAGTATCGCGCTCGTCGTCGCCCGGCGCACGTAATCGTGGCTCCAGAAACCGTCCTGACCCACCGAGTCGGGCTCGTTGTCATAAAACAGCCGCGATTCCTTCACTCCAGCTGTCACTCGCGCATCGAGGTGCTGTCCCAGCACCCGGCCGGCACTCAGACTCAGCAACGGCCCGCGCTCAGCGGCTCGCTGGTTGGAGTCCACCGGCGCCCCCGTGCCGTCTGTCGGGAAGTGGTAAGTGTCGTCGCCGTAGCGATAGGTAAGGCTCGCGTCCGTGCGTGCGTCGGGAGTGACCTGAATTCGCGCGATCCCGACCTTGTTCCGGTAATTGTTATTGAACGGATAAAGTCCGTCTGCCGAGAACCGCGACACGAGCGCCGAGTAACTGATGTGCCGGCTTCCGCCGACCACGTCGAGGGCGACGGTGGTGGCGCCGTACGTTCCGCCGCGTAGCTCAGCCCCCACTTGCGGAAAGCTGTGTCCCGTCCGCGTGAAAATCTGGACAACGCCGGTCACGGCATCGGTGCCATACAGGACGCTCACGGGTCCCCGCACGATTTCGATGCGGTCCACATTGTCGGTGGTGAGATGAGCCAGATCGATGGTGCCGCCCGCCTGGTTCAGTGGCACGCCGTCGAGCAAGATCTTGGTGTAATCGCTCTCGCCCCCACGCATGAACAGCGATGTCTGCCCGCCGAAGCTCCCCGTTTCGACCACATGCGCACCCGGCACGGTTTCCAACGCCTGCGCCACGGTGTGAATGCCCTGCGCGACGAGATCGGCGCCGCGGAGCACGGTCACGGCCGAGGCGACGAGATCCGCCGCAATAGGTACCCGCGTCGCCGTCACGACGACCGGCTTCAGCACGACCGTGTCTTTGGGTTGCTGCACGGTGAGGGCAAGCACGAGCAGCGCGACGTTCATGCGCCGGACTCCTTCGGTTGGCGGAGGGGAATCATCTGGGGACGGCCATCGACGGTCTGCATCGCCACGGGCCACGAAAAGACGGTCTCGACAGTCTGTTGCGTAAGCACATCGACGGGGGCACCCGAGGCGATTGGCCGCCCGCCTTCGAGCAGCAGCACCGAATCGGCGAACCGGGCCGCCAGGTTCAAGTCATGCGTGATCATCAGCACCCCGAGGCCCCGTGTGTGGACGAGGCCGAGCACCAGCTCGAACAATCCCATCTCATGTTTGAGATCGAGCGACATGCCGGGCTCGTCGAGCACGAGAAGCTTCGGTTCCTGCGCGAGCGCGCGCGCGACGCGGACGCGCTGGTATTCGCCGCCCGAGAGGGTCCAGAGCCACCGGTCCGCGAGGTGTCGCGCATCGCAGGCGTCCAGCGCGCGATCCACGGCGTCATGATCTTCGGCCCGCTCGCGGCCCCACAGCGAGAGATGCGGATAGCGGCCCAGCAGCAC
>Ga0210382_10000542_pt1 | contig 13380 bp, 13 predicted proteins | sample PLMedo_FD_155452 | JGI IMG/M metagenome (GOLD analysis project Ga0210382, IMG submission 155452) | Groundwater sediment microbial communities from an aquifer in East River, Colorado, USA - PLM0_60_coex redo | ecosystem: Environmental > Terrestrial > Soil > Riparian zone | place: USA: East...
CCAGCTGCGAAAAGCTCCGCGCTTCTCCGTCACCGCGAGCGAATGGATGAGCGCCGTGCCGACGAGCCAGGGCATGAAGGAGGCGTTCTCCACCGGATCCCAGAACCACCAGCCGCCCCAGCCGAGTTCATAGTATGCCCACCCGCTGCCGAGCGCGATGCCCACGGTGAGGAACGCCCAAGCCGCCGTCGTCCATGGGCGTGACCAGCGCGCCCACGCCGCATCGAGCCGCCCGCTCATGAGCGCCGCGATGGCGAAGGAGAATGCGATCGAAAAGCCGACGTAGCCCATGTAGAGCATCGGCGGATGGATCACCATGCCCGGATCCTGGAGCAGCGGGTTCAGGTCGCGCCCGTCGGCGGGCGCCGGGAAGATCCGCAGAAAGGGATTCGAAGTAAATAACGTGAAGAGGAGAAACCCGGTGCTCACGATTCCCATCACGCCCAGCACCCGCGCCACCATATCGTCGGGAAGGTGGCGGCTGAAGAACGTCACGCCGAGCGTCCAAACGCCGAGTATCAGCGTCCACAGCAGGATCGAGCCTTCATGCCCGCCCCATACGCCTGTGACGCGGTAAGCGACGGGAAGCGCGGAATTGGAATTGGAAGCGACGTAGGCGACGGTGAAGTCGTTCGCGACGAAACTATAGGTGAGGCAGCCGAAGGCGATGGCCACGAAGACGAACTGCCCTTGCGCGGCGGGTCGCACTGCACTCATCCACACGCCATTGCCGCGAGCCGCCCCCGCGAGTCCGAGGGAAGCCTGGGCGAGCGCAAGGCACAGCGCGAGCGCGAGAGCGAGCTGACCGATTTCAGGGATCATTTGCGTCCGGTTCCGCCCTCTACGAGGGAGTGCGCCGCCTTTTCGTTGATGGACTTGGCCTGCCTGATCGCGTCGGCCGCCGCCGGGGGCATGTAGTTCTCGTCGTGCTTGGCGAGCACCTGGCTCGCGTAGAACACGCCGTCGCCGCCGAGCTTACCCTCGGTCACCACGCCCTTGCCCTCCTTGAAGAGGTCCGGGAGGATACCCTTGTACACGACCGGCACGTCCTTCGCGGTGTCGGTTACCACGAACTCGACGGTGACGCCGTCGGCCTGGCGCTTTACGCTGCTGGGAACGACCATGCCGCCGATGCGGAAGGCGCGGCCCTGGGGCGCTTTCCTAGCCTCGACCTCCGTCGGCGTGTAGAAGAACACCAGGCTTTCGCGGAAGGCGGCGAGCACGAACGCTGCCGCCGCTGAGAGCGCCGCGAGCCCGCCCGCGATCATGGCGATGCGTTTGTGGCGTGGCTTCATCGGATGCGCCCGACCGCGTTGCGTTTGCGCAGGACGAGCAGTACGAGCTCGGTGACGATGAGCGCGAAAGTCACCGCGTAGGATCCCCATACGTACAAGCCGTATCCACCCATGGCGAGGAAATTGTCGAGGCTTCCCCAGTTCACGCGGCAGTCCTCGCGTATTGCGCCGCCCAGTCGCTGGCGCGCTCGCGCTCGAGCATGATGCAGCGCGCGCGCAGCAGCACCGCCGCGATGCTGTAGAACCAGAACCCGAAGGCCATGATGAGCATTCCCGCGAGCATCGTCGCCGCCATGCTCGGCGCCTTGGTGAGGTTCACCGAGGCTCCCTGGTGCAGCGTGTTCCACCACTTCACCGAGAAATAGATGATCGGGACGTTGACGACTCCGACAAGGGCCAGAACCGCTCCCGCCTTGTCGGCGCGGCGCGGATCGTCGATCGCGGCCTGCAGCGCCATGAAGCCGAAGTAAAGGAAGAGCAGGATCAGCTCGGAGGTGAGACGCGCGTCCCACACCCACCAGGTCCCCCAGGTGGGCTTGCCCCAGAAGGAGCCCGTCCACAGCGCGATGAAGGTAAACAGCGCGCCCGTCGGGGCGATCGCGCTCGCCATCATGCCCGAGAGCCGCGTGTTGAACGCGAGCCCCATCCCCGCCCAGAAGGCCATCACGACATAGAGGAACATCGACATCCACGCCGCAGGCACGTGGATGAAAATGATGCGATAGGACTCCCCCTGCTGCGCATCGGTGGGGGCGACGAAGAATCCAAGGTACAAGCCGACCGCGCACGCGACGAGCGCGAGCGTCCCGAACCCGAGCGCGAGCTTTCCCGCGAGGGGGAAGAAAGTCTGCGGCGAGGAGTATTTGAACCAGTTGATGCTCATGTCGAATCGCTATTCAACTGAAATGCGCAACGCCACCGCCGCCGCCCACGGGGCAAACGCCCCGGCGAATATCAGCAGAGCGCCGAGGAGTAGAAGCTGTGCGTTTCCGCCCAGGCCCGAGGCCGCCGCCTCGGCCGCGCCCGCCCCGATGATCAGCACCGGAACGTACAAGGGCAGCACCAGCAGCGACAACAAGGCGCCTGCGCCTCTCAGACCCAGCGTCAGCGCCGCGCCGATCGCGCCGATGAGGCTCAGGACCGGCGTGCCCAGGGCAAAGGACAGGACCACCACCCCGAGCAGCTCTCGAGGAACATCGAATTGTAGCGCCAAAACCGGGGAGATCAGCACCAGCGGCAGGCCCGAGACCAGCCAGTGGGCAAAGATCTTCGCGGCGACGACCAATCCCAGCGGCGTGGCGCCGAGCATCATCTGCTCGAGCGTCCCATCGGCGTGGTCGGCTGCGAATACTCGGCCGAGCGCGAGCATCGAGGCGAGCAGCGCCGCCACCCAAAGAACTCCGGGGGCGACGGTGCGCAGGAGCTGCGGCTCCGGTCCGATACCGAGCGGAAAAAGGCTCACCACGATCACGAAGAAAAGCACCACCGTAAGGACATCGGAGCTGCGCCGCGCGGCGAGCCGCAGGTCGCGGGCGATCACGCAGCGCAGCGCCGCCAGCATGTCAGCTCGCCCCGAGATCGATACGCCGCGTCGTGGCGGCCGTTATCCGGGTCTCGAGATGCGTCGTGAGAACCACTGCGGCGCCCCGGGCGAGGTGCTCCGCGATCAAATTCTGCACACAGTCCACGGCCGCGGCGTCGAGCGCCGCAAACGGCTCATCCAGGATCCAAAGCGGCATCCCTTCGCTCAGGGCCAGGCGCGCGAGCGCTGTTCGGCGGCGCTGCCCCTGCGACAGCACCCGAGCGGGCAGGTTCTCGCAACCGGCAAGGCCAAGCCGGCGCAGCGCCTCGCCGATCTGCGCGGGCCGCCTGGGAACACCGGCGAGCGTGCACGCCACGTGCAGATTCTCGCCGGTGGTCAGGTCATCCTTGATTGCATTGGCGTGTCCGACGTAGACGAGCTGCCGCCAGAATTCCTCTTGAAGCCGCCGGATGTTCTCGCCCGCCCAGCGCACTTCGCCGCGGGTCGGTTCGAGCAGGCCGCACGCGATGCGCAGGAGGCTCGTCTTGCCCGAACCGTTGGCTCCTCCGATCCGGAGCAGCTCGCCGCCGCGCAGCGTGAAGGTCAGCGCGCCGAAGAGCTTGCGCTCGCCGCGCACGCAGTGGAGATCGACCGCCTCGAGCGAGAGGGTTCCGGTTTTCTTTTCCACCGCAGCGATCTAGGCGGCGGCGAGCTCAGCCCTGACCTCTGCGAGCAGGCGCTCGGCATCGCTGCCGCGTATGCGAGTGATGTCGTCCTGGTACTTGAGCAGGGCACCGAGGGTGTCGTTGACGGTCTGCGGGTCGAGCGTCATCTTGTCGAGCGCCACCAGCGCCTTCGACCAGTCGATCGTCTCGGCGACGCCGGGAAGCTTGAACAAATCCATCTTGCGCAGGCGCTGCACGAAAGCCACGACCTCCCGCGAAAGGTTTTCGGAAACCTCCGGGGCCTTTCGCTTGAGGATTTCGAGCTCCCGCGCGGCGTCCGGATAGTCCACCCAGTGGTAGAAACAGCGCCGCTTGATGGCGTCGTGGATCTCGCGGGTGCGATTGGAAGTGAGCACGACGATGGGCGGCTCCGTGGCTTTCACCGTGCCGATCTCGGGAATCGTGATCTGGAAGTCCGACAGTACTTCCAGAAGGTACGCCTCGAACGGCTCGTCGGTGCGGTCCAATTCGTCGATCAGCAGCACCGGCGCCGCGCCTTTGCCGCCTTCGAGGGCCTGCATCAGCGGCCGCTTGATGAGAAAGCGCTCGGAGAAAATGTCCTTCGCGACGGTGTCGCGTGACGTCCCTTGAGTCTCGGCCAGCCTTATCTCGATCATCTGGCGCGAATAGTTCCACTCATATACCGCGGAGGCGATGTCGAGGCCCTCGTAGCACTGCAGCCGAACGAGCGGGCGGCCGAGACCGCTGGCGAGGACCTTTGCGATCTCGGTCTTGCCGACGCCGGCTTCGCCTTCGAGAAACAGCGGCCGGCTCATCTTGAGGGCGAGAAATACCGCGGTGGCGAGGCTGCGCTCGGCGACATAGTCAGCCCGCGCGAGCAGGGCGAGAGCGTCGTCGATCGACTTCGGAAGCGTGCTCATACGTGAATTATGCCAGCCCGGCCGGCAAAAAACCTTTCCCGGGGAGGGAAAGCTGATTTACGGGAGCACGAGGGTCCGGGCGGTGACCGCGCGCCGGCGGGCGCCGCCGCGCATGAGCAGCGAATCTTTCGCCAGTACTCCGAAACGGCGCGAGGCGATGATGCGGCGCTCCCTTGCGTAGGCCTCGTGGTTGCGTTCCAAGTCGTCGAGGCGGTAGACGTAGTTCACCATGAGCCCCGCCGAGCGGCGCATGCCGGTGGCCGAGATGTCGCCGATCCAGTTGAGGCGCTCCAGGCGCGCGCCGTTGCCGAGGTGAAACCGCGCCACCGGGTCGAGCGGCTCGTCGTCCCGCTTTGCGTAGAGAAGATAGTAGGCGCACAGACGGCTGAGCTGTTTCAGGATTTCCGCGGCGCGCGCCTTGTCCTTGAACCAGTCCTGCACGTCGAGCTTGGCGAGCAGGGCGGCGAGCTCCGCGTGCCTGGGATCGCTTTCCGGCAGCCCTGTTCCACCGGCAAGCCATTTGCGGAAACCCGGGATCGGCGAGAGGGTGGCGAAGGTCTTCAGGCGCGGAAACTCGCGGCCGAGGTCTTCCGCGACCTGCTTGATGAGAAGGTTGCCGAACGAGATGCCGCGCAGGCCTTCCTGGGGATTCGTAATCGAGTAGAAGATCGCGCAGTCGGCAGAAGCGGGATCCACCACCGGGGACCCGAGGGCGAGCAGCGGCTGCACCTTGGCGCTCATGCCGTGGGTGAGCGCTACTTCGATGAAGATCACCGGCTCGTCGGGCAGCGCCGGATGGAAAAACGCGTAGCAGCGGCGGTCGGCCTGGAGCCGACGGCGCAGGTCGTTCCAGCCCTGGATCTCGTGCACGGCTTCGTACTGGATCAGCTTCTCCAGCACCAGGGCGGAAGTACGCCAGTCGATGCGCTGCAGAACCAGGAATCCGCGGTTGAACCAGGAACGGAACAGATGGGCGAGATCGGTCTCGATGTCCGCCCAATGCGGATGCTCGGCCAAGCCCCGCAGCAGCCGGCGCCGCATCTCCAGCAGAACGCCGATTCCACCGGGCGCCATGTTGAGGCGCCGGAAGAGCTCCTGGCGCGGCGATTCCACCGCCTGCTGTAGGCGCACGAGGTTTCCGGGAGATGGCTCCTTGCGGTAGGCGTCCGCGGACCTGCCGACTGCCTCGGGGTCGAGGGAGAACTCCTTCACCAGAATTGTGAAAAAAACCTCCAACGCCGGCTCATCCAGCGACTGATACGCCGTGAGCGCCTCGCGCGCGATGAAGGCGCCGGACCCCTCGCCGCGCTGGGACTGGAGTTCGTGGTAAATCGATGCCACGCCGCGGGCGCTGCGCACGGCAGCGCGCGAAGGCGCCCCCGGGCGGGGTGGCGCAGACCCGAGCAGACGCTGCACGAAGAAGGGTTTGTACATGCTTCCTTATGGACAACTCGGACTGTGCCGGGTTCTGAGCTCGGTCGACGTATTCACACGAATTATGCCAGTCTATGAGAAAACCCTCCCACAACGAGACTTGGGACTCCCGGATGTTCTATTTCATCGCCGCCTCGACCGCGCGCCTCGCCATGACCGTGATCAGGTGCGCCCGATAGTCGGCCTTTGCGTGCAGATCCGAGTTGAGGCCTTTCTCCGGAACCGTGATGTTCGCCACCGACTCGGGGGCGAACTTCGTCGCGAGCGCTTTTTCCATCGCCGCCACGCGGAATACGCTCGCGCCCGCGCCCGTCACCGCGACCCGCACGCCCGTGCCGAATTCAGCGACGAATACACCGACGATGGCGTAGCGCGAGGCCGGGTTCTTGAACTTCATGTAGGCTGCCCGCTTGGGCACCGGAAAGCTCACCGAGGTGATGATTTCGCCCTTCTGCAAGGCGGTCTCGTACATGCCTTTGAAGAATTCGTCCGCCGCGATCTTGCGCTTGTTGGTGACGACGGTCGCTCCCAAGGCCAGCACCGCCGCGGGATAATCCGCCGCGGGATCGTTGTTGGCGAGCGAACCGCCGATGGTGCCCATGTTGCGGACCATCCGGTCGCCGATGCCTGCGGCGAGGTTCGCGAGCGCGGGAATCGCCTTCTTCACCGCGGCCGAGAAGGCGACTTCGGCGTGACGAGTCATCGCGCCGATGGCGACGGCCTTGCCGTCCGCCTTGATGCCGGAAAGCTCTTTGATGGTGCCGAGATCGATGACCTCGGACGGATGCGCCAGGCGCAGCTTCATCGCCGCGATCAGGCTCTGGCCGCCGGCGAGCAGCTTTGCGTCGCTGTCCTTTGCGAGCACTTTGGCCGCGTCGGCGACCGTTTTTGCCTTTTGGTAGTTGAATGAATACATGCGCGTCTCCTAGGCAGCTTTCTTCATATTGCTTTCCTGGCACGCCCGCCAGATCCTCTGCGGCGTCGCCGGCATCTCGATGTCGCGAACTCCGAGCGCGTCGGTGAGTGCGTTCATCACCGCGGCCGGAGCGCCGATCGCGCCTGCTTCGCCGCAGCCCTTCACCCCGAGCGGATTGTGCGTGCAGGGCGTTTCCTTCGTGCCCACTTTGAATGTCGGAACGTCGTCCGCGCGCGGCATGCAGTAGTCGAGGTAGGAGCCCGTGACGAGCTGGCCCGAGTCCTTGTCGTAGTGGCAGCCCTCGGTCAGCGCCTGTCCGATTCCCTGGGTCAGTCCGCCGTGCACCTGTCCCTCGACGATCATCGGGTTGATGATCTTGCCGAAGTCGTCCACTGCGGTGAAATTCACGATGCTCACCGTGCCGGTATCGGGATCCACCTCGACTTCGCAGATGTGACTCCCGGCCGGGAAAGTGAAGTTGGCCGGATCGTAGAAGGCATTCTCGTTCAAACCGGGCTCGAGCTTGTCCAGAGGATAGTTGTGCGGCACGTAAGCCGCGAGAGACACTTCGGCGAACGCTTTTTTCTTGTCGGTGCCTCTTACGACAAACGCGCCGTCCCTGAATTCGATGTCGGCTTCCGCGGCCTCCATGAGGTGCGCTGCGATTTTCTTGCCTTTTGCGATGATCTTGTCCACGGCCTTCACGATGGCGGTTCCCCCGACCGCGATCGAGCGCGACCCGTAGGTGCCCATGCCGAAGAGGACCTTTCCGGTGTCGCCGTGGACGATGTCGATGTCCTCCATCGGGATGCCGAGGCGATCGGCCACCACCTGCCCAAAGGTGGTCTCGTGTCCCTGCCCGTGCGAGTGCGAACCGGTGAACACCGTCACCTTGCCGGTCGGATGTACGCGGACTTCGCCCGCTTCGAAGAGGCCCGCGCGCGCGCCGAGCGCTCCGGCGACATTCGAAGGTGCGATGCCGCAGGCCTCGATGTAGCAGCAATAGCCCAGTCCGCGCAGCTTGCCGCGTCTCGCCGCGTCGGCCTTTCGTCCCTGGAACCCGGCGACGTCGGCGACTCTCAGCGCTTCGGCGAGCGTCGCCTCGTAGTTTCCGGTGTCGTACAGGAGCGCGACCGGGGTCTGATACGGGAAGGTCTTGATGAAATTGCGCCGGCGGATCTCGGCAGGGCTCATCTTCATTTCGCGTGCGGCGGTCTCGACCAGCCGCTCGACGACGTAAGTAGCCTCGGGCCGCCCCGCGCCGCGATAAGCGTCGACCGGCGCGGTGTTGGTGAATACCGCAGTGACCTCGGCGTAGATCACCGGCGTCGTGTACTGCCCGGCGAGCAGCGTCGCGTAGAGAATGGTCGGTATGCAGGAAGCAAATGTGGAAAGATAGGCGCCCATGTTGGCCGTGGTGGTGACGCGCATGGCGAGGAATCTGCCTTCCCTGTCCATCGCCAGTTCCGCCTTGGTCACGTGATCGCGGCCATGCGCATCCGAAACGAAGGATTCGCTGCGATCCGCGGTCCATTTCACCGGGCGGTTGATCTGTTTCGACGCCCAGGTGCACACCACCTCCTCGGCGTAGAGATAGATCTTCGAGCCGAAGCCGCCGCCGACGTCGGGCGCGACCACTCGCACCTTGTGCTCGGGCAGCCCGAGCACGAAAGCGGTCATGAGCAGCCGCTCGACGTGCGGGTTCTGGCTGGCGACGTAGAGCGTGTAGCTGTCGTCGGCGCGCGAGTAGGTGGCGTTCGCGGCGCGCGGCTCGATGGCGTTGGGGATGAGCCGGTTGTTGATGAATTCGAGCGTGGTGACGTGCGCGGCGCCGGAGAAGGCCTTGTCCACCGCCGCCTTGTCGCCGAGGCCCCAGACGTAACAGGTGTTGTCCGGCGCGATGTCGTGGACGACCGGCGCGCCTTTTTTGCGCGCGTCGCCTGCGCGCACCACGGCGGGCAACTCCTCGTAATCCACTTTCACCAGCTCCGCGGCGTCGCGCGCCTGCTGATAGGACTCCGCGATGACGACGGCGACGTGGTCGCCGACGTAGCGCGCCTTGCCCTGTGCGAGGCAGGGGTGCGGCGGTTCCTTCATCGGCTGACCGTTGACGTCGGTGATGAGCCAGCCGCAAGGCAGGCCGTTTATCTTTGCCCCGGCAAGATCGTCGCCGGTGAAGATGGCGACGACCCCGGGCGCCTTGAGCGCTTCGTCCTTCTTGATCGATTTGATCTTCGCGTGGGCGTGGGGCGAGCGCACGAAATGCGCGTGGGTCTGCCTCGGCAGCGCGACGTCGTCGGTGTAGTTGCCCGCACCGGTGAGAAAACGGTAGTCCTCTTTGCGCTTGATCGAAGCGCCGATATAGGGGGTCGCCATGTCTAGGCCCTCATGGTCTGCGAGGCGGCTTTGATCGCCTTGACGATATTGTGATAGCCGGTGCAGCGGCAAAGGTTTCCGTCGAGCTGTTCGCGGATCTGTTCCTCGGTCGGGTTCGGAAAGTTCTTCACCAGATCGATCGCGCTCATGACCATGCCGGGCGTGCAGAAACCGCATTGCAGACCGTGGTGCTGGCGGAAGGCCTCCTGCATCGGGTGGAGCGTGCCGTCCGCCTTGGCGACGCCTTCGATCGTGAGGAGTTCGGCGCCCTCGGCCTGCATCGCCAGCATGTTGCAGGACTTCACGGCGCGGCCGTTCATGTGGATGGTGCACGCGCCGCACTGGGCGGTGTCGCAACCGACATGGGTACCTGTCAAGCGAAGCGTATCGCGGATAAAGTTGACGAGCAGGGTGCGCTCTTCGACTTCCGCACTCGCCGGCTTGCCGTTGACGGTCAGTGAGACCTTGACGGTCATGATTTCGCTCCTTCAGTGTGAGTTGAAATTGTTATTGGTTGGGATGGTTTGCGGAAATTCTTCTGCGAAAAAGCCTCCCCGACCGACAGTCATGTGTCCAGGAATTTGCGGCGATGGAGTCGAAAGAAATCCTAGACCATGCCTGCGCGGCAATCAACCACAGCTTGAATCCGCCCGCGCTTGACCCAACTTTAAGCGGGGTCTACGCTATTGCGTATAATGGATTGTTAGCATTCAGTAATACTCCTGCGGCTTCGTCGGAGACAAGGATTCCCGTGGACAGTGTCGATCTTGAAGTGGTACGCAGCGCACTGAAATGGACCGAGGCCGGCCACCGCACCACTCTGGGCACGGTCGTTCACACCTGGGGTTCGGCGCCGCGCCCCGTGGGCGCCATGCTTGCAATACGTGACGATGGCCAGGTCATGGGGTCGGTTTCCGGCGGCTGCGTCGAGGACGATCTCATCGACAAGGTGAAGAGCCAGGCACTCGCGGCCTCGAAACCCGAAGTCACGACCTACGGCGTCACCCAGGAGCAGGCAACCCGCTTCGGGCTGCCTTGCGGCGGAACGCTGCAGATCGTGCTCGAGCCGGTCGGCAAGGAATCGAAGCTGAAGGATTTGTTGGCCGTGATCGAGCGCCACGAGCTCGCGGCGCGCTTCCTCGATATGGAAACCGGCAAAGTGCGCATGGAGCCGGGAAAATGGTCGGACCTGCTCGAGTTCGACGGCAAGGTGTTGAAGACGGTGCATGGGCCGCGCTGGCGGCTGCTCGTGATCGGCGCGGGGCAGGTGAGCCGCTATCTCGCGCAAATGGCGCAGGCGCTCGACTATCACGTAACCGTGTGCGACCCGCGCGGGGAATACGCCGACGGCTGGGACTTCAAGGAAGTCCCCCTCAACCGCGGCTATCCCGACGATGTCGTGGTGCAGATGAACCTCGACGCGCACAGCGCGGTGGTTGCCGTCACTCACGATCCCAAGCTCGACGACGCGGCGCTCCTGGAAGCGCTCAAATCTCCGGCGTTCTACGTCGGCGCGCTCGGCTCGCAGAAGAACAACGACGCGCGCAGGAAGCGCCTCGCCGATTTCGATCTCGCCGCTTCCGAGATCGAGCGCCTGCGCGGGCCGGTGGGTCTGAAGATCGGCTCGAAGACCCCGCCCGAGATCGCGGTGGCCATCCTCGCCGAGATGACGGCGGTGCGTCGCGGTGTGCAGATTCCCGAAACGATCGAGCCGCCGAGGGCCAACGTCTCGGCCGGCTGCGCGGTTCCGCAAAACTAGCTATCCTTCCTCTCCTTCGAGGGGGAGTTCATGGCGGCCGGTATCCGCGGCATTCTTCTGGCGGCGGGCTATTCCAAGCGCTTCGGCTCGAACAAACTGCTTCAGGCCTTGCCCGCGGGTACATCCGAAGCTGGGACGCCCATAGGGCTTGCCTCCGCGAAGCATCTGCTCGATGCCCTGCCCGAATCGATCGCGGTCGTCAGGCCGCGGGCGCAAAAGCTCGGAAAAATGCTGCGCGATGCTGGCTGCAACACCGTTGTGTGCAAGAACGCGAGCGAGGGCATGGGAACGAGCCTTGCCGCGGGCGTGCGCGCTACCCCGGACGCCTACGGATGGATCGTGGGGTTGGCGGATATGCCTTTCATCCGTGCCGAGACGATCCGGACCCTCGCGAAGGCCCTTCACGAGGGTGCGGTAATCGCGGCGCCGTCCTTTCAGGGAAGGCGCGGGCATCCGGTGGGCTTCGCGCAGCGCTTCTACGAGGAGCTTTCTTCCCTGCACGGCGACGATGGTGCGCGCCAATTCCTCAAGCAGCACCCCGAACTGATGAAGTTGTTCGAGGTTGACGACCCCGGGGTTGTGCGCGACATCGACGAGCCTTCGGACCTCGAGCGCTAGCGGACGCGAATTCGCGCGCGGCGCCGCGCTGTGGTAGGTTTGCGAATAGAGCCGGCTAGCAGACCGGTATCAATAGGAGAGAGACCCCATGTTGCGCGAACTCGCATCGGTCGCGGCGTGCGTCGCCGCGGCAGCGGCCGTGTTCCCGTGCGCCGTTTCGGCGCAGTCCGAGTATCCGAACAAGCCTTTGAGGCTGATCGTTCCCTTCCCGCCCGGGGGGTCGACCGACATCATCGGCCGCATCGTCGCGCAGCGTCTCGGCGAGAAGCTGGGGCAGCAGATCGTCGTGGACAACCGGGGCGGTGCCGGCGGCACGATAGGGACGGACGCGGCGGCGAAAGCATCCCCGGACGGCTATACTCTTGCGGTGGGCACGACCAGCACGCACGCGGTCGCGCCCGGCGCCTATTCCAAGCTCGGCTACGACCCGATCAAGGACTTCGCGCCGCTATCGCTGGTCGCGGTAACGCCGTACCTGCTCGTCGTCAACGCGCAGGTGCCGGCGAAATCGCTCAAGGAATTCGTGACCCTGGCGAAGAGCCAGCCCGGCAAGCTCAACTACGCCTCGGCGGGTGCCGGGTCGACGACGCATCTTGCGATGGAGATGCTCAAGGACGTCGCGGCGATCAACGTGGTGCACATTCCCTACAAGGGCAACGGCCCCGCCGAGATCGCGGTCCTCGCGAACGAAGTCCAGGCCATCTTCGGTTCCATGCCGGCGCTGTTGCAGCAAGTCAAGGCGAACAAGCTGCGGCCGCTCGCGGTCGGTACGGCTCGCCGCTCGCCCGCCGTGCCCGACGTTCCGACGGTGGCCGAGCTGGGCTATCCGGGATTCGAAGCGGCGCTCTGGCTCGGCATCGTCGCTCCCGCCGGAACGCCCGCGCGGGCCGTCGAGCGGCTGGCCCGCGAATTGAACGGTATCGTCGCGACACCGGACTTCCGCGAAGCGATGGACAAGAACGGCGCCGAGCCCATCAGCAACACTCCCGAGCAATTCGCGACCTTGATCAGGCAGGAAGCTGACCGCTACGGCAAGGTGGTGAAAGCCCTCGGGATCAGGCTCGACTGATACGATTTTCGATGCGCGCTTCGGAGCATCGAAGCGCGCATCGGACTTTCGGTCAGTCGTCGTCAGCCTCCACCAGTGCCAGGCCGTACGGGTCGTTGCCCACGCCCGTGACCGTGGCTACGACCTGCCGCTTGCGCAGGTCGACGATCCACACCGTCCCGCTCGGGGCGGAGGGGGTCACTCTCGCGCCGCCCGAGATCACGGCGTAGCGGCCGTCGGATGTGACCGCGGAACCTTTCGGGCGCGCTACGCGTCCATCCGGCCGGGTGAGCGGAATGCGTGCGACCTCGGCTTTGGCGGGAGCGGTGAGCGCGAGATTCAGATCGACGATCGACAGGTTGTTCGCGCGGAAGTTGGGAACGATGATTTCTTTTCCGTCGGGCGTGAACGAGGGGATGAACGGCCGCGTCTGACCGGTGTCGCTGTCGGTTCCCACCCGCACTCGCGCCGCCTCGACGGTGGGGTTCTCGACGTCGATGATCGAGATGGTGTTGCCTTCGAACGCGACCCTCTGGCTTTCGCGGTTGGCGGCGACGATGTAACGGCCGTTCGGGCTGGCGGCGATGCCCCAGGGCCCGATCTGCGTAGGAATGCGCGCGATTTCCGCCGTCCTGTCGCCCTTGAGCGCGGCGTCGAGGTCGATCACCGAAACATCGTTCGTGCCGCCGTTCGCCGCGAAGAGGTAGGTTTTCCCGTCCCTGGCATGGCCGAGCGCGAGGCCGTTGGTGTCCGGAAAGCAGCCCCAGGCGGGATGCGGAGAGAGCAGCGGAACCGGGGAGAACGTG